>Ga0315279_10006862_pt1 | contig 14254 bp, 16 predicted proteins | sample YL17G06_20_MG_FD_203694 | JGI IMG/M metagenome (GOLD analysis project Ga0315279, IMG submission 203694) | Sediment microbial communities from Yellowstone Lake, YNP, Wyoming, USA - YL17G06_20 | ecosystem: Environmental > Aquatic > Freshwater > Lake > Sediment | place: USA: Wyoming | collected... | reverse complement strand
AGCTTACTCTCCTTTCATTGTTGGAAACCTGACCTAAAGAAACTAAAACGTCACGAAATGAAAGCATACGCTTTCGATGTAGGGCTGGGATAGCCCGAATTGAAGCTTGTGGAGAGGGGAGTTCATTTCAGATGTCGTCTGAGATCAGCCCTTCGTTTCTGTTCTTCCGTTGCACGGCGGAACGTGAGAAGCAAGAAGCCCTCGACTTTAGTCGTGGGTAATTCACAGGATATACTCCCCATTCGTCACGACAACGCTTCATTTCCATGATATTTTCATATTTTGCGCCGACAGCGAGAGAATGTGACGATCCCATGATGTATCCGCCACCGGGTGCGGCGTATTCATAGGCATATCGGGCATCATTGCGAATGTCCTCGACAGTTCCGCTGATGATGTGTTCGTGCCAGATACCACCCCAAAGGCACAGTTTGCCAGCGACACGCTCTTTGAGTAGCTTAATGTCCATACCACCGCTTGCCTGAATACCCTCGTAAGCATCATATACTTCTGCGAGTTCGTCTATGATAGGCCATACATGACCGCAACAGTGTTTAAGCACTTTCAGACCATACTTATGAGCTTCCTGAACCTGAGCCTTATGCCAGGGATATACCCATTCACGGTAAATCTTCGGGCTTGCCAGTATACCCGTACTGCTTCCAAGATCACCACATGGCATAATTCCGTCAACACCAAGCTGTGCGTACAGCTTTACCTGATGAACAAGCCTCTTGCCCTGAAGTTCTCCTAATTTCTTACATACTTCGGGATATTCTAAAAGACTCATCCAGACTTCTTCCTCAGTACCACCGAAGCCCGGGAAGCCAATATCGCCAGCCATCAGCAAGATAAAGTGAGTCGCTTTCATTTCTTTTACCATGTGATGGACAAGTTCCCATCCTGATGAGTTTGGGTCACCAATAGGCTCATTTTCTACGTTCTCGATCTGCTGTTCGATATCCTCAATTCTCTTTTTAACGTCCTCGTCAGACAGTGGGAATATCGGAGTTGTTTTGATTTTGTATGGCATCAGATCGCCTGTTATGGCAGATACACGATAGATATTTCCGTTATCGTCCTCGTAAGTCTCGTGATCCATCTTCTTCATCGGTTTGGGATGATAACCTTTGCCCGGAACACCTCCGACAAAGACAATATCCATCTCCAATGCCTTGATAAGATCAATGCGGTCACGCTTGTAGCACTCAACGATCTCGTCACGACGACCGTCCCAATAGGCTTGCGTCTCCCTTATTTTAGACTGCACAAGCGTCTCACGACCAAGTACCATCTCGTAGACGTTATAGTCAATGGAGTGTTCACCCCATGGTATGCGGTCAGGTTCACGATGTTCCAGCGCTGCGAAAACTCTTTCTCTTGGTAGCATTAGATTTTCCTTTCAATTTAGGTTTAATGTTATTTGATCGGTCCATATTGATTATTTTATCCTGCCGTGCTATAATATTATTATGATATAAGTATCCATCTATAATTATATTATCATATTATCATATTATCGGTTTAACATCAAGGAGAGTTAGTTATGGAATCAGCAAGCATTATCACTGTAGCAAAAATGCTGGAGGCTTTGCCCGAACCCATGCAAAATCAGGTAGTTGATCATTTAAGGGAGTATATAGCAGAAATGCAAGACGATGCCCAATGGGATATTTCATTTAAAGAAACTCATCAGCAACTCGCTACATTTGCCCGGAAAGCCAAACAAGAGATCAAATCCGGCAAAGCAAAACCTATGGATTATAGCAAATTATGAAATCTGCAACGTTACCATCCTTTTGGGATACATATAACTCCCTTAATGATAACATTCGACATAGAGCGAGGAAAGCTTTTAATTTGTGGGAGCAGAATCCATTTCATCCATCTTTACATTTCAAATGTATCAATACAAGAGAAAATATTTGGTCTGTAAGGATAGACATTAACTATCGTGCTATTGGGGTATTTGAAAAAAATACTATTACATGGTTTTGGATTGGCAGTCACGATGACTATAGACGATTCTTTTCATAAAAACTCCAAACAAAATTTGAGAAAAAGCACTAATAGTTGGGTCTTGTTTCTCAGTCCAACCTGCGCACTTTCTACCCGAAGTCATCTAACCGCTTCCTAATAGAATATTTTTCAGTCTTATGACCAATAATTATATTTCCTGAAACAAAATGAGTTCTTATGCTCTTATCTTCACCTTCAGGTACTTTGAAAACAAGCTCATATTCATCATTTCGTATCGCCGTAAACTCTTTTTCATTCGAAAGATAGCTACAATTACCTTTGAGTGTTAACCTGGCATCCAAACGATTTTCAGAAGTCAAATCTTCGCACTCATAAATAATCTCATATTCTACATATAGCTTGTTTGGATCTTCCGTAACATAGATATTTGTATTTACGTGTGGTTTTCCAATTATAGCAAAGCTGGTTCTTGAGAGAATTCCATCAATAGAAGTCCGATTGCTCTCAACAAATGTGTCCACCAACTTAATATTATCAAGTTTTACATCCGTCTTTATTTCCTGAATCAGTTCTAAAATGTCTTTGAAGAGACGAATTTTATAAGGATATTCTGCTGCTTCACAAGCCAATGATCCAGCAAGACCTTCATTATATTCCCGGTTTTTATAAAATGCTTTGTCAGACGTAACAAAGTAAACATCTTCTTTTTCAAGAAGCCGCATACAATCAGCCCAGATGACGCCATCTTTAAACTGCTGATTTTTTTCACTATTGGGCGGTTGCTTGTCTATAATCTTAAGGAAGGAACTTCTTGCACTTTCAAGACTAAAAGGTATATCAACTATATTCAACTGTGACCCTTTAAAGATAGTAGACACTTTTTCGTTAATATCGTTTTCACAAGGTAAGACTATTTCTTTCAGTTCCCCAAAAATAGTAAGTAATTGCTTATAATTTTTGTCAATTTCAGAAATATAATTAATCAAATCGTTTTTTAACGTTCTTTCAGTCTCTAGCCTTATAACTTCTGGAACGACTACAGTTGCACCTTTTTTCTTTACAAAAAACTTTGTAGCAGAACCTTTCGCAGAATTTAATCCTAGTTCTGAAATCCAGATATTTGAATCAAATATGATATACATGGATTTTCCTTCATCACCAAAACAACAATAGGTTGGGTCTACGAGAAAGACCCAATCAAGATGCTTTATTTTACATTACCTTTGTATATCTCAGTGCCGTAGAGCGTAACTTCCTCAAGCATTGCACGGATATTCTCTAACGGTGTATCGGGCAAAATACCATTTCCAGCTGCAAGCAATAATCCGCCTTCAGGACGATAGAACATATCTATCCACTCACGGACACCCTTGCGGCATTCTTCCTCTGTACTTTCTGGCAGTAGGTACTGAACGTCTGCGCCTGCAAGGAAGCTGATCTTGTCGCCATATTTTTTGGCAGTTGCTCTCTCATCCATTGTAAACCTTTGTACCGGATGGAATACGTCCACACCTGCGGATATGAGATCATCCATCAATGGAGTATTATCCCCACAAGAGTGTAACCAGAAGTGCATACCATAAGAATGAACGTGATCGCAAAGCTCCTTATAAAGTGGATAATAAAACTCATGGAAAGTCTTTGGCGACATCATGGACGACGTCTGATGCCCAAGGTCGTCTGAAGTGAATATACCATCAACTTTAAGTTCCGCAAACCTATCAACTACGCCTTTGTGGAAGTCCAGCATAAGCCTTCCAAGCACTTTGAGTTCTTTCATATTCTCATGATAATCTACCATGAGACTCTCCATACCTCTGATACCCCAGAATTTTTCATGGAATACTCCCCACCAGTGACCCATACGATAACGTTTGTCACCTGCTTTGTCAGCATTCTCGATAGCGGATTTTGTGCCGTCAAACGTTCCCGGCTCATTGGGGTCTGGAAAATCAGCGGCGAATTTATCAAGATCGTCCCATGTCGGTATTATGTTGGACGAATCATGACCGCCACCTCGTGCTAAAAGGTGGTAGTCATCTCGATATCCGAATCTGTATGATGGATTGTTGGTGCTGGACGTATATCCCCCCGGACCATTATACCCGACAACAAATATATCATCAGGTATATCTTTTGATATTTCATTCAGGGCATTTCCGTATTTTTCCCAAAGTCCCCCGCCCCACCATTTATGAAATACTAATGGAGCGGCTGGAGGATATTTTCTCTCAATAGCTTTCTTTGTTTCTTCTCTTGTTAAAGGTCCACGAAACATAATATGTTTTCCTTTCTTATTCGTAATCGTTAAAAAACTGTTTTAATTGAATAGTTACTCAAAAGCAATTTTATCACTAATTTTACTAATTGGACGAATTACACGAATATGCAGAAAAGTCTATAGGTCAATGAGTCTATGGGTCTATGGGTCTATGGGTCTATAGGTTTCAAACTCATAGACCTGTTCTCATTTGTGTAATTCGTGATTAAATTTTTTGCACCATAACACGAAAGATCACCATACCCCAGATCGTCAGTTAAGATAAAAACAACATTTGGCTTTTTTTGCTCATTTGATGACAATTCATTTGACATAGCTAACGCCATACCTCCCACACCAAGACATTTCAAGAATTCTCGACGACTGATCATTGCACTAAACCAGAGACCAATCTATTATGACGCCTAGATAATCGTCCTTTTTATCCACTAATCCATCATAAGCGGATTTGGCATCAGCAGAATTGATTACGTGTGTAAGCAGTTCCTTTGCTTTCAGTTTTCCATCTTTGAAAAGGTTATAAACGATCTGTGTATTACGCTCAATAGAGTGCTTTGATTCGCCGGAGTGCATTGTTGGATAAACCCATTCGTGTGCGCTTTTCAATGTGATGGCACCCTTACCAATGTTATGAACGTAATCAAGTACGCTGGTTACGTCTGTGATATATTCACCTCTTGGTGAACCAAGCAGGATCACTTCACCTTTGCTTTTTGTTAATTGGAAAGCCAAATCAATCAGCTTTGGGTTGCCTATTGCTTCAACGGTAACATCTGCACCTTTTCCGCCTGTTAGTTCCATAACTTTCTCTCTTGGATTTTCTTTTTCAGAGTTGACGAGATATTTTATTCCGCACTTACTAGCTATTTCGAGTCTTTTTGTCGCTCTCTCAATGCCTATGACTCTAATCCCCGCAGCACCAAAAATCTGTGAAGCGAAATTCCCAACAAGCCCAAGCCCAATAACTACAACGGTATCACCCAATTCTGCGGATGAAACTCTGAGCGAAGTCATAGCAACCGTAGCCATCCTGATAAAAGGTATAAGTTTCTCGTCAAAATCCAATGGGCGCTTGAAAGCTAAAAAAATCGTGTTTGTCTTTGTTATAGATTCATGTGAAGTATAACAAAAAACTATGTCCCCCGGTACGCATTTCTTAACTTTCTGACCAACTTTCAGTACTTCACCGACTGCGGTGTAACCTGAACCATGTGGAAACTTTGTTCCGCTTTGTAGTGCAGTATATCCAGCACACTCTGTTCCCGGACTTATCAGGCTATAATGTGTTTTCATCAATATTTGATCGTCTGCAAGTGATTCGTCAATATCGAAATCTTCGAGCGTCACGTTGTACGCAGACGGCATAACTATCCGCTTGCCTTTCATACCTATCCTCCGTATGATTAAATTAGCCATAAAAAATGAACCATACCATAAAAGTAATCTCATTTTAGTCGTTTTTTGATTTCTCGTCAAGTGAGAATTGCGATTTTATGATCCTTGAATCGTAAACCAACGAGCTTTAGTTCCAGCTTTCGCTTGGGACTGGATATAAGATTTATCAGCTTCGCCGAGACTAAAGAAAGCGCATATATTTTCTATTAACACTTTTACAATTTTATGATATAACTACAAGTATGAAAATTAATAAAGCGTTCAAATTCAGAATCTATTCTAATAGTCAACAAAAACAATTCCTAGCTCAATCTTTTGGATGTGCTAGATTTGTGTATAACCGCTTTCTGCGTCAACGTATTGACTATTATGTTGCAAATGCCAAAGGCTTAAACTACTTTGATAATTCTGCCGCACTGACACAACTAAAGAAAGAATCCGAATTTGAATGGCTTAAAGACGTAAACTCTCAATCCATACAACAGACACTTCGTAACCTTGATGTTGCATATAACAACTTCTTTAACAAGAAAGCTAAGTTTCCGAACTTCAAAAAGAAATCAAATAAGCAATCCTTCAATGTGCCTCAGCACTTTTCTATCCACGATAACATGCTTGATATTCCTAAATGCAAAAGGATTAAGATTAAACTTTATAGAGACATTGAAGGCACTATAAAATCAATAACCATCTCAAAAACGCCATCTGGTAAATATTTTGCCTCTGTCCTTTGCGAATTAGAGATACCAGAACCAATATATTCAGGTGGTGAAATCGGCATTGACTATGGAGTTAAAGCCTTCATAACAACATCCGATGTTAAAAGTATTGACTCTCCAAAGTTTCTTAGAAAATCCGAAAAGAGATTAAACCAACTCAGCAGGTCGTTTTCTAGGAAACAGCCTTCTGTTCTTCCGTTGCACGGCGGAACGTGGAATGCTAAGAACCGATATAAAGCACAAAAACAACTTGCAAGACAACATGAGAAGGTATCTAACCAGCGTCAAGACTTTCTAAATAAGACAAGTAAACAACTTGTCAGCGATAACCAAGCAATCTATATTGAAAGTCTTGCTATCCGAAACATGGTAAAACTTCACACTCTAGCAAAGTCTATATCCGATAGTGGATGGAATACATTTGTCAACATGCTCAAATACAAAGGTCAATGGTACGGTTGTCGAATCATTGAGATTGACAGATGGTTTCCATCTAGTAAACGTTGCCATGTCTGCGGATATATTAAAGATAACCTCGCGTTGTCTGATAGGTCTTGGTTGTGTCCTGAATGTAATACTAACCATGACCGAGACGTAAACACCGCAATAAATATACTAACATTCGGTAGGGCTGGTATAGCCCGAACCATTCTTCCGTCACTCTGTTCTTCCGTCGCACGGTGGAACGTGATTGGCGAAACGAGAAACGCTTGTGGAGAGGGGAGTTCATTTCAGATTTCGTCTGAGATTAGCCCTTCGTTGAAGCAAGAAGCCCACGAACTTTAGTCGTGGGTAATTCACGATAATAGTAAACAAAGAATCAAAGTAATTAAAATAAAGAATCGAGGTGACAAGATGAAAATAACAAAGATAGAGATAGTCCGAAACAAAAAACCGATACCGCTCCCTGCATCGTGGAGACCAGCGTGGAATGAACCAGACGCTACAGATACAGATAGCTTATGGTTCTCTTTCTACAAGGTTTACACAGACGAGGGTATTGTCGGCATAGGACCTACAGGATTAGGAAATATTGGAACTTCTTCTTATGCTGAATCTTCACTCATCGGTCAGGATCCAGCCTTTATAGAAAGATTCTGGGATATTAATATGAAGGGAAGGGAGATCATAGTTGGCTCTACTTCATGCGGTGGACTTGATATAGCTCTCTGGGACATAATTGGCAAAGCGACTGGCATGCCTGTATACAAGCTTTTGGGCGCTTGCAGAGATAAGGTCATGGCTTATGCGGCGACTGCTCAACTTAAATCTGCTGAAGAATATGCAAAGATGGCTGTTGAGTTTAATTCAAAAGGAATAAAAGCGATGAAACTAAGGCTTCATAGACCAAAAATAGAAGATGATCTAAACGTCGTTTCTGCTGTCAGGGATGCTGTAAAAGATATGATTATCCTCGTGGATGCAAACCAGAGCAATTTGTCTATCAACTACAACTACTGGTCAAGAAGAACAGCTTTAACAGTAGCCAGAGAATTAGAGAAATTAAACGTCTACTATTTTGAAGAACCACTCCCGCGCATGGATCTAGAAGGATTAGCTGAACTTAGCTCTGCTGTGGACGTTTACATAGCCGGTGGTGAACACTGCTCTAACGTCTACGAGTTCAGAGATGCACTTTTTGCGAAAGCTTATGATATTGTCCAGCCTGACGTAATATTGGGTAATATCGGCATAACTGGTATTAAAAAGGTATCCGTGATCGCAGATTCAGTTGGAAGATATATTGTTCCCCACGTTTGTAGTGGTGGAAATAATGGTCTTTATCTAGCGGCTACTTTGCAGGCTTTAGGCTCTGTCAGCAATTGCCCATTCATTGAATATACGCTTGATCCACCGGCACTCGTTCCAGAGGCATTACACACCATCCTTAAAGAACCGATAATGATTGATTCTGATGGTTACGTTCAAATACCTCAGAAACCGGGTATTGGCGTAGAGTTAAATGAAGATGCAATCGCTGAGTATATATAAGAGCTTCGGCAGAAATCATACGAAAGCGATTTTTTTGTTGGCTTTATAGATGACATTTTGTAAAATGTCATTGTGTCGGGTTTATGAAGTAGGCAACTAAAGCTGTCAGTTTTAATTGTTGCCATTGGTGAGGTGGCTAACTGGTTTTGTTAAGCCCATAACCAAAGGAGAAAAACAGACTAGCAAAGTTTTTTTTGTTTAGATTCTCAGTTTCGATTCAGAATCGAATTATTCGGTTTCAAATTCAAATAGGAGTTTATGAAATGTTGAAAAGAACTTTGACACTCGGTTTCGTAATGCTGGTTGTTTCTATGTTTTTCGGCTTTTCGGTTTTTGCTTATGGTCATATTATTAATAACGTTGCTTACGCCGGGAGTGGATCAAATGTAAATGCTTTAGATGCTTTTGTCGGTACGGGAGTCTGGAAAATAGATTGGGTCGAAAAAACAGAAGAGCGTCAAATAGAGGTTATTAAGTCTCCCCCAAACCCTATGGTTGAAATGTGTTTAGCATCTATCGGCGCATCTAAAGGAATTTATGGCTACCCAAAATTTTTTCGGTTAAACGAAGACAATGGAACTATTTTTAAGGGGTTATCTTATAGCTTTGGTTGGGGGATTAACTTACGGTCAAATAAGCAATTACAGGACTTTATAATGAAAAATCCTCAAGCATATCTTAAATTAAAGAAATTTGATGAGACCCAAGCGTTCGGAGGTAAACTTATAGGAGGGGGATGCCTTGTTACACTGCTTGGAGTCGGCTTAACAATTTTCGGTGTCAGTCGAATCAATTCTGAGGCAACAAATGCTGATTCCACAAATGATACTAGCAAAAACATAGGGTTAGTTGGACTAACATTATTTATCGCGGGGGCTTTTGATGTCATCTCCTCTGCATATATACAGACTAGTGCTTATAAATACTTGCTAGACGCGATTGACATATTCAATGGAGAAAATGGGAAATGAAGTATATAATCAGATTAGATTTTTACTTACTTTTTTATTTAATTATGGTTCTTTGTAACATTTGTTATAGTGAGGAATATGGATATATCGATATCAAGTCTGATGATGTAGGAAAAACAGTATATATAGATGACAAACCAATAGATACAGTTCCTATTAAAAGACCGATTCTGGTTATTGCTGGAACACATAAAGTTATGATTGGGAGTATAGAGAAGTATAGAGCTGTCCCCCCTAATAAAACAATAGTATTGGACATGAATGGGATAGATCCGATTCTTCATGATAAATCAAAGAAGCAATTGCTGTTGAAAGGATGTATAGCATCCCTAGGTTGTGTTATTACTTTAACGGCAATAGAGTTGATAATTGCTCTTAGATATAATCGTTAAAAAAATAGTTTTTTTGGAAGTCTAAAGCGCTTCACTACATTTGCAAATCGTTGTAGAAGAAAGCTTCAGACTTCCACTCTAATCCTAGTTTTTGCATCTTTTATGGTTATTGAAATTTTTACCATAAATTATAATAAATAAATCATTGCGAAAGGTTTATGTTTTATGGAGAGAAAAAAGTGTGGTAACTCGAATCTTACTTTGCCTATACTTGGTATAGGATGCTGGTCTTTTGGCGGTGGAAGCTATTGGGGGGAGCAGGATCAGCGTGATGTTGATGCAGTTGTTGACATGGCTTTGGATATAGGCTGTAATTATTTTGATACCGCAGAAGCATATAACGATGGAGCAAGTGAAGAATCGCTTGGGAAAGCACTCAAAGCTAGGCGATCAGAGGCATTAATTGGGACTAAGGTTAGTCCATCAAACACAAATCCCAATACACTGCGTGAACATTGCGAAGCCAGCCTTAGACGGTTGCAGACTGATACTATTGATTTATATATGATCCACTGGCCAATCCATCAACACTCAATCCAGCATTTTACGAAAGATGAGTCAGTGATCAATAACCCTCCTTCAGTAGCAAAAGCATTTGAAACGATGACAAAACTACAAGAAGAAGGGAAAATAAAGTTCATTGGTGTTAGCAATTTTGGCGTTAAGCAATTAACCGAAGCTCTGGATACAGGGGCAAATATAATAGTCAATGAATTGCCCTATAATTTTTTAATGCGGGCTATTGAAGTGGAGCTAATGCCATTCTGTTACGAAAAAGGTATTGGGGTCGTGTCTTACATGCCATTAATGCAGGGGTTGCTGACTGGTAAATATACTACACCAGACGAAGTTCCACCGATGCGTCGAAGAACACGGCATTTCTCGTCTCAAAGATCGGGTTCTCGTCACGGTGAAAAAGGTGAGGAAGAATTAACCTTTGATACCATTAGGCATATTCAAAATATAGCTGATGAGCAAAATATATCTATGACTCACCTTGCAATTGCTTGGTGTATGAGTAATCCCTTAATCAACGGTGTCCTGTCTGGTGTACGGGATGTCGAACAACTTGAAAATAACTTACAGGCAACAACACTATCGCTTGATAATGAAGCGATAACTCGCCTTAATGATGTTACGTTACCTTTGCTTGAACGACTGGGCGCAAATCCAGATTATTACGAGAACAGTGCAATGGGCAGAAGTTGGTAAGTTTAATCTCAGAAAGGAAAAATCAAATGAAAATTACAAAACTTGAGACGTTTCTTGTTAAACCACGCTGGCTGTTTTTGAAGATTCACACTGATGAAGGATTAGTCGGTCTAGGTGAGCCGATCCTCGAAGGGCGTGCCTTGACCTGTGCGCAGGCGGTTGGTGAATTGGAAACATATCTGATCGGGAAAGACCCACGACGAGTCGTACATCACTGGCAGGCGCTGTATCGTCACGCATTCTATCGGGGAGGTCCAATACTCACAAGTGCATTGAGTGGTATTGAGCAAGCGCTTTGGGATCTCGCAGGTAAATCGCTTGGTGTGCCTGTATATCAGCTTTTTGGAGGTCCAACTAGAGATAAAATACGTCTTTATAAAGGCGCAGGCGATCCGAAGGGTATCAAGGAATGGGTTGATAAAGGTTTTACTGCATTTAAGACAGGCGTTGCAGGTGGTCGTCCCGCAAGGATTATCGAGAGCAAAGCCTTTGTTGATCGGGCAGTCAATCATTTTGCGGCTCTACGAGAATCCGCCGGAACTGAAGTAGACATTGCCGTTGACTTTCACGGCGCAATCAGTCCTCAGACAGCAAAATTACTGATCAAGGCGCTTGAGCCTTATCAGCCGATGTTCATTGAGGAACCCTGCCAGTGCCAGAACGTTGACGTAATGGCAGATATTGCTCGTGGAACTCACTTGCCTATCGCCACAGGTGAACGTATATTCACAAAGTGGGGATTCCGTGAGATATTGGAAAAACGTGCCGCTAGTATACTTCAACCTGATCTATGTCACGCTGGAGGAATCAACGAGGTTAGGATCATCGCAGGTATGGGTGAAGCCTATTACGCAGGCATTGCACCGCACAACCCTCTAGGTCCAATCTCGCTTGCGGCGTGTATTCAGTTAGACGCATCAATCCCGAACTTTTTAGCTCAAGAGCATACAACTTTGGGTGAAGGCTATCTCAAGAATCCATTTGTCTGTAACAATGGCTTTGTTGAGTTGCCGACAGGTCCCGGTTTGGGTATCGAACTTGATGATGACGCACTTGAGGATAAAATTGATCACGATTGGCGAAATCCTGAGACGTATCATCCCGACGATAACTCAGTAGTTGATTGGTAATTTATGGAGTGCAATTTAGAATACGATTTATTATCCAGGATGGGCACTGCTCATCCTCTTATGCATATACGCAGTATATGCCATGCAAGTTTTATGCATGGAAATGGCATGTAGCCTACTAAATTTGAATTGACTTGCTAAAAAGAATACGATTGACAAAGATATTGATTTCCCATATTCTTATCGGCATCTACATCATTATTAACAAACTCAAACAGGAGGTATCTGAATGTCTATAATGGACCTTAATGTCACTTCACAAGAGATGAATCCCATAGAGACTGAAAAACTAACTGCGTACCAAAAAGATGGTGTTAAGCTTACATTTATGCTCATTACTGGAGGCGTAATAAAAGGCTGTATCTCTTGGGTTGATGGGCAAAGCCTTGGAATAGAAAATGAAAACGGTCAGAATATAATCCTATATAAACACTCCATTGCCTTCATTCAGGAAAAGGCTTAATGATGGCTTCATCCATTGAAAACAAAACTTCCAGCGCAATGAGAAAAGGCATAATTTTCTTATTGTTAGCCGCATTTGCATGGAGTTGCCCCAACGTCATGATCAGGATGTTGAGATTCGACTTCGATATCTACACACAAAATTTTTACAGATATGCTGGAGCCACTGTATTCCTTTTTGCTATCGGATTTTCGTTCATGAGAAAGAAGATGCTGTATGCGGCTGTCAATCTGAAAATGCTCCTGATACCATCACTAATAATGTCATTACATCAAGTATTTTATACTGCCGGGGTATTTATGACTTCGGCTGTAGTCTCAAGCTTGATTGGCAGGCTTAACGCCATAGTGATACCTGTCCTTTCTTGTATATTTTACATTGACGAAAGACAGATCGTCAAAAACAAGAATTTCATACTCGGTGCAGTGATAGCATTCATTGGTGTTGCAGGAGTTATTCTTGGGAAAGGTGTATACGATGATGAAGGATTTAGCGTTGGTGTTCTGCTTGTAATGTTAGGCACTACTACGTGGAGTGTCTACGCTGTTTGGGTAAAGAAAATCGTCAGAACGCTGGATCCTTTAGCGATCATATCGTACGTTTCATTGTTGTCTTCTGTTTTGTTTTTGCCACTGGCGCTAAAGTTTGGAGATATTGGAAGTATAAGAAACGTTTCGTTTGGTACAAACATATTGCTGTTTGGATCAGGCATATTGGGAGTGGGAGTAGGGAACATTTTTTATAATCATGCTGTGAGATACGTGGGTACGAGTATATCTTCAGTTTTCTTTTTATTGATGCCGTTTAGTGTTGGGATATTGGGTTTTATTATTCTGGGGGAAACGTTATCTGTAATACAGATCATAGCAGGTGTTTTATCCATACTCGGATGCTGGTTAGTAACGGGTCTCGCAAAAACGAAACTTCCTGATATGGAAGTGGATTCTAAGATTTAAAGATTAGCACTTGGTAACATAATCTTCCAATCTTAGAATCTTCCAATCCGGATTAGATATTCGCAAGATGTTTCTCGATCTCGGCTTTGGGTTTTATGCCTACCAAATTAGCTACTTGTTTGCCATCTTTATATATGAGTAAAGTAGGAATGCTCATGATCTCAAGCTTCATAGCTGTTTTGGGATTTTCATCTACATCAAGTTTAGCAACTTTTATTTTTCCTGCCAATTCATCGGCTAGTTTTTCTATAGTTGGAGCAAGCATTTTACACGGTCCACACCATGTAGCCCAACAATCCAATAAAACAGGTATTGCAGACTTTTCGACTTCTTCTTCAAACGTTGCATCTGTTACAATAATCGGTCCTTTTGACTCCATTAATAGTTTCTCCTTACAATTTCCGCACTTTGGCATTAACCCTGCATTTATTTTACGCTTTGAAACTCGGTTAGACGTTCCACAGTGTTTGCATTTAACTTCAATTATATCATCATTTAGCATCTTCGACACACCTTATTAAAGAATTAATAAAGCATCGCCAATTTATTGATAGTGTATAAAAACTTGAATAGAAGGAGTTTTTCCTTGTATAAACAAATCAAAACAGATGCTATAGAATGTAGAATTTAATTATTAATGTAATCGTTAAAAAATGCCATTGTGACATGGTGTAGGGGCGAAGCATTTTTAGCTAGATCAAGATTTATAGCTAATTTATATTAACATAAAAATGCTTCGCCCCTACGGTAAACCCTATTTTTT
>Ga0315279_10006861_pt1 | contig 14255 bp, 15 predicted proteins | sample YL17G06_20_MG_FD_203694 | JGI IMG/M metagenome (GOLD analysis project Ga0315279, IMG submission 203694) | Sediment microbial communities from Yellowstone Lake, YNP, Wyoming, USA - YL17G06_20 | ecosystem: Environmental > Aquatic > Freshwater > Lake > Sediment | place: USA: Wyoming | collected... | reverse complement strand
TGAATATTTTGTCGCGACCCTCTTTGGTTTTTACTGAACTTAAGTCTTCAATATCATCAACGATAATGAGATCAGGCCGGTGAGGCCCCTCACGTAATCCCCGAATGCCTTCTTCAACTGAGATGGCAGTAATACGAGCATCGTATCGAGGAATGGTCAGTACCGCCGCATTCCACTGATCTCTGTTTTCTTCAAAAGGTCCAAGATATTGTCTGAGTAATCTATTCTTTTCAATCTCTCTCCTTATATTTCTCAGATGATCGTAAACTCTTGGCTGGGTTTGGCTTGCAATTACGATGTGCTTTTTCTTTAGAACGCCCATAATTGCCCAGAGCGAATAGGCTGTGTTCATGATGGTTGATTTTGCCGAATCCCGAAAAGCAACCACGCCAACTCGCTTTATGCTTTCATCTTGGGCTAGTTTGAACATCTCATAATGAAATGGCGCTATGGAGTATTTAATATATGAACCAAAATAGACGTAGAAGAAGAAAAGCAAGGATCTTTTAGTAAGAGCAATCATTACCTTACGATCATGCATAATTCTCTTTAAGAATTCCGGCTCTATTTTATTTGGAAGATTGGTTGTCGTTGTCATTGTCTTTTACTTCTTGTTTATCTTCTAATCCGGCAAGCTTTAAGGCCTGCCTAATCAAAGTCTCTTGATCAGGTGTAAGAGATTCATCTTCGACTTTCAAACTGCCGGAAAGCTCTACCTTGTTGGTATATTTTGGGTGATGTTGTCTTAGCCAGAGTTGAACAGCCGGAAAATGCTTGTCGCGAATGAGTGAAATGAGCTGCGATTCGGTCATGTCAGTAATCAATGCCTCTCCTTCTGTAATAGCTTCATCAGCTGCTTTCTTGAAATTTTCATCTTCATTATGCCACCTGTAGTAAGTGGCGCGGCCGATACCGCTGCGTTCACAAGCAATTTGGAGAATTGGCATCTTCCTCAGATGTTCTAATAAAGCTTCTTTGTGTTTTGCCTGGCGCAGATTTATTGTTTTCTCTCTTTTTTCATTATTCATGGTTGAGTTTTTGTGCTTTAATACTTGTTAATATTTCAAACCTTCTTTTTATCACTTCGCAATAGACTGGAGATTTTTCCATCATGTGGCACCTTCTGTTCATCTTTTCTGCAGCGATAAGAGTTGAGCCACTTCCACCGAATGGATCGACAATTAAGTCGTTCCGTTGAGTAAGTACCTTAATATACGGCAGTAAAATTGGAATAGGTTTCGTACCAAAGACGACCCCTTGGCCCGACTGCTTAGCATCGTCTGCTTTAAATTCTATGAAGTCGGTTGGGCATATTTTTTTACCTTTTTCGTATCCCTCCCAATGTGGTTTACCGCTTATAGCGTATAAAGCCGTCTCATACTCATTCTCTAATAATTCTTCTTCGGCTCCGAGATTTAAATCAACATCTCCCGAAGTACCCACCATGGCGATATCGTGTTTGCTGAAAAATCTGTATTTTGCTGCAAACCCTTGCGTTCTTGTTGGGACATGCCATACAATCATATTTTTTACTTTCCAATATTTCTCCATTTCGTTCCAGAAAATTCTAATATTTTTCCAATTCTCGAAAGCAATAATACTAAAATCGTCTTTTTGTACCCTATGTATGTTTGCCATCCACTTTTCGGTAAAATCTGGTGGTAAAAAATCGGTTTCAAGATATTTTCTGTTTCTGCGGAATCCGAAGCCCGATCCCTTTCCTTTATATTTTGTATTTAGGTAGTCTAAAATATAGGGACTATCGGTCAGGCACATATCCGCTTTTTCTCCATTCATCAACTTCAAAACATCCTTTTCAATCGTTGAATCACCGCACATAACCCTATGATTTCCAAGTTGATAAACATCTTCTTTCTGAATATTTATTTTTTCTATACTTAACTTCTTTAACTCTTTCTCTAAACTGAATTCTTCAGGTATTCCCTCAACTTCAAAAATTTCATCTAACTCTTCACTCGAAAAACCTATATCCGCCAAAAAGCCTTCTCCAAAATCAGCTAATAGATTCCAATCAAACTCTCCGAGATTCTTATTGAGCCTTATGTTCAATTCCTTCTCCAGTTTGGTATCTGGAATATTCACATAAACCACTGGGACTTTATTGAATCCCAATTCTTTTGCTACTTTAAGTCTGAAATGGCCGCCGATGACGATGTTTTCCCGATTTGGTGCCGAATTTACAACGAAAGGGTCTACTAAACCGAAGCGTCGAACGCTTTCTTTCAATTGATTTGTAGCCGTTTTTGTCCATCGCCTAGGATTATATTCTGCCGGCCGTAAGATATCTACGGAAACATAAGAAACTTTTATTTTTTGTTTAATTGTTTTTTGCATATTTTTGTAATTTAATCTTTATTATTTAATTTTTTTAATTGTAGTTCGCCAACATATTGGAGCCACAACTTGACTGCGCCAGGGTCGCCCGTTTCTGCTTTTTCACGAAGCGCATCGATAACATTCGGAAGCTCTTCCTGCTCGCGCTCGAGGATTACTCGGCGGACTCTTTCAAGGAATCCGGGCACTTTTTTCCAGTCAGTCAGCGTATCTTCGTTTACTCCGAATTTCTTCGCGAATTCGCGCTGGGTTTTTATTTCCCTTAATACCCGAGGTGTCGCACAAAATATAATAAATTCTTCAAATTCCTGAAGCAGCTTTATCGATGGGGAAATTTTGCGAATTTCGGATTGAATCGGAGTGGTGGTATGGTTTTTCGTTTGCATATTGTTGAGTTAATTTGTATGAGTAATATTCTATGACCCTTTATGATATATGCTGAAATTTCAGCGAAATCTCTCTTTGAATATGAAAATCAAGAAAAATATTAAAAAATCCCCCGCTGAATTTCAGCGGGGGATAGGATAAAAAGAGTACTGTATTTAATTCAGATACCCCTTATTATCATCGTATCTGATTTTTGTGATAAATATTTCTCCATTTCCTCTAAATTCCGACTCGGGTTTTAAAATAAATCGCGTTCGATATTCTCCCTTTTCCTTATAATCATAGAATGGGTTTTGTGGTAATCTGAAAGCCCTTTGGAGTTTTTTTGAAAGTCCTTCTTTTATTTTCATGCAGGCGTTCCTTTCGATTTTTAAAGACTGGGCGAGAATATTTATATCGGCCTTAACTTTTGTCGCTTCCTTACTGGCATAGATAATAGCCAACAGCCTAAGAAGTTCCCACTGTTTATCGGGCTTCTTGTCTTTAGTGTTTTCTCTCAAAAAACCCAATTTTTCGTAGCTCGCTGCTTTTAAAAATTTTCCTTTATAATAAATTTCGACATCGTATTGATTTTTAAAGCGTATTTCTATATCTTCCCAAATAGTTTTTGGCGGTAGTTTTATCAGAGGTGCTTCATTTTTTATTAAAGGATTTTGCTTAGAATCCGCCTTTATTTTTTCCATTAATTTTTCAGCAGCTTTTTCAGAAATTGCATCAATATCCTCATCAGTTAAGAAGGTGCGGCTATAATTCCTAGGCGAAACGAACGCATCTTTAATCTTTGGCTGGTAACTTTTCAGAAAAGAAGAATATACTTCTTCGGTTTTTTTGATTGCCTCAAAAAGACCAGAAGAAGCTATTCGTTCATTAATTTGTTTTGCCATTTTTTCAAAACTTTCAAATTGTGGCTGAAGAATTTTTCTGAACTCTTCTAATCTTTTTTCAACTTCTCCCTGATACGCTGGTGTCTTTCTATACTGCCGTGCCGTCATAACAAGAGCGTCCCGAAGTTGCTCGGGTTTTACATAGGTTTTTAATTTTCCTTTACTTTTCTTTTTTAACATTGTAAACTTATGTTAAGTTATCTTATTATATGCTGAATTATGAATAAAGAGAAATTACCAGAAATTCTAACAATGAAACAAGTTTGCGAGCTTTTGAACGTTCACCCCAATACTTTAAGGAATTGGGATAATAATGGCGTTCTTAAGGCGCTCCGTTTTGGAAATCGCAGAGATCGCCGTTATAAAAAAGCGGATATACTTAAATTAATAAAAAAATAAAAGTGATTATGTTAAATAATAATTCTACAAAAAATGAAACGACGCCAATAACTCTTTTTGTGAAAGAGATTGGCCGTTACTTTATGGAATTTCTGGAAACAGATTTCCATAAGCGTCGGCTTCCACGTCGCAGTATCAAACTCCATAATGAAAAAGGATTATTGACTGGGGTGAACCTCAACAAATATCCAACATTCTATAAAATTGGATACAAACTCGTTAATAGTTCCTTTAATAATGGCGTTCTCGACTCAATCCAAAAAGGAGTCTACAAAGCAGACATCCCTAAGTCTTTGCTCGATTTAATAAAGAAGCAAATAAATAAAGTAGCCGAAAAAGACATTATAAATTTAATTAAAGAGGTTGATGAATCAATCCAGCAATCAGTTTTAAAATATAAGGACGACTATTTACAAGCTTTCAATTCTGTTATGACAGACGCGAGGTCTGTATTTAAAAAGTACGTTATACTCGACTTAGTTAGAAGTATTGAAAAACCACTTCAAAATAATAAGCTTGCTGATGAGAATGCAATATTTCAGATAGAAGAAGAACTTTCCGACATACTTACTAAAAAAATTGAAGATGCTGTTTCTGAATCACTCAAGCTGATCCTAAGCGGCGAAAAAGCAAATACAAAAAAGCTTATTAGAAGTGTTTTGGACATTGAAGATCTACAAAATAGCTTAAGCAAGTTCTTTGATATGTTCAAGGTATCCGACCTATTTAATGATCTCCACGAACTCTACCAAAACTTTAAAATAGAAGACAAACAAGAATTTTACTTTTATTTCTACGACATCAGCTATCAAAAAAACAAGTACCCGATTTTTTACATACCTTTTTCTATTGAGAGAAAGAGTGACGAATTCTTTATTGCATTGGATTCGCAGATTTATATCAACAAGAAAGCCCTTGCATATATTGTTCAAGAATATAATCTTGAGCGTGAAAAAAGGGGTGCTCTTAGAACAATATCAGACAGAATCATTTATCTTGCAGATCACGAAAAAGACCTACCTCTTTTTTTGCAAGAAATTCTTACAGAAATTATCAACTTATTTGAGCTTAATAACAAAATTGAAATTGATAAGCCAGATATTCAAATAAGTAAAAATCTTTACATAACAGTAAGTACAAACATTTATATAGCCCTTTTTGATAAATCAGACGAAGCTCTCTTAAATGACTACGAAGACATATTAAATGCGGCGACCGACAGTCACCTAATGGAAGGCTTTCAGAAATTAGTAGATGATTTTATTTACAAAAACCCTGAATCCGTTGCAAAACCGATTAGGGACGAATGGGACGAGAAAGATGTGGCCGAAAAATTGGTCTACAAAAGTCCAATACCCTTAAACAGCGAACAACAACAAATCTTGTCTGCTATCAATAAAGAGAAATGCAAATATGTACTTGTTGAAGGACCTCCGGGTACAGGTAAAAGTCACACAATCACGGCGGTTGTATTCGATACAATCCTCAAAGATAAGTCCGTTTTAGTGTTATCGGACAAAAAGGAAGCTTTAGATGTAGTCGAGAAGAACATCGTCAATACCTTAAATAAAGTTCGCGTAGATGAGAAATTCCAGAACCCTATCCTTCGACTCGGTAGAACTGGTAATACTTATAGCCAGCTCTTAACCCAATCATCAATTGATGGAATAACTGAGCAATTTCGCGCGGTAAGGAGTAAGTTTCCCGATCTTGGTGACCATATAGACGCTTCAATAAAAGCGTTGCGGGGAGGGATTGAGGGGCAAGTGGATGCTTATAAACGCATTTCTCTCACAGACATAAATGAGTTTGCTTCGATGAAAAGCTATTTTGATAAGCAAGGATTTTGTGTTGATATCGACGAGGCAATAAAAAATCACGATTCCATAGAAGAACTTACAAGGATTAGGTCTATCCTTTTAAATCTGAAAGAAAGAGTTCAGGACAATGAAAGGGTGTCTTTTAATTTTGATTTTAAGAGGGATCTGGACACAGAAAATTCAAATAATTTGGAGAAAGCTATTTCTGCTTTGGAAGACATAGAAAGGCTTACTACTGAAAATGCACAACTCTTGGATAAAGAATCTTTAGAGATATATTTTAGTCTAGTCCGACAAAATAAAACCGGAGTTAAGAAGTTAATTGATTATTCGCTAAGCATTTCAGAAACAGTTGATCTTATTCGAAAGAATAAGGTGTATATCAACTTAATAAGCTTGGATAGTAAAGAGTTAGATAATCTATCCGCAATAAAAGAACTTGCACAGTACACATTGTCTCTCAGAGGAGTTCTGGAAAAAGTTGAGTATTTTGCCAAAGACAGTTTATCACTTTTGGACTCTTTTAAGGAATCATATAAAGAAGATATAAAAAATCTTGAGTATTATATTATCTCAGCAAAAAGTCTGAGGAATGGAATATTTGGTTATTTGGGCAAGAAGAAGAAAATCGAACCCTTAAATCAAGAATTTCGAAAAAAGTTTAGCTTCTCAAAACTCGAGGCCCCGCATAAGAACTTAAAAGAGCTTGAGGCGATACTTGGAATCTATAAATATATACTTGAAGTACAAAACGAAACAGAAATCGGTAATTTAAATAATATAGATTTTATTCATCTTATTACTACTCTCTTGAAGGATAAAGAAACTTTCTTTTCAAACGAACAACTAGAAAAACTTCAATCATTAACTGAAAATAATTCAAAAAAAGAATCAATTATTAATGACTTCACGGGTGGCAAAATAAATATCTCGACTCTCAACGAGCTTAATAACATTTCAGTCGTCGCAGAAATTGATTCGCTTTACGACGAATTCACTGACCTCTTGACTGCTGAAAAGGATATTATTGGCTCGAATATTGATCTGAAGAAAAACGAAAATATTAATGTGCTACTTAAAAAAGATAATCTCCCGCGCTTAATCGAAGAACTAAGTTCTTGTAAGGAATATATTGACACTCTCTTGGAGGTAAACAATGATATTGTTTACCTCCAAGAGTCTTCTGAGAAGCATAAATCTACTTTTGCCGTTGCTGGTATTAAAGACAATGTATTTAATACATTGTATGAAAATCGGTTAACTGAAATATCAGATCTTGAGTTCGAAAAGTTAACTCGATATATAGCGCTTTATCAAAAGCTAAATGACGAATTTAGTGGAATTAAAGATTTGAGTTATGGAGAACGAATAAGTCAGATTGAGAATATCGTAACAATGCAAATGACTTATCTCATGGACGAAAGGTTTATTGATTTTGTTGAAACACACAACAAGAGTGATGCCAGGGCATTAAAGCGGGTAATTAGGGGAAAGAAAAAGTTCCCAAAGGAACAATTCTCGAAGTTAAAAAAAGCATTCCCATGTATTTTAGCCGGTATTAGAGACTATGCCGAATATATACCTTTAGAACCAGAAATTTTCGATTTGGTTATTATTGATGAGGCTTCTCAAGTAAGTATCGCACAAGCATTCCCGGCTCTCTTGAGAGCTAAAAAGGTTATTGTTCTTGGTGATAACTTACAGTTCAGCAATATTAAATCTGCCTTGGCGCGTGGGGATATAAATAAACAATATTTAGCAAATCTTAAAGAGGTTTTTTTAAGAGATATTTCTACTAAGGCAGACGATGTGGCTCGGTTGGAGATGTTTAATATTAAAGTTTCTATACTTGATTTTTTCGAGTTTATAAATAACTACAAAACTCGACTTGTCAAACACTTCAGAGGTTATAGGGAGTTAATTTCTTATTCAAATAAGTTCTTCTACAAAGGAAGCTTGCAGGTGATGAAAGTACGTGGGATACCTATTCACGATGTCCTAAAATTTTCTCCAGTAAAACACGACGGCTTGAAAGAAGTTATAAAAAATACCAATATGCCGGAAATAGAATTTATAATCACTGAGCTCAAGAAACTCAAGGAGCAGGGTAAAAGATGTACAGTCGGTATTATTACCCCGCATACAAACCAACAGAGTTTGCTTTACGAGAAAATTAGCGATCTGCCCGAATCGGACTACTTCTTTGAAGTTTTAAAATTAAAGCCGGCCTTTTGATAAATTTCCAACAGCCGAAAAAAGAAGGCAAAACCCAGCTCGAGATTCGTGAGATCAAAATTTAGCCTAAAGATAATAAATTTTAATTTTAAAAATATATGATAAATCTTGATACCCTAAATCATTTACCACGCGCTGTTAAGCTATATACTTTCACAAAATTATTTTTAATGTCTATCCTTTTTCTGCCACTATTTTTATTATTCTTTCCATTATGGATATTATTTTTCGGCTCGATCTTTATATATTTCTTGATTTATTACAATAATTTTACTTATACTGTTGAGGCTGATAAAATAACGATAAATTGCGGAGTGCTAAGTAGAACCTCGAAAACGGTTCCATTTGATAAAGTTCAAAACGTAGAAGTTCACAGAGGACTTTTATCCATCCTTTTTGATGTGTCCCTGGTTCGTATTTGGACATCTTCTCAGGGGCAAATACAGAAAGAAGGGATTAAACCGGATATTAGACTGCAATTAATACATTCCGATAGTGAATGGCTTAAGAATTTCATTCTTTCTAAGCATTCTTAGGATGATTCCTAAATCGTCACTCTCAAAATAAAACTGCCCATCGTTGAGCAGTTTTTGTTTAAGGAAATAGTGAGTAGCAGGGCAGGGTAAAATTAGGTAAAATAAATTTATGAAAATAAATAAAAAAGAAAAAGAAAGATATGCTGTTATAAATTTTTATAAAAATCGGGGAATTAGTGTTGATTCTTCAAAAATAGAATTTATTGAAGAAAATAGTCCTATCGATGTTATTTATGAAAAAGAAAAATTCCAGATTAAATGCTTTCCAGCGGGGGCAGAAGAAGTTGAAGGAAGGTTAGATAGTGGAGAAGATAATGTTGTAAGCAGACAAAATCCTAAAAACTATGAAGGGAAAATCTTTAAGATTGAGGGATTAGATCCAGTGCCGGAAATGTCAGCCTCTTTGAATTTTAACGAAATGAAAGATGCTATCATCAAAGTAATCAACGATGCAAACAATAAATACTCGCCAAATGCCATAAAAAATGTAGTTTTATTAATTAACGATAGACATATACCAGAAGATGTTATTGAAAGAGTTGTTAATAGTTTGGATTTAGTTAAGTTTTTTAAAAATATCAATTTTAAAGAAATTTATTTTGTTGGTTTTAAAAATAATTTAAAGATTTATCCGACTTTTCAAATTTAAAATATAAACAATAGTGAGTAGCAGGGTAGGGTAACTTTTAAACCAGTGCCAATAGCTGGCTTACTTGGTTAATAATCAGTTCAGGAGTAGGGAAAGCTTTTTCCCATTCAAATGTTCGAAAGCTGTCCACCCACGCGAGCTCCGAAAATGAAAACGTCCTGAATGGGCGTTTTTGTTTTCGGTGTCTTGTTGGTGTGGTGAGAACTTGCTTCCCGAATTCCGAGCGGAGCGAGGGAATGTCCTTCGGGCAACTCCTGAAAGTCCTGCTTCGCCCGTCCGTAGCCATTAGGCGGAGGAGGCCTATCACAGGAGCCCTGAACCACGTAGGGTTCAGGGCCGTAAACCCAGCGTGGTTTAGCCAAATTATATGTTGTGTTTTGGCTTTGCTCCTTGACAGGCAATTTTGATAAAACTATAATTAGATAATACTGATATAAAAAGTGTTTCCTGAGTGAGAGGGCCTTGGCCTGATCACGAAGACAAATTAATGAAAAATTTAAATAGTTTCCGGTTAATTGAAAGCACTCCCGCTTTTTTTCGTTTTAACGATAAAGAAGAGCGGGTTTTTTTATTTTGTTAAAATTTTAAACGAACAACATAAAAACACGGAAAACCCAATTCAATGCATGAAAATATAAAAAGGTCGAAATTGGGCAAATAAAATTAATAAAAATAGAATGTTATGAAAAAATTAATTTCTTCAATCATGCTGGTTGCTTTAGTGGGCACGACTGTCGCGATAGGCGCAGGAGCAGCTGATGTTACCGGAGGGATTGGAGCAACTGTAACAGCAGATGTTATTGCTATCACGGTTTCTGATAACACAGTTGCTTATGGGACAATGGCGCCGGGTGAAACCAAGACCACTATTGCTTCGGGTTTGAATGACACCCAAATTGCTACCAATACCGGTAATGTGGCCGAGACTTTCACAATCAAGGGTTCGGACAGTGTTGCCTGGACATTAGAGACTGCAGCTGACACAGACAAATATTTTCATGGGTGGTGCGAAGACCTTTTGGCAGATTGTAATGCTGCGGAGGATTATACTGCCTTGGACACTGAGTACAAACCCGTAGTGGCTGGGCATGAGTTAACAGCAACAACTGGACACGTACATCTTGATCTATGGCTTAAAGTTCCGACCATAAACACAGCTACTGACCATCAGCACGTTGATGTGACCATTCTGGCAACAAAGCATTAGAAATCAGAAAGCCATCTGAACAGACAGACCACCTATCCCGCCAGTTGAGCAGGCGCTTCATAATTAAGAAAAGCGTCAATGCTCAATTGGCGGGGGTGAAGGATCTTTGGCACCAATGGGTTTTGTTGCGAAATTATCAGGCCAAACAATTATGAAAAAAACTATTATTTTAATTTTAAGTTTTACTTTATTATTGCCTGTTTTCGTTTCTGCCGGAATCGGCGTTGGCGTCGGGACAGGGAAAATTCAGGTAGATGAGCCCATCAAACCGGGTGTCATTAAACTTCTGCCACCCTTGACTGTTATAAACACAGGGGACGAACCGTCGGAGTACGGGGTTTCAATTGAATATCTATTCAGCCAGCCGGAGCTTAAGCCGCAAAGAGAGTGGTTCAGTTTCGAGCCTTCCGGTTTTAATTTAGAGCCGGGAAAAGTCCAAGTCGTCCAGATCAAACTCACTCTTCCCATAAAAGGAGTAAAACCGGGTAATTATTTTGCCTATTTGGAAGCTCATCCCGTCAAAAAAGCAGTGAGCGGACAGACAAGCATCGGAGCCGCCGCTGCCGCTAAACTTTATTTTACCATTGCGCCGGCAAATTTTCTCCAGGGGATTTATTACAGATTGATGGCATCGATTGCGCTTTTTGCTCCCCAGAGTTATGTTGTTTTGGCGGTTATTGCTGCCGCTTGTCTGGTTGTCCTGTTTCGCAGGTATTTTTCTTTTAATATCGGCATTAACTTAAAAAAGAAACAATCGGAAAAAAAATTGTGAAATTATTTTCCGCGACATTCTTGTTTTTGATTATCTTAACCTCTTTTTTCCCTTGTAAAATTGCGCATGCGTCAGAGATCGGCTTGATAGAGTGCACTGTAAAAATAAGCATTTGCGGGAATATTGTAAAAGAGGGAGGCGAGGATTGTGATAATAGCGATTTGAATGGCCAGACTTGCCAAAGCCGCGGATTTTCCGGCGGGAGCTTGTCGTGCAATAGTAATTGCGCTTTTAATACTTCTCAATGCACTTCTGGCGGCGGAGGAGGCGGCGGGGCATACAATCCGTGGCTGAGTCCGCTAAGCCCTGAATTTCAGAGAACGGATGCCAATAAGGATAATATAATTAATTTTTTAGATTTTAATATTTTAATGGTCAACTGGGGAGCAGTTGGCCCTAATATGGCTGATTTTAACGGGGACGGCATAGTTGACCTTTTTGATTTTAATTTACTAATGGTTTATTGGACAATATAAAATTTAAATTATGAAAAAATTGTTTTTTTCAATCATACCGGTTGTTTTAGTCGGCATGATTGTTGCAGTGGACACTGCCGGCGGTATTTCTATTTTTGTTTCGGATGGTACGGTTGCGTATGGCCAGGTGGCAGTGGGTGCCAGCGTGAGCACTCTTTCACCAAACGACATGCAAATTGCCACTAATAATGGCGATGTGGCCGAAAAGTTTAGCATCAAAGGTCAAGACAGCGCGAACTGGACATTAAAAAGCGCAATTGGTGTAAACCAATATGCTCATGGGTTCTGCATATGGACTACGGAAGGCGATTGCGACGAAGCGGGCAATTTTACTCCACTGACAACAGATTACGCAACGCTTGCTGCTAACGTAGCCATTAATGGCGCAGTTAATTTTCATTTGCAAATTACTGCCCCGAATCCAAATACAGCTGTTGATCATCAGCATGTTGATGTGACTATTCTGGCCGTAGAGGCATGATAGAAACCCGGAAGCCGGTCAATAAATAAAATTATGAAAAAACCCATATCTATAATTATATTGGGGTTATTAGGGGTATTGATTTTGACAACGCCGGCATTGGCAGCCACTACCGTTTCGCTCCTGCCCTTAAGCGTTGAAGTTGAACAAGGGCAAATTTTTAATATAGTAATCGGAGTTAATCCCCAAGGCATTAAAAATTATACCGCAAAAATACAGATTCAGTATCCGGCTGAATTTTTGGAAGCAAAATCATTTACGTTTAGGGGCGGTTGGACGGTGTTGTCACAGCCCGGATACGACTTAATTGATAACGCAAAAGGCGTTCTTGTTAAAACCGCCGGATTTACAGGTGGATTTTCGAGCCCTGTAACTTTTGGCACAGTTTCGTTTTTGGCTAAAACAACCGGCAACGGAATTATTAAAGTAGGAGGCAATTCTATTGTTCTCGACAGAGCCAGTCATAATGTTTTTGAAGACACCGCTGTTCAAAGTTCTATAACAATAACAGCATCGCTGTCACCCGTAGAACAAGCTATCCCGCCAGTAGAAGAAATTCCGTTGATGCCAGAAGAAACTTCGCTAACACAAAAAGAAACCGCACCCCCCGCTCTTTTTGATATTTTAACTCAACCTGAAGCAAAACAATCCAAACGGAATCTTTTGATGCCTATTCTTGCGGGTGTTGGAATTCTTATCGTTGTCATAGCGGGCTATGCTCTTTATAGAAGAAGGAGAAAAAAGCTTGTATAATAGAAATGGAGGGAAGGGATGGAAAAAGGTCGTGTAACAAAAAAGAATTAATTAAGTTTAACGGGAGGGATAAACTAAAACGAATTATGCAAAAACCTATAAGAATGGCTTTTATCTTAATAAGTTTTCCAAGGGGGTCGCGGGCTTTTCTGGAGGTTGTTTCAGTAATCAGTAAGTTTGAGTCGCTTCTTCTGGGATCAATTCACGTACCCAGTTTAGAAAAAGAGGAATCAGTTTTTGGGATATTGGTTAAAGCAGATACGGACCAATTGGGGGCAATAACCGGAATGATGGGTAAAGTTTCCGGCGTAAGACTTAAATCAGCCGTTTTACCGATAGATGAAAATGATTCTCAAAAAAAACCTTAGAAAAATAAAATTATCAGTATTGGCAAGTTTGGTTTTAATAATTTTTTCCGCGTGGCGCGCTCCCCAAATTTTGGCGGCGGAGCCAAAAACAAGCGGGGTGGAAACGGGGAGCGGAAAACTGATTTCTAAAGTGGCGCCGGGTGAATTTTTGCCGATTTCCGTCAAATTAATAAATTTCGGGGAAGGAAAAAGAGTTGACGTTGACGTTGATTACCAACTTCTTAACAGCAACAGCGTTATTGTATTTTCGCAGAGCGAAACGGTGGCAGTTGAGACAACGGCCAGTTTTGTAAAAAACATCCAGATTCCCCTTGATTTGCCGCCGGGCAAATATACTGCTTCCAGTAAAATTACTTACCAAGGCCAGGAGGTTCCGGCAACTTCAAAATTTGAATTCACCGTTGAGCGGAAAATAGCCGGAATTTTTGCCAGCCAATTGATTCTCTATGGAACTGTCACTGTATTAGTTGGCATTGCCTTCGCTGTTTTAAGCAGATTGATTATAAAACGCCGGGTTATCAGGGGGGCTCCGCAAGAATATTCGGAAGTGCCGAAAAAAGAAAGGATATTTTACGAGATAATCAGCGACACGATAACGCAGATGCGTTCTTATGTGGGTGACCGGGCAATCCAGATAGCGGCGAAGATAGACGGCCTGGTTATTAATGAAGACAACGGGAGGGTGTTAAAAATCAATAAAGATCCGGCGGAAATTGTCGCCTTGCTTATTCTCCGATATCAAAAGAGTTTTGGAAAAAAGATGACGTTTTCTCCCAGGAAATCCGATAAAGAGACAAAAGAGCTTCTTTTGCCGGTTGAAAAAAATTTGGATATTATCAAAAAATATTTTAATAAATAAAAAATTAACAAAAATTTTCAAGGTAAATTTTAGGCAATACCCCCCCCAAGATTTCTTGGTCGAGCGGGGGGGGG
>Ga0315279_10006860_pt1 | contig 14257 bp, 9 predicted proteins | sample YL17G06_20_MG_FD_203694 | JGI IMG/M metagenome (GOLD analysis project Ga0315279, IMG submission 203694) | Sediment microbial communities from Yellowstone Lake, YNP, Wyoming, USA - YL17G06_20 | ecosystem: Environmental > Aquatic > Freshwater > Lake > Sediment | place: USA: Wyoming | collected... | reverse complement strand
ATCAGCGCTAATTCGCCTGCACCCCTCCCCCTCAGCTTCTGCTGGATGATCCAACGTATCTTCCGCTCATTCAGCTTGACCATAAACCGCCTAATGGGGGTAGTGAAATTATTTCGGGAAACGAGATACGCAAGGTTCAAAGGAGCATCTTTAATCCCAGTTAGCTTCAATTTGGAAGAAGCGAGGGATACGAGGAGACAAGGGTTCAGGTGGTCGAAACAGCGAGCGGGCTGTATCTTTGGGCACAGCGGACTAATGTAGTGATCCTAACCGAACTGTTTCAATAAGGCATCACTCACATCCATGTGTCAGAGTTGGTGAACACTCAGTTGACGTTACTTCCTGAAGAGAGACCTCCGTTGGATGCTTTGAGTGAGAGGATACCCTCGAGATTTCGCAAAGAACCAGTGTCCAAGGTAGATGGATTTCCAAAGAAACGTTTTCCAACAAGTCTGCGTGAGGACGGCCCTTGACCGAACTAAGCTATGGAGAAATCGTTGCCAAGACACTGGCGATGTACGGCGTTGACCACTTCTTTTTCGTGCCTGGCGATCCTAACGAATTATTTTCCGGATTGGAAGAAGCAAAAATAAAGCTCGTTCTAACTCGAAGTGAAAAGGCTGCAGCCTATATGGCAGACGCGTATGCCAGGATCAGCTATAGGCCCGGCGTCTGCTTCGCTCAGCAAGGACCCGGAGCGACGAACCTCGCCGCAGGCATTGCTGAACCACATTTTGCATCTAGTCCAGTAATCGCTATCACTACCGGATATCCCGCGCATATTCTAGAGAAAAACGTCTACCAAGGAGTGGACCAGTTGCAACCTTTTCAAGCGGTAACGAAGTGGAACGTGCTTTTGACAAGCTTGGAATCGGCTCCAGGGTTGCTTCGACAAGCATTCTGTGAAGCTACAACCGGGAACCCAGGACCTGTGCATGTGGATGTGCCTATGGATGTCGCGAGTTCGAGGGCGAAGGTCCAGCTATTTGCGGACAAAACCTTCGGTAAGTATCCCGCCCTGAGGAATAGACCCGACCCCGCGAAAATAAAGCAGGCTGCCAAGTTGCTCGCAAACTCAGAGAGACCTGTTATTGTAGCTGGCAATGGGGGAATGGTATCTAGAGCTTGGAATGAGGTGCTTGAGCTTGCGAGGCTTCTTTCAATTCCTGTCGCCACTAGCTTATCATGCAAGGGAATCATTCCGGAAAATCACCTTCTCTCCATAGGCGTGGTCGGCGCCTATGGGCGGAAGAGCGCGAACAGGGTCGTCGATGAGGCAGACCTAGTATTCTTCATAGGCTGCAAGACGGGAAGCATGACAACAGACATGTGGACGGTACCGAGGCAGGGAACCAAGGTCATCCATTTGGATATCGAGGCCACCGAGTTAGGAAGAAACTATGCTACTGAAGTTGGACTTCTTGGAGATGCGGAACTTGGCCTGCAAGACCTGATTGGAGTCTTGAGAAGTATGGGAAGCAAATCGAAGGGCAAGAGGATTGAACAGATCCAAAGGATAGTGAAGGAATGGAGAAGAATGCGCAACGTCGAGATGTCTTCTGAGGAAGTGCCAATCAAGCCTCCTAGAGTTATCAAGGAGATCAGAGCCAATCTTAGACCTGAGGACATACTGGTCGCAGATACCGGCTATATGGCCGCTTGGACAGGAGTATATTATGATTGTCTGGCTGCCGGAAGGACATACATCAGATCCGCTGGTAGCCTCGGGTGGGCTTTTCCCGCAGCTATGGGCGCCTGGCTTGCCGCGCCCGAGAGAAGGGTAATCTGCGTGACTGGCGATGGTGGAATGGGGTATCATCTAACTGAACTTGAGACCGCATTAAGATGCAAGATACCTACGGTGACTGTTGTTCTCAACAACCAGTCACTGGCCATTGAGTATCATATCCTCAAATACTTCTACGACGGGAGAGCTTACGCATCCTGCGATTTGTACGATGTCGACTATGGCGCGGTCGCATCCGCGTACGGCGCTTACGGTGTCCGAGTTGAGAAACCAGGGGACATAGGAGATGCTTTGAAGAGCGCTTTTGAATCGGGAAAGGCTTCAGTCGTGGACGTGCTGATCGACAAAGAGTCCATCGCGCCCATGAGCTACTATGAAAAGAAATGGATCGAGATGGGGAGACCTCCAGCGCTTCAAAAACTCGAAAGACAAATCTGACTGAACATGGGAACAAGGGAATGGTTCTCGGCTGGGCCAGAAATAAACCTCGAGACCTCGTCTTCTCAGCGAGACTCCGCAGACCGTCACGCATAAGAAAGTCATCGACCCGCTCGAGGAATCGACGCGTACCTGAGATAGCCCTTTGAAGTTATGAAGCTTTTCAGAGAGGCGGGGAAGCTTGCCTGCGTATTGGTTCAACTACAGATACTCGAATCCCAGTAGCGTTCTAGCGGGTCTCTCGAAAAGATGCTACGCCTGAGGAGAGGCTCGTTGAGCATCTCAGGCTATGTCTCAACAATGACGAGGAAAAGCGTGAAAGATAACATCCCCAGATTCACAACGAATACAGCTTCAACGAAGTTTTGGAAATGAGAACCTTAAACCCCGCAAGTCTTAAGAATACGATACAACGTTTGACCGTCAACTCTTGGTCATCAGCTTTGGATGGTGGGAAGGAACGTCTATTCTTGATGAGTATCTGAAGCGAACCAGAACTTCCAAGAAGCTTCACGATCGGGCATGCGAAGTTTTTCCAGGAGGGTATACGCGAGGACCCTTTCAGCACAATCCATATCCAACCTACATCAAGCGGGCTGAAGGTTGCAGAATGTGGGACGTGGACGGCAACGAGTACATTGACTACGTAAACAACTATGGCCCACTGATTCTAGGGCATAAGGATCCAAAGGTCGTGAAGGCCGTTAGACAGCAACTCGAAGATATCTGGCTTGGAGGACCTGCCGAAGTCGAGATCAAGTTGGCTGAAAAGGTTAAGCAAAGAGTTCCCTGCGCAGAGAGAGTTCTGTTCTGTCCAACCGGGAGCGAAGCGTGCATGAAGGGAATTCGAACATACCGGGCTATTACGGGCAAGAACAAGGTCGCCATGTTTGACGGCGGATATAATGGCTCAGCAGATTCACTCTTCTTCTCGGAAGGTATCCCTGGGGATCTTCTCAGCAAGATCATATTGATACCCTATAATGACGCTGAAGGCGTTGACAACATAATCAAAGCAAATAGAGACGAACTTGCCTGCGTCATAGCCGAGCCAACATTGGGCGCGATTGGTCACGAGCCCGCCAGACCATCCTTTTACAAGGCTCTGCGTGAGATAACAGAAGAGAATGACATACCTTTGATCTTCGATGAGGTGGTCGACGGTTTCAGGATTGCCGCTGGAGGCGCTCAGGAAAGGTTTGGCGTCAAGGCGGACATGTCAATACTTGGGAAGATCTTGGGCGGGGGATTTCCATTGGCAGCCTTCGCCTCCTGTGAGGAGACCATGAGCGTGTATAGCGTACAAAAATCAACTTCCCTCGATATCGCGTCCTCACGATTGTCTCACCCAGGTACTTTCAACGATCACAAGATCAGCATGAGTGCCGGACTTGCTACTATTAGCCAACTGACGCCGGACGTATATGAGCACCTTGAGACGATAGGTGGGGGCATAAGGAATCGTTTGGGAAAGATATGTTCGGACCTCAAGATCAAAGCACAAGTTGCTGGGATAAGTTCAATCTTTCACCTGCTTTTCCTCGATGAACGAATCGTGAACGTTAATTCCATTAGACGAGCGAACAAGTTGTTGTACCGATGTTTTGAACTTTCGATGTTGAACAAAGGCATTAACTTGGGTAAAGGGCACTCATCATTCTGCTCAACGCCGATGACGAACACTGACGTGAAACGAACTCTAAAGGCAGCTGAAGAAACCCTTGCCGCCATGAAACCCCTCATCAAAGACGTCGCACCAACGCTAGTCGGGGATCTATGAAACTATCGTGTGCAATCTTCGCTCACTCGCGTGACCGGATGTGTCGAGAATGAGCGGAAGCCTACGTCACGAACGCCCAAAGGCAACGACTCAGCGACCCTCGGATGCAGGGGAGTTAGGTCGGCTTTCGCAAGTAATGCCGGTGTTTCCCTGTAAGTGTTGTTGTCTTCTTTCACGATTCGCATGGAAACAAGAGGGAGCTCTGTAATGGACATCGAACTGCTTTGGGTCGAAACTATGGCACCGATCTAGCCTATGAATTGAGTTGTGAGAACAGTACAGCCTTTCACGCCGTCCACGTTGTTTTCTCCTTGTCCTTGAGACCTCGAAATGTTTGGTCCCAGGCTAGTCAAGATTCTGTTCACACAAATAATGCGACCTTTGTGAGCCCTATCAATTCGAGGGCTTATCGTGCAGCTGGTCCGCGTTGGATGCGCCGTCGATAGCTGAGGTCCTCTTTAACCAATCTTGATTGATAAGCCCGCTACGTGAGGCTACTCTTGCTGCGGTTGACGCTTTGCGTCTCGAATACTTACGACGAAGGGAGGTTCTGTTGTCGTAAGGTCTCGATCTTTGGCTCCAAGAACGGGGGATTGAGGACAGTACTTCAGGCGCGATAGATGAACACTTGTCGAACCCTTCAGTTCCCTGCTTCACATCCTGGACGAATAGCTCGATCAGATTGCCCCGCACAGAGGTCATCATTAATCGCCTCTTACCCATGCTTGCTTCGGCTCTCTGCTGCTCCGATTCTGTTGTCTTAATATGGCGGAATGGTGGGATCCAAGGAGAGTGCCTTGAATTGAGTGCCGCTTCAGGGGCTTCGCATACTCTCCCTCAATTTCTTGGTGGCGTCGAATCGAATCGTCATGCTGTTGGGATCGATAACAACGCCGTAGAATTCTCTTGCCACGTTACTTGATACGTACTCATTTACGACATCCGACAGAACTAGCTCCGGATCCCTCTCCAAGGGATCGCCGTATCCGCCGCCTCCACAAAGCATCAGCTCAAGTACGTCCCCACGATGCATTGTTATGTTCGACCATTTGGACGAAGAGATCTTGCCATACAGTTCGGTTATGTGTTTGAATTCGTTCTCATTGGCCAACTTGATTCTGGCGTCGCAGAAGTGGCCGCATGGTCTCGGCTTCGGTGGGAGACCTCCAAAGACTCCATAAGGGGATATCTTGTGCCTGTCCCCGAGGAGGGAGATTACAGCACTGGGAGCGAGCATTCTCCAAGCGATTCTTGTGCCCACGCCTCCTCTCTGCTTGCCAATTCCCGGTGAATCTTGAGAGAGAGAATACTCTTCGAATAGTATCGGGTATCTGATTTCGAACATTTCTACGTATGGACCCTTGTTGTTTGTGGCAAACGGCAGGAGTGCTGAGTTTCCATCTTTTTTGGCTCGGGCGCCCTGGCCTCCGAGGAACCACTGGTATATCACATAGGGCTGTGAGTTCTCATGATTGACGCCTCCTATTGTCAGACTATGACCAGTCCCATAACATGCGGCCTTGATGTTCTCTGGCTTCACTCCCTGAGCTAGCGCACCTATTACGGCGTCAACTATCCTATTCGAGAGCTCCGTGTTGCCGCCGAGGCAGGGGGCCGGATAACGTACATTGACAATAGTACCAGGCGGAGCCAAAACTGTGATAGGCCGAAAGGTTCCCTGATTTACGGCGTACTCACCGTGATGGCCAACGCAGTGAAGAACGCCTATGTAGGTGTTGCATGCCGTGACCGCGAAAGAGGCGTTTATTGGTCCGTTAACCTGACTGCTGGAACCTGAATAGTCTGCGATCAAGTTAGTGCCCTCAACTTTCACTTTAACCTTGATTCTCACCGGGTCGGGGCTGTTTCCACTGTCATCCATGTATTCTTCATAGTCGTATTCCCCTTCAGGTATCGCGTCGATCTCAGTTCTCATAATTTGCTCCGAGACATTCATGATCTCATCCAGTGCGGCTTTCCATGTATGCAGGCCGTACTTCTTTGCAAAATCGAGCATCCTACGCTCAGCAACCTTCAGGGAACCAACCATTGCACGTATGTCGCCTTGCACCGCAGTCGGGACGCGAACATTCGAAAGGATGATCTTCCAAATGTCCCTCACCTCTTCTCCGCGAGAGAAAACTTTGACCGGCGGCAACCTCAAGCCTTCTTGATGGATTTCAGTGGCATCCCCGGCAAATCCCCCTGGAACCGAGGCGCCGGCGTCTATCTGGTGAGCCCTGGTAGCTGGTATCGCCACTATTTCATTCTCAAGGAATACGGGCATCATGATGGTAAAATCGTTGATGTGAGATCCTCCGTTGTATGGGTCATTGTGTAGAATGATATCTCCGGATTCGAGATTCTTTATTCCAAATTCCTTTATGCATGCTTGCACTGAGTAGGGCATCGCCCCGAGGTGGCATGGATCGAAGGCATGGAACGCGACCATTTCTCCTTTGTAGTCAAAGATGGCACAAGAATAGTCCAAGCCTTCGCTGAAAATCGTTGAGTAAGAGGCTCTCTCCATTGCTTTACCCATCTCCTCCGATAGGGAAACTAGTCCGCCTCTTACCACCTCCATGGTTACGGGGTCTACTTTTCTCCGATATGTCAAAGCTCAGTTCACCGATCACAAAGTTTCGACCAAGACGTTTCCATACTGGTCGATCGAAGCTTTTTGGCCTGGATTCACTATTTCTGTTGAATCCATCTCCTCGATGATGCAAGGTCCCTCAAGAGAGGGCCCCGATGGGAGCATCGAACGTTCGTAGACCGGACAATCTATGAAGCCCTCTTTCTCTGGGAAGTAGACTTGCCTTTCCCCCTTCAAAGCAATCTCGGCGTATCCAGAAATTGCTACGCGCTTGGGTTTCGGCCTTGGCATGGCCCCTACGATCGTCGTTCTTAGGGTAACTATTTCCGTAGGTTCATTGGTTTTGCAGTGGCCGTAAAGCCTCTTGTGCTCACTGTTGAAATTATCTGAAATAGCCGCGAGATCCTCTGGGCCAAGTATTCCGGAAGGAACGCGAATGGTCACTTCATAGTTTTGTCCCAAGTATCTGATATCAACTGCTCTCAATAGGGTCGATGCTCCGGAGAAGGACCTCCGCAATTCTCTTTCCGCACGTTCGCCGAGCTTCTGATACATTGCATTGATCCTTTCTATATCGGCGTCCTTCATACGAGCGATGTATGTTTGAGCAAAGTCGAAGCGTACGTCAGCCGCCAGCATGCCTATTGCCGAGAATATTCCAGGATTCATGGGGATGATCAAGCGAGGACTCCCCAGTTCCTTGGCCAGGGTTGAGGCCACCATAGGTCCAGCCCCTCCATATGCAATTGTGTAGAAATCCCTTGGATCATATCCTCGCTCTACACTTGCAACCCTCATGGAGCCAAGCATATTCGCATTCGAAATCTCTATTATGCCCATAGCGGCTTCGGCTGTATCCATACCTAAGGGCTTCGCGATCTTCTCCTTGATAGCTTTCTCCGCAGCTTCCCTATCTAGTTTCATTTCCCCGCCGAGAAAATAGTCTGGATTCAATCTGCCCAAGATGAGATTTGCGTCCGTTATCGTGGGGTTATCACCGCCAGCTCCATAGCAAACAGGCCCAGGGTCAGCTCCAGCGCTGTCCGGACCAACTTTCATTACGCCTCCCTTGTCTATCCAAGCGACGCTTCCCCCACCCGCGCCGATCTCGCTTAGATCAATCATCGGTATCCTAAATGGCACGCCCCATCGCACTTCTCCCTGAGATTTGAACCTAGGCGAGCCTCCGTCTATCAAGCTCACCTTGAATGTCGTGCCACCCATGTCGATCGCGATCAAATTCCTGTTACCCAGCATCTCGCCCACAAAGGCACTTCCTATTACACCTGCAGCTGGTCCTGATTCAATCGTGTGCACAGGAGTCTCTCGTGCCGCTCTACTGGTCATCATGCCTCCACTTGATCGCATGATCATGAGCCCACACCTGAAACCGTTTTGTTGTAGCCCCTCTTCTAAGCTCTCAAGGTATCTGCGCACGACTGGCTTAATGCATGCATCGATAACAGTCGTGCTCGTCCTTTGGTACTCTCTAATCTCCGGATTGACCTGCGAAGACAGAGAAACCGAGGCCTGAGGTAATTCGCCCGAGATAATCTCCCTCATCCTCTCTTCGTGTTCAGGATGCATATACGAGAAGATGAAGCTGACAGCCACTGCCTCGATGTCATGTTCTGCAAGTTTCTTGACAACGGTGTTTGCTTCTTCCAAGTTCAGCGGTTCGACAACTCTTCCACTATGCTCAACTCTCTCCGTAACCTCAAATCTCAGAAACCGTGGAACGAGGGGCTCCGGTTTTTCCCACTGAATGTCGTACAATCCCCATACAGGTCTGTTACCCTCCATTATCTCAATGATATCCCGAAAGCCCTTCGTGGTAATCAAAGCAACCTTTGCCGCTTTGCGTTGGATTACAGCGTTAGTGCCAACTGTGGTGCCGTGAACAATGAACGTTACTTTCTCCGGAAGAACCTGGACCTTGTGTATCGCGTCTAGAACTCCTTTCACCGGCCGTGTTGGCGTTGACGGTGTTTTAGCGACCCTAATCTCGCCGGACGCTTCATCCAGCGCTGCCACATCAGTGAATGTGCCTCCTATGTCAACCCCGATCCGAAAGCCCATGAAGGAGCCGTTCACATTTGGCTTCCTTATTTGGCTTCCTTATTTGGTCTCTGCTTGACTCGAGCACACGATCCCGACAAATGGAGCGGGATGTCTTTTTCGAACAGCAAACAGGAACGCTCCAGACCCTGCGTTATGATACTGAGTGATCGTCCGAGTCACTCTGTCCTTCAGTCTGGGGAATCCTCAACTTCGATCAGAACCAAAGACCCTGGTGAGAGAAGGCCCGAGCGACCCTCATCCCTGCACCCGGAGGTACCGTCCCACGCCGCTGGAGTCCAGGTCCACTACCAGTCCCTTCAGAATGCCTTGGGAGTATTCGCTGCCAGCGTTGAGGCAAGCAGTGCGTCCGATTTTGACGAACCCTGACGATTCGTGTATGTGACCGTGTAGCCCCAAGAGAGGCTGGTAATGTTCAATCGCGGAGCGGACGGCGGTGCTGCCTACCGGGACCATTACGAAATCGCCCGCTATGATCCGGGGTCTGAGGTTCTCGTCTAGAAGCGGAGCCGAATCCAATGTGCTGCCGTACGGAGGAACGTGGAAATTGAAGATACAATTCTTCATGTCCTTGACCTTGCCCGCCAATGCGTCTATCCTCGACGACAATTCCTCCTCGGTGCACTCCCTCGGGGTGTGCCACGGTGTTGGATTGCTGAAGCCAAGGCTTATCATCTCGTGATGCTCGTCCAATTGAACAACCCTGTCCTCCGGATTGACGATGTTCTTTCTTCCACCTAATAGAGGGCTTATCTCAACCGCGTCATCGTTTCCTGGCATGATATAGCACGAAACACTCAAGCCCTCAAGCCTCTCCTCCGCCATCGTGAGCCAATGTTGCATTGTCTCCACTATCTCTGCCAAGAGTGCCTTGCTCGGGAGAGATGGGTCCTCACTATACTCCTTGAACTCCCCTGGCGACAGGATCTTCGGATAGAAGCCTTGATTCCTAACGCGCATCATCGCCTTCTCAAGTTCATCCTTCGAGTTGACCTTGGATTCGAAGCCCTTCGCCTTAATCTCATAGTGGCCGGGCGTTGTCTCTACGACAGCAACTATTGCCTTGCCGGTCAAGTCTCCACTGAGCATAATCACGTTGGCGGAATAAATATTGTATTTTGCGACGTTCAGGAACTTCCTGAAGCATTGCTCAGATCCGTGAACGTCGCAAGCAAAGTAGATGCGTGTCTTTTTTGGAGTTTTCACTCTACGCTCACTGAAGGGTTGTGCGCTTCTCATTGAGCGCTCTTAGCTGGGCGGTATGCTCTTGAAGACTAAGCCTAGATCGATTCCGCGCTTCGTGTTGTACCAACGCGCGTACAAGTAGACTGCTGTGAAAACGATGAAGAATACCACAAGATGAATGACTCCAGCGTTAATAGCGAACTCGACTGATGGAGCGATACCCACGAACAATGGCAGGAAGGACGTATATGAGTAGACCGGCAACACTACGGCGACCCACACTATTCCGAACCAAGTGCAAAGTGGAAGCAAAGCCTTCTTTCTGAGTGAAGCGGGCAGGAGGTCGTAGATTTCTGGTCTCCTGAAGGGAAGGAAGATACAGTTTAGCCCGGGGAACAAGAATGCGGGGAAAAACAAGAAAGTGCTCACCCACAGTCCGGTCAGCGGGTTCCATGCAAAGACTTGAAAGAGGTAGTAGAGGAATCCAAGGGCAAGCACCAGAATTGTCGCATTCACCGGGGAGTGCGTCCGGGGGTTTACTTGTGCCAGCGCGGAAGGAAGGAGGCGATCCATTCCCATAGCGAATATCGCTCTTGTGAGAGCAACGGTTATGGCAATAAGGACAAGGAAGTTGAACACTACGATGATTCCAGCAGCGTTAAGGATTTGAAGGGCCGCAAGCTCAGGGCGCAAAAGGCTAGCAAGAACCGTCGGGTACGGTGCACTGTTCCCAAGGGGAGCAGTTCCAGTGTTCCAGAATAGATAGCCCCAAGAAGCAACGAAGTCTGTACCCGCCAGATTGAGGAATGGCAGAGACAGAAAGCCGCTCGCGAATGCGGCTGCGCAGATCGACGCCGACATTGCGATCGAAGTATTACGCGTTACGTTGCCCTTCAGTTCTCCTGCGATGAATGTTGAATAGGTGAATCCCACGTATGTCCAGAACCCAAACATTAGCATCCCAATAATAAGAGAGGGGTCGATCGCCCCTGGCCCGTACCCGGCTTCGGCGGCCTGTTGCACCACTGCGGCCGTCGATGTCCCTCCATATTTCGCAAGGTTTGTTTCCAATGCATTTGGATCTGCACCCACGACACTCAGAACAGTTACGATCATCATCAGTACGGCGAAAGCTCCCAAAGCAGAATTGATCGTTTGGACTTGTTTGGCGGATCCGAGGATCAAGATTCCCCCTGCAATCAGAAACGCGATAATGCCCAATACCAGAAGAACTTCCTTCTGAGCGAACCATGTGGCAGTCGCCTCAAGACCAAGAGGAAACGCTGAGTGAAGCGCAGCGCTGACACCGTACGTGGTGCCCCAAGCATTGTAGCCTATGGCGGCTATCATCCCCCAAATCAACATCCAGGCTTCCATAAAGCCCAGATACGGGTGCATGATTCTGGAACTATAGATATAGTCCCCTCCGCTGCGTGGCATCGCCGTGACAAGGAAGAGGAAACACATAATGAAGATTCCGAAAATGCAACCGGCGATGATTATCATCCACGGAAACAGGGGCCAGGGCCCTACCTTCGCCATTGGATAGAAAGCAATGTACGAAAGCGCAAACATGGGGCCGGCGCCCATCGAACAGGCAATATTGAAGAAAGCTGCCTTTGTGGTGCTCACTTCTCTTACAAGGCCGGAAGCCGATCTTAGGAAGAGCCCCTCTGCCTTATCCATTTTTCATCCAGAACGGCTATGCCCTGCGCTGGCTATTTAAAACCTTCCGATAGGTGACTGCGTGCCAGCGCTGCAGTATGATCACTCTTGCTCGCTTTTAATTAGTCAGCGCACATCGGGCGTTTCGTACCAGCGCCTACTTTCCCCGACCTTACCCCTAATATTCCAAGCCAAGGTCTTCGGCGCGGCTTCTATGGTATTGAGAATTCGTTCGATTCTGTCCGCGACAATTTGAGGCAATTTCTCGTCATGTAGGTATCTTGGGCACAGGCCTTTGATCTTCTCAAGGTTCATAGTGAAAGTCTTGTACGTTCCCCAGTTGGTTCTACATTCACCCGTCAAACGCTTAAGGTTGATCCTGTCGAGATCCTCATCATTCTCGGACAGATCGTGGTCCAGAAGTAGACAGATCACATCTCTGACATCTTTCTCATTCAGTTCAACAATCTGCAGCTTTGTCATAAGCAAGTCTGCGAGCGGCAGGGTCCAGTCACCAAACTTCAACCTGTCCTTGAAGTTGAAACTGTGTGCCATTTTGAATTCCTCAAGCCACACGTCGACTTTCAGCTCACCATTTCTCCCAAAGAACACGAGTCGCTCACGTCCATGCAACATGTTGAATGTCTGATCAGGAGTGTAGCCTAAGCGAGCGAACAGGGCTTCGATCTTGTTTCGATCTTTCTTGTAGCTCACAAAATCAAGATCGGTGAGGGGCCGGCTCTTCGCCATCTTCTTCGCGGTATCGCTGCGAATACGAAACGCCAACGACCCAATTAGTCTGAGCGTGACCCCTTCTTCCTTTGCGATGTTTGAGATCGTCTTCAGTTCTTCAAAGAACATTTCCTGGTCGAGTTGTCTCTCCAAGCATTATCAACCGAGCTTCTTCATGAGGCACGAATCTGCCTGTACGTGCACTAGTCTCATTTAAGCGATTTCCATAGGAGGCCGCCAGTCCGCGAAGCTGCCTTAGAAACTGGCAAGCCAGATTGGGTGTTGTTCGGGAATTCTTATTTGGTCTTTCTAGTACGAGGGAATATGTCCCGTGGTATCATTGCTCCGACAATCCAGTTGGGCTTGTCGACGATCTGATGTATCCTAAGATCTGCTGCAACACTGCATAGGAGATAAGCTTCCTCCCGTGCAAGGCCATACTCCTTCATCAGATAGGCTATCATGTACCTAACGGCCAGCTTGGATGCCTCCATCAAATCGGTAGATGTGCCAGTCGTAACATAGTACCCGTATCTTGGTGGCGCCTCTCCCTTGGTAATAAATCTCGGACCTTCTATTCCAGCATTCTTGATCAAATCAAAGGCCAATGTGACCTCGCCAGGACACTCAATTGCTGTCACACATACTTCTCCGTCCCCTTGAGCAGCATGCAAGTCGCCTACCGAGAAAAGTGCTCCCTCCACTCCGACAGGTAGCATCAGCCTGCTTCCAGCCGTAAGATGCTTGGTGTCCATGTTTCCGCCATACTTGCCTGGAGGCATCACTTCGAATACTCCATCCTCAGGCGGCGCAACACCCATAACGCCATAAAATGGTCATATGGGTATCCTTATTCCATTCTTGAATTCAGCATATCTCTTGCGAAGTTTCCATATCCACAGGAATGGTTCGGTGAACTCCTCAAGGAGACCGTAGCCCGGCCATACGGCTGTCCAGCCCCAATCGGATACTCTTATGTCCGCGACGTCGACTACTAGGGCGTCCCCAGGCTTGGCTCCGTCGACATATACCGGGCCCGAGAGCACATAGAACTTGTTGGAGTCCAGCTTCGCGAGTAGGTCGGAGGTACTATGCTTCGTCATCTGCCACGAGTTCACTTCATTAACGTCGAACTTGACCCTGTCGCCGGGCTTGATCTTCAGAGCTGGCTTGTGGTTCTTGCTTCATTTGTAATGATAACTATCCCGTTTTACAAGGAGAGATCGTTGCAGCACATAACACCTTTACGCCTTCAGGCGCACACGTACGGTATATGGATTTGGGCAGTTGAAGCTGGAAGAGCTTCAAGAAGCTTGTTGAACCTGGACTTGAAGTTCCGAGGAGAGGAGAATGCACAGGAGAACAACCAAGCACGGAATCGAATGCCAGATATACTTGATCGGGAGCCTCAAGGGCAGCCTCAAACAGACTCACGATCGGCGATCTGGTTACGGCAAGATCTCGCGCTACTCTATCTCTCATCTATGACCACAGGATCACGGACGGCGTTCTGGCCGCTCAGTTCCTAGTACGCGTGAAGTGTCTTCTCGAGAGTCCCGATTTGCTGATGCAGTTGAGCTTGACGTGAAACGGTACCGGTCCAGCTATTGCATGATCTTCTTGACAGACTTGACTATGCTCTCTTTTCCGGGCATGTAGGCTGCTTGGAGAGGAGGACTGAAAGGAGTTGGGGCGTCCGGGCACGCAACTCGGTCTACACCCTCAAGATAGTCCATTGCTCTCTCTGTGATCTGCGCCACAATCTCAGCTCCCACACCAGCCGTCCTACAGCTATCTTCGGCCGTGACGAGTCGGCCGGTCTTCTTTACCGATGATATAATTGCATCTGTATCTAGTGGAATCAGCGTTCTTGGATCGATGACCTCAACGCTGATCCCTTCAGATGCCAAAGCATTGGCAGCAGCTAGAGCCTCCCCGACCATTCTGGAGACCGCAACGACGGTCACATCGTTTCCGGGGAGTTTGACGTCCGCCTTGCCGAAGGGGATGAGAACTTCCCCTGGCGGCACTTCGC
>Ga0315279_10006859_pt1 | contig 14257 bp, 16 predicted proteins | sample YL17G06_20_MG_FD_203694 | JGI IMG/M metagenome (GOLD analysis project Ga0315279, IMG submission 203694) | Sediment microbial communities from Yellowstone Lake, YNP, Wyoming, USA - YL17G06_20 | ecosystem: Environmental > Aquatic > Freshwater > Lake > Sediment | place: USA: Wyoming | collected... | reverse complement strand
AGCGGAGCAGACCCGCGGGCGCGGCCAGCGCGGGCGCCGCTGGGCCTCTCCGCGCGGCGGCCTGTGGGTTTCACTCCTGACTCGTCCGGCGGGCATCTCGGCGCCCCAGGCAGGCTTGCTCAATATCGCGGCGGCGGTCGCGGCGGCTGAAGCCGTGTCCGAGGCCTCCGGCCTGAGCGTGGCGCTGAAATGGCCCAACGATCTGCTGGTCGCCGGGCGCAAGGTCGGGGGCGTGTTGGTCGAAACCTCCGCCGTCGGGCGACATCTCGAATGGGCCGTGATCGGCGTCGGCGTCAATGCCAATATTGGGCGCGACGCCCTGCCGCGCCAACTGCGGGCGACGGCAACGACTCTCCGTGACGAGATGGGCGGGGACGTCGCCCTGGACCGGCTGCTGTCCGGGCTCTGCGGCCGCGTCGAGCAAGTGCTGCGACTGTTGGAGTCGGGCAATGATGTCGAGATGCTCCGCAGGTGGCGCGCTCTGGACACGACTGTGGGACGCATGGTCAGGTCCGCCGTTGACCGGGGCTGGCGCGGCCGCGCAGCGGGCATCGACGCCCACGGACGGCTGATGGTGCGCACGAAAGGCGGTCTGGTGGCGCTCCCCACCAGCGCTGGGATATTGATCGAGTGAGCGAGCGCCTCAAATACCGGAAGGTGGTCCTGGGCGACCTGCTCAGCATCGCCGCCATGGAAAGGAGCTATTTCGGGCGCCACGCCTTTGGGCCGGGGATGCTGCTGTACCTGCTGCTGTACGCGGGTGACGGCTTTCGCGTCGCAGAGCTGGACGGCCAGATCATAGGGTACGTGGTGGTGCGGCGCGAGTCGATGCGGCGTGGGCGCGCCGAGCTCCCGACGCTCGCGGTGCGTGAGGACGTGCGCGGCCAGGGCGTGGGATCGGCGTTGCTGAGGCAGGCGCTGGACTACCTGGAAGGCGCGGGCGTGCGGCAGGTTGACCTCCAGGTGAGCGTGCGAAACCATGGGGCGCGCGGGCTGTATGAAAGGTTCGGCTTCGCGGTGATGCGCACCCTGCCGGGGTATTACGGCGGTGGCGAGGACGCCTTATTGATGAGGCGCGCATTCGGTGACCGGGGTCGCCGCGAATAGCCCGAGGGCAACCAAATAACGGCTCCTTCCTGCCGCGGCTATCGTCATATTGTTGGCCGGGTGAGATGGGGCTCAGGCCGCCAAGGTGTTGCCAACCGGCGCCGCGAACGTAATGTGGATGCTATCACGGGGAGGTCAGGTCAGATGAAGCATTGGGTGATGCTGATCACAGCGTTGTTTGCCCTCGGGCTTGTTGCGGGGTGTAGCGACAAACAGGACCCCGACCGCCAGCGTCTGATTGCGAACGTCAACAGCCTTATGGCCGGCTGGGCGACCGAGAACGAGCTTCAACTCCAAGGGCTGATCTCGGCTGACTACGCGTTTGACGAACAGAACAAGGCGGACCACATCGCGGCCATCGTCGCTGATTTCCCGGACCTCAGGAACCTCCGCCTTGTCAAGCAGCAGGCGGAGGTCATCTCCCCCAACCTGGCGTCGGTACAGGTGACATTCACGGCCCAGCTTCTCGCCGATGTCGCCGCCCTCGATCAGCCAGTCGAGGACTTGGCCTGGGTGCCGAGCTATAACGTGCTCGACCAGGTGTGGATCAAGGACTTCGATGGCGTGTGGCGCCTCGCGGCCGAGTACCTGCAAGGGAGCTGGGTGCTCGACGACACGCCGGTCATCAGCTCCTTCTCGGTGCAGCCCGGTGACCAGATCCCGCCAGGCGACACAGGCGCCTTCAGCTCCGTCGCCTCCGCCGCCAGTAACACCCACCGCGTCGGCTTGTGGCCGAGTTCCGACGCCGCCGGGAACTTCGACCCCGAGTTCGTCTTCGGCTTCCGCTCCGCTACCTACCAAGGCGACATCACCGTCAGGACCGATGCCTACGGCGAGTACTCATTCGCGATGATTGGCCAGACCGACGTGCCGGGCACCCCGCGCATGCTGGGCCGCTCGCTGCGGGCGGTGTACATCAACGTTTCCGACCGCGCCGGGCGCGCGATCATCGGCGGCAAGGTAGTCCCGGGGAACAAGCAGAGTATCTTCCGCCGCATGCGCATCCACCGCGCCGCCGGCCACTACGACCAGCCGCAGCCCGGGGCTGCGCCGTGAGCGCGTCCGCCGACCTGGCCGACACTCACGCGCACCTGACGCACCCCGACTATCGGGCCGACGACGCTCTGGCGGAGCGGGCCGCCGCCAGCGGCGTACGGCGGATCATCACCGTCGGCTTCGACCTCGCGACCAGCGAGGCGGGGGCGGCGCTCGCCGCGGCCGACGCGCGCGTGTGGCACGCGCCAGGCGTCCATCCCCACGACGCCTCAGGCGTCGCACCCGGCGTGATCGCGCGACTGCGGCGCCTGGCCAGCCTGCCGCGGGTGGCGGCCATCGGCGAGACCGGCCTGGACTTCTACCGCGACCGCTCACCGCGCGATGCCCAGGCCGCCGCCTTCCGCGCGCACCTCCAACTGGCGGTGGAGCTGGGTTTGCCGGTGATCGTGCACTCGCGCGACGCTCACGAGGAGGTGCTAGCGATATGGGCGCAGGCCGGGTGGCGCCGCGGCGTCATGCACTGCTTCTCCGGCGATGGAGACATCGCGCGGCGCGCCATTGAGCTAGGGCTGTACATAGGCGTAGCGGGGCCTGTTACATTTGGCAATGCCGAGCGGCTGCGCGCCATAGTCCGCGACCTGCCGCGCGAGCGCGTGCTGCTGGAGACCGATTGCCCCTATCTCGCCCCAGACCCGTACCGGGGCAAGCCCAACGAGCCGGCTTACCTGCCGCTTATTGCCGAGGCGGTTGCGCGCTGCTGGGGAGCGACCCCAGCCGAGGTGGCGTCCATCACCACGGCCAATGCTATCGCATGTTTCCCCGGGCTTGCGGGGTAGCGCGAGCCGACGTCATCCTTCCTCCGGCTCGCGCTGCTCGAGGCTGGCCCTGGCGCGCTCGGCCAGAGCGATCAGACGCTCAAGCTTGCTTCCGCTCGGGGGCTGAAAGGCTTGTCGCAACTCGTCGGCGCTGAAGTTCTCGGCCAGGAACGCCGGCACGTCGAGGCGTCCATGCCAGCAGCCGATCGTCAGCTTGCACGGCAGGCCGCCGTTAACGCGGCGACAGTAGTTGAACGTCACCGGGCCGCCCAGTTGCAGGCAGCGGATTCCTTCGCTGTCATACCGTTCCCGCGGTGATGGCACGTCTATGCCTCGCCTCCTGCGATACGCGCGCCTTGCCGCACCGCGTCGGCGATCATGCGCGCCGCGTCCTGCACGCGGCTGGGCAGATCGAGTTTGACCCCAAGGCGGCCGAGCAGGTACGTCAGCTCGGCGAGCGTGGGCTGCTCCAGGCCGACGCGCTCGAGCAGGTCGCGCTGCGCAAACGTCTCCTCCGGCGCGCCCTCGAAGATGACCCCCTCGCGGGACAGGACGTAAACGCGATCGGAGATGACGGGCACGATGTTCACCTCGTGCGTGGTGTAAACCACGGACAGGCCGTGGTGGTCGTGCAGGTGGTTGAGGAGATCGATCATCTCGTGCTTGCTGCGGGGGTCGAGGCCCTCGAAGGGTTCATCGAGCACGATCAGCTCGGGCCGGGTCACCAGCGCTCCGGCGAGGGCGACCTTGCGTTTCTCGCCGCCGCTCAGGTAATGGCAGATGCGGTCGGCGAGATGCGTGATGCCCAGCTCGGCCAGCACCGCGTCCACCATCTCCGCCACGCGCTGGGGGGGATAGCCGTAATTGCGGGGCGAGAAGGAAATGTCATCGCGCACGGTGGGCGCGATGAGCTGCTCCTCGGCGCTCTGGAGCACTACGCCGACGCGCTCGCGGATGCGCGCGTACTCGCGCGATGGGTCCACACCGAACACATCCACGCTCCCCTCGTGCGCCCGCAGCAAGCCGATGATGTGATGCAGCATGGTGGATTTCCCGCCGCCGTTGGGGCCGACAATGGCGACGCGGTCACCGCGGTTGACGACCATGTCGAGCCCGCACAGGTGCACCTCGGTGCTGTCGGGATAGACGTGGCGTATGCAGCTAACCTTGACTATCCGGTCCATCGCGTTATGATCGCCGCCGCCAGCGCGGCCGCGCCGAGAATGATCGGCCCGGCATCGGTCGCCGCGGAATTCCAGGCTCGCGCGGGCCCGGCGATGTTGCCGCTGTAGCCCCGCACCACCATGATATCATATTGGCGCTCGCTGCGGTCCATCGCGTGTATCAGGAGCTTGCCCAGGGCGAGCGACAGGTTTCGCAAATTCGTGACCGGGTGGCGCAACCGCAGGCCGGAACGCACCCGCGTCGCGGTCACCAGTCCGCCCGCCATGTCGACCAGGATGAACACCGAGCGGTAGGTGAGAAAGAGGGCCTCGCCCACAATGCGCGGCAGCACCCGCGACAGCAGGCCGAACACCCGGTGATAAGGTGTGGTCGCCAGCACGGCCACCAGCGCGAGGGAGGCGGTGAGGGCGCGCCCGAACACCAGCGCCGGCATCTGCCACGTCCCGTTCCAGGCACTCACGACGAACAGCGCCACGAACACCAGCGGATAGGCCGCCAGCGCCATCACTTTGAGCGGCGGCACTCGAGCCGCGGCCAGCACGCCCACCACCGCAAGGTACAGGACCGGGAGCAGCGGCAGGTACTCCGTGACTATGGCCGCGGCCACGAAGCACCCGGCCATGATGACCTTGCACGCCGGCCCGGCGCGGTGAATGATGCTGCGCCCTGAGGTCGCCCAGTAATCAACGATGGCCAGGTCCAGTCCGCTCATGTCCCGGCCTCTGCGCCCACGAGATCGGGTTTCACCCGCGCGGCGAAACGCACCATCAGACCGGTGACCACGCCCTCCAGCACCCAGCCGATAGACCCCAGCCCCACCACGAGAATGGCAAACCTGCGCACCGAGAGGCTCTCATACGGCAGCGCGGCGTAGAGCGATCCCGCGTGCACCTGGTGGCGGTGCTCGCCGAAGCTCGTGACCTCGCGGAGGTGCGCCAAGCCCACTTGGGGCGAGGCGAGCGCGATTACCGTCAGCATCACTCCGGCGCCGACCGCCATGGCCAGAAACGCCGCCGCCCCGGCGGCCGCTCCCGGCGCCAGCGCCCGCTTGAAGAGCTTGTAGAGCGCCCACGTGGCGAACATCTCACTGCTGAGGATGAGGGTGTTGAGGCCAACCACTGTGATCCCCCCGTGGCCGACCAGCGCCAGCAGCAGGTTGACGATGAAGACCGCAATCAGGCCCAGGCTCGGCCCAAGGATGATTCCGGCCAGGCCCGCCAGTTGCACGTGGTAGATCGCCGGGATCACCGGTATGCTCATCGCGACTATCATCAGCGCGGCGGTCATGGACAAGACGGGCAGGCGGCGCCGAAAGTCCGTGCCCGAGGCGACGCGAGCGCCCAGCGCGATGAGCGCCGCCGCGAAGGCGAACCCGCCAGCCCATAGCCAGAACGGCAGCACCCCGTCCGGCAAGTGAAGATGAGTCATGTTCGAAGCTGCGGCCCGCCCGGCTGCGCCGACGTCGGGCCGCTCCCGGAGCAACCTATTACGCGCACGCGCGCCGATATCCTGTCGCCGTCACGGCATTACGGCCGACACTCGGGTGTGATCGTTGTTGGTGGCGCCAGCCGATACGCACTCTCATGTGGCACAGCCGCCCCCGGCTGTGATCTGGGCGACTCGACGAGTTGCCCCTGCAAATCCATCGATCCATCCCCGCCTCCTGCGGTCATACCCCCGCCGCTCCCTTTCCTTGACAATGAAAAATGGCCCGTGCTATCATGCAGCCAGCCAGCGAATGGCTCCACTCAACGGCGAGGCGCTCCAGTAAACCACAGCAGGCGGCAGCACATGTCCAACGGCAACAACGTGGTAGTGGTCGGTCGAGGAGCAGTAGGTCGCGAGTTGCTGCGAGTGCTGGCTCAGCGCGACTTTCCTGCTTCACGCGTTACGGTGCTCGCGACCAGCGCCGGCTCGGTGGAGGTTGACGGCCGAGCGTACCCGGTGCAGGCGGCGACGCCGGAAGCGTTCGAGGGATGCGACATTGCGCTCTTTGCGGGTACGGAGGGCGAAAAGGGCGCTGCCGTAACACTGGCCCCGGAAGCCATTAGGCGGGGCGCCGTGGTCATCGACAACGGCAACGACTTCAGGATGGATCCGCGGGTGCCACTGGTGGTGCCCGAGGTCAACCGTGAAGCTCTGCGCGGCCATCACAGCCTGGTGGCCAACCCCAACTGCTCGACGATTCAGATGGTGGTGGCCCTCAAGCCCATCCACGACGCAGTCGGGATCAAGCGGGCGGTGGTGGCGACATACCAGGCGGCCTCGGGGGCGGGCGCGGGGGCGGTGCATCAGCTCGAAGCGGAAATGGCGGCCCACGTCCGCGGCGAGCCGATACCGCCGCCGGACAAGCTGCCGCAGCGCCTGGCGCTTAACGTCTTCCCTCACATCGGCGGCTTCGACGAGGAAGGCCATTCCTCGGAGGAGGTCAAGCTCGCGCGGGAGACGCACAAGATCATGGGCGATGACTCCATCGCGGTCACCGCAACGACCTGCCGCGTGCCGGTGTGCAACGTGCACTGCGAGGCGATCAACCTCGAGCTGCGGGAGGAACTGGACCCCGCGGAAGCGAAGGAACTACTGGCGTCGTGGGAACCCTACGGCGACGGGTACCACCCGGTGCGCGTAGTGGACGCCCCGAGCGAGGGCCGCTACCCGATGCCCATCGACATCGGCGGCTCGGACGAGGTGTACGTGGGACGCATCCGGCGCGACCTAACTGTTGCGCACGGGCTCAACCTGTGGGTGGCGGCCGACAACCTGCGCAAGGGGGCCGCGCTCAACGCCGTGCAGATCGCCGAGCAAATGCTATCCATGGGTTTGCTGCCGAGGTAATGCCTTGAGTCACCTGGAGGAACGAGCAGCCGTCAACGTCGTGGTGCAGAAATTCGGTGGCACATGTACCGAATCCCCTGAGCACCAGGCGCTCGCGGCTGAACGCATCATGGAGTGCCGCGACCAGGGGCTGTGGCCGGTGGCGGTGGTTTCCGCCATGGGGCGCGAGGGGCAGCCCTACTCCACCGCCGAGCTGGTCAAGCTGGTGCGCCAGATACATCCCAAGATCGAGCCGCGAGAGCTCGATCTTCTCATGTCTTGCGGTGAGATCATCTCGACCGTGGCGATGGCCCACCTGCTCAAGTCCAAGGGCTACGACACCATCGCCCTGTCCGGCGGCCAGGCGGGACTTATCACCGACTACTACCACGGCCACGCCGAGATCATCGACATTCGCCCCCACGAAGTGCTCAAGGCCCTGCAGGAGGGCCAGATCGTATTCGTGGCTGGCTTCCAGGGGGTCACGCCGGAGCGCCATGTGATCACCACCCTGGGCGAGGGCGGGAGCGACTACACGGCGGTTGCGCTCGCAGTGACCTTGGCGCGTACGCCGACGCTGCCGTTCGGCGACGAGCTTCGCGTGACGCCGCTGCAGATCTTCAAAGAAGTTGACGGCGTCATGACCGCCAATCCCACGCATTTCGATTCGGGGCGGGGGCCGCAGGCGCTGTCGCACCTGACCTACGACGAGATGGTCGCCATGTCCGCCCTAGGCGCCGACGTGCTGCAGCACAGCGCGGCGGTCATGGCGCGCAAGCATCAGCTATCGCTGGTCATCAAGAACTTCAAGACCAATGTCCCCGGCACCGAGATCTCTCCCGCGACCGGCCATCCCAGCGGGCGCCGGGTGACGGGCGTCGCCGACATCCCCGATCTCATCGTGTTCGCGGTGCCGGGCGCCGACCGCCGCCTGGCGGGCCAGCTCAGCGGTGCGATGCGCAACGAGCGCATACTCCACTACCAGATTCCCGGCGACGAGACCGCCGTGCAGTTCGCGGTCAAGCGCGCCAAGTACCGCGACGTCATCTCCGTTATCGAGCACATCCTCTTCGTCCGCGACACCGCGGCCGATTTCAGCGCCGACAACTGGGGCCTGGTGTCGGCCGTCGGCGAGGGCTTGCGCGGTCACACCGCCGAAGCGTATGGCGAAGCCGAAGCGCTGCTCAAGGACGCGGGCATCCCCGTCTTCGGCTCGGTCGAGGGCGAGCTGCACGTGTCTCTGCTGGTCAAAGAGGATCAGCGCACCCAGGCGGTGCGGGTCCTGCATCAGCATCTCATAAGCTGAGCTCCCGGCCCAGGAGGAGGATATGCCCAGAGCCCGGTTCTCCGGCATTCACATACCGGTGGTCACCCCCTTCCACGGTGCGAAGTTCGATCCCGACACCATGGCCCTGCTCATCGACCGCCTCATCGCCGCCGGCGTTCATGGCATCGCCCCTTGCGGCACCACCGGCGAATCCGCCACGCTCAGTCACGACGAGCATCGCCGGGTGGTCGAGTCCACGGTGCAGGCCGTGCGCAAACGGGCGCTCGTCATCGCCGGCGCCGGCTCCAACAGCACTGCCGAGGCCGTCGCCTTGACCCGCCACGCGGAGAGCGCCGGCGCCGACGCCGCGCTGCTCATCTGCCCCTACTATAACCGCCCCACGCAGCAGGGGCTGATCGAGCACTTTCGCGCCGTCGCCGACGCAACCTCCCTGCCCATAATCATGTACAACATCCCCAAGCGCACCGGCGTCAATATGGAGGCCGCCACCACCATCGAGCTTTCGCGCGTGCCCAACATCGTGGGCATCAAGGAGGCCAGCGGCGACCTCGACCAGGTCATGGCGATCATCGCCCGCACCGAGGACTTCAACGTCCTCACCGGCGATGACGCCCTGCTCTACCCCTTGGGTGCGCTCGGCGGCCACGGCGGCATTATGGCCGCCGCCCACGTCGCCACCGAGCAGTGGGTGAAGCTCTGGAGCTACATCGCCGCCGGAGAGTTCGCTCAAGCCCGCAAGCTCCACTACCACCTGCTGCCGCTCGTCAAGGCCTTGTTCTACGAGAGCAATCCGACTCCGCTCAAGGCGGCGCTGGAGATGCTTGGGATTCCGGTTGGCAGTCCCCGACCGCCGCTGCTGCCGGCCACCGAGGGCTGCCGGCAGGCACTCACCAGGGAGCTCGGACGGCTGGGCCTGCTGTCGGGAGGTGGCCGTGAGTCGGGCGCCTAACCCCGCCCTCGAAGATCTCCATCGGGAAATCCGCGCCTGCCGGGCGTGTGGACTGCACGCCGGACGCACGAACGCCGTCCCCGGACACGGCTGTCACGACGCCGACATCATGCTCGTGGGCGAAGGCCCGGGCTACCACGAGGATCAGCAGGGGCTGCCTTTCGTGGGGGCGGCCGGGCGGTTTCTCAACGAGCTGCTCGCGCGCGCCGGCATCAAGCGCGACGAGGTCTTCATCACCAACGTCGTCAAGTGCCGCCCGCCCAACAACCGCGACCCGCAGCCACAGGAAATATCGGCGTGCAAGGAGTACCTCCTCGCCCAGATCGCCCTCATCAAGCCGCGCGCGGTTTTCACCCTTGGGCGCTTTGCCCTGGCGACCCTGGTTGACGAGCGACTGACCTCCATCTCCCGCGTGCACGGCAAGGCTTACCGCATCAGCGGGATCATATACGTGCCGCTCTATCATCCCGCCGCAGCGCTGCATAACGAGAGGCTGCGCGACACGATCGTCGAAGACATGTCGCACGCGTCGGCGCTGCTGCGTCGCGAGCTGACGGAAGGCCCCGAGGCGCAACCCGAAAAGGCGCCGAAAGCGGAACCGAAGCAACTGGGGCTGCTCGACGTTCAATAGCGCCCGATAGCCCGTCTCGCGCGCGACAGCCAGCATCTTAGGGGAGGGCCGGCCGGTGGTGAAGTTGGGGTTCGTGGGGTGCGGGTTCATGGGGCAGGGCGTGCACCTGCCCAATTTCGCAGCACTGCCCAACTGCCAGATCGTGGCGCTGGCGGAGGCGCGCCAGCACCTCGGGCGGGCGGTCGCCGCGAAGTTCGGCATTCCCCGCTTCTACCCCAGCCACCGCGAACTTGCCGCCGACGCCGAGGTGGAGGCAGTCGTCTGCATAACCTCGGAAGCCCTGCACGCTGTTGTCGTCGGGGATCTGCTGGCGGCGGGCAAGCACGTCTTCATCGAGAAGCCCCTGGCGACCACCGTTGCCGATGGTCAGGGCCTGGTCGCCGCGGCCGCCGATTCCGGCGCAACGCTTATGGTCGGCTATATGAAGCGCTATGACCCAGGTGTCCGCCGCGCGCACGAGCTTCTCGGCGAATGCCTGGCCGGCGGCGAGCTCGGCCGAATCACGTACGCCAGGGCGCACTGCTTCGGTGGCAACTGGACCGCCGCCTTCAAGCCTGCGCTGGTCACCAGTGACGAGCCGGCCCCGCCCGCCGTGCGTAAGCCGCCAGCGTGGCTCCCCCCGCAGCTCGCGGATGCCTACCTGACCTACGTCAATGTCTACTGCCACAACGTGAACCTGTTGCGATGGTTTCTCGGCGGGGAGCCCACCGTCAAGCACGCGGAACACCGGGGCGGCGTCACCGCCGCGGTGCTGGATTTCGCCGGCGTTCCAACCGTGCTGGAGACGGGGCACATACCGGCGCATCGATGGGACGAGAGCCTCATGATCTTCCTGGAGCGCGGCTGGCTGGAGGTGATCCCCCCGCCGCCGCTGCATCCGGAGCCTGCGCGCGTCCGGCTCTATCGCGCCGACGGGGGCCGCCAGGTCGTCGAACCGCTGGCCGAGTGGGCGTGGTCGTTCGCGGCCGAGGCGGGTCATTTCGTTTCGTGCGTTGAGGCCGCCACCCAACCGCTGAGTCCAGGAGATGACGCCCTGCGGGATCTCGAGGTATGCGAGGCCGTGTTTCGCGCTATAGCCGGGGCATGACCTCGGAGCTGCGCGCCCGCCACCGTCGAGGAACGGCGAGGCGCAAAGGAGGGATGCGATGGCAGCTAGACGAGCGCTTAACCTGATCACGATCCAACGGGCCCCCTTGCGCCGACAGCTCGAGGTGTCCCGGCTCGCCGGATATGACGGCGTCGGCCTGTGGGTGGAGCAGACGGCGCAGGCCGCCCGCGGTAGCGACGGCCTGCAAGGCATCCGCGGGCTCCTCGACGAGAACGGCCTGGTCCCCGCGGAACTGTGCTTTGTCGGCGGATGGATGTATCCCGAGCCGGGCCAGCGCGGGCCAGCTCACGACCGCGCGCGCCAGGCGTTTCAGATGGCGCAGGGGCTGGGATGCGAATGCGTCGTGGCGTGCGCGTCCGGGGGCAGCGGCGACCTCGAGGACGCGGCAAGCGATTTCGCGGGGCTGTGCGCCCTGGCGCGCGAGTTCGGCGTGAAGGTCGCCCTGGAGTTCCTCGGCGGAGCGCAACAGGTCAAGGACGTCGCAACGGCGTGGCGCATCGTGGACTTGACGGGGGCGCCCAACGGAGGGCTCCTCATTGACACCTTCCACTTCTACAAGGGTGGATCGCAGGTCGCGGATCTCGAACCCATTCCCGCGGACTGCATCTACCTGCTTCACGTCAATGACTGCCCGGATATCCCTCGCGAGGAGCTGGAGGACCGGCACCGCAGCTTCCCCGGCACCGGCATCATTCCATTGGAGAGCATCGCCGCCGTCGTGGTGGACAAGGGATACCGCGGTTTCTTCTCCCTGGAGCTCTTCAATGAGGAGTATTGGGCGGCCGATCCCTATACCGTCGCCCAGGAAGGAATTCGCTCGCTCCAGCGCAACGGGCTCTAGCAGTCGCGACCGTCGCCGGGCTTAGGCGGGATCGGGCTCCGCGACAGTCACGACGTGCTCCTCCGGCGCCGGGAGCGCCGTTTCATCGTTCTCGTCGTCGGGCGCTTCGCCGGGCTCGGTTTCCCCCAGCGGCACCAGGGCGTGAATCCGACTGCGACTGAGAGCGATGAATGGCACTTCGCGCTGCCGGCCGTCGCCGTCGAGCCCCCGTATCCGCGCATCGGTCAGCGCCACGAAATCGCGTTCCTCGACGTTGAGCGCATCCAGGATGCGCATTCCGACGGGGCAGTGGAAGTCGGCCTCGATGTGTAGGCTCTCGGTCGTCACCAGCACCCGCTGCTTGCGCTTGGGCAGCTCCACCAGGCGCACGAACACCGGGCAGCTTATGCAGCGCTTGCGATTGACGTCACAACAGGGGGTCTGGGCGTACTGCCAGCAGCTCTTGCCCTCTTTGAAGGCATCGCAGCGATACTTGGCGGCCCCGCAGTTGAGCAGCGTCCAACAACCCGTGCGCAGTGCCTGCCGGAAGCTGCTCAGAGCCTGCTCGAACTCGTCGGAGACCTTCATGGCGGAAGCTCTGGGCGCACCTGTGACAGCGCACGCCCAGAGACGTTATTCCACACTTGTCGCGTCCGTCACATGTCTCGTGGTTGGTGGCATGTGGCGGCACGGCCCGGTCAGGACCACATACCGAAGCCGGAGAACGGCGACGTCCGACGGGACTCCGCGAGTCCTACTTTATCTCGACGCCGCCGCCGGCGGCCTCGATCTTGGCCTTGATCGCTTCCGCCTCTTCCTTGGTGACGCCTTCCTTGATCGCCTTGGGGGCGGCCTCGACCAGATCCTTGGCTTCCTTGAGCCCGAGGGTGGTAACCTCGCGGACGGCCTTGATCACCTGGATTTTCTTCTCGCCGAAGCCGGTCAGGACGGCGTCGAAGGTGGTCTTCTCTTCTTCCGCCGCCGCGGCCTCGGCCGGAGCCCCGGCGCCCATCGCTGCCGGCATCATAGCCGCCATCGGCGAGACACCGAAGCGGTCTTGCAGCGCCTTGACCAGCTCGTTAAGCTCGAGCACCGACATCTTCTCGACGGCGCCGATGATCTCTTCCGTTGTCATTCTCTCCTCCTCGGATTGTGTGCCTGATCATGCTGCGGCGGATTCGCGCTGTTGCGCTAGCGCCTGCAGGGTCGAAGCCAGCTCGCCCAGGATGCCCCGCAAAGTGCTGACCAGGGCTGCGACCGGCCCCTGGAACGACCCCACGACCAGCGACAGCATGACCTCGCGCCCGGGCAGGGTCGCGAGGTCATGCGCGCTCTCTGCCGGGTAAAGCTTGCCCGACATCATCACTGCGCGCACCTGCGGCAGGCCGTGCTGGCGAGCGAACGCCAGCAGCGCCTTTGCCGCCGGCCCCGCCTCCTGCGGCATGAAGAGGATCGCACTAGGGCCCGCCAGCGCCTGGGACAAGTCGCTTACGCCGGCCTGGTCGGCTGCGCGCCGCATCAACGTATTCTTGACTACCAGGTAGTGCGCGCCTGCGCCCCGCAGCTCCCGCCGCAAATCAGCCATTGCCTTCACCGGAAGACCGCGATAGTCGGTCACTATCACCCCCGGGTACTCCGTTAGCTTCGCCGCCAGTGCGGCGACGATGGTCTCCTTTTCCGGTCTCGCCATTTCCCTTCTCCCGATGGTGCGAAAGAAAGAGTCCCCCGCCGAAGCGAGGGACGATCAGGCACGTCTATCGCGCCTTTCCACCTCACCTCGGCAGGCGGGCCTTGCCGGCCCCTTAAGCTTCTCGCACCTGCTGTCTGTGGTGACTATTGACTGTCTGTCCGCCGACCGCCCCGGGCGCCCGGTCAAGCCCACGTCTCGTGCGGGTCACTCCGCTCCCGACGCCACTGCCGCGGCATCCGCCGGATCAACGTTGACCCCGGGCCCCATCGTGGTCGAAATCGAGATCCTGTGCAGATACTGCCCCTTGGCCGCGGCCGGCCGGGCGCGCAGAACGGCACCGAGAAACGCGACGAAGTTCTCTCTCAGTGCGTCGACCCCAAAGGACACCTTGCCCAGCGGCGCGTGTATGCCGCCCGCCTTGTCCATGCGGAACTCGAGCCTGCCGGCCTTGAGGTCGCGGATGGTCTTGCCGATGTCGTCGGACAGCGTCCCGGCCTTGGGGTTAGGCATGCGCGGGCCCAGGCGCTTGCCGAGCTTGCCGACGATGCTCATCATATCGCGCGTGGCGACCAGGATATCGAAGTCCTTCCACCCGCCCTCGATGCGCGCCACCAGGTCTTCCGCACCCACGACATCGGCGCCCGCGGCCTCCGCCTCGGCGGCCTTCTCCCCCTTCGCAAACGCCCCGATGCGGGGCGACTTGCCGGTGCCGTGGGGCAGCACCACCATGCCGCGCACCATCTGCTCCCCCTGGCGGGGATCCACGCCGAGACGGAGCGCGATGTCCACCGTCTCATCGAACTTGGCGCGTTGGCTCTGATGCACCAGCGCCAACCCTTCATCGACGCTGTACA
>Ga0315279_10006858_pt1 | contig 14257 bp, 12 predicted proteins | sample YL17G06_20_MG_FD_203694 | JGI IMG/M metagenome (GOLD analysis project Ga0315279, IMG submission 203694) | Sediment microbial communities from Yellowstone Lake, YNP, Wyoming, USA - YL17G06_20 | ecosystem: Environmental > Aquatic > Freshwater > Lake > Sediment | place: USA: Wyoming | collected... | reverse complement strand
CGCGAGCGCCGGGTGGGCAGATGCGAGGCGCCGCGACGCAGGCGATGTCGGTGTACATCGTCGAGGAGCGGCAACGAAGCAGATGCCCACCCGCCGCCGCGCCCTTTCAGGCTGCGGCCCGCAGGCCAGCAGCAAAATGCCAAGTAATTCTTGCGCGAGCCCTAAGCCAGCGGGGCGCAGGCGCTCCCAGGACGCGTAAGTTTTGCATTTATTCTACGGGTGATCGAATGCGGAAACTCGCGCTCCTGGCTCTTGTGTTTGCGCTGAATCTGGATGCAGCACAGGTCAATAAAACGGCCCTCTCGAACGGCACAATTCTCCTGAATGGCCGGCCATTTCCAATGGTCCTGGACGCCGGGACCGATTGCTTTACGCCTCAAGATTACGATCTGGTCATGGGCAGCAAAGACGCATTCGGCGCCAACACCTGGTGGCTGCAGTATGCGATGCGGAACATGAAATCGGAGACAGACGGGGATTTCACGGGACTGGCGCGCGCGCTGAATTTCTTCGAGAAAACCGGCATCTGGGTCAACCTCTACCTCCGGGCCGAGTACAGGGACCTGCCAGAGTGGTTCTACGAGCAGAACCACGATTACCAGATGCTGGACCCGGCCGGGAAGCCCGTCGGACGGCAGATCTGTCTCCAGCACGAAGGATTCCGCCGCCTGGTCAACAGTTACCTCCGCCACGCAGTCCGCGTGGCCAGGACCAAGCCCAGCCTCCTCATGTATTCCATCTACGATGAGTTTTGCATCCGCGGCTGGGGCTGTTTCTGTCCGCGTTGCGTGTCCAGGTATCGGACTCATCTCCAGGCCAAATACGGCAACATCCAGAGACTCAGCCAAGCATGGAATACCAGCTATGGTTCCTGGGAACAGATCGACGCGCCGCGCACGCAGTCCTTTGATCAGAACTACAAAGACTGGCAGCAATACCGTCTGAAGGTGCTCGAAGACTTTGGCAGGCTCTACTACCGGGCCGTCAAGGAGGAGGACCCCAATCACTTGATCTGGATCGACATCAACATGGATCTATACGGCTACACCTGGCAGCGTCTGTGCCTGTGGTGGAAGCTGACCGGCATTTTCGACGCGTTCAACCTGGGACCCGACTCCGTTGCCGACGCCGGTGCGATCAGAACGGCCATGAACCGCGCCATCAGGGATAATTACGCCAAAGCAGCCACGTGGCACCTGGGGATGTCCAGCACCGACTTCATCGGGCGGCCGGAGTTGTATTCGCTCCTGTTTGAATCCAACCATGGCGGGCTGGTGTGGTGGTATTCCTTCTGGGACACGCTCAAGTCGGACCAGGCCTGGGGAGCAGGGAATGAGACGGAAACGCCGCTCCAGGCGAATTGGTTTGCGGCCCGCGAACTGAACCACCTCGTGCGGTATCTCGACGATCTCTACACGAACACCAGGCCCGTGCGGGGACAGATCGGGATATTCGTCAGCGGATTGACCGACATGATGCGCAGCCTGACGGCGCATCAGAGCCTGCAGGACGAGGACCCGCTCAATCTGGGCGGACTCTGCCAGATCCTGAGAGACCTGAACATCCCCTACGAAGCCATAGGCGAGGACCAACTCGATCAAATCGGCGCTTTCAAGGCGATATTCCTGGGTCAGTTTGCGATGTGTGCCGACCAGGCTACGCTCGAAGCTTTCCGGCAGTACGTGCGTGACGGAGGAATGCTGATCGTGACCAACTACGCGTTCAGCGCCAGCGACACGGGGTTGGAACTGGAGAATCCGGCATTCGGGCTGGCGGACATGTGGGGCAGCTCGGGCCGGGTTGAGGACCAGACGGGAGAAGGTCGAATCACCGCCTCCGAAGAGTCGGCCAATCCGCTGCACGACTCCGTCGGCGGCCTGCAATTTCCAACCCTGGGCGGAGTGGCGCGGCGGCAGATGGGAACGGCGCAGGTCATCGGCCGCTTTCAGGACGGCACGCCTGCGATCACCTTGAATCGATATGGTAAAGGGCAGGTTCTTTTCATCGGCACCAATGCGGGTGAAGCCTATAACACAGGCCATTTCCTTGAAATGGGAAGCTATCCGCTGGCAGGCGGACGCCTGGACATCGCGACATATCAGAAGATGTCCCGGCAACTGGAAGGCTGGCGGAATTACGCGACGCTTCTGCGGGGAGCCCTGGCGAAAGCTGGAGTCCAAAGTCCGATAAAGCTCGAGGCGGCCGGCCAGGCTGAACTGCTGGGCAAGGCCCGGGTCAGCTTGCAGGAGGAGCGCTCGGTCAACCCTGGTTACCAGATGCTGGTGATCACCCTGGAGCCGGTCCACGATCCTGAAGCCATGATTCGTCGCAAGCCGAACGAGTTCGTCAAACCCGAAAATCGCGTCCTGAGGGATCTGAGTCTGGTTGCCGATATCCCGCATCCGGAAACGGTGAAGACTGTGTATCGAATCCCGCCGCCAGGATATGAAATGGGGAGGATCGAGGCTGTGCCTGAGAAGATTCCGTTTACAGCGCTCCAGGATGGAATCCAGCTCAAGCTTCCGGAAGTGAATGAAGTCGCCTGCCTGCTGGTGGCACGTGATGCTCGTCCGCTAGTCGGGGTGAAATCCGAAAGCGTCAGCGCCGTAGACGGCAAGCCCACTCGCGTGCTCGTGACCGTGGACAATGGGGCCGCCCAGCCGATTTCCGGGGAGATCACTTTCCCGCGGGGCTTTGGGATGGTCCCGACCGGCGCGACCAACTCCAGCTTCAGCGGACTGGAGCCCGGGGCACGCTACACAGGTGAGTTCGAGGTCACCGCTCCTGCACCGATCGAGAAGAACCGGACATTTCACGCAATCCTAGACTACCGGCTAAACGACGGCCGGACGGGCACATCCAGGTCCTACCCCGTGACCAGCCGTACCGACGAGCGCATCGCGTGGGGCTGGGTGAAGCGCGTAGAAGCCGCTACGGCCGAAGCAGTCCAGCCGCCTGTACCCTACGGGGCTCTCTACGAAGAGGTCCTGCAGCAGAGGGAACTGGTTTACGCGGCCTACAATAGCGGTGATTATCCCGATACGATTCGACTGGCCCGGGAGCACGGCCGGATTTGCGCGCGGATCAAGGAACAGAAAAGGCAAACGCAGCCCAATCCCGAGTGATCCCATTATGGGTCTCGGGATCAATCACGGCAAGTTAACATGACGCCACAAGTAGAAGCTGAGAGCATCCAGGAGGGTCAAGACGAGCGGAGGCCCTGATCCGGGCGCCGATCGCGACGAAGGCATTGAACTGCCCGGCGATCGAATTCACCTGTGGCCCGAGCTTCTGCGGCTCCGCGTATTTGCCGCCGACAAGCCGCGAACGATAGATGAAATTCGTCCTGGCAACTCTGTCGCCGCGGGTGAAATAGATTGTCCCGTCGCGCGTGAGCGAGGGAAAGTACTCACCGGCGGCAGTATTGATGGGCGCTCCCAAGGATAGTCCGAACAAGCTACATTCTTGGGATCGGAGCCCGGCTGTGAGGGCTGGCCCTGCTTCTGATTTGGGGCGTTATGTTAACTTCGCCCGTCTGCTGCAACTGCCCGGAGCCCAGGGTCGAGCGTTTTTGCCTGGCGCTTTTCGGCCTGGGCATGGCCTTTTTTCTGGCGTTGTATTCATCCGCGCTGCACGAAGCGGGTCACACCGAGGCAGCCGCGTGGGTCGCCCTTCTTTCGCTGCTCGTGACCGCAGGCGTGGCCGTCAAAGTCGTCCCCTATCTCGCTCGCCGCACCGCGCTCGAGCGCTGGATGATCAGGATGGAGTACGAGTTCACCCGCGAAGGCGTGGTGTATTTCCTGATCATCATGGTCATCGCCGTCGCCGCGCTCAACACCGGCAACAATCTCCTGTTCATCATTCTGGCGAATCTGCTGGCGGCCATTCTGATGTCCGGGATTCTTTCCGCCATCGTGCTTTCGCAGCTCGAACTGGCTTTCGAGCTGCCGGAGCACGTCTTTGCCGAGCGGCCCTTGATTTCGCGCCTTGCCGTGCAGAACCTAAAGTGAGTCTTCCCCTCTTTCTCCCTCACTCTTTCCTCTCGCGACTTCGAGAAAGGCAAACGAAAGCGCTGCCCGCGCGTCGCCCCGCGCGAGATCCTGGACGCCCCCGTCTACGTCCCCTACATCCCGCACCGGTCCTCCGTGACGCAGCACGTCGAACTCACTTTTCCCCGCCGCGGGCGCTACACGCAGGAGGGGTTTCGCGTCAGCTCCAAGTTTCCCTTTGGCCTTCTGCGCAAAGCGCATGAAGTTCAGAGCAAGCAGGAGATCCTGGTCCTGCCCAACGCACAACCCACGGAGGAGTTCTACGAAATCCTGCCCCTGATCGGAGGTGAGATGAAAAGCTTCTACAAGGGCCGCGGTCACGACCTGTACGCCATCCGCGACTATGAGGAATCCGACAGCGCTCGCCATGTGGATTGGAAAGCCACGGCCAAGGCGCAACAGCTCAAGGTGCGAGAGTTCACGCGCGAGGACGAGCGCCGCCTGGTCCTGGTCTTTGACTCGAGCCTGCCCGCCGGCGAGGAGAAGGCGCTCGCGCAATTCGAAAAGGGCGTCAACTTGTGCGCCTGCCTGGCGTGGCACTTCTACGAAATCAACGCCCAGATGCAATTCCTTACCGATGGATTCGAGACCCTCATGGCGCCCTCTGGAGAGATCATCTACCCCGTGCTGGAAACCCTGGCGCTCATCCAACCCAAGGTTGGGTCGACCGCACCCATGGAAAGTTTGCAGGCGCGCATCGCCTCCGCGGCGCGCGGTTTCCACATCGTCATTACCAGCCGCCCGCGCGGTTCCATTCCCACCAACCTTTGGGGAACTTCCTACCTGGTTTTCGTGGATTCTCTTCAACTGGCGCGCACGGCGAGGGGCAGCAAGTAGCGCGGACCTGTTCCTTCGGTCCGCGGCTTATCTTCCGCTGTCGATTTCGAGCCGCAGACCCACAGAACGGGTCTGCGCTACATTGCTCCTCCGTGGGGTCTGCGAGTCCACGGGACTGCCTTAGCCCCAGAATGTAATGCCACCGTAGAACAGCATTATTCTGGATAGCAAACGCGCCCCGGAGCGTCCCAGCGACGGCCTCCCTTCCAGAGTTCGCCGACTATCAAAACCCACGTTTGCGCCAGCCCACAGCACTACTGGGCTACTGTTGACAAAATAGGTAGATCCAGCGGGAATACGGGTGGAGCGCGTCAAAGAATTTATCTAGCGGGCGATCAGTCGCCGACGGGACCGCATCTCTGGACTCGTATATCGTCCCGTTGTGCAGAATGGCGTGGTGCCCGGTCCCATGATTCACATCAGAGCCAATTTCCATCGAATATATCTCCCAGGGCTTAACGACAGCATTAATCTGCTCAGCACTCGTAAAATAAATCGCTTGCTCTGGCTTCCCATCCTTACCCATTACCTCTCTGGTCATCAGCTTGAAGTGGTAGCGATCCACCGACAGATGCACGCCACTCCCACCGCCTATATCCGAACCGCCAGGCTTGTACCAGGGATTATTGAGATCCCCCCACAGATACACCGAGAGCATCATGTTCGCGTAGGTGGTGCAGTTGATCTGAATCGGCCCGGGGTTGATGTACCCGGCCTTGCATTGCAATTGTATTGCAAGATCAGGCCGAACATGGATGGGCCAAAAACTGCGGCTGTTATCTCCCATGTAATCCGCCTTCGGCTCGTATGTGAGTCCCTTCGATTGCAGCCAATCGTGCAGTTGAGAACACCCATGCCAGTCGGTAAATCCCGGCATGGGGATCAGAATCTGCGCGGCCGCCGCCATTCGCAGCAGCCAGTCATCATCGGGCTGCAGGAGCGTAAGCGGGTCGCGCTTGTTTGCTGCACGAAGGCCAAACTCCTTACCCACGGCATCGTTCCATTTCTCTTGGAATTTAAGGAGCGCCTTGGCGGTGTCGCCCCCCCGTCTGTATCCCCCATCGAGGCCGACAGAAACACCCGCAGCTTGCAGTAATTGTTGAACTGTCCAGACATCCCCGTAGTGATTCGTACCGCCTTCACCGACCGTCCCAAGGGTAAAACGGACACTCCGCTTTCTGATCATGGCAATCCTCCCTCCGCACTGTCATGGCATCCCATTAGAAGGAATTTCCATTTTCAAATCCCGAGTTGTTGAAAGAGCTAACACGTCGAGACCTGACGTGTTTGTTCAAAAAGGAACGCACAGAGAATGTTATTTTTGACACGTTTCAGTTGAGCCTTCCGCCCCTGCGACCCCGGTCCGCGCTCTGAAACTGGCCGCACGGAGCCTGCATCTCGTTCATCTATTCCAGACCGACCGCTGCTGGAGGCGATTCCTCCGGCACTGCTCTGCCTTAACCTGTTTGTTGACCTATTCTCTGCTGCCAGCGAGCTTCAGGTATCCGGTGGGCACCGGCAGCGCCGCAATTCTTCTCACAACTGACCCCAACCCCCGCCGCGGGAGATGCCCTTCGGCCAGTAACAGTCCGTAGCAGCGAGCATGGGGCGCCAGCCAGGATTCTAGTTTTGACTTCCGATTGACCGAGAACATACACCTGGCCACCTCTGAATGCAATGGTCCATTCGCATCCCAGTGGGGAGCGGACAATTTGTGCTTTTCAAATTATGCGGTTTCTCTTGGGTGGAATAGCCATTTGCGGAATTTCTGGACGGCGAAAATCCGCGCTACTTCGAAGGATAGTCCGAACAAGCTACATTCTTGGGATCGGAGCCCGGCTGTGAGGGCTGGCCCTGCTTCTGATTTGGGGCGTTATGTTAACTTCGCCCCCTCTGCCGCAACTGCCCGGAGCCCAGGGTCGATCACAATCGGGATTTTACGCCCAAACGATGGCTGCAGGATATGGAATTTTCACACACTTCTCCTGCCAACACGGCGGATTAGTCTCTCCTGCTCAGACCAGCTTCACCAGAACCGCGGACAGGCCGGGCATCCACATTAGCAGCGTGACGAGCTTGACGCCTTCGCCGCGCACGCCGCCGCGCGAAGCAACGAGCCAGGAGAGAGTCCATGAGGTTGAGCCAGGAGAGAGTCCATGGGTGGAAATAGGGGACGCTCACCTATTTCCAATTTCCACCGCTTCCTTTTCCTTTTTCCTGTCGGGGAGCAGGAGATCGATCTGGGGGAAAACCACTGTTTCCAAATTCCGCTTGACGAGGCGGTGTTAGGCTGAGAGGGGCACCGGTATCGATCGACACCGAACTTCCCGCGGTACAATCCGGCAACGTGAAATCACGCACGTAGGCGCACCCGGAGAGGTCTGCGGTCACCACACCGGTCCTGAATGCTTGGACGGCCAATCACCACGCCCTCCTCAATCACGTATCCGTTACTGCAAATGGAAACGGACTGGTACTGGATCATTGCGTTTTCTATAATGCGCTTATCGGAAACTGACATCCTCTATCACAGGCGAAAATAGCCCTTGTAACCACCGATCCTCTACACGACGCAGCCATGAACAATTGTGCTCCGCAACAAACCGCTGAGTACGGTTTTTTTTAGGGAGTGCGGGTGTAGAATGACGCACACGCCAACGCCAAAAGAAGCTCGCTCATGTGGGCTGGGCAGCGGAGGCGCACGAATATGGCGTGCCGTTGCTAAAAATCCAAGGCATCGGAGGAAAAGCCGCCGAAACCGTGTTGGGAACCATAGTTGTCATAGTGGCATTCGGAGCAGTGAGAGCGCCGGTTATAGATCATCTGTGTAGGGCGCTGAAAGATGCTTTCGCGTGCGAGTGCAGATTGGGCGGAGGCTTGCCAGTGCCGGCCGGCGCTTTGGATATGACCCGGAACCAGCATTCCGCTGAAGCGATCTTGCAGCGGCTGAAGCCCGGAGCCGGCGAGCTGCTGCTCGGCGTCGTCGACCTGGATCTATACGTGCCGGACTTGAATTTTGTGTTTGGGCTCGCAGACCGGCCCGGTCGCCGCGCGTTGATTGCATTGCCGAGACTGCGGCAACGCTTCTACGGCCTGCCCGACGATGAGGAACTCTTTCTGGCGCGAACCGCAAAAGAGGCCGTGCACGAGCTAGGCCACGTCTTGGGCGTGGGCCATTGTAACGACCGCCGCTGCGTGATGGCATTTTCCAACTCGCTTGCGGACACGGATTACAAAGGACGGTCCTTTTGCCCCAAATGCCTGAAGAGCCTCGGATCGAATGATTAGGCTGATATCCAGGCCGAACTCTGGCGGCCTGATCCTATCCTGCGAGTGTGCCTCCGAGTGCAGGCAGTGCATTGACGCCTGCTCAACGAGGTGGAATGCCGATGGGATATCTGAGGACGTTCCGGAAGCTGTCTTGTGCCATCTTGCCGGAAAGATCCTCCCGGCTCCATCCGGCCCCGATACAACCGCGCTAAACTTCGGCCCCCACTTTACGGGCGGCCGCCCGGCGCGGATTTCGCCTGGACGAAGCCCTCGAGTGCTCGCGGACGGCACGCGCACGTTCTCGGCGGTACTTACAGCGCCTTCTTGAGTTGCTCCATGAAGTAGCAGTAGTTGGCGTAGGGGATGTCGGGCGGCGCGCTGTGATCGAGCATGGGCACGAACCCGCCTTCGGCGATGAGCTCGCGGTGGCGGTGGATCTCGGCATCGATTTCGGCGAAACCGCAAGTCAGTTGCCTCTTGTCCACGCCGCCCCAGATTCTCAAATCGCGGCCGTACTTCCTTCGGATTGCCGCCACGTCCATGCCCGCTTGCACCTCGAACGGGTAAAGGATGTCGATTCCGGCGTCCATGAAAACGGGAATCAGCGAGTTCATGCGGCCGTCCGTGTCGAGACAGAATAAGTGCACGCCGTGCCGGCGGCCGAAATCGACGACCCGCCGGTAGCGCGGCAGCATGTATTTGCGCACCATGGCTGGCGAGATCAGCGGACCGGCTTTGTAGGCCATATCTTCCCAAAAGCCGAAGACGTCGATGTCGGTTGCCTCCAGTATCTGGCCGAGCATGGCGATAAGGAAATCGGCATCGGCATCCATCATATCCTCGACGAGCGCTGGGTCGTCGTAGAAAAGGGTGCACAGAGTTTCGACGCCGACCAGGTTTCGCAGGGGCCCAAAGAAGCCGCCCCATCGGTCGGCCAGCACAACCAGCAGGTAGTCGCGGTCTCGGTGCCGGCCCAGTTCCCGCCGCCAATCCTGCCCGATGCGTTCGTCAATGTTGGGCCGCATCCGTTCCCGCCAGAACTTCCTGAAGTCCTGGTGCGTCTCCACTGGAAAGCGGATGAACTGCGGCATCGAGCTGAGCGGGTTGTTCTTAAACTCCTTCAGCACGATGCCCTGGGGGTCAACATACGTCACGTATTCGTAGTCTTCGGCCAGGACTTGGCGCTCAAACGGCGGATGAGGGAAGAACCATTGATACTCGATCACCCAGCGGTCGCAGCCGAAGTCGGTCGTCTGGGGATCGTAGCCGCCCTCGCGTCTCCAGCGCTCGGCTGTCTCGGGCCATGTCGGCCATGGGAATTCGTGAAATGGCGCGCGATCGCGCGCCTGGTAGCGCATAGTCGCCAGGAACCGATCGCGGTCCGTCATAGTCCGCACTCGAATCTGCTAATCACCTGAGGAGGTGTTATGCTTTCAGCCAGAGCAATAAGACGGCCGGGTGGCCTGGCTGAAAATCCCTGCTGGACAGTTCCTGCGTTCGTTGCTGTTCTCGTCCTGTTTGCCCTCGTCGTCGCGGCGCAGGCACAAACCACCGGCGCCATCGAGGGCACAGTCACCGATCCCACCTAGGCCGCCACCCCCGGCGCGGGCGTGAGATTAACAAATGAGAATACCGGGGTCAACTATACAACCTCAGTGTGGATGGGGTCGCATCTGTAGAATAGAGATTCCAGATTAGAATCCCGTCACCCTACCAGACGAAACTACCAAGCTGAACGCGTCCCTCAACTACAGCAGGCACCGACTCACGGATGAGTTTCTAATCTAGAAACTTCATTCTACAGATGCGACCCCACTCTCGATCGCCCAGCCCGGAGCCGACGTCGAGAACCTCGCTGAATTCAAGAAGAGGTGTGCAGGGCCGACGGGGCCTCAAACGACAGAAAATATCCCGCCACTGCGCGGCTGTAATCGTCCAGAATGACCGTGAGTCAGGGCTTGTCCGCTTTGCCGTCAGGACAGACGAGCAGAATATCGAGCGTTGAATGGTATGCGGTAAGCGAGATAGATCTCAGGCATGACCGCGGTGGGGCAACGCATCCGCCTGCGGCCTGATCCTTCTGACGGAGATATTCGCTAGCCGAGGTGCATGGTGCAGGGGATAGTCCAAACAAGCTGCAATTCCTGGGATCGAAGCCCGGCTGTGAGGGCTGGCCCTACCTCTGATTTGGGGCGTTATGTTAACTTCGCCCCGAAGCGATCGAGGAGGTTGTCCCACTCTCCGAGGTCTGGGATCATGATGTCGTCACTATGCTCAACGGGAAGGACGCCCTGGAGAGCACGGTAACAAAGACGGTGGCCGGGGCCGGGATCATCCACATCGCCGCGCATGGCCTTTTCAACGAGGTTGACCCGGAGCGCAGCGGCGTCATTTTGTCGCAGGCACCGGATGGCAACGAAGATGGGTATCTGGAGGCGCACGAGATCGCACAGATGAACCTGTCAGCGAGGTTGGCCATCCTATCGACGTGCGTTTCGGGGGTGGGGTACAATTATCAGGGCGAGGGGCTTATCGGTTTGGCAAGGGCTTTCTTTGCCGCGGGCGTCCCGGCGTTCGTCGGAAGCACCTGGTATGTGGATTCGGCAGCCACCACGGCGCTCATGAAGGAGCTTCACAGGGCTCTCAAAGAGGGGAAAGCGGTGCCGCAGGCGCTTAAGGCCGCTTCCATCGCCCTCCGAGCGGACCGGAAATACGGCGAACCCTACTACTGGGCGGCATTTTCAGTCATCGGCAGGTAGATACCCGTACCTGCCGTGTTTTCAGAAAGGGGAACGAGGATGGTCTTCATTCGCACCGTATTTGCTGCACACCCATTCTGGATCACCGTATTGCTTTCTGCGATTTTGGTGCCATCTGCAATCGCGGCACGATCTCCCAAGCCGGTCATGCTGACAACAGTCGAGTGGAATGGAAAATCCTTCAATGTCGTGGTGGCTGACCTCTCACGCGCGGATCTTCGCGTTCACTTGAAGGGTGCGGTGCCGCCAAACGCCATCGTGCTCACCAACGCGGGCATCTTCGATTCGGTCGTGAAACCCACCGGGTTGCTGGTCGAAGATGGAGTCGAGCGAAGTCCACTCAACCTGAAAGACGGCCAAGGCAATTTCTACCTCAAACCGAACGGGGTCTTCTTCGTCGGAGAAGAGGGCGCGCGCGTCATCGAGTCCTCGGAGTACCCCGTGCTGAAGAAAGGCGTGAAACAGGCCACCCAGTCGGGGCCGCTGCTTGTGAGGAAGGGAGTCGTGCACGAGAAGTTTTCGGAGGGCTCGCAGAACGCACTCGTGCGCAGCGGCATCGGGGTGAATAAAGAGGGGCATGTGGTGATGGCCATCTCGAAGGACCCAGTGACCTTCTTCGACTTTGCAACTCTTTTTCGCGATGCGCTCTCCTGCCCGGATGCGCTTTACCTTGACGGCGTCATCTCAACGCTGCGGGCACCCTCCGCAGGGCTCAAAAAGTGGAATCGGAGTGCGTTCGCGGGAGTCATTTCGTTGTCCGTGCATCGTTGAGCTCTCACGGACTCTGAACCGGTACTCGTCATAGCCGACATGAGTGGGGTCGCATCTGTAGAATAGAGATTCCAGATTAGAATCCCGTCACCCTACCAGACGAAACTACCAAGCTGAACGCGTCCCTCAACTACAGCAGGCATCGACTCACGGATGAGTTTCTAATCCAGAAACTTCATTCTACAGATGCGACCCCACTCTCTTATGCTATAGATAGAATATGAACGACCACAAGAATCCATTCAGCTGGAAATGCACGAGCCCTGAAGAAGAAGGCCTTCATACCGTTGTCTCGCCCGAAAACTCCGCCTGCAGAACTACCTGGATATTCAGGCTGAATCTGTCAAAAGGCGGAAGGCGTCGACTGCAGAACGATACCCTCGAATTGAATGGCGCCGTCATATCGGGCAAAGCCAAAATATCCTGCAATGGCCGTTCTCATCTCTTGAATGCAAGGGACTCGTTCTATATTCCTGCCCGGCAAGCTCTGGAGATCGAGGCTCTGGCCGATCTGGCTGTTTTTATTGGGGGAGGCCCGTATGAGGGAAAGGGGCGTTTTTTTGTCCGCTCCTATGATCTGTCCCTGCCTTTGGGAACGATCCACCAGGTTCACGGCAGGCCGCCCTTTCAGCGTGAGGTGTTCATGACCATAGCGCAGGAGGATGAGGGCTCGAGGCTCATATGCGGCATTACGGAGGGCCAGCCCGGCATGTGGACCAGCTGGCCTCCACATCAGCACAGCAAAGATCTTGAAGAGGTATATTGCTATTTTGACATTCCGGCACCCAAATTCGCCCTCCATTTGTCATCGCGCCTGCCCGGCAAGGTCGAGGCCATTCACTCCGTTTCAACCGGCGACTGCGTAATCGTACCGGAAGGATACCACCCGACGGTGGGAATGCCGGGCGTCAAGAGCTGCTACTTTTGGGTCATGGTGGCGCACCGGCCCGAGAGCCGGCGATATGATCTGGCCGTGAATGACTGCAATTACGAAGAGTAGTCAAGCAACTATCCGGATGCGCTGCAAGTTCGCGCGTACTCGCGATAATATCGATGAAAATCCCCGGACTGAGATGGTACATAGCGATAACGCTCTTTCTTGCCACAATCATTTGCTACATTGACCGGCTTACGATATCCATCCTCGCGCCGGTCATAAAGTCCGACCTGCATTTGAATAACCTGGAATATGCAGCCGTCAGCACGTGGTTTCTCATTTCCTATTCTGTTTTCCAGACCATATTCGGCGGCATTTATGACCGGCTGGGCACGCGCAGAGTGTTTTCGGCCGCGATTGTGCTCTGGTCGATCTCGGCAATGCTGCACGCTGTCGCCAGCGGGTTCAGAGGATTCGCAGCCTACCGATTTCTGTTGGGTGTGGGCGAAGCGGGAAACTGGCCGGGCTCAATAAAGACCGTCGCGGAGTGGTTTCCGGCGCAGCAAAGAGCCTTCGGTCTGAGCATTGTCAACACGAGTGCTGCACTGGGGTCGGTGATCGCGCCGCCGCTGGTCGTCTGGCTGCAGATAAGCTATGGCTGGAAAACAGCATTTCTTGTAACCGGCGCCTTGGGCTTCGTGTGGCTGATACTATGGCTGCTGATCTATCGTGAGCCGGCAAAACAAAGCTGGTTGACTGAAAGCGAGCGAGAGTTTATACAGGCCGATTTTGGCATCGCCGCACAGACGGGGGAAATGACTCACAAAAAGTCCTGGGGGGACTTATTGAAATCCAGGAAGGTCTGGGGGATTGTTCTGGCCCGATTCCTTGGCGATCCGATCTGGTGGCTTTACCTCATATGGCTTCCTTCCTATTTGTATGAGGCTCGAGGTTTCAGTTTAAAGGAGATCGGCACGTTTGCCTGGTTTCCATTTCTTTCCTCCGGCGTGGGAAGCCTGACGGGAGGGTGGTTTTCCGGCTTCCTGATCTCAAGAGGAAAGTCCGTCGACACGGCGAGAAAAACGGCCATCGTCCTCCCCACACTTCTCATGCCCCTTGGAATCGTTGCCATTTACGCGTCGACCGCCGGGCAAGCACTCATGCTGATCAGTCTCGTGCTGTTTGGATTCCAGTTCTGGGTGAACAATGTCCAGACGCTTCCCAGTGATCTGTTTTCTATCAACGAAGTTGGCCGTGTTACCGGGTTAGCCCAGTCGGGCGCCGGGATAGGAGCCATTGCTCTAACCATGAGTATTGGTTGGATTCTGGATCATTTCTCCTACTCGCCAGTTCTGGTAATAGGCGGGCTTTTGGGCCCAATGGCCACACTCTCCATTCTCGCATTGTGCGGCAAGATCAGGGGACATCAGGGAACATAATACTTGTCAGCGATCTCTCATAGTGCCGGCCGCCAAATCCGCCGGGGCGCGCTATCCCAGTGTCGCTGAGCGCCTCTCTGCCACAGTCTGTCTGCTCGCCCCTGGCGCTCGAACGTCTTTCGCTCCTGCCCGATGGCCGGCTGCGCGACACGGACACGATCGAGGCAGCCGCTTCGTTGGGTGAAATCCCTAAATCAGCCGGAGCAACGGCGATTTGACACTGGTGCCATTTGGGGTGCAATTAAAAGTGGGAGT
>Ga0315279_10006856_pt1 | contig 14260 bp, 5 predicted proteins | sample YL17G06_20_MG_FD_203694 | JGI IMG/M metagenome (GOLD analysis project Ga0315279, IMG submission 203694) | Sediment microbial communities from Yellowstone Lake, YNP, Wyoming, USA - YL17G06_20 | ecosystem: Environmental > Aquatic > Freshwater > Lake > Sediment | place: USA: Wyoming | collected... | reverse complement strand
CCACAAAGGCACGAAGGGCACAAAGGGCCACAAAGACTCGCTTCTTTGTGGCCCTTCGTATTCTTGGTGGCTTTGCGGTGAAAAATCAGCCCAGGTGCTTTTTGAGTAACTGGTTGAGCAGGGCGGGGTTGGCCTGGCCGCGGGTGGCCTTCATGATCTGGCCGACGAAGTAGCGCAGCACCTCCTGCTTGCCCGCGCGGTATTGCTCGACCTGCTTGGGACTGGCGGCCACCACCTCGGCCACCACTTTCTCCAGCGCCGAGGCATCGCTGATCTGCGCCAGCCCTTCGGCGGCGACGATCTCCTGCGGCGGCTGGCCGCCGGCCAGCATCTTCTCGAACACGGTCTTGGCGATCTTGCCGGAGATGGCGCCCTCGCCGATCAGCCGCACCAGCTCTCCGAGGTGCTGCGCGGAAACAGTGGACTCGGTGATGTCCTTGCCGGCGGCGTTCAGCGCGCCCAGCAAATCGCCCTGCACCCAGTTGGCGGCGGCGCGCGGGTCGCCCGACACGCCGGCCACTTCTTCGTAATAGTCGGCCAGGGGGCGCGAGGCCGTCAGCACCCCGGCGTCATACTCGCGCAGCCCGTACTGGGTCCGGAAGCGCTCCCGCCGGGCTTCCGGCAATTCCGGCAGCTCAGCCCGCACGCGCTCCTCCCACTCCTCGGAAACGATCAGCGGCATCAGGTCCGGTTCCGGGAAGTAGCGGTAATCGTGCGCGAACTCCTTGCTGCGCATGCCCAGGGTGCGCTGCTCGTCGGTCTTCCACAGCCGGGTTTCCTGGGTGAGCGTGCCGCCGTCTTCCACGATGGCAATCTGCCGATCAATTTCGTATTCCAGCGCCTGCTGGAGGAAGCGGAAGGAGTTCAAGTTCTTGACCTCAATCTTGACGCCGAACTGATCGGCGCCGCGGGGCCGCACCGAGACGTTGGCGTCGCAGCGCAGGCTGCCCTCCTCCATGTTGCAGTCGCTGACGCCCAGAAACAGCAGAATCTCTTTCAGCCGCGTCAGGTAGTCATAGGCTTCCTCGGGGCTGCGAATGTCCGGGTCGCTGACGATTTCGATCAGCGGAGTGCCGGAGCGGTTCAGGTCCACGTAGCTGTTGCGGTCGGAATCCGGGAAGCCGTCGTGGATGCTCTTGCCCGCATCATCTTCCATGTGGACTCGGGTGATGCCGATGCGTTTTTGTACCGCTGGCGTCTCGCTTGCCCGATTCGGGCCGGCCGGCCCCTCAACCACCAGGCCGCCGTGCTCGGCCAGCGGCTGCTCGTACTGCGAGATCTGGTAGCCCTTGGGCAGGTCGGGATAAAAGTAGTTCTTGCGGGCCAGGCGCGAGAAGCGGTTGATGCGGCAATCGAGCGCCAGCGCCGCCTTCATCGCCATCTCCACGGCCGCCTGGTTCAGCACCGGCAGCGCGCCGGGCAGCCCCAGGCAGACGGGGCAAACGTTGGTGTTGGGCGGGTCGCCGAAGCGCGTCGAGCAGGCGCAGAAAATCTTGGAGCGCGTCTGCAGTTGGACGTGCACTTCCAGCCCGATCACCGCCTCCCACTCCGCCATGCCCCGATTATAGAGAAAAGAACCCGCGGATTACGCGGATTTCGCGCCTGCGGAAATGGTGCGCGGCAGTGCCTATCGCGAGAGCGGCCACACGGGCTGCAGCCGCACCGGCAGCGGGTTCTTGCTCTTGATCCATAGCAGCGCCGCCCCCAAAGCAGTATCCTTGCTGTGGCGCAGATCCTTGAGGCTTGGCGGCGCCCAGATGTGCGGGGCGATGCCGAGTTGGGGCGATGGGATGCCGCCGGTGTGCAACGGAAAAGTCCGGGAGACGTGGAGCTGCACTCCGCCAGGGAGGTCCACGGGGCGGATCCAGCCGCACGCGCCGCTGGTGGGTGTTCCGCAAGCCAGCGCACCGCCTTCGATCATACCGGAAACAAAATGCTCGCAGGCGCTTATGCAACCTTCGTCGGTAAGAACGGCCACCCGTCCTTCGTACCTCCACGGACCGCGCGGAGCGGTTGTCTCGACCGTGCGCTGGAAGGTCGTACCCGGCACGATGCGGTGGAAACTGATGCTGGAGAACACGGGAGCCGCGAGAAAGCGCGCGGTGACATCGCTGGCCAGTTGGTCGCTGCCGCCGCCGTTTCCACGCACATCGATAATGATGCCGGGACGATTGCGCACTTCTTCGATCATCCCATCGAATGCGGCCAGCAGGTTGTCGCCTTCCCACCGCGCAATGCGGATCACTGGAACCCCGCCCACCTCACGATGGCTGATGGTTTCCTCGCCAGGCGCGTTCGACCTGGCCACCACCACCGTTGCTGCGCGCTTGGCGGACGACCGCCGGATCTGGAGCCGCAATCCGGAATCCGGATTGCCGAGCAGCATCCGCAGGGCGGCGGAGTGAAGCTTCCCTCCCACCGAGGATCCCACCGCGTGGCGCCAGGCGCGTGCCAGGGCCTCCCGCACCGGCACACCATCCACGCTCACAATCTCGTCTCCGGGCCGCAGGCCGCTGTTTTCGGCGGCTTGCACTACGGCAATGGCAACGCCTTCGAGGGCTGGCAATTCGAGTGGAGGGTGCAACCGGCCCCAGATCCCGTAACCAGCCGGTAGGCGGCCCGCGCTGAGGACCGGCTCCGCTCGCGCCGGCGGCCCGGCGGTACGGGGCTTTTCCGGCCAGTAAAGCTGCGTGTGGTAGTCGTTCAGCCGGCAGACGAATTCGTCCATCAGCCCGAACGCCTCTTGGCGTGTAGGTGCGGCGTCAATCTTAACCGTGAACTCCTGAAACCATTCCTCGCCGCGCCAGCCGGCCAATTCGGCCATAGGATAGTTGTCGCGCAAGGCCTGGTAAATCCTCTCGAAGATGGCCACCGGCTGCGGCGGCGCATTCTGGCCCGCCGCCGATATCGCCAGGAACGAAGAAAGAAACAGCGCACGAGTGAGCATCTCGACCGTTGAGTCTATCGCAAGTTCTCGCGGATTCCATGCCGCCGCTTGGCCGTGCCCCATCTCGCCGGAATCGTGCTAACCTTTCGCCGACGTCCCCTGTTCCCGCGGTATCCGAGGAGCGCGCGCTTATGAAACCAGTGCTGGTCGTCGCCATGCTCGTGTTCGCTCTTGGCGCCAACCCCGGGCTGGCTGCGTCCCTGACCCCGTTGGAGCGGCAGCGCCTGGTCGCACACCTGGAAATGACCGGAAGCTGGCTGGTTGACGAGGTGTCCGGGCTGTCTCCCGCTCAACTCCAGTTCCGGCCCGCGCCGGGGGCCTGGAGCATCATGGAAGTGGTGGAGCACCTGACAGTCGCCGAGCCCATCTACTGGCGGCAGTTGCGGGAAGCGATGAAGACGGCGCCGAGCGCTCAAAAGCCGCTTGCCACGGACGCGGACACTCTCTGGTATGGCATTGACCGGACCCAGCGCCAGAAGGCGGTGGCCGCGGAAGAAGCGAAAGGGCAATTGCGCGATCTGCGAACCGGGCTGGATGCCTTCCGCAAGCTGCATGCCGAGATGCTCGAATACGCCAGGACCACCGGCGAAGATCTTCGCAGCCATGTTGTGGAAAGGGAGGGAAGCGACGCGTATCAGTGGTTGCTGCTGATTTCCACCCACGAGCAGCGGCATATTTTACAGATTCGGGAGATCAAGGCGCATCTGAAATTCCCGAAAAAGTAGTGGGGGGGATTCAGCTAGAGATGCCGCGCCTGTGCGCAACGTGAGAGGAGGGTAATTTCCGTGCCACCCGATCAAGCAAGGTTTCTGCTCGAGCTCATGCTCCCGCAGTTGCAGGAAGAGTCTGGGACCACCCGGAAGGTAATAGCCGCCATCCCCGAGGAGCGCAAGGAGTACCGCCCGGACCAGAAGTCGCAGCGCGATGGAGCTGGCATGGCACATTGTCAGTTCCGACATTCACTTTCTGCAGGGCATTATCGCCGGGCAGTTCGGCGCCGATGAGCCGTGGGTCGCGCCGGGGGAGGCGCAGCGCGCCTGATAGCGGAAGATTCATTCGGGAGCTTGCAGAAGCGCAGCCTGGTTGATTTGCGGCATTTCTGCCACGCCGTATATAATGCAGCGACATTGCGGCCCACTTGCCTTCCGAGGAGGTTATCGGATGAAAAAGACACTTCTGATTTGCACCGCTTTGCTCAGCTCCGTTCTCTTTGCTCAGCAGGACATGGGGGTAATCACCGGAGTGGTCACTGACCCCACCGGCGCTGCCGTCCCCGGCGCCCGCGTGACGGTGACCAACCGCGAGACAAACGAAACCCGCACGGTCGAAACCGCCGAGACAGGGGCTTACACCATCGGCCCGCTGCGCATCGGCCGCTATGACGTTGCGGTCGAGAAGCAAGGCTTTAAGAAGGCCGTGCAGACTGATATCGAGGTTCACGCGCAAGACCGGGTGCGCGCCGACCTGCGGCTGGAGGTGGGCCAGCTCGCGGAGAGCGTCTCGGTCACTGCGGAAGCGCCGCTGCTGCAGGCTGAGACCTCCACGCTGGCCAAGGTGGTCCAGCAGGGCGAAATTCGTGGGCTGCCCCTGAATGGCCGCAACTTCCAGCAACTGGCCTGGCTCACCTCGGGCGCGGTGCCGGCCACCGCCAGCCGTGATCGCGACAGCGGCTTCAATGCCCACGGCCAGCCCATGACGCAGAACAGCTTCATCATCGACGGCATCGACAACAACAACAATGTCATGGGCATGCAGGACCGCAAGATGCAGGTGGTGGTGCCGTCCCTGGATGCCGTGGCGGAGTTCAAGGTGCAGACCAGCAACTATTCGGCCGAGTTCGGGCGCAACTCGGGCGCGGTCATGATCGTCAGCATCAAGTCGGGCACCAACCGCTACCACGGCACCGCCTACGAGTACATACGCAACGACGTGTTTGACGCCCGGGACGCGTTCAACTACGTGGACCGCGACGGGGACGGCAAGGCCGACCCGGAACCCTTGCGCCAGAACCAGTTCGGCGGCACCTTCGGCGGGCCCATCCGCCGCGACAAGACGTTTTTCTTCGTGAGCTGGGAGGCGCGCCGCGAAAATCACTCGCAGTCCGACCTGGCGACCGTGCCGACGACCGACGAGCGGAACGGGATCTTTGCGCGCGGCCTGGCCATCATCAGCGACCCGCTGACCAAACAGCCATTCGCCAGCAACCAAGTGCCGCGAGCGCGTTTCGATCCGGTGGCCGCCAAGGTCTCGGAACTGTGGCCGCAGCCGAATTTCTCGGGCTCCGGCACGCGCAACAACTTCATCCGCAATCCGCCATGGACGGTCGATCGCGACGCCTTCGACACCCGCATCGATCACGACCTCTCGGGCCAGGACAAGATTTTTGGACGCGTGAGCATCTCCCCGTCTAAGACTCGTCGCGAGAGTGTATTCCCGGAGCCGGCGCGCGGGGGGCAGAACAACGACCGGGCGCTGGACGACAATGCTGCGCGCAGCACCGCATTTTCGTACACCCGCATCCTGCGGCCCACGCTGCTCAACGAGTTCCGTTTCGGATTCCTGCGCCAAAAGGTCGATAAGCGGGAGCTGACCGATCAACCGCTGTCGGAACTCACCGCGCAGTACGGCATCCGCGGCGTTCCGCCCAACGGGCGGTTGTTCGGGTTTCCGCAGTTCTCGCTCGGCGGTCGCGTCGGATACACCGGGCTGGGCGAGCCCGGCTCCATGCCGAATTTCAAGATCCACCAGGTCTATCAGTATCTCGACAACCTGTCCTGGAACCGCGGCAATCACAATTTCAAATTCGGCACGGACCTCCGCCGGAACCGCTCCGACATTTTCGGCGGCGCCACCTCGCACGGCAATTTCACCTTCGACGGATCGTTCACCGGCATCAGCTTCTCCGATTTCCTGCTGGGCCTCACCAGCCAGGTGGCCCTGACGTCGCAGCTTGTGGGACAGATGCGGTTCCGCAATTACATGTTCTACGCGCTGGACGATTGGAAGGTGACGCCGCGCCTGACGCTGAACCTGGGCCTGCGCTACGAGCTGACATCGCCCTGGTGGGAGAAGCACAACAACATGAACCGCCTGGAACTGACGCCCGGCCCCAGCTTCAACACCATCACCACGGCCGGCTACTGCGGCGATTCCTGGTCGTGCCGCGGGCTGGTGAACACCGACGCCAACAATTGGGCGCCGCGCGTGGGCCTGGCCTACCAGGCGCGCACCCGCACGGTGCTGCGTGCCGGCTTCGGCGTCTTCTATGGCGGCCAGGGCTCGCTGGGCGCCGATGGGCGTGGCATCAACAACTTCCCATATAACCGCAGCGTCACGGCTCAGTCCTCCGGGAGCAACCCGGCGCTGCAGTTGAGCAACGGCATTCCGGACAACTTCCTGGGCAGCCCGACCGCCGCTCCGCCGCAGAATCTGAACTGGATCGTGTGGCAACAGGACTTCCCGTCTCCGCAGGTCACGCAATGGAACGTGGCCGTGCAGCGCGAGCTGGCGCGCAACCTTTCCTTCACCCTGGCCTATGTGGGATCGGGCACCAGCTACATCATGGATGCCTACAACTGGAACGGGTCCGACCCGGGGCCTGCGGCCACGGAGCGCAATCGTCGCCGGATTCCGACCTGGAACAACATTACTTTCCGCAGCCCCTATGGGCACTCGAGCTACCACGGCATGGATGCCCAACTGGAGAGGCACTTCTCATCCGGCCTCTCCTTCAGCGCCGGCTACACCTGGAGCCACTCGCTCGATAACGTCTCGGAGCAGTTCGGCTCGGGCGGCGGCGGATTGCAGAGCTCGAAGGACTTTTCATCCGCCAAGGGCAACTCCAACTTCGATCTGCGCCATCGGTTTGTCGGCGCGGCCGTCTACGAGTTGCCGTTTGGCCGCGGCCGGCACTGGATGAAGCGCGGCGGCCTTCTCGACGTGGTGCTCGGCGGCTGGCAGCTTTCCGGCATGACCGCTGTTCAGACGGGCCACTATTTTGACATCACCATTCCCAATGCCCGCACGGTGCTGGGCGCCTCCATCGGCGACTGGTGGCCGGACCGCATCGCCAATCCACGCCTGGAAACTCGCACTGCGGACCGCTGGTTCGACACTGCCGCCTTTGTCATGCCCCGCGCCGCGGACGGCACGTACCGGTTTGGCAACGGAGGCCGGGGAATTCTCGACGGCGACGGTTTGTTCAACCTGGACCTGGGGCTGATGAAGAACTTCCGCCTGACCGAGCGGTTCCGGATGCAGTTCCGCTGGGAGTCGTTCAATGTGAGCAACACGCCGACGCTGTCAGACCCGAACTCCTCGCTCGGCAGCCCGGATTTCGGCAAGTCGCGCGGCACGGTGAGCACTCCGCGCCAGATGCAGTTTGCGCTGCGCCTGAGCTTCTGAGGAGGAGGGAGCACCTATGGCTCGGGTTATTCTTGTCACCTTCACAAGCCTCAGCTTGTTCGCCGCTCTTTGCTTTGGGCAGGGAGCCAAGGTTTACACCATCGATACCGTGGTGGGTGGCGCCGTCTATGACGGCATGGCCGCCACTGCCACTCCATTGAATTCTCCCAATGGACTGTGGTTGGACCGCGACGGCGCCTTATGGGTGGCCGACACCGGCAACCAGGTAATCCGCAAGATTGATCCGGGCACGGGAGTGATGAGGCTGGTGGTGGGCGGGGGCACGGTAATCGAGGATTCGGTTCCTGTTCCCGGCGCCAGCGTGCAGTTGAACCGCCCCAGTCACATCGTGGGAGACGCTGCCGGCAACATCTATTTCACCGACAGCGGGTTCAACCGCGTGCGCAAACTGACACCGGACGGGCTGGTAACGACGGCGGTAGGCACGGGCCAGGCCGGTTACGCGGGTGATGGCGGGCTGGCGCGGCTGGCCAAGCTGAACGCTCCCACGGGACTCGTGTTCGACGCCGCCGGGAACCTGTTCATCACGGATCTAGGGAACTGTCGGGTCCGGCGCGTGGACGCGGCAGGCGTTATCTCCACCTTTGCCGGCAACGGCCAGTGCGGACACTCCGGCGATAGCGGTCCGGCTCTCAGCGCCAGCGTCGTCCAGAGCTACGCGGAAGGGCTCGCCTTTGACTCGCGGGGCAATCTCTACATCTCGGCATACAAAACGATCCGGCGCGTTGACCGCGCCACCGGCATCATCACGACCGTGGTCGGCATCGCCAATGCCTCGGACTGCAATCTGATTCCTGACGGCACGCCCGCGACCGCCCGAGCGACGTGCTGGCTGGGCGATGTTGTTTTCGACCCCGACGACAACCTCTATTTCCGTTACCACGACACGCTGGCGAAAGTGACCGCGGCAACGGGTTTGGTCACCAACATCGGGGTCACCGGAGCAACAATAGGACTGGTTCGCGACCAGTCCGGAAGGCTCATATACAGCCATACGGCTGGACAGGTGCGGCGCGTTGGCGCCAGCGGGGGCGCTGTCACCGTCATTGCCGGCAGCACCGACCCGTTCGATGGCCCCGGACAGTTTGCGGTCCTGACTTCGCCCAATGCCCTGGCCGTGAACGCCGCCGGGGTGCTCTATATCGGAGAAGTCAGCCGGATACGGCGATTTGATCCATCCACGGGGTTGGTGACCACGGTCGTCGGCGGGGGCTCCAAGGCCATGGCCGACGGCGTCGCCGGGACGACCGCAAAATTCAATAGCAATAATGGTGTCTACGATCTGTCTGTCGATTCGGGGGGTAACCTGTTCTTCGGCCAGAGTTCCTGCATGGTTTGGAAAATGGATGCTCGCACCGGAACGCTCAGCCGGATTGCGGGCAAGAACACGCCATCCGGATCCCCTTCCGCCGGCGACGGTGGTCCCGCTCTGGAGGCGACTTTCTTCGACACGAACGGCATTCTGGCCGACAGCGTAGGCAACGTCTTCGTCAGCGATCGCAATCGAGTACGCCGGGTCGACGTAGCTACCGGAATCATCACCACGATAGCTGGAACTGGCATAGCCGGCTATTCGGGCGACGGGGGACCGGCCACGGCAGCCTCCCTCAGCGCCCCCGGCGCTCTGGCGTTTGATCTGCAAGGGAACCTCCTCATGAAGGATGCTGATGTACTGCGCCGTATTGACATGTCCACGGGTGTGATTACGACGGTGCAGGTGCGTTCCAAGGAAGGCGACCCGCTGAAACCCATCACGCGTTTGGGTGCTCAAGGTATGGCAGTGGATAAGACCGGGAACATTTTTCTCACCATGTATGGCGGGCTTGTCTCCCAGATCCGCGCTTCCGACAGTGTGCTGGTGACCGTGGCGGGTTCGACGGAAGGGTTCTTCGGGGACGGCGGGCTCGCCTCACTGGCGCGCCTTACTGTTGCCGGGGACCCGGCCGTAGACGGGGCCGGAAACATCTACCTGGCCGACCCGAACAACGGCCGGGTGCGCAAGCTGACCCCCACCGTCATGCTCCCCGCGGTCGGCATCTCCCCCGGCACGCTGTTCTTCACCCAAGTGCAGGGCAGTGTGGCCGTCGGGGCGCAGGTGCTGAACATCAGCAGCGCGAACAGCCTGCCCTTCAACTGGACACTGGATATTTCGACCAGCGCCGGCGGAAGCTGGCTGAACGCCAGCAGCCGTTCCGGCAGCGTCCCGCAAGGCGGGGCCTCAAGCGTGATGCTGATGGTCGCTTCATCGCGGCTGGGGGCGGGCACCTACCGCGGCACCGTGACCATCACCGCAACCGGCGCCTCGAACTCGCCGCAGACCGTGGAAGTCGTGCTGACCGTGACCGGCGCAGCGGGCCCGGCTGTCGGGCTGTCACAGCAATACCTGAACTTCCAGGGCGTACAGGGCGGGGCGAATCCGCCGCCGCAAACGCTGTCGATCAGCAATGTGGGCAGCGGTACTTTGAGCTGGAGCGCCACGGCGGAAACCTCCAGCGGGGGGCAGTGGTTGCGCATCTCCTCCGGGCTGGGAACCGCGCCATCGACGCTGACCGTTTCCGCCGACATCACCGGCCTGGCCCAGGGCGTCTACCAGGGCCAGGTCACCCTGCGGAACCTGACAGCTTCGGAAACGAAGATCATCTCCGTGGTGCTGACGGTATCGAAGACGCAGCCCATCCTGCTGCCCACGCAGACCGGCTTCCTGTTTGTCGGAATAGAAGGCAGCCTGGTGATCGGGCCGCAGAGCTTCGCCATCCAGAACGCCGGGCAAGGGCGTATGGACTGGCAGATCCAGGTGAATTTGCCGGGGAGCGGCGACTGGCTGCGGGTGAGCCCGACAAGCGGCACCAGCGACGCGGCGGTGTCGGTCGCGCCGACCGTGACGCTGCTGGTGGACCCCTCGAAGCTGCGGGCCGGCGTGAGCGTGGGCCTGCTGACCATAACGGCCAGCGGGGCGCTGAATGCTCCGCAGACGGGGATCGTGCTGGTCAACATGCTGGCGCGGGGCTCCTTGCCGGTGGGCACCATCAATCCGCTGGGGGTGATTTTCACGGCGGCCAGCGGGGCCAGCGGGGCGCTGACGCAGGGCATCTCCATCGCCAGCACGGGCGGGCAGGCCCTTCAGTTCCTGGCGCGAACGCAGACGCAGGCGGGGGGCAGTTGGCTCTCGGTCAGCCCCGAACAGGGCGTGCTGCTGAGCTCGGCCGAGACGGCGGGGCTGAGCGTGCAGGCGCAGCCCACGGGCCTGAGCGCCGGCGTGTACCTGGGCTCGGTGGTGTTGAGCTTCGCCACCGGCGTGACGCAGGAAGTGGCCGTGGCCCTGGTGGTCAGCCCGGTTACTGCAACCTCCGGCTCACCTGGGGTTCGACCTTGGACCTTGGACCTTGGACCTTGGACCTCTTCGGCCGCTTGCACCGCCCGCCGCATGGTGATCGTCGAGACCAAGCTGGGCAACCGCTTCTCGCTGCAAAGCGGCTGGCCCATCCCCATGCTGGTGCAGGCGGTGGACGACTGCGGCGCGGCGGTGCCGACGGCGACGGTGGCTGCCAGTTTCACCGGCAACGAACCGCCGCTGGTGTTCCAGAATCTGCGCAACGGCAGCTACATGGCCACCTGGGTGCCGGCCACCAAGGGCTCGATCGGGGTGACCATCCGGGCGGTGGCCAGCGGCCTGGAAGACGGGGTATTCCAGTTTTCGGGGACCTTGGGAGAGGCCAGCAAGCTGCCGCTGGTGTTCCGTGACGGCTGGGTGAACGCGGCCAGTTTCGACCGCTACAAGCCTTTGGCGCCGGGGATGATCTTCTCGCTGTTCGGGAGCAACCTGGCGGAGGGCAGGAACCTGGCCTCGCAGATCCCGCTGCCGCGCACGCTGGGCAACATCCGGGCCACGCTGGGCGGCTACGAGGCGCCGCTGTTCTATGCCGACGGCGGGCAGGTGAACGCCCAGGTGCCGTTCGAGCTGACGCCGGGTGTAGCCACGCTGGTGGTGACGGGCAAGGACGCGGCCGGCGCGCCGGGGACGGTGACCATCGTCAACGCGCAGCCGGGGGTGTTCACGGTGAGCCAGAGCGGGACGGGGCAGGGGGTGGTGCTGGACGGGCTGAACAACCTGGTGGACAGCAACCATGCGGTAAAGGCGGGCGAGGTGGTGGTGATCTACGCCACGGGTTTGGGGGCCACCAGTCCGACGGTGGCCACGGGGCAGGCGGCGCCGGCCGTGCCGCCGCTGGCGCTGGTGACCACGCCGGTGAAGGTGACGATTGGGGGCGTGGAAGCGGCGGTGGAATTTGCGGGTTTGGCGCCGGGCTTTGTGGGCTTGTACCAGGTGAACGCGCGGGTGCCGGCCGGCGTGATGGCGGGCAACGCCGTCCCGCTGGTGCTCACCCAAAACGGCGTGGCCAGCAACACCGTGACACTGGCGATCAAATAGCAGCACCAACATGCCAACTGGGCCCCTCTATCAACGGCTCGATGGCCCGCGCGAGCGCACCATCGTTGTCGGAGACATCCACGGATGCGCTGTGGAGTTTGAGCAGCTCCGCCGCGCGGTCAGATTCGGACCGCGGGACGTGCTGGTGACCGTCGGCTGAGCCACAGAAGCCTTCCTGGTGCGGCTTCGCCTGTTGCATTTAAGCACCGGCAGGGGGTGCGGCGTGCCCGGGTGCGGGCGGAGAAGGCAAGAAAACCGCTCGGCACGTCCTTGACGCCCAATGGGCACGGACCCATAATCGTGCCACTATGCGTGGGAGGCTCGTCCTTCTTGCCCTTTTTCTTACCATTAATGCGGCAGCTCAGGAACCGCGCGGGTCGATTGCCGGCCGGGTCACGGACGCGAGCGAAGCGGTAATCCCCGGTGTTGCGGTGCGGGCCACCAACGTCGAGACGGGCGTAGTCGGCCGCGCCGTCACGAATGCCAACGGGGCCTATGACCTGCCGTTCCTGCTGCCCGGCGACTACCGGGTCGAGGCCGAGAAGGCCGGCTTCAAAACGTGGCGCCAAGCGGGCATCACGCTGCGCATGGAAGACAACCTGCGCCTCGACATCCGCATGGAAGTCGGCGCCGTCACAGAAACCATGACGGTAACGGCCGAGTCGCCGCTGCTGGAGAGCGCGACCGGAAGCTTGTCGCAGGGCATCGACAGCCAGCAGATTTCCGAGCTCCCCTTGCGCAGCGGAAGCCTTGCCTGGACCTATGCCATGGCCCCCGGCGTGGTGATGGACAGCCGGCCGTACGACGGCCCGTGGAACATCGACCAGGCTTCGACCATCAGCATCGCCGGCAGCCGCAACTACGGCGCCGACTACAACGTGGATGGCGTCAGCAACAACTCCTACGGCGGCCGCACCGCCTTCGTGCCGCCCGGCGACATGGTCCAGGAGGTCCGCATCAACGTGGCCAACTATGATGCGGGCATCGGGCACGGCGCGGGCGGCTCCGTCAACGTCAGCCTGAAATCCGGGACCAATAAGTATCACGGCACGGCGAATGTTTCCGGGTCGGGCGGGCCCATGATGACGCGGAACACGTTCACCAACCGTCAAATCTTCGACCCCACAACCGGCCCCATCACCCAGGAAAAGATCGCGGAGAATACGCCCGACGTGCGCTGGATGCGCTACAGCGCGACGATGGGCGGGCCGCTGGTGATCCCGCGCATATATAACGGCCGTAACCGTACCTTCTGGATGGCGGGTTTCCAGGCGCACATCCGCACTCGTCCGCACGCGCTCCTCACAACCGTTCCCACGAAGGCCGAACGCGAAGGCGATTTCTCGGCGCTGCTGCCGCTCGGCGACCAGTACAAGATCTACGATCCGTTGACCACCACCGCGGCGCCCAACGGCCGCTTCCGTCGTACGGAGTTGCCGAACAACATCGTCCCCGCCAACCGCATCGACCCGATTGCCCGGAAGATTCTCGGCTACTTCCCGATGCCGAACGCGCCGGGCACGTCCAACGGCACCAACAACCTGTCGGTAACGCCGGCTGAAAGCCAGGCCCTGTACCAGCCGATCGTGCGGGTGGACCACAACTTCAGCGAGCGGCACCGCCTGTTTGCGCGCTATACGCATTCTGACTTCACCGGGCACTTCGAGCAGTACGCGCCGCCGGTGCGCGGGCGGCTGCGCAACCGCCCCTCGCGCGGCGCCGCCCTGGACGACGTTCTGGTGCTCTCCAATTCCGTGGTGCTCGACCTGCGCTACGGCTTCACGTGGTTCCAGGAGCACCAGCGCTTCGATCACCAAGGCTGGGACCTGCGCACGCTCGGCTTCCCCGACAGCCTGATCCGGCAAATGGACCCGGTCGGCATCACCTTCCCGGAGATGGCCATCGACAGCATGCTGACGCTCGGCAATGATGGCGGGTTTTACCAGACCAGCTACTCGCACTCGCTGCTGGGTATTCTGACGGTCATCAAGGGCAACCACACGCTGAAATTCGGGAGCGACAGCCGGGCGCTCTACTACAACGACAAGACGTACGGGAATGTTTCCCCGAACATGACCTTCGGCTCCACCTACACGCACGGCCCGCTGGACAATTCCGCCTCGGCGCCGATCGGGCAGGGGCTGGCCAGCTTCCTGTTCGCCATTCCCACCGGCGGCTCTTCGACTATCAACGATTCGCGGGCGGAGATGAGCCCGTTCTATGGCCTCTACTTGCAGGACGACTGGCGCGCCACCCGCCGCCTGACGCTCAACCTCGGGCTGCGCTGGGAATATGAGGGAGCCGAGACGGAGCGCTTCAACCGCGGCACGCGCGACTTCGACTTCACTGCGGTGAACCCGATTCAGGACGCGGTGCGAGCACAGTACGCGAAAGCGCCGATCCCGGAGATCGCGCCGGCCGATTTCAAGTCGCTCGGCGGCGTGCGCTTCGCCGGGGTG
>Ga0315279_10006855_pt1 | contig 14261 bp, 13 predicted proteins | sample YL17G06_20_MG_FD_203694 | JGI IMG/M metagenome (GOLD analysis project Ga0315279, IMG submission 203694) | Sediment microbial communities from Yellowstone Lake, YNP, Wyoming, USA - YL17G06_20 | ecosystem: Environmental > Aquatic > Freshwater > Lake > Sediment | place: USA: Wyoming | collected... | reverse complement strand
TTTCTTATTCTTGACCCATAATAAGGCTCTGCTCCACCTTCGTATCCTATCTGGATGTCAAAACCTTCGACAACACCAACGGTATATACTGTGCTACCGTTCGTGATTTTCACGACCATGTTTGTGCAACGATATGGTCCTGCCATTCTAACACCTTCTGTATTGTGAGAGAACAAGAGCGTTCGATAGTATATAAATGTTTCTCTTTTCCTTATCAGATTCTTACAGAAAAAGTAAGTAAACTCCGCCTTACAAATGTCGCACATCTGCACCAAAAGGTTTAAATAGTCCCATAGCAGTTATTAATCCAAAGAGATGTTACAGTATGAACGTTACCCAATGTAAATTCAACCATGCGCTAAACACAGTCGAGCTAACGATGGACAACGGAGAAGTAGTAAGTATTTCACAAGACTCTTTCATAGCCATGATTAAGACCCTTCCAGAATTCGATGAGGAATTTCAGATACGAGAACTTTTGAAGAAACTCTGGGAAATCAGGGAAAAACGTCTGCTTACTTATGATAAACTGGATAAGGAAGTTGATGACCTTCGTGCCCAGCACAAAACTATTCGTGGAGACCTTGCTACTGCCAAAGACAGGCTCAGAGTGTTAGCATTGATGGGGATGACAAAGGATTTAGCCGCCGAGAAAGTTACGTTAGGCGAAAGAAGAATGCTTATCAAACTTCTTGGCATAGAGGAAGCAAATCTCAAAGGACAACTGGCTAAGATTCTTGTTGGCAAAGGTAATCAGTAATGTCCGATAGCCGTTTCAGCAAAGAAGAACGAGAATACATGAAGTTTAAAGAGGGTAGACTAACCAAGACCGAGAAGAAAGGAATCGACCTAAAGCCTGAATATGAGAAATGGCGTAAGATATGGTTCGAAGCTGGACCCATTCGTTTTGCCACAGAGGTTCTTGCAATAGACCCTGAGAATGGTGGTCCCTTATTGCTTTCAGAAGACCAAAAGGAATTTCTCACCGATGTCTGCCTGAATGGAGTCCAATTAGCTATTATTTCAGCAGGTCGTGGCTCTGGCAAAACTTTCGTTCTAGCTATCTACATTACATGGCGAATTTTCACTCATCAGTATTATCATATAAGCTGTATGGGTGGGTCAAGTGAACAGTCCGATAAAGTCCAGAACTATATAACTGGATGGATTCGACATAATGAAGATTTGAGAAGTTACACTCTCAAGAATGTTCGCCGAAGCATTAAGACCCATGCAGATAGTTCGGTATCGTTTCACTCATGCTCGGCTACATCAGTCCGTGGTCCACACGTCCGAGACATCATTATTGATGAAGAAGCGGCTGGTGAAGAACGTGGTGGAACCCGATACATAAAAGCGGCAATGTGGGAAATATCCACAGCCAAAGATATGAGAATCATCAAATCATCTACGCCCCACCTTACTTTTGGTGACTTCTTGGAGACATGGAACGAATACGACAAACTTGGCTTCAAGAGGTATCAATGGGCAATCGCCAGACATGTAAGCGGAGAAAAGGACCCATATAAGATTTATAAAGATGTGGTCTCTTCGCATTGGCTAACTAATGTTCCATGGGCGGCTGACGCCACAATCCAGCATATGCGTAGACAGAAGAGTGATGAAGAATGGCTGGTCGAAGCTCTGGGAGCAATCAGCATGTCTTCGGGTCTAGTCTTTAAACCAGAAGATATTGAAGCCTGCATATGCAATAAGTGTGAAATCTGTCGTCCCTATGAGAACCCATCAGAACACTTCTCTGGATGTCCTCTAGTCCAATATCAACTTCAAATGGAAGGGATGCGACATGATGATATTCCAAGAATGCCAAGACAAGCTCTGCAATACATCGGGGACCGAATAATCGGCATAGATTGGGGCAAAGTTGCGCCTGATTGTTATTCCGCTATCGCAAGATATGGAAACACAGCTTTCGTCCTAGACTTCAAGGAGCTTTATGGTCAAACGGATGCCGAGAAAATCGATACAACTGATAAGATGGCTAAAAAATGGAGCGTAGAAATTATCCGCCCAGACCCCGAACAATGGTCATATAGCAATACATTGATGGACATGGGTTATGCAGTCCATCTACTCTTCAGCTTTGAAGGGGGCAACGAGAAGGAACGATACACATTCGTTCTCAAGAAATTCGTAGAGCGTCATAGTATCATCATTCCAAAAGCATACAAAGCCCTTATTAGGAGTCTAAAGAATCTTACTTATGATGAAAGTGGTAAAATCAGGAAAGTTGACGACCACCCATTCGACTCATTGATATACGGAATCTCCTACTATGGCGAAGAGGATGAATCTCCAGTTTTGGGTCCTAATGAAACGCCAGAAGGCTCAGGAGCTAGATTGTGGAAGGCAAATGATGAACCAATTCCACCGCCAAAGGAAGGTGGACCAGAAGAACAACCCAAAGAGGAAGATTTCAATCCATTTGATGAGGGCTATCTCAAACGCAAGAAACGAGAACAGTCTGGAGACGAAGGGGCGAAAATCTGGTGAAGATAGAACATAAAAGTGAAATGGTTAAAGAATTCGCCGAGCGCATTCTAGGTAGTCATTATGAAAAGACTACAGTAGGACGCACAGGCTGGCATCGCTCCGATGCAATTGCTTGCCCAATTAAAGCTTACTGGCGCATAACAGGAGAGCTTCAAGGAGAATACAGGTCTCGTGACGTAGGCATAGTCATGATTGGAGAAATGGCTCATCAGGTCCTAGAGAAAGGCTTTGATGCACAAGAAAAGGTCTTTGACCTAGCAGGCGTCCAAGTTACTATCGATGCCTTATCTGGCAAGTATCCTGTCGAGATTAAGACAACCCGCAAAAGAATCTTTAACAAAGCCGATATTCCTGCCGATTGGACCGAGCAACTGGCTATAGGCATGTCCGTCATGGACGTAGAAAAAGGCTACCTCATGATAATCAACATTATAAGCTTCGCTCTGACCGTCTGGGAATTCACTATGAGCGCAGACGAACGAGAACTTACACGAAACGCGTTCATCTGGCAAATCTTGAACATAGCTGACGCCGTTGAAAAACATCAACCAGAATTGCTCAAGCCCAGATATGACGATTGTTTCTGGTGCTATTATCGTCCTAGTAAACAAAGCGATGGCTGTAAATTCTACAAGAAGATTGATAAAGACAAAAGTGGATTCTAACGTCCAGCTTTATCGTTGACTCTTTCGTTCTTCCGTAGTTCCTCTTCAGAAATCTCTTCATGTTTCTTAGAGAACTTCGGATTAGGTTTTGCAACTGTATCTTCTGGCTTGCCAGCTTTATACATGTGAGCAAGTTCACCATTCACGGTCTCAGAATATACTGGCTTCGTAGGGTCCTTCGACTCTTCGGTAATCATTTCATCTGGAAGAGGTTTATGGGATTCGTTCTCAAGCTCTTGCTTATCGAGATTTCCAATGAGTTCGTCTCTATATTCAGTTAGGTTCCCGCCGTTACCTGCTATACGCTCGTCTTCAGGGTCAGCCTGTTTAGCTTTTGCCTTTAGAGTCTTATCATTCTCTTCGCTCATTTCTTATCCCTCTTGAATTTGAAAGATTGAAAGATGGTTGGGGAATTTAGAGACCAGATTTGGTCTTATGACCTTTGACTTTCTTGCCTACCTCTTGAGTCTCAGCTTCCATGTCAGCTTTCTGACCTTGGTAGTCTGGAGTCCCTTGATTGGCAAATCTTTCAAGGTCTGCGTCTGGAAGTGGAGTCGTTGGGTCGCCTGACTTCTCAATTGGGATTATCTTACCCTCTGGAGCTTCAGCCCATGGTGCGCCAGCAGGCACATCTTCGACTGCATCTTTTAGCTCAGGGCAAACGTCTTTGCTTATCTCTTTCTCTTGAACTGCTTTGTTAGCACCAACATCGATACCCGTGTGAGGGTCTGTGTCGCCGTCAAAGAGGTCTACTTGCTTGCCAGTTCCCCTTGAAACTTTCTTTTCTTTCTCTAGGTCTTTAGCATTTTCTACCATAGAGTATCGCCTTTAATCAAGATGATAGGTGTTGTGGTATATAAATGTTTCGCTAGGGATTTACAACAAAAAAAGTTAAGATGGTGTTAGCCGCTACCTCTAACCTTATTGATGAGCATCTCTGATGTTGTGTAAGCTGTGCTTATTGCCGTTCTCGACAGCAGGAGATAATTATTGATGGATTGAAGGATTTTCACACATCCTTTGGTGTCTCCTTTTTTCAGGTAATCATCATACATAATGAGCATTTTGGTAGACCATTTAGCTACATCCAACAGGCATTCGCCTAATTGGTTATCGTAGCCCTTGATGGCTTCCTTATGCTGTTGACGCATCTCTTCATCAATCCGTTTCGCTTCAGCAACAGGGTCCTCAACTTCACGGTTAACATTAACGATTTCTTGGCTTACTGGCTTTATTCCAGTAGCGCACAAGGAACAACTCTTCAACGCTTTTTCTTGGTGTTCTCGTTCTTCGCATTTTTCGCACATGTATTGTCCACCTTCGGTAAACTAATCAAGTGGACGACAACGTATATAAATCTTTTGGCTCGTCTTTACTGCGGAGAAGGCTGGTCTTGACTGCCTGTTTTCATCAAATCAGTTGGCGGCTGTGGACGACTTGCTTGCTCTTCTTCTTTGAGTTTTTCAAGAACGAGAGAAACATTCATGTTCGGATTGAGATTATTCAGACAGACCATCAGTTTCCTCAGTCTCCGATGGCTGACTATCTTCCCTGTATTATCGTTTATCTCGAACTCTTCGTCAATGAAGATTTCTGGATGATGGACGCAGAGCCACAACAGATTGTCTAGCTCTTTATCGATTCTCTTCTGGATTCGATTGAGGTAGACACAATACTTGACTTCCTTCGCTGGTTCAGGCGGCAAGGATTCGAGCCATTTCTTCATCTTATCGGTAATCATTTCTTTGACCTCGATTAACCTATTGGTTAATAACCACACGACTATATAAACTTTACGGTTTTTGTTAATTGATGGTTATACACTTTCTGTTAAGATAACACATATATAAGGCGGTGCTACTATACTAGGTAGTGATTAAGATGTCTGAAGGAAAAGAAAAACAAGACTTCATACGAAAACATCAACCTTTGACTCCTGATAAGCTGAAAGAGGAATACAAAAAGAAAGAGGAAGCCAAGCGACAATACACTACTAATGCCGTAGAGCTTGAGAAAGAGTTGGAAGCTTTCAACAAGATAACCGAACCATTGGTGAATCCAGTAACAGGAAGAGCCATATGTTGGGTTCGAAGACCAACACAGTCAGAATGGGAAGGAATGCTTTCGCCAGAACTAATGCAATATCGGGAACACCCCGAAGATATGCCAGTAGAACTTCAACAGAAGTATGGCGATATGACATTCGAATTGATGGCAATAGTCATCGAGAACCCAAAGCATGATTCCAAATGGTGGAAAGAACATGCAACGATTGAGTTCATCCAACTGTTCAACTCTCACCTGAGTAACATATTTGCCCAATTGAACAAAGATACGGCAAATTTTTAGATAGCGACTATGGTTTCCAAAAAATGGCAGTCTGTGAATTCCTTCATTGCACGAAAACGGAACTGGAACAACGCCTAAAAACTGGAAATGGTTTCGTGGACTATTTCCTGATACTAGCATTCATTGCTAGAAAAGCCGAACTGGAACAACAAGCCGTAGACGAAGCCAAACAAGGAAGAACAGGTAGGTAAGAAGACAATGGCAGTCGTATCAGAGGATGATGCGGGCACAAAGCAAGCCCTTAAGGAACACATAGAAGGTTTGCAAGACAAACTTATCGAAGAGGCTCAATCCAAACTTGATGCAGTCTGGGATAAGATTTTCCAGAGCGCAATTATGCTATGTCCAATTGATACGGCGACTTTGGTTGGAACCATCAAAATAGAGAAAGGCTATGGCGCAACAACTGAAGAAGGAGCTTTCACCGATTCATTTACATCTGCAACGGCGGCTGGCGGAAGCACGAAAAGCGTCATTGTCTATGATTCAACCATCACAGCAGGAGACGAGAACAAGATAAACCCCAAGACAGGACAACCCTGTATATATGCTGGCTGGGTTCATGATGGACACTATAGCACAACAGGAAAATGGGTTGAAGGGGTCCCATTCTTGGAAATGGCAATATTCGAAAACTCGGCAGAGCTTGATGACGCTCTGAATGCAGTATTCGATGCCATAGATGCGGAGTGATAAAATATGAGCGCATTAGGTGGAAACATACGAACAATCTGGATTACCCTGAGAGCGATGAACTACACTCAACGGGTTTTCGATGACATGGCTAGACAGATGACTAATCTTCAGGCGTCACAGAAAAAGGTAGCTCAATCTACAAACCAAATGGCTGACGCTTCTATGCACATGTTGGTTGCAGGAACCATGTTACTTACACTTTCATTGATGATTGGTCAACAACTATGGAATTTGGCGGCATCATCGAAAGAAGGTGCATCTACGTTCGCCGCACTCACAAAGAACTTTAACGAGACGAAAGATGCATTCGCAAATACGCTTTTCGAGATGTTGCAATTCATCCATGTGTTCGACATTCTCAATGGAATTCTCAATATTCTGAAGAGCAACAAAGCTCTACAGGTCCTATTGTTAATCTTTGTCGCATTTCTCACAGTCTTGATTGCGGCATGGGGAGTTCTGTGGATTCTCAAAGGTGCGTTTGGGGCTGTTACTGGCGCACTTAACTTGTTCAACATCGGTCTCATTAGTGCTGGAGACGGAGAATATGCATTCATGATAGGAGAGCAAGGATTGGTCTTCACAACCATGGAACTTGCAGAAGCAATCGGAATAGTTGCTGTTTCCTTCATGGTGTTCGTAGCTCTGTCACACATAATCGGAAGACCAGCCGCTATAATCGTAGCGGCAATAGTGGCTATTACAGCCGCAATAATCGCTTTGAAAGCAGTAGGCACATGGGGAGCAAGTCTTCCTGAAGATACCGCTTTCGTTGCTGGCGCACTAGCTGTAGGTGCTGGTCTAGCGGCTGGAGCTATGGCACTAGGAGTATTTCAGGCAGGAACTAGGGGAGTTCCAAGGACAGGTCTGGTATATGCCCACAAAGGCGAAACCATATTCAACCCTGCAACTGGTAGACCAACCCAAGTTGAAAACGACCTCATGGGTGGAAGAGGACAAAATACCTACGAAAATGTTGAGGTCAAAATCGATACAATCAACACTAAAGCAGAATATGATGATGTTGATGAACAGATTCGAAGAGCATTGAGGAAAGGAATGCGGGGTAGGAGATAATGGTGGGTTCATGGACCATAGAGGTCGGCGGAACCAGCCGAAAGTATAGGACAATCAACTTTGAGCGCAAACTGATTACTACAGATTCTAATTCGCCTACTGAATTCTCTGCTAGAGTAGAATATTCTAGCGACATCGATTTCATGAATCGGGTCGAGATAAAACGATATGATTCCGCAAGCGACTCCACAACGATAGAATGGACAGGGTATGTCGAAAGGAGAAAAATACTCTGGGATAGCGGTGGACGTTTTCTCGAACTAGGCGGAAGAGATGCAAGCCTGATTCTTTGGAAGAAATACATCGAAGATTTCAGCAACTTCACGGCTGGAACTGCTGGATTCTTTGGTAGAGTCAATGCGGCTGAACTCATTCTGTTCTTACTGAGAAGCCCATATTCGGACCCAGTTCACAATCCTGACGGAACACCTTCTACAACCCCAAACAACAAAGAAGGATGGGGAATAGATTCATCCAAATTAACATGCAACGCTCTAGCATATGACAGTTACCAAGATGCATATATAGTTGCGGCTGTTGGAGACCCACAATATACCGTCCTGAGAAAGAGAGGTTTAGGATGGCAAAATAGTGGAGTTCCATTTGCGACTTTAACTCTTACAGTCAATGGAAGCCCTAGTATCCATAACTGGACAACCACAGGAGCTTCGCCATATCTCGACAATCCTGATAGTGAAAATCACCACATCAAATATACAACAGGACATGATGGAGACAACTATGCAACATTCGACTGCCAAGATTCCCCAGCCGATTTGACAACTATCAACTCCATAACATTGAACACATTCTTCAAAATTGACGGTTCATGGTGGTGGTTCAATGATGCCTATTTCGCAGTCTGGATTTGGGTTCAATCCCAAAGTTCATGGATAATGATTTTCGACCAGACATATCGCTATGTAGGTGTAGGCGGAATTGGCTGGACCCCAAGAACTGAAGACATCACCAAATGGATAACAACCAAAAGCGACCTAGATAACATCAAGATAAAGATTACGGCAAGTGGAAGTCTTTCTTCATACATCGGTTACACTACTCTTGTAATCAGCTATGCAAGATTAGGAACCCAAACAACAGGAGATTACTTTGAAGTAGCTTTCCCAACGACAGAAACGATGGGAATCTACATAGAGAGCAGAATGAATGACGACAGTTTTCCACGACATTACGAGATTGTTTCTCTACTCGGTCTTGCTGAAATAATCGGTGCAGGACTACAAGCAGATTTCAGATTGCCACGCACATCAGGGACCAAAGCATGGACGGCTGTAGACCCAGATACACGGTTAGTTGCTAATGGCGGAACAGAAAACAACACAGCATTTCTCTTCCATTCATATTCAAAAGAAACCACCAAGAATTATCAGGACTATAGCGCAGGCGGATTAGGTGGTGGGTTCTTCTTTGAGAATGGCTTCAAGGTTAATTCAAGTCCAACTCCTAGCGGTGACGCCCAACTTGCAACAATATTCTGTGTCTCGGATACTGAGGGAACGAGAAGCCAACTTGACGGTGGAAGTGCCAAATATGTAGCTCTCGACATAGACAGCACAGATAATACTCCTGTAACCCAGTTCAAAGTGAGAGGAAAAATAGTTGGAAGTTCAACAGTCACCTTTGTGACAGGATGGATGAATGTTGGAACTCAGTATTATTTCCACGTTACTTTTAGCGGTGGAAATCTGACAATCACAATCGATGATGGTTCTACAGTCATCTACACGAATACATGGGCTTATGCCTACTCATTACGATACCTCTATGATGCTCTGACGTGGGGTGCAACAGAAACCTTCTCAGAATCTATCCCACCAGCAGACATCGATACAGATGAAGATGACCCAGTTACCCAAAATAGTTGGACCCATACCCAAGATTATAGCGGTCACACAAATCCATGGACATATTGGCTTGATAGCCACGTTACAGACAAATACATAGGCATTCTATGCGGTCCCGCAGAGTTCGGAGACCCAGCTAGATTCTGTTATCCATTCAAATTCAATCCAATAAAGTCACTCGATGGAACACCATTCACAGGTGGAACAATATCATCTGCTACATTAAAACTGAGAGGACAACTGTGGGATGGTGGTTCTGGTCATTGGACGAATGCATCTGTCAGACCATATGTTTCAATTGATGGCGGTTCAACGTGGCATTATAATGGCGGTGCAGGACCAGACCAAGTAAGTTGGTCTGATACTCCTTGGACAGACCAAACTATCGATATGATGCAAGCTTTAAGCCATGCTTATTACGGTGACTATGTTCATACATCAATTCCACTAGAGAATGTTGGCGATGAATGGAAAGTCGTTGTTAGACTTGAGTGGTCTGGAGCTAGTGCTGGTGGAGATGAAAACCACGGTGGAATCAATATCTGTTGGCAAAGATGGACACTCTCAGGAATGGGAACATTCGATAACACAGGCTATAATGGTGACATCCAATTTAATAGTATCGAGCAGGTGGAACAGACTCTTATTCCAGATACAGACAACACAGGTGGGACTGGCGGTCCATATAGAGACCTAATCCACAGTTGGCAACCTGTAACCCTAAATAACATTCGAATAAGACTTACTGATGATGATGCAACTCATAGCTGGACAATTTCTCAAATCTACGTTTACATGACCCAGCCGCTTAAATATCGTCCTTATCTTGATGGTCTATCAGACCCAACTACAACACGACCAACACCATATGCAGGTGGACCCTACATCAAAGCTGTTGATATATTGCCATATGCTACGCCAGTAGGTCCACTCAATGTTTCGAGACAAAGATTGCTGGATGCAATCAATTTTGTGGTTCAGCAATGCTATGAAACCGAATACATTCCGTATGAATGGTGGGTAGACACCGATAGTGACAATACTTTCTATGTCTCTAACCAGAAAGGAAGTGATAGGTCTGCAACTGTCACGTTCCAGACGAGTGAAGAACATGGCGGCGTCACACGAGAACAATTCATAAACGATACCGTTCAAAGAGTCTATGTCGTTGGTGAAGGTGAACAGAAGACGGCTCAAAATGCCAGCACATGGGTTGAAGATACCGAGGGCATGGACGATGTTAGAACCTTCTATGAAGATATTGACCATGAGAAAAACTTGACACCTGACCAGAAAGGTAATGTAGGTGTTGCCAAATTAATAGGGGAAGTTTACATCAAGAAAAACTACAAGAGACGAGACCAGATAGATGTCACAGTAAATAAGGATGACATCGATAGAACAATCTACCCTATTGGCTATGACGTTGGCGACATCGTTACGATTATAGATGCCCTAACTGGAATAACGGGCACTTGGAGAATCTTCAACATAGACAAAAACATTGATTCTAGTGGTGAAGTAATCACTCTCCATCTTGGCTATCCACGCTACCGCTTTGAGGATGAAGTTGCAAATATCTACAAGCAATTGAAGATGATACAATTGGTAGGAGTCCTCAAGCCAGATTGGACAGCAGAAGGAATTGAACAAGCACAAGTCGATGCAAGCGCAATAGGACCCACAAGCCAATTTGAAGCTTCTGCAAAGAACGAAGAAGCAGATACCAACAAAGACATTAGAAGTCCATCATGGGATTGTGACCCTGTTCCATCGTCAAGTGATTATCACGATTATGACCCAGCTAACAAAGACAAAGGACAATATGCAACGACACCCACTAACGGAATGGAATGGCATATAGACGGTTCTAACTGGATGGCTTTGCTCGGATGCACATCGGGCGGTGATACTCATCTGTTTCCCCTCAGAGTTGCAATCATAGGAGACCAAGCAGGAGACACATTAGATATACCAATGAACCAAGACCCTAAAACAGTTTTCGAGATTCGCTACCACAATGATGAGTATGGTCCAGACCCCAAAGTTTGGGATGCAGGCGATGTATTCAAATTGGGAATAGCTGGAAATAACGGCGTATTACAAGGAAACTATACTGCTGGAAATCCAACATTCCAAGAAGCGAATCATCTAATCGGATTCTACTTCTTTGGTTACTATACTGGGGCGACAATGAATCTCTTTGCCATGTGGTCAATCGATGGAGTAAATGTCTACAGCAAATTCATAAGAACATTAAATTACAATCACAAATATAGGCTTGAAATAGTAACTCAATCGGCAAGCGGAATAGTCATGTTCAATGTTTATGACATTGAAGGAAGCCAAGCCGATGAGAAGAACCCCGTATCAGTTGTAGCTCCATTGGGAGCAACAGGCTCGACAATCACGGTCAAACCACTCTACATGTATATCTGCTCTCGTCCTGCTACGGGAAAAAGAGCCGTGCTCTACCTCTATAGATTCACATGTGAATGGATAAGGGTGTTGACAGCATGACAGACATTATGACAAACCAAACCTGCGTAATTCAACAGCAATACGATACGGATAGTTTTTACACTCTCATAGGCTACGTTATCTCCATAGGCGAAGACCAAAATTGCAGTCCAGCCATCAGAGATATTCCGTATGCCGATAGTCAATTTCTCGATGACGGAACATACATCCTTGAGCCGAGAAGCTTCCAAATATCATTGAGACTAAGTGACAGAGAAAAAGAAATGATGGACACAATCTATGAGTATCATGAATATGCTTACGACCCATCTGCACAACTCTATCCTTACACAGAAATTTACCTCATCAGAACTGACAAAGCCAAATCATGGCATTATAAGGTCTTCATCAACAACAAAGAAGAGAATTGGGAATATGCAATGGAGAATGGAAGAAAAGTCAGATGGTGGAACGTAACTCTCCAATGCAATGCCAAAGACTTCGAATATGCAGAACCGTTAGTATCAATCATGTCATTTCCATTCTCAGTTCACGGTCATCTGGTGATTGACGGGGTAGTTACTTATTTCCCCTATAGTAACCAGCTATTATCTGCTGGACCCCATACTATACTCTATGTTCCTGACTCAACCTATTCATTCGACCATTGGGTTAAATATTGGGGAATCATAATCGATAAAGGGCATGAAACAGACAATCCAGTAACAATACACGTAGTAGGCTTGGGCGCAATGATAGCTTACTACAACGGACCGTGATAATATGGTAGTCATAGCTGATGTAACAATAGACGGGCACAACATAAACTACACGGAAACAGCATACGGACCTCAAACATCATTCCCGTTCGTCATCAATTTCCGCAAAACCAACAAGAAAAGTGCCATGATTCCTAACTGGGTAAATCGACCCGAATCAGTAGATTCTTACTTCTGGAACAAAAGTCTCATCGAATTGGAATACACATACCGAGCTACAGATGATGAGAAATGGGACATGGACCAGTCCCTCAGAGCGCACGTCAAAGTTGAGTTCTCAGATTACATTCATAATCTCTTCTCTACAGATGATGGTGGAGTTTGGATTTCCAAGGTCAATGCCAACTGGGACCACACAAATTGGGAAAGACCATGGAAAGTAACCGTAACACTTCTAGTCATGGCTAGTGAACTGGAAGAGAAATCCAGCGATACTACATTCGAATCACTATGCCAAGATGCGTCAATCTCAGATAATCTTGGAGCTTGGCTCATTGATGGAGAAGATGCCCATAACGGAAGTGGGATTAATCCGTTTACATATCATACAGTTTTCGGTGGCTATCTTGCCTATGGAATGCACGACATCAATTTCGTATGCCCAGCAGGTCAACATTTCGTTGAATGGGCATCGAGCGGAGACTGCGTTATCATAGACCAGAATAACGATTACCAGACTGCTTCATGCACGATATTCATCTACGGACCAACCATGCCATGGATTACAGCAGTCTATGAAAAGATTCCGATATTTGGACTCGTCAATATAGACTTGGACTCTATCTCAGTAAATCCGTCTTACAACTTCATAGATAGCAGTTTTGGCTATGCGGTTCCTGCTCTTGACAAAACACTCTATCCAGTAATAGGCTATCTCAACGGTGGAACTCACATAAGCTCTTTCACGGTTCAAGCAACTGCACAAGACGTATGTGGATGGTATCACACCTACAATGTTCGTCTGTTGTATGCAGACGGAAGCGAAACTGATGTCAACGGTCTTAATGCTGATGGCACGGTCTATGATTTGAAGACCTACATGGGAAGCGACCATTACAAATTCTTGGACCGAATTATAATCACTTGGGATTCTATCGGTGCAATATCTTACTCAGGACACATAACAGGTGTTGGAACGAGCGCAAGTTCAAGCCATCTAGGAGTAATCCAAATTGATGCTATGGGTTACGGATTACCTATTACGGCTCAAGTTGCACCAACAGACCATCCAATTACATTCTTTGCAGATGATGGATGGGCTTTCGCATACTGGGAAACAGACGGCGGAGTAATCGTTGATGACCCGTATGCATCAAGCACGACCATGCATGTCGCAGGTGACGGTCTTCTGTATGCACATTATGTAACTGCACCGTATAACATCGGACTATACAGCAACATTGACGGAATAACACGTCCAGACGATTCGATATGGATTACTCTTAACAATGTAGAGTATTTCACTCCAACTACAGGATACCAATACTATGTGTGCTTCTGCCAATTAACCTGCGGAAACTCTCTTCCACCATGCGGCGGTCAATATTACATGTTTGACCATTGGGAAACAACTGGCGGAGTCTCAGTAGACAATCCATGCAATCAAACTACTAACTTGGTATGCACGGGAAGCGGCACACTTACAGCTTACTTCACTTTGAAGACAGTATCAGAATTCATACAAAATGGCGGATTTGAAGACAGCACCCATATGAATCATTGGACAAGCTACGAAACAGTAGTTGGAAGTTCAAGTCAATATCATAGTGGTGGTTGGTCAGCATATTTTGGTGCTGACGGATGCAACGCATCAATGTTCCAAGACTTAGCTATTCATGAAGCTGTTAATAAAATTG
>Ga0315279_10006854_pt1 | contig 14263 bp, 10 predicted proteins | sample YL17G06_20_MG_FD_203694 | JGI IMG/M metagenome (GOLD analysis project Ga0315279, IMG submission 203694) | Sediment microbial communities from Yellowstone Lake, YNP, Wyoming, USA - YL17G06_20 | ecosystem: Environmental > Aquatic > Freshwater > Lake > Sediment | place: USA: Wyoming | collected... | reverse complement strand
TTGTGGACGATATGGGCCAGGGTGATATAATTGAGGCAGCTGTAGACGAACTTCGTCCCGACCGGGGATTCCTTGGGGATCTCGGCGATGAGCTGGGCGAGGTCGGCCGTCGAGCAGGGGTCGCCGAGCTTCTTCCCGGCCTCCTGGGCATCGGTGTAGGGCGGCAGGCCTGAAGTATGGGTCAGTAAATGCCAGAGACGCGCCTCATCCCCGACGATCCCCTTTTCTCCGAACCAGGTCGAGAACTCGGGGACGTACTCCGTGACCCTGTCCCAGAGCCTGACCTGGCCTCGCTCGACGAGGATCATGACCGAGGTCGCGGTGGCCACTGGCTTGGTGATCGAGGCCAGGTCGAAGATCATATCGGCCGTCATCGGCCGGGATTCGGGAACACGCTGGGACTCACCATAGGCCTTCCATAAAACGACCTTCCCCTTGCGGGCAATAAGGAGGACGGCCCCCGGAAAGTCCTTCCGGACGATCGCGGCGCCGATAATCTCGTCGAGGGTGGCCAAGTGTTTCGAGGACATGCCCACGTCCTCCGGCTTGGCCGAGGGCAGAGCCTGGCCAAACGCAGCTGTCAGGCCGCACCAAACGAGAAGCGCGAGGACGGTCGAACTCAGGATTCTGCGCATGGCTTCTCCCTTATTTGGCGCCGGGCTTGGACGGCGCTTCTCTCCAGACTAGGCCGTCCTGGCGGATATGCCAACTCTCCCCGGATTTCGATGCATAGACCGCCTCGAAGAGGCTCTTTGTGGGCTGGATCACCGGCGGATAGGACCAGCCCTTGAGCTTCAAGACGCTCTCGCCCTTGAGCCCCAAAGCGCCGATGTCTGCGCCGAAGCTTCCGTTTTTATCGTAGTACGCCCACTGGGAGTAGTAAACTTTGCGGAGGGCCCATTTCACCTTCTCCTCGGGCCGCCGGTCGAACTTCTCTTTCCCCTTTCCGGGGCTTTTCGCGGAGAACTGGACGTAGCCCCACATCTCCGGATAATGGATGTTGATGACGCCCTGCGGCGTCCAGGTCCAGTTGTCCTCGGGCAGGGGCTGGCCCGTCGACGCGTCCTTCGTCTTGACGTAGGTCCCCTTCTCGATGTCGATACGATACTCGACCCGGGAGAAATTGACCCGCCACTGGTCGCCTGCCGACGGGCGCTCGGGCTTCCCCGGAATGCACTCCTTAAGCACCGCGAACGGCAGGGCGATCTCCAGCGTCCAGGCCTTGTCCCCGTCCGAAGGGTCGTTCAGTGTCCCGATGACGTGGACGGCGGTCTTGAGCCCTTGGATGTCCCAGGAGTGGACCGCAGGGCCACCGTCGCGGTAGGGCTTGATGAGCAGGAGGTCCCAGACGGTGTTCAGGGCGTTCATCTCCAGTTCGTAATAACTGTGGGTGTCGCCGTCGGGGTCGATGAAGACCTCGAAGTCGTTGTCCTGAAAGATGATGGAATCCCTATCGGTCAGGGTGGCCCAGACATGGGGTTCCTCGAGGTAGGCTCCGATGTAGATGTATTTGTCGTCCCAAAGCATCTGGACCCTGGTCCTGCAGCGCGGCTCGGGCTTGAGCTCGCCCTCGATGTCGCCGAAGACCTCGGTCCAGTCCGCCGCCCGCCAAGCGTCGTCGTCGAGACGGCCGTCTATCCGGATGGGGCTTTCGGCCCGCCAGCAGACGTACTCGAGCGGCGCGAAACCGACCTTGGGCTCGGGTATCTTGGGCGGGGGGACGGCCGAAGCCGCCAGCGCTCCGGTGAGGAACGCAGCCAGAACGGCGATTCGGGGACGCATCGGTGTCACCTCCGGATCGGTCGGGTCACTCCAGCCGCTTGATGATGTGCCAGCCGTACTTGCTCGTGGCCGAGTCGTAGACTGCGAGCCCGACGCCGCCGACTTCAAGGCTGAAGCCGACGTCGCCGAAAGCCCTGACCATCCCGGTGCGCGAATATTCCTGTTTGGATCTGTCGGGCGTCACGTCCTTGTTCGTCATCTTGTAGATCCCGGGATAGGAATCGTTGGTGTACATCTTGACCATGGCGGCGAAATCCTGGCCCGCTTTCGCCCGTTCGAAAACCTGGAGGGCGAGTTTTTCGGCCTCTTCCCTGCTCCGGGTCACCTTGGGGTCAGGAAGCGAACCCTTGAAGGCGATCAGAATATGCTGGACGGTGACCCGCTCGGGCTCGTCCTGGGCGAGAGTCACGGACAGGGCGGGCAGGGTCAGGAGCGCGATGACGGCCAGGATGGCGGCTTTTCTCATGATGTCCTCCTCTTATTCTAGAGCTTCAGCCAGCGGACGGCGTTGCCGCAAGAAGCCAGGAATTTCTCGAAATCGGCGAGAGTGATCTCCAGGGTCACCGTGTTGACATTCGGATGGAAGCCCAAGCCGGGGCTCGACTTCAGGGCTTCGTCGCAGACGACCTCGACCCCGCGGGTCGGGTCGTTGATCAGGCCGAAGGGCGAGACCGACCCCGGCTCGAGGCCGAGCCAGCGCTTGAGCCTTTCCGGGGAGGCGAAGCTCAGCCTATCCTCCCCGAGAATGGCGTTGAGCCGCTTGAGGTCGACGGCCTTATCGACGGCGGCGATGACCAGGTAATGACGGTTGCCGCGGTTGTTCCGGAGAAAGAGGTTCTTACAGTGGGTCCCCTTGATCGGACCCCAATATTTTTCGGCTTCCTCGACGGTGGCGACGGGAGGATGCTCGTGGCGGCCATAGGCGACCCCGAGCTTGTCCAGAGTCTCCAGGACCTTCCGTTCGACTTCGGCCACGGGCATGTCGCGCTTCCTCCGTTCGTCTCCGGCGATTCAATCCCCTTCGCGGGATTCCACGGACGTTAGTCCGTGGAGGAATAGAGAATTCCCCGCTTCGGGGACAGGCGCTCCAACGCCTGCAAAGGGAAGATCCCACAGACGCAAGTCCATGGAGCTTCAGCAGACACAATAAACGAAAGGGCTGACGCGCGCAAGCGTATTCGGCTAGAATGGGCCCATGAGCATCCTCTTCACACCTGTCCGGATAGGCTCCGTCACCGTCCCCAACCGCTTCGTCCGTTCGGCCACCCACGACTTCATGGCCGACGACGAGGGATCCGTCACGGACGCCCACATCGAGCTCTATTCCCGGCTGGCCGAAGGCGAGGTCGGGTTGATCATCACCGGCCACGCCCACGTCCAATTATCGGGCACGGCCAGCCCGCGTCAGATGGCCGTCTTCGACGACCGCTTCGTCGAGGGTCTGGCACGCATCCCGGCGGCTGTTCATAGTTTCCCGTCGCTTGTCTTCCTGCAGATCGCCCACGCCGGCCGACAAACCAAGGACAAGCTCTGCGGCTGTATCCCGGTCTCCCCCTCCGCCGTTTACGACCCCGTGTCCAAGGTCATGCCGCGCGAGCTCGCCTCCGACGAGATCCAGGTCCTCATCGTCGATTTCATATCGGCCGCGAAGCGGGCGAAGCGCGCCGGCTTCGACGGCGTCCAGCTTCACGCGGCCCACGGCTATCTGCTGTCGAGCTTCCTCTCTCCCCATACGAACCGGCGCACGGACCCGTGGGGCGGACCGGTCGAAAACAGGGCGCGCGTCCTCGTCGAGATCCTCCGCGGCGTCAAATCCGCCTGCAGCCGCGACTTCCCGGTCATCGTCAAGCTCAACTCGACGGACTTCCTCGAGGGCGGGCTCGTTCTCGAGGACGCTGTCCGCATCGCCCGAATGATCGAGGAAGAAGGCATCGACGGGATCGAAGTGAGCGGAGGAATGGCCGAAGCCGGGCGGGGCTCCGTCTGGCCGGGCTTGCGGAGCGAGGAGGAGGAATGCTATTTCGCGGCCAACGCCTCGGCCATCAAGGCCGCCGTCCGCGTGCCCGTCTTCGCCCTCGGCGGCGTCCGAACGCTGGCCGTGGCTGAGAGGCTTGTCCGCGAAGGCCGGGCCGACCTCGTTTCGCTCAGCCGGCCGCTCATCCGCGACCCCTTCCTCGTCAAGCACTTTCGGGAAGGCCTGACGTCCAAGTCCGAGTGCATCTCCTGCAACACGTGTTTCAACCCGCGCGGCATCCGTTGCGCCGAGCTGAAGAAAAAATCCTGAATCTCAGGCTTCGAGGTCCCGCGCCGCCGCCTCCATCAGGATGAAGAAGGCCTGGCCATTTTGACTTTTTCGACGACGGGCCCGCCTCCGGCCTGGACTCCCGCGATGGCCGTCTTGTATCCGAGCGTCACCAACGCGCCGGGGGCCGCACCCGCGGTCGGCAGGTTTTTCAAAGCGTGTCGTCTTTTCCTGTATTATTCTCCCGTCCGCGGTCGACCGCCACCTGCCCGAGGCAACGTCACGAAGATTCTATTCCAGGAGCCGGGAGGCAGGCAACATTGATTAATTCCCCGGGCTCGTGATATTGTCCCGCTCAAGGGAGAATATTCATGTCCAGAAGACCCGCCGTCGCCAGCGTCGTCTCCGGAATAATCGTCCTCGCCTTCGCCGCGTGCGGAAAACCCGCCTCGCAGGCTGCGGCCTCCGACGCGGTCTTCAATATCAGGGATTTCGGCGCAACGGGGGTCAAGGACGATCTGGCCCAGGAGGCCATTCAGAAGGCCGTCGACGCCTGCGCCGCTGCCGGAGGCGGGATGGTCCTCGTCCCGCCGGGCGATTACACGTCGGGGACGATCCATCTCCGGAGTCATGTCCGGCTCTTCGTAGAGGCCGGCGCTACGGTCTTTTCCATCCACGATAAGAGCTGTTTCGATAAGGACGCCCTGCTCTACGGCGAGGACCTCGTCGGCGTCACCATCGAAGGGCGCGGCGTCTTCGACGGCGAGGCCGCCTACGACAGGCGACCGAAGGGCGACCACGAGGACGACTTCATCCGCTCGAACCAGGTCGAGATGGAGACGCTCGGCCTGCCGCTCCTCCGCTCCTTTCCGAAACCGGACCAGACGGGCAAGATGGTCCTCCTCGTCCGCTGCACGGACGTCAGGATCTCCGGCGTCTCGTTCCTTAATTCTCCGTCCTGGACGATCCACCCCGTCGCCTGCGAACGGCTGGTCATCGACGGCGTCTATATCCGCACGAGCCTCATTGACGGCGTCTGGGCGGACGGCATCGACCCCGACGGCTGTCAGGACGTCCGCATCGCGAACTGCACCATCGAAACGGGCGACGACGCCATCGTCTTCTACTCCATGGACTGGTTCGGCCCGGCCCGGCCGTGCGAGAACATCACGGTGACCAACTGCCGGCTGAGCTCGGCCTCGAGCGCCGTGAAATTCTGCGACGGGAATATCGCCGGCATCCGGAACGTGACCATCGACAACTGCGTCATCACCGGGTCGAACCGCGGCATTGCCTTCATGACCTTCGACGGCGGGACGGTCGAGAACGTCGTCCTGTCCAATTTGACCATCGACACCGTCCGCCACGAATGGTTCTGGTGGGGGGATGGCGAACCGTTCCACTTCAATATCAAAAAGCGGAGCGAGGTCCATGCCAATTGGCCGCCGGAAAAAGACAGGCCGGCCGGGGCCATCCGCAACATCAAGATCCAGAACGTCATCGCCCGCGGCACCGGCTCGAGCGTCTGCAACGGCCACCCCGACTCGTGGCTCGACGGGGTTTCCTTCGAGAACGTCAAGCTCACCATCGCCCACGACCCGGACGCGCCTTACGACAAGGCGGTCCACGGCCTCGTCTTCAAGCAGGCCCGGAACTTGAGGCTCCGGGACGTCGAGGTCGTCTGGGAAGGGCCGGGATCGGCGAAATGGGAGAGCGGTCTCGCCTTCGAGGAGATCCGCGGCCTCATTCTCGACGGCGTGACGGCCGGCCAGGCCCCCGGCGCGGCTTCGGCGCCGGCCGTCCTCCTCCATCAAGTCGAGGACGCCATCATCCGGGACTGCCGGGCGGCGGAAGGGACGGCGACGTTCCTTCTTTTTTCGGGTGAAGGAACGAAGAACATCCTCCTCGAGAGGAACGATTTCCGGAAGGCCCGCCTCCCCTACTCATTCGTTTCGGGCGCCTTGGCCCAGGCCCTCAAGCTGGGGTACTAAGTCCGCCGGCCGCCTCGGCCGTCAGCCTCCTACCTTCGCCCGAGGAGAAAGAGCACGATGACTACGGCGAGGCCGAGGAGCAACATGAGAAAAGCCCTTTTTCTCCTCGACGAGATAAAATCCTCGGCGGCCTGGATGTCCATGTAATATGTTTCCGGGGCCCGGCCGGGAAGGAAAATGGCCTTGTCTTCCATCCTCTGGAAGATCCGGCTGGGCTTGATACCGAGTTCTGCGAGGGACTTGGCCCGCATCGTGTCCGTAGCCCCGGCATTCCGGAACTTCCTCATGTACTCGTTCTGCTTGATGATGATATAGGCGTCGCTCATGGTTCGTCTCCGGCGTTGACCTTAATTATAGCCCATTGGGGTCGTGGTGTGCGAGATTCTCTTCTCAGCGCAATTTCCCTAGCTGGAAGTCGACCGTCAGTCCAATGTCGTCGCTCCTCCGTCAACGGCCGAAGGCGCCGGCCGGGATCGGGCCCTTCTCCACGTCAGGCCCGTGCCATAAAAGCTCCAGCCCGAACTCCCCGGTGCCCTGGAAATAGACGAGCTCGAAGGCCTGCCACCCCGCTTCGAGGGCTATCTCGGCCTTTTCTCCTGACAGGCCATGGACGCCGTCGTTGGCGATGATCTCCTTCCCCGCGACGTACAGCTTCGACCCATCGTCCGAGCGAAGATAGAAGACATAGACACCGGTCCGCGGGATACGGATGAAACCCCTGAATCTCAGGGCGAACCATTCTTTGAGATTCGACACGGCCGGGTCGGGCCGCGCGACATGTCCGGTCCTCGATGGCGAAAGCTTCGAGAAGTCCGGGAGCAGTTCGAAACGGCCTTCGAAACAGTCATAAGCGAGGCCGTTCTTCATCGGAGCCGCTGACACCGCGGGAAGGGCTACCGCGGGCTTGAATGTCCGGCCTTCGACGAAACTCGAAGTCCCGTCGGGCCAGAACGCGCGGGCCTTGACGTTCGTTTCTCCCTGGATGATGACCGGCTTTTCATAGGCCGGCGAATCCGGACCCGGCTCCGAGCCGTCGGTCGTGTAGCGGATCGTCGCTCCCTCCCTTGCCGCGAGCTCGACCGCGAAAGACAGACCGACGAACTGCGTCTGGTCGGCGGCGAAGCGCGGCGGCAGGTAGCCCCGGTTAAGCGGGGCGAACCGGGCCGGTTCGAGCTTGGTCACCTCGCGGTCGTAGGTCATCAGGCCGTTGACCTCGATCTCGCAGTCGGAGGTCTGGGTGTAGACGGCCGCGGCCAACCCCTTGTCGACGAGTGGATAGAGGTTATTGATCAGGTCCGTGTAGCGGGCTTCATAGGCCTTGATGTCGTCGAAATTCCGGTAGCCCCAGTTGCCCTCGGCCTGCCAGAGATGCCCGCTAAGGGGCAGGCCAAGCCCGCCGAATTCCCCCAGAACGGCGGCCCGTTTTCCCCCGACGGGCGGCAGGTCGGGTCCCGGGTAGCTGTGGATGTCGCTGACGTCGCCGGCACCCTTGTCGGTCCAGCCGCTGGCGTTGTTGACCAGGCGCGTCGGATCGTACTGCTTGGTCCAGGCCGCGATCCTCTCCGTGTCGTATTGGCCCCAGCCCTCGTTGAACGGCACCCACATGACGATCGAGGGATGGTTCGAGAGCGCGTCGATGACCGCCTTCCACTCGCCTTCCCATTGAGCGTCCCTCTCAGCGAGAATGCCGGCGGAGCGGGCTTCGCGGTCATAGAGGGCGCTGGGCATATCCTGCCAGACGAGAAGGCCGAGCTTGTCGCACCAGTAATAGAGGCGGTCCGGCTCGACCTTGACATGCTTGCGGAGCATATTCATGCCCAGGGCCTTGATCGTCTCGATGTCGTAGCGGAGGGCGGCGTCCGTCGGCGCCGTGTAGAGGCCGTCCGGCCACCAGCCCTGGTCGAGGGGCCCAAGCTCGAAGAGCGGCTTGTCGTTCAAGAAAAGCCGGAGATAGCCCTGCTCGTCTTTTCCCAGGGCGATCTTCCGCATCCCGGCGTAGCCCGCGACCTTGTCCAAGACCTTGCCGTCCCGCTTGAGAACGGCCGTGACATCGTACAGGATGGGGTTATCGGGCGACCAGAGTTCCGGCCGAGGGATCTTGACGACTGCCGGAGTGTCAGCCGGACCCTCTGCGGTGACTACAATCGCCCCCTTCAAGCCGACCGTTACGGCCAGGGACGACCCGTCGACGGCTCCGCTTATCTTAGGCTCCACCGTGAGAGTTTCCCGGTCGATATCGGGCGTCAGCTTAAGCTTGGCGATATGGATTTCCGGAACGGGCTCGAGCCAAACGGTTTGCCAGATTCCCGTCACAGCCGTGTAAAAAATGCCGTGGGGTTTCATGACCTGCTTGCCCCTCGCGATGGGGCTGTTGTTTTCGTCGGTCGGATCGAGGACCCTCACCCAGATCTCCTGCTTCTTTCCGGGCTGGAGCGCATTCGTGATGTCGAAGGTGAACGGATCGTAGCCGCCCCGATGGGTGCCGACATCTCGGCCGTTGACCGAGACCGAGCACTCCCAATCGACTGCGCCGAAATGAAGGAGGACCCTGCCGCCGCGCCACGTCTTGGGGACCTTGACCGCCCGGCGATACCAGAGTTCTTTCCCAGCCCCGACCGTCCTGCCGACGCCCGAGAGCGCCGACTCGACGGCGAACGGCACGAGGATCTTCCCGTCCCAGGCCACGGGCGGACCCGCGTCTTTGGCCACGATCGCGTAGTCCCATGATCCGTTGAGGTTGAGCCACTCGTCGCGGACCATCTGCGGCCGCGGGTATTCGGGAAGGGCCAGGCCGGGCTTGACCTCGGCCGCCCAGCGGGTCATGATCCGGCCCCCGACGGGCTTCCATTCCGACGTCTTTTCCGTTTTGCACGCGGCGATGCTTCCCAAAAGGCCGATAGTCACAGCGATCATTGCCGGGGATTTCTTCATGGAGGTACTCCTATCGAGGCATTAGTAATTCATCCTGCTCCGAGATGTCAATATGATCGGTGGCTATGGTTCAGGCGGGACTGTCCCTGCCCGGTTAACGAGCCTGACCCTAGGACGGAACCCGGGCTATGACGGGGACCGTCCAGAGACCCCGTAGCGGAGGGGGTCCCAGCGGCAGAATGCCGCTGGGGGAACCGCCGGGACTGGTTCCCGGGGGGCCGGGGGATATGGATGGTCCCTGTCATAGCTAAACAGGGGACGTCCTAGGCCAATGCACGTCGGTTAAGGTTTGCCGATGAAATGCGTTGAATTTCCAGGCAACTTTTAATACAGTGTGCTGTCCGAAGACAGGAGGCAACATGAGCGACCGGCACCCGGTCCATTCCCTCGAGATCCTTAACCCCAAGGTCCGGGCCCGCTTCCCCATGATCGACCGCGATTCCAAGGGAAATCCGCGTATCTACCTCAACAGCGGGGCTGGAAGCCTGACCGTCGATGCCGCTTCCGATGCGGCTTTCAACGCCCAGCGAAGACTCAACCCGATGCCCGGCGTCGTCGCCGCGGGGGAAGTCGAAACGGCCGAATTGCACCAAAGGGCTCGGCAATTGGCCGCCGACTTCCTCCACGCCGGGGACGGCCGCGAGATCAGCTTTCACCAATCGGCCACGGCCGCCCTTTTCAATCTCGCCTACGCCCTGAGCGGCGTCCTCAGCCCCGAAAACAACCTGGTGGTAACCGACCTCGACCACATGGCCAACATTTCACCCTGGGAGGCCGTCTGGGGAGAGGGCCGCGGTTTCGAGGTCAGACGCGCCCGGGTCACCTCCGATGGGCGGCTCGACGTCGGCCATCTCCTCTCGCTCGTCGACGCACGGACCGGGCTTCTCGCCGTGACCCCGGCTTCCAACGGGACGGGCTCCCTCGTCCCCCTGCGGCAAACGATCGCCGCCGTCCGCGAACGGGCTCCGCAATGCCTCGTTGCCGTCGACGCCGTTCACCACGCCCCGCACGGCGTCCTCGACGTCCGGGAGGCCGATTGCGACTTCCTCGTCTTCTCCGGCTACAAGGTCTTCGGTCCCATGCAAGGTGTGCTGTGGGGCAAGGCGAACCTTCTTGAGCAGCTCCGTCCCTACCGTGTCGAAACGAACAAGAACGAGCCGCCCTGGAAACTCGAGATGGGCATGCTGAACAACACGTCCCTGGCCGCCCTGGGCGCCGGCTTGGAATATCTGCTCTGGCTGGCCGACCTGGTTACTCACGAGAGGGACAGTCCCCTCCGGGGAAGAAAGAGGGACAGTCCCCCGCGTGGAACAAAGAGGGACAGTCCCCTTCGGGGACAGTCCCTGACCTCCGCCGGTCCGGCGGCCGCCTTGCCGGACAGGGCCGCAGAATTCCGCTTCGTCATGACGTCCATCGCCGAATACGAGACGGGACTCACGCGAGGTGTCCTCGAAGGCCTCCGGAAATTCGACCCGGGCCGTTTCCGCTTGTTCGGCATTTCTGACCCGGCACGCGCCGCAGAGCGCGTCCCGACCTTCGCTTTCGATGTATCGGGGCTGAGCGCCACGGAAACAAAAAAGAGGCTCTGGGAGGACGCCGGGATCCAGATCGCCGACGGCAACCACTATTCGGCCGCCGTCGTCCGCCACCTCGGCCGGCCTGAAGGAATTTGCCGGGCCAGCTTCGCCCACTACGACAATCCCGGTACGGTCGATCGCTTCCTCGAAGCCCTCGGACGGCTTGCTGCTTGAGAAAGAAAACGACGGGCCGCCATGAAAAAGATTGAAGAAGCGGCCCGGAAAAAATAGAATGGGACTTCCGAGAGGAGAAGAACCCAGATGAGAACACGTCTCTTGCTTGTCGGCCTCCTGGCGCTGGCCGCTTTCGCGGCCGCCGCGTCCAAGAACCCCGTCGTCCTCATCAAGACCGAAAAGGGCGACATCACGGTCGAGATCGACCTTGCCCGGGCCCCCGTCACGGCGGCCAATTTCCTCCGCTACGTCGACGGGAGGCTCTACGACGGCTCGGTCTTCCATCGCACGGTGACCCTGGACAACCAGCCTAATAACGCCGTGCGCATCGAGGTCATCCAGGGCGGCCAGCTGTCCGAAGGCAAAGGCTTTCCTCCGATCGCCCATGAAACGACGGCGACGACCGGGCTCAAGCATCTCGACGGCACGATCTCCATGGCCCGCGGGACGCCGGGAAGCGCCACGTCGAGCTTCTTTTTCTGTATCGGTCCCCAGCCCGAACTCGACTTCGGCGGCAAGAGGAACCCCGACGGCCGGGGCTTCGCCGCGTTCGGCCGGGTCGTCAAGGGAATGGACGTCGTCAAGGCCATCCACGTCCTGCCGGCCGAAGGACAGTCGCTCAAGCCGTCCGTCAAGATCATATCCGTCCGCAGAATAGACTGATGAAAAGCATAAGGAGAATTGCCATGCGCAAGAATTCCAAAACGGCTGCCTTCCTCGGCCTCCTGCTCGTCGTCCTCATCGCCGGGCAAGCTTTCGCCCAGGACAGGATCGTCGGGAAAGCCCTCTACGACAAGCTCCGCCGCGAGGCGCGGACTTTGGTCAAAATGGAAGGCCAGCCCGGCCTAGCCTGGACGCCCGACGGCAAAGCCACTTACATCAATGAGGACGGGACCTTCAAGCGGGTCAAAATCCTCACCGGCGAGAAAACGCCCCTCTTTGACGACGCCAAGCTCCTGGCGGCGGTGAACGCCATGACGGGACGGCAGGAAGTTAAGCTCTTCTTCAACCGCTTCCAGTATTTGGACGAGGGCAAAAAGATCCAGTTTTCGGCCTTCAACAAGGTGTTCGTCTATGACCTCGCTTCCTCGAAGCTCGTCTTCTACGAGCCGGAACCGGCCATCGTCGGCGTCCGGGGCCGGGCCTACGGCGACATCCTCTCGCCCGACCTCAAGTATCGGGCCTTCACCCGGGACTACAACCTCTACGTCAAGGACATGGACGGCAAAGAGACGGCCCTGACGACGGACGGGACGGAAGACCTCCGCAACGCCTTCCCCGACTGGGTCTACCCCGAAGAGCTCGGACAGTACCAGGCCTTCTGGTGGTCACCCGACTCGAAGATGATCGCCTTCATGCAGTTCGACGAGAAACCGGTCACCAAGTACCCCATCGTCCACGACGTCCAGCCCATCCCGCGCTTCGAGCTCCTGGGCTATCCCAAGCCGGGAGGCAACAATCCCATCGTCCGGCTGTTCGTCGCCGACGTCGCCTCGAAAAAGCTCGTCCGCCTGGAAACGGGGGACGACCTCGATGTGTATCTCTACCGGGGCCAGTGGACGAACGACTCGAAGGAATTCACCTACCACCGCCTCAACCGCTGGCAGAACAAGCTCGAGCTCTTCGCCGCCGACCCGGCCACCGGGAAAACGCGGCTGTTCCTCACGGACGAAGACCCCTGCTACATCGACGAGCAGACCGAGCTCATCTTCCTCAAAGACAACCTCCGGTTCCTGTGGACCTCGGAGAGGAGCGGCTGGCGCGAGATCTACCTCTACGATTTGACCGGCAAGCTCCTCAAGCAGCTGACGAATGCCAAGCTTCCGGTCCGTTCGATCCAGGGCGTCGACGAGGCCCGCGGCTGGGTCTACTTCGGCGGCCTCGAAGCGAACGGCACCGAGAGCTACGCCTACAAGGTCAATCTCGACGGCACGGGTTTCGCCAAAATGACCGAGGAGCCCGGCTCCCATAGCGTCAACTTCTCCCCCAGCTTCGACTACTACACGGACGCTTTCTCGAGCTTCGACCAGCCCATGAAGTCGACGCTCTACCAGGCCGACGGAAAGGAGGTCAAGGTCCTGGCGACCTCCGTTCCGACCAAGGAATTCCTCGACCTCAAGCTCATCAAGCCGGAGCGCTTCACCTTCAAGTCCGCCGACGGCAAGTACGACCTCGACGGGCTCATCTACTTCCCCGCCCACTTCGACCCCAAGGACAAATATCCTCTCCTTCTCACGGTCTATGGCGGGCCGGGCTCGAAGGGCGTCAACAACTCCTACAAGATGACCGACGGCAATCAGGCCCTGGCCCAACTCGGCTTCCTCGTCGCGGTCTGCGACTACCGGGGCGTCTCGGGACGGGGCAAGGCCTTTCAGAACCTCCACTACATGAAGCTCGGCCAGGTCGAGCTCGAGGACCACGTCGCCTTCGTCAAGGCCCTCGGCCAACGGCCCTACGCGGACACGACCCGGGTCGGCGTCACCGGCCATTCCTACGGCGGCTATTTCACCTGCCTCGCCCTGCTCAAGGAGCCCGACGTCTTCCACGTCGGCGTCGCCGGGGCGCCGGTCACCGACTGGCGCAACTACGACTCCATCTACACGGAGCGGTACATGCGGCGGCCCCAGGACAACCCCGACGGCTACGAGAAGGGCTCCTGCCTGACCTACGCCAAGAACCTCAAGGGCAAGCTCTTCATCCACCACGGCGCGGTCGACGACAACGTCCATCCCGGCAACACCATCCAGCTCGTCCAGGCCCTGCTCAAGGAGAACAAGAAGTTCGACCTGATGATCTACCCCGAGCAGCAGCACGGCATCGCCTTCCCGCGCTACGGCGAGAGCCGGGTGGAGTATTTCATCGAGCACCTTAAGCCCGTTGTCAAGTAAACGGACCGGACTTACGTCAAGGAGCGATCACATGGCCAAATTCGAAGGCGTGAAATGGGCCCCGCGGCAGATGCGTTATCTTCTCCCCGAAAAGCAGTTCGACATCCTCGAGTCAGACGCCAAGGTCTACGCCGTGTCCCGTTCGATCTTCTATTCCACGTTCCTCTGCTTCGAGGGCATCCGGTTTTTCTGCAAGAAGAACCCGGCCGGCCGGCTCGAAGTCAACTTCCTCAACTGGCACAAGAACCTGGAGAGGCTCCGGCGCGGCATGGCCTTCAACCTGAGCCGGGCCCAGGCGGCCATCATCCCCTCCGTCGAAGAGATGGAGAACATCATCGTCCATCAGTATTTCAAGGACCCGGCCATCCGGGCCTTCCTCGAGGAGATGGCCGAGCAGGGCGCCCAGGGCTACCTCAGGCCGTTCACGGTGGACGAGGAGCAATCCATGGGGGTCACCTTCCCCAGCCAGCCGGCCATCCGGGCCCTTTTCTGCCGCTACGACAACTATATGGGCGAGCCGTTCACCGGCGTCGCCATCCCTCACCTGGTCCGGGCCACGGCCGCGAACAAGACCGGCTGGCTCAAGCTGGGCATCAACTACCTCATCAGCCTGAAGGCCATCGATGCCGCCAAGGACGTCGACCCGCAGGCCGCGGCCGCGCTCTTCCTCGACGACAA
>Ga0315279_10006853_pt1 | contig 14263 bp, 13 predicted proteins | sample YL17G06_20_MG_FD_203694 | JGI IMG/M metagenome (GOLD analysis project Ga0315279, IMG submission 203694) | Sediment microbial communities from Yellowstone Lake, YNP, Wyoming, USA - YL17G06_20 | ecosystem: Environmental > Aquatic > Freshwater > Lake > Sediment | place: USA: Wyoming | collected... | reverse complement strand
CGAACCAACGAGTGGTCTGGATGTCCAGAGCTCTAGGCTGATCCGCTCAATCGTCAGAGAACTGAACAAGAAAGGCACGACGATTTTTCTGACAACTCATTACATCGAAGAGGCTGACGAACTATGCAACAAAGTGGCCATTATGCGGGAAGGCAGAATCGTAGCTGAAGATTCTCCCGAGAAACTGAAGGCATCATTGCAGGGCGAACGCATCCTCGAAGTTGCCTTCAACAAGGATGTGGGTGGCATGGAAGCGCTCCTTCGAGTCAACGGAAGTGTGGTAGATGTCTCGAGGCAAGGAGACAAGTACAAGATCCACACAACCAACGCAAGCATTGTCTTCAGAGAAGTGGCTAAGTTTGCCTCGTTGAACGATTTGGAGATAGTCAGTATCAATACGAAGCAACCGAGTCTTGAGGATGTCTTCGTCAAGTACACGGGGCTTGACGCAGTTCAGCTTGAGAGACTGGAACTACTCGGAACGGCGAAGATCGGAGCAGGTCGCGGTGCGTGAGTACATGCGTAATTTCATAGGAAAAGCCCTTTGCATCGCAAAGAAGGACGCGAGGATCTACTACTTCAAACCTCAGATATTCGGGTTCGGCATTCTGATTCCGGCGTTCGTCTATCTCTCCTTCTCTCTTGGCCGTGAGATTCCCCCGGAGCTCTTGGTTCCAGGACTCGTAGGCATGGTTTCACTATTTGGCTCCTCATCCATAGAGGCCATAGCAATCCCTATTGAGAGGCAGACCGAGACCTACGAACTACTGCAGACGGCCCCCATCTCCACCGCAACCATCATATTCGGGAAATCCTTGGCGGGCACCGCGTTCGGAGTGGCGTTATCGCTAGCCACGACGATGCTTGCAATTTCCTTGACTGGCAGCACGATCACCAATCCATTCCTCTTCTTGCTCGCCACGATCGCGGGAGCTCTTGCCTTCTCGGCTCTCGGAATGGTGGTGGCTTCCGCAGCCAAAGACGTGCCGACCGCTAACATCACCCTGACCGCCATACGGCTCCCGATGGTCTTCATCGGAGGAGTCTTCATATCTGTTCAATCGCTTCCAGTCGGGCTTCAAGTTGTCTCATATCTGACACCGCTGACTTACCTGGTCGATGCCCTGCGGGAAGCCACAGTTCGTCCGAGCATGCTGTTCGTTCTGGATGTCGTAGCTCTACTGGCATGGTTCCTTGTTCTGCAGGCTCTTTCCATCATCATCTTGAACAGGAAGACCCTGTCCTAATTGACTTAAGAAGCCCAAGTCTCCATCAAATGTCAAGTCTGCGTAATCTGGTACCTCTGTTATCGTGGGCTCGAAACATTCAGCCAGCTTTCGCTACCCTACGCTGCCTCATGGGACCAATGGGATTTAACCCCACGAGTAAAGCGGTCGCCATGCAACTACGAAGGGAGTTCCAAGATCGGCTGAATGGAAGATTGAGTATCCGACGGGCAGTGAAGGCACAATCTTAGCAAAGTCACTACCAAGGATTCGGGCGATACTGTCCAAGTCGCCTTCGTACTTCGTCCGAAATATGGCGCTAATGTTCATGGATGACCGCATAGCCGAATCGAAGTCGCTAATCTTGTGAGATACAAGCATTACCCCTACCCCTTTCTTTCTAAGGAGCCTAGCCACTCTGTCTAGGAAGTTCGCGGCTTCCTTTGGCACATCTTTTGAGGTCCACAGGTGCGCCTCTTCAATGACTAGGAAAAGTCTCAGATCCTCTGAGTCTGCTTCACCCTGAAAGTGCTCTAGAATCTGGTCCAGAGCCTTAGCCACATTCCCAACTCGCTCATCCGTCTCTGACACTGAGGAAAGGTCTACGACAGTACCTTCGCCGCTCCCTAGTATCTTCGAGATTTCTGGAAGTTCTTTGACAACGTGGCCTTTGAAGGCCTTTGGCCCACGCATCCCGAAGAGCCTGTATTTTTCCAGCATGGTTTGATCTGTGTTCCTATGAAAGAGACGTTCCCATTGCTTTGTATAATCGAAAACTACAACCGGAATTTGCTCTTGGAGGAGCTCTTCGACGATGACCTTTGCCGCTATTGTTTTTCCGCTTCCGCTTGCACCTGACACCAAGATGCCTTTCTGAACGAATTTTCTGAGAGGTAGATATACGAAGTCTCCTAGTTTCCAATCGTCTAGTGCTATTCGGCCCAGGACATTGCCCTCCGACGGTAGCTGGATGGTCCATTTTGGCAGAGTGACATTACTTGCATATCCTATTTCGGCCTGAGGAGTATGACGATTATGTGTAAGCGCAAAAGTATGCGGGTTCTTGAGGCTGTAGATGTAGGTCTTGCCCTCCTTCTTGGCCGCAATTATGCCAGTTTGGATGAAGGGATTGATGAACTTCGACAGATTGCGCACATCAATCTCAAGGAGAGTTGCAAGCTGACTTGAGCTCAGGCTGCCCATGACCCTGAGGAATTTGAGAGCCTGTTCTTTCTTGGTTCCTCCCGCTACCGTAGAACTGTCCAGATTCGCAGCGCTTTCGTCAGTTTCTCTTCCGGGCCATCTTGAGACTACGGCGAAATTGAGCCCAAACATCATAGACAAGGATACGGGCAGAAGTATGTCGCTGATTGTGCTACCAGTCAGCGATACGCCAGCCCAAACGAGGTATGCATAGTAGCCTAGCACTAGCGCTCCGACTTCGAAAACGAAGGCTAACACAGACCTGGCTAGTAGGTGAAAGACACGGTTGGTCACTTGCTCACCGAAGGAGTTGGCACGATCTTCTTTCGGCCTAACAGTCGGCCAAATATCCAAACTGACAGAATTACGAAGAGGACTAGGAAGACCACAGATGAGGAGATGTTGAAGAGAGTTGAAAGAGTTGAGATTTGTTCCCCCTGCGAGGATGATCCTCTTCCAACAAAGGTCAGGAATAGTGCAATCCAAGTTAGGAAAGCTGCGAATCCTCTGAATCTTTTGGAGAATGGTGAAACAATGATGGCTGCAATTGCGCCCATCCAAACTAAGACAGTCAGATTGTAAAGCGGGTCAAAGAACGGTATGACTCCGCCCGTTGATGGTTGGCCAACGAGGCTTCTAATCAAATCGAATATGCTGGTGAGCGGATCAGACACAAATTACTTGGATTTCTGGAAGCTTAAAGACAGTGGGTACTGAGGATCACCTAACAAAGTTGGCACTCTGAAAGAAGAAAATTCCCAAGAGCCCACAGCGCTTTGTCAACCTCGCGTGCAGGACTTGCGCATCGACCACAGAAGTCACGGAAGAATCTGCGGTATGCCAAGTAGTATTCTGCGTCTTCAAACACCTGTTTGAATTGAGAGATATAGCGCCAGGCCTTCTCAACATATACATCAAATATTGGAACGTCATCGGGACGCGCGATGTGAGCGAGAAAAACTGCCATAGTAAGCTTGTTGTTGACCTTCCTCACTAATTCTAAGTTTGCTCTGACAGACTGCTTGAGTACGTCCTCATCGAGTTGCTGAGAGTTTCTTAGAAGGTTCAATCGTTCATGACATTCGTGGATAAGACCCAGACTATCCCACTTCGCAAGTTGTATCTCACGGATGCTTGCATGATCTGCATTCGCGTAGCCATACTTCCACGATATTAGCTCGCGCACGTTCGTCTCTGTGAGCTTCCCATTACGGTTCAGATTGTGTTCGTAAACGTGCTCTGGGTATGTTTTCGAATCATAGAATCTCTTCCAGAAGGCCACAAATTCGAACGTCGCCCATCCATCGAGACCAATCCTGAAGAGACTACGCATGCGTTCACACCCTCTTCCATTCGATTCATGATGGTAGTCAGAAGTAAAAAGTTCGTGCGCAAGAGAAGAAAAGGATCCCCCCAAGAGGTAGGCACGTTTGCTTACTGCCCCATACGCCCAGCCTGCAGCAATGATTGCTGGGCGCGCCAGCCAAGCTATTTGACAACAGAGAACCAATACTATTCCAAGATCTGGCAACATGCAATTCCGAGAATAACGTGAGACCATACAAACCGAACTACCAATAAACAAGATTGTTTGCGGAGACGGAATTGAAGAACTCCGGAAATTCCCAGACGAAAGTATCGACTTCTGCATGACCTCGCCGCCCTACTGGGGGCTCAGAGATTACGGAATAAAGGGGCAGCTTGGACTTGAGCAAGATTTTCGAGAATACATCGCCAAGCTGTTGGAAGTATTTGATGAGCTTAAGCGTGTTCTGAAAGGAACGGGCAGCTTCTATCTCAACTTGGGAGACACATACTCCCGTGGGAGGAGCATTCCAGCGAAATGCATGATAGGAATTCCTTGGCGTTTGGCTCTTGCGCTCATCGACAGAGGCTGGATTTTGAGAAATGATATCGCTTGGTTTAGGCCAAACTCGATGCCTGCGAGTGTCAAAGACAGACTGAGCAATACGTACGAACACATCTTCCATTTCGTCAAATCAAAGAAATACTACTACAACCTTGACGCAATCCGTATACCGCACAAGTTCGACTCCAGACCTTTCAATATTAGAGTCAGAGATGCACAGAAGGGCAGACTGAAGAGCAAATGGGGAATGTTGGCTCACGCTTCGGAACGAGAAGTAAGAGCATACGATGAGAAGAACTATCCCAAATATCCTCCGCACGAACCGCGGCACTTCCAGCTTCTGTCCATGGGTATTGGCCACGGTGGGCATACTGGAAAGACAGTGAGGCACGATCATCCTCTTGGCAAGAATCCTGGCGATTTATGGAAGGTCAACAGCAAGCCGCATCCATTCGCACATTTTGCGGTTTATCCAGAGGAAATCTGCATAAGGCCGATTTTGTCAAGCTGTCCTGAGGATGTGTGCGTGAAATGCGGAACACCTCGCCTTCCAACTGGCCACAGTTGTGAATGCAATGACGGGTTTCGGCCCGGCATAGTCTTGGACTTGTTTGCGGGAAGCGGGACCACGCTTGTTGTGGCCAAGAAACTGGGTAGAGATTTTGTCGGCATAGAGTTGAACCCCGGGTACGTGAAGATCGCAAATCGCAGGCTTGCTAGCGTCTGACCTATTGCGGCTTCCTTAGTATGATGAGATATTCATGATTGTGATTGTAGGTGTTATGCTTGATGCTAAACCAGCTGGCAAACGCTTCTTTATGCAATATGCCAGTGTCTCGCCCAGAAACCGATGACGAGTAACCAACATAATCAGCCAGGAAAGCAAGGACGATCTCATCCTCAAATTCGAAACCAATATCCAAAGCGTGTTGCAGAAGGAAATGGTGTAGTGGAAGATTTCGAGCTGCAAACGGGCCAATCTGGAAACAGCAAAACCTGCCGGGCCTTAGCACACGATAGGATTCTGACAGTATTTCCCGTAAGAATCTATGATAACTTGTAACATCCTTGATTGTAGCCACTTGACCGTAGTCCATCATGTCGAGGTATGGTGGGTGACCGATTATCAGGTCAACCGAATTGTCCTCAAGGAACTGGAGGTCTCTTGCGTCGCCTAGGATGAACTTCTGCCGTTGCAGCTTCGGCTTCAGTTTTGGGTCTTTGTCTACGATCATCGAGAAGCGCTTTTCTTTGGCCCGCTCAGCATCGGGGTTCACGTCTATTCCTAACCCACAACGGCTCAGCATTGCGCAAGCTACGAGAGTGGTTCCGCTGCCAACCATTGGATCGAGAACAAGTTCTCCCTGCCGGGAATATCTCAAAATGCAATTGATGGGAACCATCATAGGGAAAGTGCCAGGGTAGATAGTTCCATTCACGCCATAGAACGGGTCATGCCGTCTACTCATCGGCCAGACAGAATGAAACTGCAGAGCGAACTTTTCTGCGCATTCCTTCCAACGCCGGGGATCGAGGTCGTTGATTTCGGACCATTTGCTACTGTGATTAGACTGCTTTTCTTGGATCTTGAACTCGTGAGTTTCAGGTATTCGTGCTCGCCTAACGACCATCTCGGTCTCGCGGGTTGTGAGATTCTGCTCAACCGCGAGGCGGGCGATGCGAACTTGTTCTTTTCGACTAAGCCCAAGCAGGTGTCTAGCGTGACCTTCAGTTAGGCCGTTGACACGTGTCAACGACTCCTTAACCTGCTTAGGGAGGCTGAGGAGTTGGATGTGACGATTGACCCAGGCTGCATCCTTGCCAAGCTTTTTTGCCAGTCCTCTTTGACTCAGATTGAAGTGTTTGATTCCCTCGCTTAGAGTAGTTGCGATCTCCAAAGGTGAAAGGTTCTCGCGCTGCAGATTCTCCATAAGCGAAATCTCGAATGCCTTTTCGTCGGAAACGTCCATAACAATAAGGGGAACGGTCTTCAGCCCTGCTCTCTCAGCTGCGTGCAGCCGTCTTGAGCCAGCTAGCAGCTCATAGAATGAGCCTTTCTTTCTCGCAAGCAGCGGTTCTAGAATTCCTGTTTCTCGTATTGATTGAGTGAGCTCGTCGAGGCTTGTATCGCTCTTACGCAGACCAGTTCTGCGAATTTTGTTCAGTTCAACTTTCTCAAGGCCTTCATTCACGCCAGCACCGCTTTCTCATTTAGTGAATTGGTTTTCAGTACTCAAATAGATTGAGTTGCCTCGATCTTTGCAAACTCTTCCTCAGCAATCTTCGCTCGAGCAATCTGAGACTTCACGGGTGACTCGATGCGTGGGTCTCGCAAGCGATTCTTCGTGATCCAGAAAATCCATCCACACTTCTCACATTTCTTGCGGCTCTGCGTTGCTTTCGCTCTGCTAATGGCGTCGCATCGTGGGCATGCTACGAGGATTTGGCGGAAACGTTTCTCAGCCCTCCTCATGCTTAACTTCTGTCTAACATACTCTCCATAGTCCTGCGAGAGCGGCCTGTATTCGGTCACATACCCAGTCTCAATCCTTTTCAGTAGACCAAGGGCTTCTAGGCGTTTCAGAATCCGCATCGCAGTCGCTTTGCTGGTTCCGATATCTCTCGCAAGCTTCGATGGATAGGTGAATGACGCTGGATATTCTTCTGCGTTGTACACGGCTGCAAGGGCAATGTAGTCCCGAACCTTGAGTTTGGAAAATATGTTTTGCAGTAGCGAAAACGATATAGTCCCAGCTGTGCAAGTTTCTTCTACCCCACTCATTCTACCCTTTTGCTTTTTGAATTTCAGAGCATAAATAGACGAAGCGAATTCCAACAGATGTGGGTCATGGTGGCGCGCACACACACACTAAAAGCGCCGGACGAACCACGTACTCGCTAATGGACTGGAAGTCGCCGTGATGCTGCGTTGATGAAAGACCGTGACACTCTGTCAATTTCGAAACGCTTAGTGTAGTCCAATCATCAGTTGAACAAAGTCTGCCTTTAATGCACGCAAGACTGGACGTCTTCCTTGAAGCATTCTGTTTCCAAAGTATCTAGCATATGTAGGTTCACAAGACATTTTTCAATAACGGCATTTTGCGGAAGACAAAGTGTGTCGCTGCAAAGCATAATGGAACGCAAATGACGCAGAGCATGAACCATTTTACAATTGGGTACAACGCAATCGGGCTGAGCAACAGAGTGACTGCAACGATGATCAGAGGATGAAACATATAGACGGCAAATGAGTTGTCCGACAGTGTTTTGACCAACGTACTTTGGTGGTTGAATTTCTCCCTGAAGACGGCGATCAGTCCGATGCCCATGGCAACCGCTACAAAGGATTCCCATACCGAAAATCCTGCGCTCTGCCAGGTCAACCCTCCATTAAGGCCAGCCGCATTTCCACTTTCAGTGGCTATTATTACCAACGCCAGCCAAACGAGGAAGCCCAGAGCGATGCCGCTGATAAGCCACCTTTTTCCAGTTCGATAGCTGATCCTGGCGAAGAGGCTGTTTCTGTAAGCTATGATACCCACAACGAAAAGGACGATGTACGAGGCAAAATAGCAGAGCTGCATGTTCAAGATACTCGTCCCGATCGGTTGGACGATCCTGATTAGAAAGGCAGAAACGGAAATGATTAGGATAAGGATGACTGCGTTGGCCAATGACGGCTCGAGCTGCTTCCCACCAGAAGCAGGAGCGGGCCTGCGGACAATCAGACGCACCAACCCGTAAATCAGCGAAAAGATAAAGAGCGCCACCGCGAACCACATCACCCCGGTGTCCGAAAGAAAGCCAGTAATGCTGAAACCGGTGTACTTGTTGCCGAGTTCTACTAAGCCGATGAACGGTGTTATTGCTACCATGTAGATCAGCGAAGGGATGACCAAGCGCTTGAACTTCTCTCCGACGAACCGGCCGAAGCCTTTCCGGTCGTAGCTCCCTGCGACAAAATAGCCGGCGATCATAGACAAGAGCCCCATGAAATATCCCTGTTGAAACGATAGGTAGAATGCGAACCAAATAGTGGATAACACGTCCAGATGAGCGCCTTCATGGTAGTACCAACTGCCAAAGCCGCTGTACGTCACCGCCAGGTGATGCATGACAACAAACGCGATTACCATCAGTCTTAGATTGTCGATGTAAAGTAGCCTTTCCTTTACGTTCCCCGTTTCAATACGACTTGAGACCGCCATTAATCAATGACCTTGATGACGTTGAGATGAAGCCGCAAACTCCCCCTTGACGGCTCGTCCATCCACTACCTTCACCGTTTGTGCGCTCAGGTACTTGCGCGCATTGGTTCCAACAGAATAGGAGCATGTTTTAGGACACATTCGCGCAATGTTCGTGTTTCCATGGCCAAGTCGACTTTTTGACTTGCTTTTTCAGAGGCAAGCCACGCTTTCTTGAAAAGGTCATATGCTGTTGCATGGATGTCCTGCAAAACGTTGTCCTGACCTAGGATCGCTGAGACAGTTTTCTTCAAATCATTGATGCTGAGCTGTCTCATGTCGGCGCAAAGTTTAACCTCAGTCACCCAAAGCAAATTGTCAAGTGCAAATGGGCTTCTTGCTTCATGATTAGCTATTTTACGCACCTCGAACTCCAAGAATTGTTGCAACGTTTTAGACCTGAGCACTGCGTTGGCAATGGAGTCTCTTACCATTTCAGTTAGAAAGCCTGAAAATTCATAATATCTGATTCGCACGTCATTTCTAACAGGTAATAAGGGATTAGAATCGGGGTCGATTTCCCAGTAAGAATGTTTTGTTGGGGCGGTGAGGTGTGCATTTTCATGATCGAAAACAGCCTCTGCATAATTTCCACTGAACATCAAATCTAGAGAGTGGCGGCATGCAAGATTGACATTCAGTATTACCTTTTTCCCGGTGCGCTTTACGTGCAGCATATAGTTTTTGTTGGGGTCGTTCTCGGTCACAATTCGGGTCAATCGGTCCACTTTTTCGTGGGCGATGCGAGTCAGATCTGACCACCATGAAGGCGGGGTTTGTTCTTCCATCGTGCGTCACTCCTCCTCGAACAGTTGGTCTTCTCGGTCAGATGAACATCAAACAAGGATTTCAATGGTGCTGCGAATTTTGATGGTGGTATTGACGGTGCGGGGGGCAGAAACCAAACTGTCGTCGTTCAATCAATGTGTGTGTGGGGTATGGTGGTGCGGGCATCCAAATTTGAACCGTCGTTCTTTCAATTCCTTATCCAGTGGACTCGTTTCGAAACGTATACTTCTGCAACATTGACAAGGGGGTTGGCAACCAACGAACGATACTCAGCTGATCCATAGCCTACCTGCCACCCAGTACTAGTGGAGGTGTGAAGTAGTAGAAGTATGAAGTTGTTTCATGTTGTTAGTATAGTATCATACATTAATACAGAAATCGAAGGAGGAGGAGAACGACACAGTCACTGTTTCAAATGAATACCAAATGAAACGTGCTTAGATGTTTCAAATTGTATGTGTGCTTTAAGCCCTCACGAATCAAAAAATCAAGCGTGTATAGACATATTGACTTGCAGGTCTTCATCGAAATAGTCAGGAACAATCCTGAGCCATTAACAACTAGGCGCATTGCAGAACTAGCAGGATGCTCGTGGAACACAGCAGAACGGTGGTTATTCGTTCTCGAGCAAGTCGGTAAACTGACGCACGAAACTTCTGCCGGCCCGAAAGGCCAGATTCATTTGTGGCGCTTGGCGGGTGATAGAGATATTCGAATGGTTGAAGCGAAAGCTAAATCCTGAACTCGTAAAGATCGGGGATAAGCTCGAGCAGTTAAACCAATCGTTATCAAGCGTTGCAATCAACCAAGCGACCGCTCTGACTCAACTTGACGAGAAAGCTGAGAAAACTTTGCAGGGTATCAGCAGAATTGATGAGCACATAGCCGTTTCATCGCAAGCCATGCCTGAAGAAATGCGGAAAATCATTCTCGAAGCTCTCCAAGTCTGGATCAAGCTAGAGGAAACTAGGAAAGAGCTGCAGAATGCCATTCACCCGGACGCATCCGGTAAAACACCCGGTAACATGTCCGGTACATCACCCGAATCCGGACGGGTACACCCGGACACCCGGTACCAACACCCGGACGTTCAGAGCCTCAGGATAGAGTTAGAACGACTCACTCTCCGCCAACGTCAACTTATCAGCATCCTCATGGAGCGAGGCTGGTTGACCTACGATGAAATCGCTCAAAACCTTGGAATTAGCGTCAGCAGAGCCCGGAATTACGTTAGCGAGATTATTGGACGCGGATTTCCCGTTTCAAAGGTGGATTCAATCGAGGGAAAGAAGATCGGGATACCGACCACGATTCAAGACTTCATTCTTGAGGATAGGCGTCCGGATACACCCGGTAAAACGTCCGGTATAGAAGACTAAACGTCCGGTATACAAAATGAAACATCAGCCCTTAAGTCGAAGGTTGAGAGAATGGATCATGGGGCAAAATTGTCTGCAGAAGTCAGACGTGAAGACATTCAGCCTCGAACGATCAACTGGGACAACCTGCCTGAGAGGTCGGACCTCCGGCCTGACGAGATCTTTATTCACAGACTAACCAGACTATCAGACATCAGAAAAAGATACGAAGCCCTCGGGTGGGACACAACAGTAATCCTGCAAGACCCCACCCACAAGGGCCCCACGGCAGCGAAACCAATCGGATTCCCATACAATTTTCCCGAACATCGGGTTCCACTGTCTCGCTGGGGCGCTCAGGTTGTCCTCCGCCTTCACGTGGATCTCTGCCGTTACTATGGTAAGATAGTCAGCTGGCCTCATGCAGAACCCGACGCAAAATACGAGCCTGAGAAGCATTGGGAAATGTTCCTTGCAAAGAACGAGTTGCGAGGTCCAGCTGTTCTCAGCATCTTTGGTCTATTCTACAGTGAATCTGCGCCAGCCGAGCATATTTCTTAACTTGGCGCTCCACACCGAAGGGCCTCTCCCGTAAGCAGACTATTGACGCCGATGTATCGAAAGACCTGACAGGTCCTGGTTTTTCAGCTGCAGCTGAGACCAAACAGAGGTTATCTCTGCTTTTGGGGATTCACACTGCCATTTGGCAGAGTTTGCGAGTACATGTAATTCGCTTTATATGCAATCGTGAACCCCTGAGAGCGGAAACTCACGAAGTCTCACTTTGTTTCCTGCAAAGTTTTGAAAAGTCCTAAATCGCTCGAAGGACTCAGAATTCGCATCGAGGATATTTCTTGAATCGCCGTCGCTTCTTGAAATACGCAGGTGCAACAGCGGCTGTTGTCGGCGCGTCAGCAGTGGGTCTTGATTATCTTCTCAAACCCGAAACGAGCAACTTGCATCAGGTTACAGCCACTACCACGTCCAAGTTCAACAGTCCTCCTATGGCCCAGTTCGATTACAAACCCAAATACCTCGACCCGACCGACCAAGAGACTATTCAATTCAAGAACCTTTCAACAGATCCTGACGGCGACCCGTTGACCTACAGATGGCTAGTGGACAATCGAGCTGCAAGCACGGAAAGAGATTTCTCCGTAAGACTGCCCATTGGTCAACATACAGTTGAACTCGAAGTCCTAGACCCGCTAACCAAGCGCACGAAAGCACAAGCAGTCACCGTCGAACCTGATCAGCTCTATCCAGCTAAGCCATTACGTGTAAAATACAAAGGGATGAGGATGACTGTTGGCTGGAAAGGAATGAACCATACACCAACCGACATTACCGACGAAAAATTGGATATCATTCACAACGAACTGGGCTGCAATGCCGTGTATATCTTTGGAAATACGGAGTTCGAAGATGATTTGATAGAGGCTGGTAGACTCGCAACACAGAAGGGATTCGACCGCATTTACGTAGCACCAATGTACCTAGACGTGCCAATCGACCAGACGGTTGAAAACATAGGCAAATTCGCAAAGAAAGTTAAGTCCATTCGGGAGACCTCCGATAAGATTGTCTTCATGGTAGGCCATGAATTCTCTTTTGACGCATACGGCATTGTTCCGGGTGAAACGTATCCAGACCGACTGCGTTACTCATATGACCACCCGACCGAAGACTGGCTACCCAAAGTGCAATCGATAATTCCAGACGCGTTTAGAAGAATTATCGCACTATGCAACGAGAATTACGGGTATCATATCACATATGCCGCCACTGTATGGGAGGCCGAAGACTTCGTTCCATGGTCTGACCCTATCTTCGAATCAGTTGGCACGGATGCTTACATTTTCGAGCCGAATGGTGGCACTGAAAACTGGGCAATCAGGCATTTGACTGGACTCAAAAGGTACGGTAAACCAGTGAACTCAACTGAATGGGGCTGTTTGACGTATAAAAGAGCAAGCTTAGAGTGGGGATTTACAGACTCTGATTTGGCTAAGTATCCATACGACGAAGATGAACAAGCAAATTACATACAGCAATACTGCAACATGCTAAACAGAGCCGACATCAGCGGAGCCTTCTATACTCAAATCGATGATGAACGACTTAGAGGCTACGGATTGTACAAGGCCACAAACCCACCGTATTTTGGTCCTGGCTCAAGCCGAAAGAAAGGTTTCTACATGTACAAAAGCTATCAAAGGACGTGACCAACTTCATCTAGACTGAAGTTTCACGTTCGAACATGCCTGAATAAGATCGTGTGAAGAGGCTCAGGACTTTCGCCCTTCATCGCATGGAGAAAGATCGATTCATTATGAGCTTGTGGAGGTCTCGTTTAATTCATTTCGCTGATTGAACCTATTCTTTCCACAATACAAATTGAGTTAGCCAACGGAAAACTGGCGGTTGGAAATAATTTAGGCCATAAAAGAGATTCGAATGGCGATAGGGCCGATACTCGTTTTCAGACGGGCTACCAGCTAGATAGGTTCAGTTCAGTCAAAGACCTTCCGAACTAGCACGTTAGGAAGAAGGTGTCGCTCAGGACTCTGCGCCCTTCATTGCATTGGTTCAGTTCGTACTATTTCTGGCCGATGAGGAGTTCTTGGGTTAGTTCGAATTCTTCGTGGCATTTTGGACATCGAACTTGTTTTCGCTCCAATTCTTCTATGTCATTCACCTCCTCGATGTAAGTCATCTTGATGATATTGTGTAGATGCACCCTAATCGATTTCGATGATTCAAAATATGCATTTCAGAATACAAATCAATAATCTTCCTCGAAAGCAAGTTATTGTTATGCGTACCACGATCAATGTTGATGATAAGATCTGGAAGGAATTCGAACTTGAAATCATTCGACGTTACGGAAAATGCAAGTTCAGAAAGAAGGCGCTTGAAGAGGCAATCAGATTATGGATTGCTACTGGAAAGCGTTGAGTTCTCATATCTTCTTCGAAACACCTGATTTGTCTGTCCAATTGTCTGTCTCGCAGTTTTTTCTTTCAGACAATATACCGCACCTAGATGGTCGCTTTGACTGTCCACACTGATAGACAAACTCGGAGCGTTAATCAGCTTCGCTCACTGAGACGTTAGCGATGCGCTATGATGGAATGTGCTGCTTGCGGAAGTGGCTTCGAAACTTCGCAGATGAAATGCTATACCATCAGAAAGGCAAACGAAAAGCACCTTGTTTGTTTCTGCAACGGCTGCCATGCGGCTTTTCAGCGGGAGATGAAAAGTTCGAAGAGGGATCCAAAAATCGGTAGAACCGTGAAGAAAGTTGTCGGCGCTCTGGGTACTGTTGGGTTCGTAGTGATGATGGCGGTGTTTTCTGTTGCGATGTTTGCGTTCAAGCAAATAATGAAAACAAAGTTTGGCAGTCAGGAATCAGGTGGACTGGGAGAACCAAACTTTGCCGAAGCTGACGAGGCTGGGAAAGAGCCAATGTTTGAGGATTACAACCAAGACGAGCTCAAAGGTTTCCAGGTTAGTGACGACAGCGGGACCTACCCAACTGACGATTTCGTTCACGAGTTGTATGAA
>Ga0315279_10006852_pt1 | contig 14263 bp, 13 predicted proteins | sample YL17G06_20_MG_FD_203694 | JGI IMG/M metagenome (GOLD analysis project Ga0315279, IMG submission 203694) | Sediment microbial communities from Yellowstone Lake, YNP, Wyoming, USA - YL17G06_20 | ecosystem: Environmental > Aquatic > Freshwater > Lake > Sediment | place: USA: Wyoming | collected... | reverse complement strand
CCATAGGTTCCACTCTTTTCCATGCCATGGCTAAGTCCTCCTAATTAGACCTCAGCCATTTTTACTCTAAAGTGTTACCTATGTCTTGTCTGTATTGTGTTACCTATCTCTTGTCGTCACACCAAATTGATTTAGCTCTCTATAATTTCGATGGATTCTGGCTGGAGGCGATGGAGATTGGGCAGTTGGTTTCGGCCGAGACGGGCGTCAATTAGGACAGAGCTATCGAGGTATTGCTCTGTTACGATTGTCCCGTGCGCCCGCAGAAAGCTTTGCACCTTGCCGTTCGCTTGGCTGCTGGCAACTCGCACTAAAACTTCGCCTCCTCTATATTTTTCTGTAACGACTTCAGCGAGATGGTTCAGACCAAAACCTGTCTTGGCAGATATGCAAGTCGCATCGGCAAAAAGTGTCTGCAGCATTTCAAGGTCGCTTATTTTCCTGACAATATCAACCTTATTTAGAATTTTCAAAACCGGCTTTTCGCCGCAGCCAATTTCAACCAAAACCTTCTCGACAGATTCGATTTGCTTGAACACCTCCGGATTTGATGTGTCAATAATATGCAAAAGCAGGTCTGCATTTATCGCTTCTTCGAGCGTCGCCTTAAATGATGCGACTAATTGATGAGGTAAATTTTTGACAAAGCCAACCGTGTCACTTATCAGAACTTCTATGCCTCTGGCAGGCGTCCATTTTCTTGTTCTGGTATCGAGTGTCGCAAAGAGTCTGTCCTCCACAAGAACGTCGGCATCGGTAAGCGCATTGATAAGCGTGCTTTTGCCGGCGTTGGTATAGCCGACGATGCAGATTTTGAACATTCCCTTTCGAGCATCAATCTCGCGGACTCGGCGTTTGTCGATATCAGCAAGCTCTCGCCTTAGGTCTATGATTCGTTTAGAGACCAGACGCCGGTCGATTTCCAACTGCTGTTCGCCCGGGCCTCTGGTGCCTATGGCACCGACTGCGCCTGCTGCGGTTGCGCCGCCTGCGCCGGCAAGGGTATCGAGGTGCACCCACATCCTGGTCAATCGCGGATATGTATATTCAAGCTGCGCCAATTCGACCTGAAGCTGCGCTTGTTTTGTCTTTGCTCTGGTGGCAAAGATGTCTAAAATCAACTCGCTGCGGTCGATGACCTTGGCGCCGGTAATTTCTTCAAGCCCGCGAATCTGGGCAGGCGAAAGGTCGTTATCGAAAATCACGACATTAGCTTCGAAGCGTTTGACGCGGTCTCCAAGCTGCTCGGCTTTGCCTTTACCTATATACGTCGAGGGATTTATTTTGCGGATTTTCTGCTGAAATTTATCCACGACAACCGCACCGGCAGTTTCAGCAAGGGCAGTAAGTTCAGCCAAATCGTCCCCCCTCGAACCCCCAGGAATAGCAGCTACCAATATCGCCTGTTCTTTTCTAACTGTCAGAGTCTGACGCAATTTTTCCAACTAAATCGCACCTCCTTAACTATTTATCTATTTTACCAGATTTACCTATATTATACAACAAACCCCTAATATTAAGCAACCATGCGGTTTTTTGGGTCAATGAGTCCTTTTTTAAGGAGGCCAAACAGGCCAGTTCATACGCCAAAAATCGCCAATATACATTTTTTACTTGAAACAATATAACACTTTTATTAGAGTATTGAAACAGACGGCTCTGATTGGCTAACCAGGATATAGTGTCGTTTAGTCATTACTTTCAATATCGGTTCAGGAATAAAAAGGTCTGTCTTTATATGTTAAAGGTTAAAACGCGAACAGGCGAAACAGTTCAGCAAATGATAAGGAGATTTAAGAAGCTCTGTGAAAAAGAGGGCTTAATCAGGGATATGAAGCGCATTGCATATTATGAAAAACCATCGGAGAAAAATCGCCGGCGTATGCGCAAGGCCCAGCGAACAGTAAACCGCTACTAAAACTCGCCATAGACTTTCAAGCCGGGCAAGCAAGTTAGGGAAAACGAGCTTGCTCGGTTTTTGTTTGCAGACGTAACAAATCCACATCATCGGCCAAAAGTGTCCTGCCTTTCAACTATAATCAGGACGCTTTCTTGACAATAGGATTAGACTACCTGGGCTTGGAGATTGAACAGCTGGCAGAACTCGACAAGATGCTGTTTGTAATCGCCATAGAAAAATATCTGGTGGAAGCAGGGGAAGCTCAAAACCTTTTGGTCGCCGTCGAATTTCACTCTTACGGAGACCACGCATCCGCCCGCACAGCGAGAAAATCAGCAACCTGAGCAAATGATAGCGAAGAAAAAGTGAAAGCAAAAATGACGAAAAGACATAGAAGGCAAACTATTTGTTTCATTGTTATTTTTGCTTAAAAAAACTTCAAAATCAAAAGCCAATAATTTTATTGCAAAGACTTTTTTACTCAAATAGAGGCCCTATCTCTAAAAGCAGTCAATCTTCCCGGGCGTTTTGAGGTCTATCAGCTCCTTGAGAAACCTTTGGGCTGAAGACACATCAATGGTCTCTGAAAAATCAGGATTAAATATTGTTAAAAAATCACCTGTCAACTGTGTGACTCCCCGGGAGTTACGACCGGCCCAATGAAATTGTACACGGGTTGATTTAAGAACGGTTGTGTCAAAGATTGAAACAAGACACGTCTTCAAGTTACTATCCTCAACATCAATGCCGATAAAGAAAAAAGAAAACACAATGTTTCCCTTTGCCAATTCTTTCAACACTTTATCAATGTTATAAGCTTTGGGGCTTGAAGCCATCGCAAGAATCTTTGTCTTTATATCGATCTTGATCTCGGGGCCAAGAACAAGAGTCCAGCTAATGTCTTCGAGGTTATGAAAATTCCCTGCTTTTGTAATAATCTGCTCTATTGTATTGCCGCGAAGATTAATATTATCAATCTGAGCTGCCTTCAATATCTCACATTTTTCACCTCGAACCAATCCATCAAGTTCATCATATAATTTAAGGTATTCCGAATGCTTGCTTAGCCGCTTGGCAAGCTTAGGGCTTTCAAGAATCTTCTGTTCTTGCTCCTCTGAGGGGATAAATCTTGCCCCCGTGGGAGCAATTGCATTAGTGCGCTCTACAAGCCGTGCAAGATTGTCCTCCCAAGAGAATTGCCGGTGAATTTCGAAAAGGATGTCAAAATTTTCAGATGAGTTTTCAATATCATCGTATTTACGCAGAATATCATGCCCAAGAAAACTACCCCTGATTTTATCAACTTGTAGTTGGTGTGAACTATGACTAATCTTCTTAAGAAAAGTCGTATTTGCTAACAAAAGTTCGGTACTTTTGGGTCGTACAACACAGACGATAAACGGAGAACGGTCGTAATTTTGTAAAGCAGATAGTGAAAGTATAACATTGGAAAACGATTGACCTTTGGCCGTTGAAAATCGAATTGCAAACTCTGGTCGATGGTAAACCGATCTCGTTTTTTGCAAACCAAAATGAGAAGCTGTCGCCTCAGCAATTTTAGCCTTTGAACATCCGGGATGATCCGCTGCGTATGACCCGACGAATGAAGTGAGTTCTGAGAGTATCTTACTCAAGGTAATTACCAGAGAACAAGTTTTGTTCTTTTCTACTCCTCGGTTTTGACATCTGTTCAGACAAAGTATTTCTCTCCCAGAACACACCTTCTGAGAAACCCTGTATTGTAATATCTTTTTCGGCAAGTTCGAGACGGCGGGCTGCCAGAAGACAGTATTCCTCGTCAATCTCTATGCCAAGACATTTACGGCCTAGTTTCTTTGCAACCACAGAGGTTGTGCCACTGCCAAGAAAAGGATCAAGCACGAAATCGCCAGGATTCGTACTCGCAAGGATCAATTTTGCGAGGAGCTTTTCACTCTTTTGTGTCGGATGGTCCGTATTTTCTGGCATAGACCAGAACGGTATAGTAATATCTGTCCAAATATTAGATGGATGAGTATCACGAAATTTCCCGCATGCAGTATTTGTCCAGTCTTTCGGCTCACCATTAGATTGTGTATAAGGCGCTAAAACTTTACGTCGCATCTTTACAGCATTAACATTGAATGTATACTTATTAGATACCGTGCAGAACCATACGTCTTCACTTGAGTTCTTCCAATTTGCTTTTGCTCCTCGTCCCTTCTCACGTTCCCAAGTAATTCGGTTGCGGACGATAAAGTGTTTTGAAGCAGACTCAAAAATTGATACAGAAGTCAACCAGTCTCCGCAGATATAGATAGATGCCGTTGACTTCAGCAGTGGTTTAAGTGACCTTATGATCTCGTCTATCCAAGCCGTATAATCAATGACATTACGCCGGGAAAACCTCTTGCCGTTGAACGATTTGTCAAGATTGTATGGTGGGTCCAGAAACAAAAAATCAACATGTGCCATCGGCAGAAATCTGACCCATTCACGGTAATCTCCGCGAACGATACCCGTTAGCGGTGTCTCTACACTCAAAGATGGCTTTCTTGTTATGATATACTTTTTAAGGCGGATACGGTCATTCTCATCAAGCGTCAATGTCCGATTTTTAGGTGCTCTTAATTTTAGTTTTGATAAAATTGCCATATCAACATTCACTTTCAATCCATTAGCTTACAAGCTGATCGACTCCGAGTCAAATTTCCTTTTCAAATATACTCAAGATGGCCTTTCTATCAACTGTAATCATTGCCAGCCGTGAATTTAGCAGCTTTAGAAATCAGTATTTGGCCGATAATTCAGAGTCCAACCGGTGGTTTCGTTGTTTTGGGAATATCAGACTATCTGTGCTGCCAGGCCGAACAACTGGCAGAACTCGATAAGATGCTGCTTGTAGTCGCCATAGAAAAATATCTGGTGAAATCCGGGGAAGCTCAAGACCTTTTGGCCGCCGTCAAATTTCACTCTGACGGAGACCACGCATCCGCCGGACGGCGGCACGCTGACGTTGTCCACCACCGTGCCGGATGAAATCAGCAATTCCGTTTTGGCATTTTGTCTCTCGCCTGGGACAAGGACATCGACGCAGGTTACTCGCTGTCCCTTGCGCCAGATAGTGCGAGGGACGGCATCTCTATTGCCGTGGTGATGTCTTATGTCAAACGGCTCAGGCGGCTGGTCAAAACCATTCAGCCGTGTTGGGCAGGAACAATGCGCCCCTATAACGGCATTATTGGCGGTATCGGCCACAGGGTCTTGCTGAAAGCCAGGACGGTCGAACAAAAACTGCACGATAATGTGCGAAGCCACCGCACCATAATCGGCCTCACAGGCCGCAGGAATTCCATCATCATTCATCCGCGACCAGGCGATGCAGGGAAGGCTCACTTTAATTTTTCCCAGCGCTCCGAGGCAATCCATCGTAATCGCATCAGCGGCTTCTCTTTCGAGAATCTTTCCGGCTACGTAATAACTCTTGACGCCGTTTATAACATCCTGGCGGGTCGCGCCGGTTATGCGCCGAGCCTGGCGGATATAGCTATCTGCCATCGCCAGTATTTCTTTGCTGTCAGGAGTGCGGTTATATTCCTCGATAAATGTATTAGCAGGCACGTGTCGCAGTGTGATTCCCAAATCCGCCATCGTTGAGTCGAACCTCTCAGCACCCTTGATTACAACACAGCGTGCCCGGCGTATCCTGGCGCCGGCCTTGAGCATTTTCAGGCCATAAATCGGCTGACTAAAATCGTCGGTCGAATAAATAACGCAGCCCGGTCTATCGGCAAGATTTATTGTGTTAGTGGTAAAAGAGGAGCCAACGGGTGAGAAAATAACAGTCGGAATTCCGGTATCGACCGCTTTGACTGCTGTTGGCCAGGCGTGCTCCTGACGGTCCAGGAGCAGTAACATTAGACCGTCAACATTGGCACTTTTAGCTTCTGCCAGCCAGCTATCTGCCTCGGCGGAGCTATAAATCGGGTATGGCCGAAGGTCTAATTTTATGCCCAGTGCATCGGCTGCCTGTGTCAGTTGCGTGGTGTATTTACGTCTCGCTGCCTGGCCATCATAGACAGCACCGGGCCACAGCATACCATAATCTTCTTTTCGCCGAACAAATGCTGCCTTTATAGTCGGCACATATTTTGAGGCTGGTCCGCAGGCTCGTATAAGATATTCAGTAACCGTCGGTTTCTTTGCTGCCGAAAGACATCCGGGCAACAGAACCGTCCCTGCAAACAGGCCTGCTGAGTTGCGCAAAAATTCTCGCCGGGTAGAAATATGATTACAATTACAATGTAGAGGGCATTTTCCCGAAGCCATCATAATCTCCTGTAAAACAAACAAAGCAGTTGCAATTACTTACTCAAACTGACTGATTCGATGGCATTAGTAATTGTAACTCTTTTATTTGTAAGAGAATATAGTCCATTGTCATTCTGAGCGAAATGAAGTGAAGCGAAGAATCTGGCCCTTGAACAAATGGTTTTTCTTCTGCTAAGGCCAGATGCTTCGCCCCTGCTGTTTGCTTGTGCAAACAAGCTGCAGGGGCTCAGCATGACAATAAAACCAGTCAGTTTGAGTTACTTATTGAAGAAACTCACCTGTTTTTTGCTGCATTTACTATGCGGAATATAGTAAACGGTAGGAAATAAATTTTCAAGAATTTCCCCGGAACCCTCCGCAGTTGGGGTCATTGGGCAGGTTCTCAAATAGTGTTTATTTACCTAATGTAATCACCCTGGCTTAGTCCTGTGGTTCTTTACTGAATTCCGGCACAGGCCAGAAAACCGTATCGCCGTTGTTCATCCATTTTCTAACTCGGCCTTTTGAATCCTTACCTGATTCGCCGCCATCATCTTTGAAGTTGGACCCAACGCTGTAGAGCGTGAAATCATCGCCTATTTTTTTGTAAACGAGAGGTTTGTCGCTAAACGGGTCGGCCGGCAGCTCCTTCAAGTATCCTGCTGCAATCAGCTCATCAAGGTTTGCCGGATATTCGTTTTTCTCCAATCGCCACCGTCGAAGTGCCAGGATAGCTATCGTCGCCTCATAGTGTAACTTGCCACGATATGCTATCTCAGATGCTCGGTCGATAGCGGGCATTATGATATGTATTAAAAAATACCTGTATTTCGACAGTGCTGAAATCATATCATTGACGCCGTTGGGGTCGCTGATGTGCCTTTGGTAAGGACTCATCTTAGCTCTGTTAATCTGAAGGCCATAAATCTCGTTACCTTTAGCTATTGTCTCATCGCGGCCCGCGTGAACCATAGCTGCTGCCGTATAAAAAGGTAAACGCACCATATTTATTCTTACCTCATCAGCAGAGCCTGTAATATCTCCGAGATAAGTCAGCTTATAGGGGATTAAGTGCCCTCCGCCCGGACCACCCTCCGTAAATAAATGCTGAACCACATCCAGAAAGCATATTCTTTCGCCTTCAACATTCATAAGCGGATACGATTGCGGATAAATTTGTAGCAAACTCTCCTGGAGGTGTTTTAGGTCAACAGGTGATAAATCTTTCGTCCCAGCAATATTCAGTATTTCCTCACAGGCCAAACTGTTGATAGCCAGTCCCACCAACTGCTCGACAAGCGTTCCCTTTCCCTGCCAGTGACTGCCGCTCCGAACAATTGACAGACAGTCTTCTAATGCCTGATGCGGCTGGTTTGCATCTATTTGTATCCGTGCCTGCCATCGCCCAAGTCTTGCCAGGTTCCTTATGGGAGACAGATGAGGCAGTAGGATACTAAACAGCCACTTATCCTCATCTTTAGTATTGGGGCCATACTGGTATTCCCTGTAGCAGTATGACTTGGAACTGGCCTTGACAAATTCCTGCCAGGCGGCTTCGTTGAGTTCGGCCCATTTTTTGATTTTTTGCTGATGGTCATCGGTAAGACTGCCAAGGCTTATACGTCCTGGTGCAGTAAATTCATGCATATCATTCAACTCTTGATTTGGCTCGGTAAATAGTGCTGCCGCCTTTTCGTAGTGTGGCCAGGCATTATCTTCATCTTTAATCTGCGGCCTGCTCATCTGATTCCACACCGAGAGGTAGTCAACGCTTATGGTCGGCCTGCCGGTAAGAAACCAGCCGGTATAAAGAACGAATAACAAAATCAGCACACCAATTGTCTGAAAAGTTCTGGCAACTACCGTGCGCCAAACTGGTCGGCATCGCTTCTTGGCTCTTCGTAGCAAAATGCCCAGCAATTTAGCATCACCGAAATCGGCTATTAGCTGCCGGGCTTTTTGCTCTCTTTCCTGGTCGGTCGCACAGTTTTTAAGCTCATCTTCAAAATGCGCTGACAGTTCAGCCGCAACATCCAGCCGCACGCTTTGCCGATAACGCATCTTTTTGATGACGAGCTTAATAAACTCATTTACACAGACGGGTAATTTTTGTAAATCGCTGCTTTTTTCGTTACCTGTCATAATACAGGCCTCCACTTCTTTTTTCCTGCCACAAAGTCACCAAGACACTAAGTTTCAATTTCTAACTTCTTTGTGCCTTTATGCCTTCGTGGCTAATTTTTTACTTTTAAGCCGGAACAAGCGCTCCGCTGAAAACAAAATTCAATCCGACCGCCAGCTCACGGAGCTGTGCTTTTTGTCTTACAAGCTCATCCTTGCCTTCGCCTGTGATTGAGTAATATCTTCTTCTTCGGCCGGTTTCAGACGTTTCCCATCTGCCCTCGACAAGCTTCTTTGCCTCCAGATTGTAAAGCAATGGATACAGCGTGCCTTTGCCGAGTGTCAGAACGTCGCCGCTTCGCTGCTCGATGGCCTCGCTCAATTCATAGCCATACATTGGCCCGCGAGATAAAATCTCCAGAACAACCACCGGTGCGATTCCTTTTAATAATTGACTTTCAAATTTCATACAAAACTCCTTATCAACTTTTAGCAACCTTTTTACCTGTCGTTTGACTCACCCAAAATCTAATAGACATCTTGATATACCTTACATTACCAATTATGTCATACATACTATGCAATGTCAACTAAAAAATTGAAAAAATTAAAAAATTTTTGAAATTTCTCCAAATCCGGTAATAAACAGGACTTAAGAACGATAACTACTGTCTTATGGTCCTGACAGATGCCATTTCTGATTGCCAGTAACCTCGAATCTAATTCTCAATCGCACTGAATTCTGACGAACGGAGTCTGACCAATACCACCATCAAGATTACAGCTAAAAGAACTGGAAGTAACAATTGCAGATATGCCCAGATAATGGCTATCTGTCCATACTCTTGAGCACCCATCGTTCGTGCCAGAGCAGCAGAAAAGAAAATTCGTGCAGCATTAAGAACTACCACAGCAGCAATAAAACCCACAACGAGTATGATTCTGATAGCAAAGTTGTTAAGCCATCGACCGAACCGCAGGATTTTCCAGTTGTGTCGATAAGATAGACAAAAGAAAAAAATCACCAGTCCCAGAATTGCAAGGTTTGAGACAACGCCAACCAGCCCCAGGCCATAACTTCTTATGCCACTCAGGCCCGCAAGAAAAAGACAAACCTGCGATACGGCACCTGCAAGGTAACTGGCAAATAGATAAGCCAGTATGCCTGCGGTCATCCAGAAACATCTCCTTCTCAACATACCAGGCCAATTTACTTTTGCAAACTCACCGGCAAGAGCATCTGTGTCACCAACTCGATGTGCAGCTACCCAAAAGGCTTCCTCGCCAGACAGCTTCAAGGTAGTCAATCGCTCAATTTCTTCTCTTAGATGGCTTTCCAGCTCATCGATGTCTGACTTATCGAAGGCCTCCGATTGAACCAATGCGCAACGCCACTTTTTTATCTGTTCATTCAGGTCAAACATAGTTTTTTCTCCCATAATCGTCTCAAAGTCGAATATGTTAACATCCATTGATTTTTTTGCTCTTTCAACACCTTTTTGCCTTTTTTCTTGAGCTGATAATACCTTCGCAGCCTGCCTGCCTCGGAGGCACGACTGAAGGACTTTATCAAACCCTGACGTTCAAGCCGATGCAAAACAGGATAAAGCATCCCGTCTGTCCATTCCATCCGTCCGCCGGATAACTGGCGAACACGCTTTATGATAGCGTAGCCGTAGCTATCTCCCTCAGCCAGAATAGAAAGAATCAGCGGAGTAGCGGACGCCGCAACCAAATCCTTTTTTATAGCCATATTTGCGCCTCCAGAACATATACCTAATAGCTATATACATAATACATCTATGTATTATATTGTCAAATAAAAAATCCAGAAATTCAAAAAAATTTTAACTTTGTTATGACAGTGTGGACCAGTAACTTCATTCGCCTGCAGTGTCGGCTTCAGACGCAAAATTTCTGCAAGGTCATTCAGGAAAAGAGCTTACGGTTTTTCTCCGCAGTCATAAAAAAACAAGACCCAGGACCTTTACCAATGGTCTTGGGTCCTGAGGTTTTGTGTATCTTGTGCCTTATGCCTCTTCAACCATCTCAAAGCCGAGCAAGGCAGCGATATGTTCGACGGGACGTTTGAGGTCGCCGTAGAAAGTAACGCGGTGCCAGCCCCACTGGTCCCAGAATTTCAGCAGCTTGTCAATACTGCCTTTCGGCTCAGCAGCAAGTTTAGTCCGGCAGGCCTTATCCTCATCAATGTTCGCCACGGATTTACCCTGGTGGAATACCACCTTGCGATTGTCCGGATTGAACTCAATCGTAGTGGTCATCTCACCCAGCGGCATCAGCGACCGCACTGCAGCGCCTTTGCGGTCCTCGGAGTGGCTGCGAATATGGTATGGGTTGCTCGGACCATCAGGCCCATAGACTTTATTGGGCGCTACACAGTGAGCATAGATAATCTGGTTCTTTGAGGTATCGATAACCGGGTCGGAGATATAACCGGGTCTGCCAACAAGATAGCTCATAAGCAGCATCGTGATAGTGGATGTAAGGTCGCCTTCGCAGGCGCCGACGTAGCCATCGTTATTGAACTGGAAGAAACCCAGGCACGGATATGCCGTGATATGTCCGCCGTAGAATCCACCCAGGCAGTTCATCGCAATGGCCCTGGCCTTATTTTGCTCCATCAACTGGCGCATTGCCAGATACATCGCCCCCGAATTCTCAATTTCCTGGTGTGATGGCTCCACAATTTTCTCCGCCTCACTTGTCCAGCGTTTTGCCCATTTGCGGGCCTCATCGCGGTCGGCCTTTTCGTAAAGCTCGTTGAGCGGGTCATAGTTTATCTCCACGGTCTTGGTGCCGAAGACCTTTTGCACGCTCTCAGCAGAACAGCCAAAGCCGCCTCCGATACGCAGAATTACCGATGACTGAATCTTCTTGATGCACTCGAAGCATTTAGCTGCTTGAATTACGTCGTCAAACTTCGTGGACGAAACACCGGCCACTTTTAATCCCTGCCTTTTAGCAGACGAATATGCAGTCAAAAACTCTCCTGAGCCGCCATACAGGTCATCGACAAAAATAGTAGGTCTGCCAGATGCAGCGATAGTCTGAGGAGCGCCTGTCCAGATACCTATCATATAGATAAGATAGCCATCGACTTCCTTATCGCCTTCGAGGATTTTTTTTGCCTCATCTGCATTTTGTGCTGTAGCAGGTAGAAACTCGACGCCCGGACAGCCTTTGCGAAGTTTTTCCAGAAGTTCCTTCTTGCGTCCTTCATAGTCGTAGCCGATGTTTGGCCAGGTGGGGCTTTGCGGCGGGATATGCGTAAAGACAAGCCGCACTTTGGCTTTCTCTTCACTGGCCGCCGGTTGGGCCAACGCCGGTAGGGCAGTTAAGGCCGATATGCCTGCAAGGCCGGCTGCGCAGGCGGCACAGCCGCCAATAAATTCCCGCCTCGACAACCCACAACCTGTCCCGGCAGCTTTTAATGATTCTTGTAATTTAGCTTGTTTGTCTTTAGAGTTCATATAAACCTCCTAAATTTTTATTGTCGTTTCGTTACGGTTTTATTGCTCACAAATATATACCATAATTGCGCCAGAATCCAATAGCAAATTTTTATTAATCTAATTTAGTAGCGTGTTTGCAGTGAAATTCCTTGCAAAAACACTCCTTTAATTATAAAGTAATCTGAACTTTGCTAATAAACTGAAATATTGTAGGGTGGGCTTTAGCCCACCAATTTCCCTTATAAAAAGCAGAGTTTATCCGTCTTGTGCCTGGTAGATTAATCTGTGTTTGCCCGCCGTTGTTTAGCGGGTTAATCAGTGTCAATCCGTGTCTAATAAAGAACAGTGTTAATCAGTGTCGAAAAATAAACCGGAGCAGTGGCCGAGCGGTTTAAGGCGGCGGTCTTGAAAACCGCTTCCCGAGTAATCGGGACGGGGGTTCGAATCCCTCCTGCTCCGTTATGACGGTGGCACGGCCATTCCTTCGGCTACGCTCAGGACAAGCCTGGCCGTGTCTTCACGGGCTGGAAGCCCGTGCCACATAACGGAGCGGCCCGAAGGGGAATCCCTCCTGCTCCGTTGAGTCGTTGTGCGTGTTGCGTATTTCGTAGTTCGTAATCTTTCCAAAGGAAGGAACAGTATGAACAAGAAACAGCGTAGTTTAATGTCTCTATTAGTCGTAGTGTTAGCTGGAATATGTCTATTTTACAGCGGCCCACTATTTGCGCAGTTCCGTGCTGCCATTGCCGTCCGTAACGTAACACCCGACCCGCTTCTTCCTGTCTCAGGCGGCGTGGGGCCCTCTGAACCTGTCAATCGCAAGATTGGTGAATTGACAGTGCGTGCACTGGTTTTTGAAAACGGCGACACTCGTATTGCTATTTGCAGCGCCGACTTTCTCGGCTTCCCGAGCGTCCTTTGTAACAAGGTTCGCCAGAAGGTGCCGAGTATCCCTCCGGAGAACATCCTCATCGCTGCCACGCACAACCATAGTGCGCCGGATTGCTATGGCTTTCCTGACAGAGATGGAAAAACCGGTGCTGACATTGCATACTTGAATAATGTCTGCGATAAACTGGCCGATGCTATCAAACAGGCTGTAAGCCAGTTGCAGCCGGCACATATCAAAATAGCAACAGGTGTAGCAAAGGGCAAAATTGCATATAATTATTATGCAGAGAAACTTTTTGACCCGCGATGTCACGTCATCCAGGCCCTCGACGTCGAAGGCAAGCCGTTTGCCACTCTTGTCAACTACGCCTGTCATCCTGAAGTAATCGGGCCGGACCAGGGTATTCTCTGCCCGGATTTTGTCGGGCCGCTCTACGAGCAGCTCCAAAAGCGAGACGGCGCCATCGGCATCTTTATCAATAGCGCAGCAGGAGGAATGGTTACCGCCGACTGCCGGGGCCCTGATGGCAGAGACATCCGAAGCTGGGATGAGTGCGTGCGCATCGGCCATCTTCTTGGAGATGAGGCGCTTCGTATCATTGCAGATGCACCGCTCCAGAAAGACCCGAAGCTGTTCTGCAAAAGCACAATCGTCGAATTTCCCGTTGAAAGTGAAATTCTGCTGGCCGTTATAAAGTCCTCTCCCCTGAGTTATAATCTAAACGAAAAAGGGAAAGTCGGCGCTCAGGTCAACGTCGTCAACATCGGCGATGCCCAGATATTGACAATTCCCGGCGAAGCGCTGCCGAACATCGGCTACTATTTGAAACGAAATATGCACGGCAGGCACAATCTGCTTTTTGGCCTGACCAACGATGCCTTCGGCTACATCTTGACAAAGGTGGACTGGAAAAGTTTTGAACGTTACAACTACATTAGCAGAACCTGCCTTGGTGAGATGACCGGCGAAATCTTCATTGACCAGGCCCTTAAATTGGTTGACACCTCCCCTCGCCCATAGAACACCACCACCGCTCAAGACAGGTGCAGAGCCACAAAGTCACAAAAATATAAATAAAGAATACGGCTATACCTTTGATATATTTTTCTTAACTTTTACCAAATGGGTATAATAGCGCCATATCGTTGCTTTTAAGAAACCTTTATGAAACTTAGAATATCCATTTGGATTGTTGTAATTGCCGTCTGTGTGGGTCTGGGTCTGTGGCAGCGAGGAAACTTGGGCCTCATCTGGCGAGAATACTCATCCCTTCACAGGCATATCAAATATGAAGACCATTCGATGAAAATACATAGCCCTCTTATTCCCCTTACAGTAGCAAAAGAAGACCCCGAAGCAGCAGCGGTTGTAGAGGTACGTCTCAGCCGTTCCTATCGTGAGCCGGACGAAAAAATCGAGACGGTTGCCGATAAACTTCTTGAATACCCCGATAACAAATTTCTGTAAGCGTTCAGGCAGATTTTGCTAAATTGCCTGCCGTTTTTATTAATGATGGAACGGGAACACCGTCTAAATGACAACAACAAGCTTGACGCAAATATTCAATAACACTTCTACCCTGCAAAC
>Ga0315279_10006851_pt1 | contig 14267 bp, 13 predicted proteins | sample YL17G06_20_MG_FD_203694 | JGI IMG/M metagenome (GOLD analysis project Ga0315279, IMG submission 203694) | Sediment microbial communities from Yellowstone Lake, YNP, Wyoming, USA - YL17G06_20 | ecosystem: Environmental > Aquatic > Freshwater > Lake > Sediment | place: USA: Wyoming | collected... | reverse complement strand
GGTGACGACTTCGAAGGACTCGCCAAAGCCCGGGAAGTAGGTCCAGCGCAGGCCGATGAGGGCGACGGACTCTTTGAAGCGGAAGGCGGCGCTGCCGCCGGGGACCATCATCATGTCCTCTACCCCGAGCGGGAAGGGGATGAATCCCAGACCCGTCTCCGCCCGCAGCCTCGCCCACATTACATACAGCGACACGATCAGACAGGCGATCGCCAGGCCTACGAGCGGTCGGGTGCCGATCACGATGCAGAAGTAGGTCATGTAGGCGAGAGAGGCGATCATCCCCACTACCGCCCAGCGATAGGTGAGCGGCTCGCCGGGATCGGAAGCGTCCGGGCGGCCGGTGACCGCCAGCCGCAGCGCCCGCGCCAGGTGCCGTCGGCCGGTCCACAGCACCCACAGGCCCAGAGCGAGGACCGCGCCGCCGCCCTGGTAGTAGGGGGCGGGGAAGGAGGTCTCGTACCAGTCCTCCGGCAACTGCGGGGTGTGTCCGGCGGTGATGGCCATCACGGTCATCGCCACCCGCACCAGCCAGAAGAACCAGCAGGAGAACGAGAGCTCCTTGGGGATGAGGAAGGCAATGGCGATCATGGTAGGGTCGAGCCAGAGGTCAACCTGACCGATGCCGGCCATCGGCCCCACCTTCTGCCATTGCACCAGCGTCTTGCCTACCAGGGGGATGCCGGGCATAGCCGGGAAGAAGATTCCGAGGGCGTTGATGAGGGCGATTACCAGCGTGACCGCGAATCCCATCCAGAACACCGCCACCACGGGGAGGCGGCCGATGCCCCGGCGGTCGCTCTCCTCCGTTCGGATCAGCTCCAGGGGCACTTGCGCCAGGGGAAAGCTGAGGCGCTCATGGGTGATCCACTGCAGGCGAAACAGCACCACCACCGAGAGAGTGCAGACGAACAGCGCGATCATGAACGAGCCCCAGGCCGCGAGGGTGGGCCACCATGCCCCCCAGGGCACGGGCACCTCGCCGCGGAAGTAGTTCTCCACCGCATCCACGTTGGTGGGCGAGAACCAGTCCGGGAAGTACTGCAGGAACGCAGTCTGCCATTCGGTGATGGCGCGTGCGAAGTAGCGCGGCGCCAGGTCGTGTCCGATCATCCAGGCGAGGATTCCGTGGGTCATCAGCGGGCCGGCCACCAGCACGATGGCGTAAATGGTGAGCAGCTCGTTTCTCTGGAGCCCCTTTCTGCCCACCCGCTGCAACAGCATGTTGATGCCGCCGAGCACGAACAGCAGGAAGATGCAGGCCATGGAGGGGACGCCGGAGGCGAACATGTAGCTCGCCCCATAGACCAGCTCGCCGTAGAACCCGCCGATGGCAATGAGTATCAGGAAGAAGAAGGCAATGGTGACGGTGCGGAGGTTGATACTACCGCGGCCCTGCCCTCTCTCTGCTCCCTCTGTCATGCTCCCACTCAATGTGCCTACCTAGGCCGTGTCGCCGGAGGGACACGGCCCGGCGACATTAGGATCCCTCGTGCCCGCCCTCGCCCGTAGCATGCCCAGCGGGCGGGCAGATCAAGCTTCGACTCCTCTTCGCCGCGCCCTGCTCTATCCCTTCGCCCCACTCGGCGCCTTGTGCCTGTCTACCCTTCCTTCCGACGCGGCGACAGGGGCGGCGGGGCCGGGCGTGGAAACTGAGGTGAGGCGCCCATCCGCCTGCGATGGGCAGGCTTCCATGTCGACCGACCAGCTCTCGCGGCAACTTACCATCGCCTTCTCCGACCGCCAGATCTTCCTGGTGGGCGGTTCTCTGCGCGATCGGCTGCTGGGGCGGCCTATCAAGGACCTGGACCTGACCACCGACGCGATCCCGGAGGAGATCCGGCGACGGGTCTCGCCCTGGGCGGAGGCGGTGTGGCTGGTGGGGGAAAAGTACGGCACCGTGGGGATCATGAAAGATGGCGTGAAGGCGGAGATCACCACCTTCCGCGCCGACACCTATGACGGCGCTTCGCGCAAGCCACAGGTCACCTTTGGGGACGACGTGATAGCGGACCTGGAACGTCGGGATTTCACCATCAACGCCATCGCTCGCAACCTGCACACCGGCGAGCTGCTCGATCCTTTCGGCGGCCGCACCGATCTGGCCGGGCACCTGGTCCGTTTCGTGGGCACTCCGGCGGAACGGATCGCCGAAGACCCGCTGCGCATGCTTCGCGCGGTGCGATTCTGCGCCCAGTTGGGCTTCGAGCTCGATCCTGCCACCGCGGTCGCCATCGCCAAGCGGCCTCAGGAGCTGACGCGCATCTCGTGGGAACGTATCCGCGACGAGATGGACGGCGTTCTTCTCGCAGAGCACCCGGTGGAGGGCCTGCGGCTACTGATTGACCTTGGGCTTGCTGAGCACGTGCTGCCGGAGCTGCTTCGGCTGCACCTGCCCCAGCCCGAGCGACACCACATCAAGGATGTGCTCGACCATACTCTGGACACCGTCGCCTTCGTGCCAGAGGACAAGGCGCTTCGCTATGCGGCCCTGCTCCACGACATCGCCAAGCCCGACACCTTCTCCACGGACGAGAGCGGCATTCACTTCTACCGTCACGAGGAGTTGGGCGCGGAGCGCGCGCGCGAGATTCTCACTCGCCTCCGCCAGCCCGCCGCGCTGGTGGAGCAGGTGGCGCTGCTCGTCCGCCACCACCTGCGGATTCCGTTCTACTCACCGGAATGGTCTCTCGCCGCGGTGCGCCGCCTCATGTTCGAAGTCGGCGGTCAGATCGAGAACGCCATCGCCCTTGCGGAGGCCGACGTGAGGGCAAGCGATCCCTCCGACTATCCTGAGTTCCAGCAGCGCCTGGCCGAGCTGCGCTCCCGCATCGCGGAGGTCGGCGAGGCGGCCGCGCTGGCGGCGATGAAGCCACTGCTCAACGGCAACGAGGTGATGTCGCTCCTTGATCTCCCGCCCGGCCCGAAGGTGGGCGAGGCGCTGCAGTTCCTCCTGGATCGGCAGATCGAGGGCAACATCAGCACCAGGGAGGAAGCGCGGGAGGCAGTGCGGCGGGAGTTCGGGGCCAGCTAGAGAGTCCCTCGCGTTAGAGCCTCAATCAGCACCCCCAGCACACCCGGCGCAGAAGACGGTGGCCGCCATCGCGCTTTCGGTGGCGGCGCAGTGCGAGCCGTGCCCCACGATGGCACGCTGGCAGCGTGCCCCTACTGGCAGACTAGAAGTCTGCCCTACCATCATGGTCAAGGGGTCTGGCGGGCGCACCGCGTACTCCCCGCGGGTTATGTGGCATGTAATGCCGACGGCTGGCCGGAGGGCGACGAGGGGCCAGGTCGCTGCGCAGAGGGACAACTCACAGGAGGTGGCTGGCGATGGCGGAGGCACAGGTGCAGTTCAATCGCGACGCGCTGCCTGTGGTGCGGGATGTGGCGCGGGAGGGCGCGGTGGTGGGGTCCGCGAAGTCGCTGCTGATCTGGGGGTTGATCAACCTGGGGGCGTGGGTCGTCATGGGGGGCGCGGATCCGGAGTTGATGGCGGCGGTGGCCGAGGTCGGCCTGGGCATGGCGGTGCTGATCTACGGCTTGCTGGTGATAGCGGTTGCCATGCTGGTGGTGGCCGCGGTGGGGTTCGCGACCCGGGACGAGCGCACGGTGCTGGGTGATGGGATCATGCTGGGGATAGTGGGCCTGTGGAATCTGGGAAGTGACTTCCTGGCCTTGGCGATTCTGGGCAAGTATGGCTACGAGCTGGAGCTGAACCCCCGCTGGATGCTCTTGGGCGTTTTTCAGTTGGGCTGGGCATACCGGGATCTGATGCGCTACAAGCAGATCAGCGCCTGGCCTAGGTCAGAGCTGCCGTCGGATTCGCTGCGGGAGATGCGGGAGGCGATCAAGGAGCTGCACCGTGCGCCAGCGGATGTGGCGATGGGGCGGGTGAAGGCATCCAGGACAGTGAAGGGCCTGCGGAGCCAGACGGTGCCGTACTCCGGGCAGTTGGCCGGCGATTGCGCCATCCTGGTGTCGAACCGCTCGGATGACTTCCTGTGCTTGGAGAAGGCGGACCTGGCGATGGCAGTCTACAAACCCAAGGGCGTGACAGAGGTGGCGACAGAGTCGGGGCAGGCGACGGTGCAGTGGTCGGCGGTGTCGCTCCTGGCTGTCAAGGCGTGGTGTGGAGTGCCAGTGGCGGCGGAGGACCTGGACTATCTGCGGACTTCGGGGAGTGCTACCAAGGCCTTGGTCGAGCAATACCTGACCTCTCCGGACCCGAAGCTGCGGGAAGCGGCCGAGAAGGCGCACAAGAAGGCGAAGCAGTAGCGTCCCCCGCGCTCCATGGCCGGGTGACATTCCCGGCGTCCTAGCGAAGCCTGTCCCACCTCCCTTCGCCCAGGCTTCGGGGGGCAAGCCGGCAGACTGGAAGTGCGCCCTACCGGATTGTGCTATCATCTTCCTGTCATGACCACAGTCCGTGTCATCACCTTCGGCTGCAAAGTGAACCAGTGCGACGGGGAGGGGATCGCGCGGGAGCTTGCGGCTCGGGGGTATCAGGTGGTGGGGAGGGGGGAGGCGGAGGTGTATGTGGTCAACACCTGCACCGTCACCGGCACCGCGGATGCGAAGGCACGGAAGCTGATCCACAAGATCGCTCGGGAAGAACCGGAGGCGGTGTTGGTGGTGACGGGGTGCTACGCGGAGAGGGACCCGGAGGGGTTGGCGGCGATACCGGGGGTGGATGCGGTGGTGGGGCATGGGAGGAAGGGGGAGGTGGTGGAGCGGATCTCTCAGCGGCGATCCGCGGGGGAGAGCGGCGGGCATGTCCGCCTTGGGCGGAACATGCCCGCCCTACAAGGGCGGGTCAGGGCGTTTGTGAAGGTGCAGGATGGGTGCGATCATCGGTGCGCGTATTGCATCGTGCCGGAGGTGAGGGGGAGGCCGGCGAGCAGGCCGATGGCGGAGGTGGTCGGGGAGTTGCGGGCGCTGGTGAAGGCGGGGACGGCGGAGGTGGTGCTGTGTGGAATCCGGCTGGGGACGTACGGGCGGGAGCTCGGGGAAGACAGCCTGGCCGCCTTGCTGCAGGAGATGAGGCCTGCCCTGAGCAGTGCCGAAGGGAGCATCGGGATACCGCGGATACGGCTGAGTTCGCTGGAGCCGATGGATGTGGACGATGCCCTGATCGCGGAGATGGCAGACCATCCGACGCTGTGCCACCATCTGCATCTGCCGCTGCAATCCGGAGACGATGGCGTGCTGGAGGCGATGGGACGCGGGTATACGTCGGGGCAGTTCGCGGAGTTAGCTGCGAAGGTGCGAGAGGTGTGGCCGGAGGCGGGGATCAGCACAGATGTGATGGTGGGGTTTCCGGGCGAGACGGAGGAGCAGTTCGGGACGACGGTGCAGTTCGTGCGGAGGGTCGGGTTGTCACGGCTGCACGTGTTCCCGTTTTCGGCGCGGCCGGGGACGGCGGCCGCCCGTCGCAGAGACCAGATTCCGGCAATGGTGAAGCGGACGCGGGCCGAGCGGATGCTGGCGGTAGGGGAGGAGCTGGCGCAGAAGTCGGCGGAGGCATGGGTGGGGAGAGAGGTGAAGGCGCTAATCGAGGAACGCGGGCGCGACGGCCTGCTCACCGGGTGGACGGAGCAGTACATCAGGGTCACATGTGAGGGGCCGGAGGAGTGCATTGGGATGATTGTGTCCTTGAAACCGACGGAAGCGCGAGGCGGGGAGCTGGTCGCCTGCGGCGTTGGGATTGCGCCCTGAGGCGAGGTATGATAGAATGTCATACTGAGGCAAAGGATCATGGCGAAGACGAAGATCGCGGTGACAGTGGATAAGAGAACCTTAGGCGAGGTAGACCGCTGGGTGCGACAGCGGCGCTACCCCAGTCGGAGCCAAGCCGTCGAGGCCGCGCTCGAGGCAGCAGTCAAGCGCCAGCAGCGGCAACGACTGGCCGAGGAAGCGGCGAAGCTGGACCCGGTGGAGGAGAAGGCCCTGGCCGAAGAGGGCATGGGCGCGAACGAATGGCCAGCATACTGAGAGGGGAGGTTCACTGGGCGGACCTGAGCCCAACGCGTGGGCGTGAGCAAGGAGGGTTACGCCCAGTCCTGGTGATCAGCCACGACGAGTTGAGTCGCTCATCCGAGACGGTCGTAGCTCTCGCCATTACCAGTAAGGAGCAACGTAGCGGCTATCCGCTCACACACAAGCTGCGCAGTGGCAGCCTGCCCAAGGACTCGTGGGTGAAGATGTCCCAGGTCCGCACCCTCGCCGTCGAGCGCCTGAGGGGGCGCGTCGGTGCCGTGGACCCAGAGGAACTGGCCGAGATTGTGGAGGGCCTGATCGAGCTTGTGGCGTAACGCTCCACAACTTATCCGACGCTTGCTTCAACTGCTTTCAGATACTCGATCCCTTCTCTCAGCTTGTCCTCCGGCGGAAGCGGCCGGAAGTCCTCAATGCTGATGAACCCGGCATAGCGCATCGCCTTCAACTTGCGCAGCATGCGGGGGAAGCTGTAGAGGCCATCGGCCATGGGGCAGCCGGGCCAGTCCCACTGCGCGGTGCCGGTTTCGTCCCTGTCCTTCTCCACCGGGCGATGGCCGCCGACGTGGCAGTGCCCCACGTAGGGCCCGAGGAGTTCGAGCGCCAGCTCGGTGGTCTCGAAGCCATCCATGACCATGTTCTGCGGGTCGTAGATGACGCACACTTTGTCGGCCGGCCAGTGGGACACGATCCGGTGGGCGAGGGAGGCGCTGGGGTGGATGGTGCCGCCGTGGATTTCCAGCGCGGTCTTCACGCCGAAGGAGGAGACCAGCTCGACGGCCTTGCCGTAGCCCTCCACTGCCTCCCGATAGAGCAGGTTGTAGTCAACCCTGGCGTCATAACGCCGCGGGCAGCCTACGCGCACGAACGGCGCGCCACAGGCGGCGGCGCCCTCGGCAAGCAGCTTGATCTGCTCCAGGTCGTCGGCAGACGGGTTGGAGGCGAGGCCGGCGATGGCAAGCCCGCGATCCGCCGCCGCCTGCTTCATGCGCGCGGCGTTGGCGGCGAAATTCTCTGGCGTGAGATCGTTCTTGTGCGCTCCCCACTCGGAGAAGGGCTGGCCGCGCTGCTGCTCGGAGACACGCCTGACTCGCCATTCGATGCCATCGAATCCGAGCTGCTGCAGCAGATCGGCCTGTTCCTCCAGGGTGAGTTGGGCTAGCATAACGCTGGTAGCGCTGTAGCGCATCACGAATCTCCTTCGCATCGTAGGCAATGCCAGGCATATACCAGGAGGCGTGTGGTTCTCCTTCCGAGAGAGAGTTGCGTAGCACGAACAGCAGGATCGCGCTACAATGGTGGGAGATGAGCATCGGGTGTGTGTGGCGCACCGAATGCGAGGCGGAGATATGCACATCCCGGACGGAACCCTGAGTCCACAGACGTATCTGCCCGCCTGGGCGGCGATGGCGCCGATCTGGGCGATCGCCGGCCGCAAACTGAGGCAGACGCTGACTGGACGGCTGGTGCCATTGCTGGCGATCGGGGCGGCCTTCAGCTTCGTGATCATGATGTTCAACGTGCCCATCCCCGGCGGCTCCACCGGCCACGCCACCGGGGCGCCACTGATTGCGATCCTCCTGGGGCCGTGGGCGGCGGTGGTGGCGGTATCTGTGGTGCTGGTGGTGCAGGCGCTGCTGTTTGGCGATGGCGGTATCACTGCCATCGCCGCCAACTGCCTGAATATGGCGGTAATCATGCCGTTTGTGAGCTATGGCCTGTACCGCCTGCTTGCCGGACGATCGGCGGCCAGCTCTGCGCGTCGGATGCTGGCGGCGGGCATCGGCGCCTATGTGGGACTAGTGGCCGCGGCGGTGACCACGGGGCTGATGCTCGGAGTGCAGCCGCTCATCGCTCATGCCGCGGATGGTCGCCCGCTGTACTTCCAGTACGGGCTGAAGATCGCGGTGCCGGCGATGGCGATCGAGCACGTGGTGATGTTCGGTTTCGTGGAGGCGGTGGTGACGGTGGGGGCGTTGGCCTATCTGGCGCGCACCGAGCCATCGCTGGTGGTGGGAAAGGGAGGGGACGCGCCGAAGGAGGCAGCGGCATGAGAACCCGCACCCTCTGGATCGCGTTAATCGTCCTTGCGGTGCTGACACCTCTGGGTCTGTGGCTGCCGGAGCGGCTCAAGGCGGGGGGCGCCTGGGGTGAGTGGGGCCCCGAGGAGGTGGGCAAGCAAGTCGGACATGTCCCGGAGGGAATGGCGCGGACGGCGGACCGCTGGCATGCGCCCGCGCCTGACTACGCCCCGAGAGGCTGGGAGGACCGCCCGCTGTCGCGCCTGAGCATCGCCTATGTCGTCTCCGCCTTTGTCGGCATCGCCGTCTGCGCGGCCCTGGCCTGGGCGCTGGGGCTGTGGCTGTCCCGCAAAGAGGGCAGGCGTGCTACCTAAGTGGGTGTCCGAGCCAGCGGCCGCTCGCGCGGCGCCGAGACGGCGGCGCTCCGGCTACCTCTCTCGCACTCTGAGACAGATGGCGCGGATGGTGGAGGATTCCCTGTTCTGCGAGCGGGCGGCGCGCCGCGCCGCCTTCCTGCAGCGTCTCGACGCGCGAGTGAAGCTGGTGTCCGTCCTGCTGCTGGCGGTGGGGGCGACGTTCCTGCATCACGTGCTGCCGCTACTGCTGCTCGGAGGATGCGCGCTGGCGGCGCTGCTAACCTCGCGGGTGGGGCTGCGGACCGTGTTCAGCCGCACCTGGTGGGTGATGCCGACGGTGTTTGCCCTGGTGGCGGTCCCGTCCGTGCTGAGCGTGTTCGTGCCTGGTGAGCCGGTGGCGGCGCTGCCCTGGGGGCTCAGCATCACCCGGCAGGGGTTGGCCTCGGCGGCTCTGCTAGTGACCCGGATCTGTGTCGGCGTGATGCTCGCGTTGGTGCTGGCGCTGACCACCCGCTGGCAGGAGCTGCTGCGCGCCGCGCACACCAGCGTGACGGCCCCCTTCGTGTTGGTGGCCACGATGATGTACCGGTACGTGTTCGTGCTGCTGCGCGCGGCCGAGCAGATGCACCTCGCCAGGCGAGCGCGGACCATCGTACCCGGCGACCCGGCGCAGGAGCGGAGGTGGGTGGGCGCCCGAGTGGGAGCGCTCTTCCTGCGTTCTCGTCGCCTGAGCGAGCGGGTATACGCGGCGATGCTGGCGCGGGGTTATCGGGGCGAGCCGAAGGCGCTCACTCAGTCGCGGGTCGGCGGCCCGGAGGTCGGCTGGATGATGCTCTGCGGGCTGGTGTTCGCAGCCGCGCTGTATCTCGATCGCGCGGTGCTGAGCGCGCTGCTATGGTGAGCCCTGTGTTCACGGTGGAGAATGCCAGCTACCACTATCCCGACGGCCGCGTCGGGCTGGCGGATACGGCCCTCGTCGTACGGGAACACGAGAGCCTGGTGGTGGTAGGTGCGAACGCGTCGGGGAAGTCCACGCTGCTGGGCCTGTTGGCGGGCCTCATCTTCCCGACTTCAGGGCAGGTCAGCGCGTTCGGGGTCGGGCTGACAGAGAAGGCGCTGGAGGACGGCCCCTTCTCTCGCTCCTTCCGACAGCGGGTGGGGGTCCTGCTACAGGACACGGAGGCGATGCTGTTCAACGCCACCGTGTACGATGAGATCGCCTTCGGGCCGCTGCAGCTTGATCTCGCGCCGGAGCAGGTGCGGGAGAGAGTAGAGGATATGCTGGACCTGCTCGGCCTGCGGTCGGTGGCGGACCAGCCTCCTCACCTGCTTAGCGGTGGAGAGCAGAGAAAGGTGGCGCTCGGTGCAATTCTGGCGGTGTCACCGGAGGTACTGCTCTTCGACGAGCCGACCTCGGGCCTGGACCCGCGCTTCCAGCGGTGGTTTGTGGAGTTCGCGGTGGAACTGCGAAAGGCGGGCAAGACTCTGGTCACCGCCACCCACGACCTGCACATCGTGGAGGAAATCGGCGACCGGGTGATCGTGCTCGGCGAGGACCACCGCATCGCCGCCGAAGGAGAGCCGCACGCCATCCTCACCGACCTGGACCTGCTGCTCCGCGTGAACCTGGTCCACGAACACGCCCACATCCACGAGGGGGAGTTGCATATACACCCCCATGCGCACTTGCATGGCCATGAGCATGACGAGTGAACGGCATAGCAGCGTAGGGGCACGGCATGCCGTGCCCCTACCTCCGCCCAGATCGCCTCCACCGTGCTATAATGCTTCCGGTTTGTGATCGTGCTAGATGGGGAGCTAGCGGTGCCCTGTACCCGCAATCCGCTATAGCGGGGTCGAACTCCCGCTCGAGGGCGTGTTGTTTGGGGTCTGGGGGGCGCAAGCGGTGTTGACGGCCGGGCCCTGCGCAATGGGAGCTTTGCGAACCCCGTCAGGTCCGGAAGGAAGCAGCGGTAAGCAACGGCGCCCGTGTGCCGCAGATCGTCTGGCCTGAGCCGGCTACGCCCATTCCGCCCGGGCGATGCGTTCGACAGCGGGTGCACGATCACATGATTGCGGTGGGGCAGGTCACGACCTGCCCCACCGTCTTTCGGACGGAAGACGGGAACCGCAGATCCGCCGTCGCCAGGGCGGCTAGGTCGCCGGCAGCGACCGCCGTCCCGGTCGGCGCAGCCGACCTAGGGACTATGGCGGACAAGTGCACGCAGATGGACGCGGGTGGCCGCAAGAAGGGCATGTCATGGGGCGGTCTCTTGTCCGGTCTTCGCTCCATGCTTCTTCAGCAGTCGTTGGCAGTCCTCGCAGCCGCACTTGATGGCCACATCGAGTGCGGTGCGGCCGTCGTCATCCTTCACGTTTGGGTCGGCGCCGTGGGCGAGGAGGTAGGCCACCAGCGCGGGGCTGTCGCCGTCGCCGACCGCCAGTTGGAGGGGGGTCTGGCCTGGCGCTCCCTTGTGGGCAGCGGTCATGCGACCGACCCGTTGTACGTCCCCGACCTTGATGTTAGGGTCGGCGCCCGCTGTCACCAGTATCCGCGCCAGTTGGACGTGGCCGTAGGCGGCGGCCCAGTGCAGCGGTGTCCAGCCCTTGTCGTCGCGCGCGTCAACGAACGCTCCCGCGTCAAGGAGAAGCTGAACGACCGCGACGCTGTTGACGTGCCTATCACGGTTCGTGTCGGACTTGAAGGGCATCGTCCAACGGAATCCACCGTGGCCTATCACCGCCCAGTGCAGCGGAGTCTCTCCAGTCTTGGTTCCCGCGTTGGGGTCGGCGCCCCGGGCGATCAGCAGGGAGGCGACCGCGGTCTCGCCCTGCATGGCGGCTCGATGGAGCGCCGTCTCGCCCCAATAGCCCGGAGCGCTGGGCTGCGCACCGTGATCAAGCAGGACGCGTGCGACATCGGGGTGTCCCCCTGCCGCAGCCGCGAAGAGGGGGGTCTTCAGCGGCGCCTCGTACCCCGCGGGACTGACCATATCGGGCGCGCCGATGGTGTCCTCGGTTCGAGCGTTGGGGTTAGCCCCGTGTTCGAGCAGGTCCCGCGCGATCCGTGCGTTCCCCCAGTAGGCGGCGGAGTGGAGAGGGGTCCAGCCCACCGAATCCCTCTCGTTGGGGTTCTGTCCGAGCGACAGCAGGAAGGCGACGCGCGCGGTGTGTCCCTTCTCTGCTGCCTCCAACAGTGACTCAGACGCGATCAGTCCCTGTTGCCGGGCAACGGCATAGCCGATCAGGCCGCACGCCAAGCAGCCCGCCAGAACCATTCCGAGCAGCAGCCTGCGCCTTCCCCTCATCCCTGACCCTCCTGCTCGGCCTCTATCCCTCGAGGCAGGTAGCCGGCTCTCACCCCTGAACTACCACTCTGGGAAAGGGTCTTCCCCACGTCTTTGACTGAGGACGATGAGGGTTCTGTTCCGGTGTCAGCATACCTTGCTGGGCATCGGGTGGATGGCAAGGCGTGGAGGGGCGGCGGCCCTTCGGGCCCAGCCGCCCAAGGGTACGGTGACGGTGCGCGCCGAAGGATGACGGTGTAGTGGGACGCGGCCAGGTGTGCTGTCGCCGACTCTTGACATCGTCCGGCGCGCGTACTATACTGCTGTCCGCTGTCGGGCCGACAAGTGGGGGTACCGTGTTCAGATCGTCGGCCATGGCGGACGGACTTGCTCTATTAGAGCGACAGGAGGTGGGCATGGCTGATGATGGTGACTCCCCCAGCAAGGGAAGGGGCGGCGGTTCGGCAGGTCCGCCGCGGAAGTCGCTGGACCCTGTCGAACCCTCCGAACTCCTCAAACGTCTTCAACTGACCACCGGAAAGGCCGCGCAGTTCGCTGGAGTCTCCCGCCGCCAGTTGTGCTACTGGACCGACACGGGGATTGTGTCAGCCCTCAATGACGGCTCCGGAGACGGCGACGAGGATCCCTCTCGCCGGAGCTATGACTTCGACGGGCTCCACCGGGTGCTGTTGATCAAGCAGGCGATGAAGCAGTTCCCGGGGCTGCGCCGGGCGGCCAAGGAGGTGGAGCACCACCTGGCCGCGAAGAAGCGGCAGGCGGAGGAGCTGGCATCCTCCATCGAGCAGAAGCGGGATGAGTTTCTGACCGAGCAGGCGGACAAGCTCGAGGCGCTGGCGAAGACCTTGCAGGAGGCCATGCCCCGGGTGCAGGATCGCGGAGTCCTCCTCGAGCTGTCCGAGGGTATGGAGTGGTTGGAGCGCACCGCCGATCGCATCCTCGGGGGGCAGGTGCTGCTGGAGGAAGACGCGCAGGCGTGCCTGCGCCTGGCTAACCTGATCGAGCAGGCAGAGGCGAGGCTGGATGGGCTGACGCACGGAAGCTGATCCGCAAGCGCTGGGAGCGCCGCCGCCCCAGCGGCGCCAGGCGGACCGAGGGAAGGGCATGTTCAGCGTCGGGATCGTCGGGCTGCCCAATGTGGGCAAGTCCACCGTGTTCAACGCGCTCTCGTGTGCCGGTGCGAAGGTCTCCAACTACCCATTCTGTACCATCGAGCCCAATCGCGCCGTCGTCCCCGTTCCCGATCCCCGGCTGGGGCGGGTGGCGCGGGTGTTCGAGCAGGAGAAGGCAACGCCAGCCACCATCGAGTTCGTGGACATCGCCGGCCTGGTGCGCGGGGCGAGCAAAGGGGAGGGGCTGGGGAACCAGTTTCTCGCCGAGATCCGGGAAGTGGCGGTGATCTTGCATGTGGTGAGGTGTTTCGCGGGGCGGGAGATCGCCCACGTGGAGAGCGGGCTGGATCCACTGCGCGACGTGGAGATCGTGAATCTCGAGCTGGCCCTCGCCGATCTGGGCACGGTGGAGCGGAGACGGCAGAAGCTGGCCGCCGGGCTGAGGATGCACCGCAAGGAGGCGGAGCAAGAGGCGGGGGAGCTTCAGCGGATCTCGGAGCACCTTAACGAGGGGAAGCCAGCGCGCACACTGACCGGCTCCGACACGGCGGGCATGCCGGCCCGGCCAGGGGAAATGCCCGCTCTACAGCGCCACGGCGAGCTGCACCTGCTCACGGACAAGCCGGTGGTCTACCTGGCGAATGCCGGGGAGGACGAGCCGGAGGCAGAGGAGCTTCTCGGCCGCCTGCGCTCGGCCGCGGACGGGCCGGTGGTGACCATGACCGCGAAGCTGGAATCGGATCTGGCGGAGATGGAGGAAGGGGAGCGGGCCGGGTTCATGGCAGAGCTGGGAGTGGATTGCCACGGGACGGGCGATGTCATCCGCGCCTGCTATCAGGCGCTCGACCTGGTGACCTTCTTCACAGGCGTAGGTGCCGAGGCGCGCGCTTGGGCGGTGCCGCGGGGCACCAAGCTGGCGGCGGCGGCGGGACGCATCCACACGGACATGGAGCGCGGCTTCATCCGCGCCGAGGTGATCGGCTTCGATGCTCTCGATGCGACTGGGGGCTGGCAGGAAGCTCACCGCTCGGGCCAGGTGGCGACAGAGGGGCGGGACTATGTGGTGCAGGAGGGGGACGTGGTGTTGGTGAGGTTCCAGGCCTGAGGCCCGGCAAGCTGGGAGCCTGCCCCACTAGGCGGTTGCCGGCGCTGGCCCGTTGTTGACCGCACCCTCTCCGCGCAGGCAGCGATTGCCGCCCTCCTGTCGCGCGTCGGCAAGCGCCTGCTCGGCGGATGCCCAGAGGGCGTCCATGGTGCGACCGTTGGTAGGGTAGACGGCGAAGCCGATGGCAACGGTGAGGGGAACCTGATCGGGTTCGGCCTCGGCTTCGGTTCCGGTGGCAGGCTGGGAGCCTGCCCCACGCTTCAGGCGAGAGGCGACGGTGCGGACCAGCCGGTCGGCGAGGATGCCGGCTTCCCGGCCGGTGTGGGGGAGGAGCAGGCCGAAGCGATCCCCGGTCAGCCTGGCGACCAGGTCAA
>Ga0315279_10006850_pt1 | contig 14269 bp, 12 predicted proteins | sample YL17G06_20_MG_FD_203694 | JGI IMG/M metagenome (GOLD analysis project Ga0315279, IMG submission 203694) | Sediment microbial communities from Yellowstone Lake, YNP, Wyoming, USA - YL17G06_20 | ecosystem: Environmental > Aquatic > Freshwater > Lake > Sediment | place: USA: Wyoming | collected... | reverse complement strand
ATCTCCACCCTGCTGTATTGGATACGCTGGGGTTAGTCGCTGCTGCTCGCCAGCATGCCAAGAATAGTCTTCAGCCCTTAAACATTAACGTAACAACGGAGGTTAAAGGGACTGAGATGCGGTTTCCGCCTGATGTAGAAGCCGCTCTTTTCCGCGTTGTTCAGGGAACCATTGGCAACATTGTCAAGCATTCTAAAGCAAAGAATGCTTCCATAGTGCTGGTATATCAACCAGGTGAGTTCTCGCTAAGTATTAGCGATGACGGGCAAGGATTTGATGTTTCCAAAATCACCGATGTAGAGGAAAGTGGGCGAGGCCGTGGATTATTCAGTATGAGAGAGAGGATCGGCTTCCTTGGCGGCACCAGCGGCGTTGAGTCCAAGATTGGACTAGGAACTACGGTTTGGGCCAAGATTCCAATAGGCCAAGACATTCGATATGGCGAAAATAAGAGTACTGGTAACTGACGACCATGCCATCGTACGTGATGGTATTTGTGCCTTGCTTGCTCTTACCGGGGATATAGAAGCAGTAGGCGAGGCCACCAATGGCAGGGACGCGCTGGAAATGGTTACCAGGCTCTCACCTGACATAGTGCTTATGGACATAGTCATGCCTCTTATGGATGGACTGGAAGCAACTCGCCGAATACGCAAAGAATTCCCGGAGACAAAGGTGATAGTACTGACCCAATACGAAGACAAAGAATATGTATTACCCGTTATTGAAGCTGGAGCCAGCGGTTTTATCAGTAAAGCAGCGGCATCCTCAGAGCTTACCTCAGCCATTCGGTCTGTGTACAATGGGGATTCTTTCCTATCTCCATCCATAGCCAGACTCTTAGTCGAAGACTATCGACAGATAGCCAGAGTAGGAAAAAACAAGGACGCCTCTGAACAACTGACCAACCGAGAGAGAGAAATACTAAAATTGCTAGCAGAGGGGCACTCTACTCGTGAGATAGCTCGAATGCTGGTCATTAGTCCCAAAACTGTAGAAAGACACAAGACTAACCTGATGGCAAAGCTGGATATCCACAACCGCCTTGACCTGTTCAAGTATGCCCTGCGCAAGGGCATTATCATCGTCTGAGATTATTGCCTCGTAGTCTTCACGGCATCGCTTATTTCCCACACCCCACTAATGGGAAGCGTTATCCACATAAATGAGCGATTAACTGCAGAAAATTGCGGTGATATTTCCCTACTTTCTGGGGTAAACACCTCTATTCCTTCAGTAGACCGGGCATTATACTTTATAGTAGCAAGCTAAAGCAAACTCCTAAAAACGTGTAGGTTACAAGGGGGTGAAAGATGGAAAGGAACACTAAAATTCTGCTGGTGGATGATGAGCCGGAGTTCATTGCGGATATGCAAGCTAAGTTACTGGCAAAAGGTTGGCAGGTGCTTATCGCCGGCAACAGATTAGAGGCAGAGGAGGTAGCGCGTCACGGAAAACCTGACCTGATTATTTTGGGCACAATAATGCCACGTGGAGATGCCTTTCGGCTGCACCAGTGGTTGAAACAGAGCCCCAATTTCAGAGAGGTGCCTCTCATTGTGGTTGATGCCTCACCGGAAAAGCGTCTGATTAAGGGGTGGCGTATGGATGAGGGCTTGAAGCTTGAAGCCGAACAATATTTAATCAAGCCAGTCGAGTCAGCTTCAGTAGTGGTCTGGGCTGAGAAATTCCTGGATAAGACACTAAGAAGAATCAAGGTGCTGGTGGTAGATGACCATGCTGTAGTCAGGGAAGGAATTTGCGCCCTGCTGAGTCTGCAAAAAGACATGGAAGTAATCGGTGAAGCTGTTGACGGGCGAGATGCCATTGATAAAGTACAGCGTCTCACGCCGAATGTAGCGGTGATGGATATAGTCATGCCGGTGATGAGCGGACTTGAAGCAACGAAACGAATAACTGATGAATACCCAGAGACAAAGGTTTTGATTCTAACCCAATATGACGAAGAGGAGAACATGTTTGTTGCTAAGCAGGTAGGGGCTTACGGCTTTATTGCCAAGAGCGCTGCCAGTTCTGACCTCTTGACTGGCATAAGGACAGTAGGTGAAGGAAGATATTTCCCCCGGTCTTTTGCCTACGTGTCTGCCAACTGGCCAGAGGGTCTAGGTAAAAATAAGTAATCCCCTTTGGGAAGCCTTACCCCCACCTGCCGGGTTATGAAGGAGGATATTGGTTTGCAGTCGATAACCATTACTCTTGATGGTCGTGAGGTAAGTGGCTATCTGGGGATGACCATTCTGGAGCTCGCGAAAGAATCAGGCGTAGAAATTCCTACACTCTGTCACGATAACCACTTACCTCCGACTGGTGCCTGCCGTGTCTGTCTGGTAGAGAATGAACAAAGCGGGGCTTTGCTGGCGTCTTGTGTTACACCAATAGCATCGGGGATGGTAATCAACACGCATTCCCCACGAGTCATAGAGCGCCGCAAAACCTTAGTTAAGCTGATGCTTACCAGTCATCCTGATTCCTGCCTGGTATGCGATAAGGGCAATCGCTGCCAGCTACGCCAGATTGCCTCAGACCTGGGCATCGGATTGGTGGAGTTGCAAAGGATTCCCCAGATGGCCAGCATTGAGGATGTCAATCCCTTCCTCGAACGGGATTTGAGCAAGTGCATACTGTGCGCCAAATGTATTCGAGCCTGCCAGGAACTAGTTGTTGAAGGTGCTATTGACTACTTTCAACGAGGATTTACGACCATACCGGCGACACTGAACAATTTGCCTCTGGAAAACTCCGAGTGTACTTTCTGTGGAACTTGTGTGGCGCTGTGCCCTACAGGCGCGCTGACGGAGAAGGAGAAAACATATAGAGGAACAACACAAACTGTTGTCCAGACAACCTGTCCCTTCTGTGGCTGTGGCTGTAGCATTTGCTTGGAAGCCAAGGATGGACATGTAGTGCGGGTCATGCCCGGCAAGGAAAGCTCAGTGAACAAAGGCACGCTCTGCGTGAAGGGAAGCTACGGTTGTGATTTTATCCATAGCCCGGATAGGCTAACCAAACCCCTGGTCAAGAGGGATAACACTTTTGAGGAGGTGTCATGGGAAGAAGCCCTGGAGCAAGTAGCTACTGGATTCAAGCGAGCAAAGGACGAGCGAGGTTCCGACAGCCTAGCTGTTCTAGGTTCATCCAAGTGCACCAACGAAGATAACTATGTCCTGCAGAGATTCGCTAGATGTGTGCTGGGCACCAATAACATTGATAATGGCGGTCGCTTGTACAACTCCGCCAGTCGTGTCGGCCTGGGATCCTCCCTTAGCTTCTCCGGCACTACAAACTATCTTAGTGACTTGGAGCAAACCGAGCTTATACTAGTTATCGGGGCTGATCCCAATGCCTCAGCCCCTGCCGTCGGTTATGCCATAAAGCGTGCTGTCAAACAGCGCGGTGTCAAATTATTGTTGATAGATCCTCGGCAGACAAAGCTCTCTTTGTTTGCCCATCTTTGGTTACGACCTGAAATCGGCACTGACGTGGCTCTTATAAAAGGCTTGGCCAAGGTGATTATTGACGAAGGCTTGCTGGACGAGGAATTTGTCGCCAGAAGAACAGATAACTTTGAAGCTTTTGACGAAAGCTTGAAAAAGTATACTCTGGAGTACGTCGAGGAAGCTACTGGTATTCCAGGTCAAGAAATTCGTGCCGTCGCTCGACTTTACGCCAAGGCAAGCCAGGCAGCAATTGTCTATGGCACAGGAATTACGCAGAATACCACAGGAACAGATAGTGTGAAGGCTCTGGCAAATTTGGCGTTGCTGACGGGAAACATTGGGCGGAAAGGAGGCGGCATCTATGCTCTACAAAGGGAAAACAATGGGCAAGGCGCCTGCGACATGGGAACATTGCCCAAATTCCTCCCTGGATATCAGAGTGTGGCGGATGCCCAGGCTAGGGGAAAATTCGAAGAACGTTGGGGAACAAGCTTGCCGGCTAAGGCTGGATTAACGGCCCTGGAGATTATAGAACAGGTAAAAAAGGGGAAGATTAAAGGCATGTACATCGTAGGAGAAAACCCGGTCTTGAGCTTTCCAAATTCGAGACTCATTACAGAAATCCTGACTTCCCTCGATTTCCTCGTGGTCCAAGACATTTTCCTTACGGAAACGGCTAAACTGGCAAATGTAGTTCTGCCAGCAGCAAGCTTCGCCGAAAAGGATGGGACATTCACCAACTTCGAGGGAAGGGTACAAATGGTGCAGAAGGCAATCGCCCCTCTGGGCGAAAGCTTGCCAGACTGGGAGATAATCCTGCGGCTGGCTGACAAAATGGGGGCTCCAATGCCATATTCTTCTCCCCAACAAGTTATGGACGAGATAGTTGGCTGTTGTCAGCTATCAGCTTACAGCTCATATGAAGGGGGTGGCTATGTTGGGTCAGAGGCGAAGAGCCTGTATCGGGCTGAGTCGAGTAGCTACTGGGGGGTCGGGCGCATACATGGCGGTCAGTTCCCAGAGGGCTTTGCCCGCTTTTGCCCGGTTGAGTATGTTCCACCCACAAAGGCGAAGAGGGGCTATCCCTTTACCTTGCTAACCGGGACTATTTTTAATCATTTCGACACTGGCTCCAGAAGCTCTAGGTCTTTACGATTGAAGAAATTCTCCCCAGAGGCTTTTGTGGAAATTTGTGAGTCTGACGCCAGAAAGCTTGCCATCACTGATGGTGAGAGGGTCAAGGTAATCTCAGCTGTAGGCGAGGTGACTACAATGGTCAAGATTACCGATACACTGTGTGAGGGGATGCTCTTTATGCCAGTTTCATTCCCAGAGACTCCGGTTAATGAGCTATTCGACATTGTCTTAAATCCAGAAACAAAAGCGCCTTCACTGAAAGCATGCAGCGTAAGAATAGAGAAAATTCCTCTCACTTGATGGGAGAGGATTAAGGCCCGTCTATAGCAAAGAGAAGGAGCAGACGAAGATGGATAAAGAAGAGATAACTAGAGGGGCTGACATAGCACGAATCAATGCCATTGTTTCTGAATATAGTCAGCAGAAGTGGGCACTGATACCGCTGCTGCAAAAAGTCCAAAGTGAGTTCGGGTATATCCCTCCTCAGTCTATACCGTTTATAGCCAGAAGCTTGGGGCTTTTCCCCAGTCAGGTGCAGGGGGTGATTAGTTTTTATACCCAGCTCTATACCCAGCCACGGGGCAGAAAGGTTGTCAGAGTATGTCGGGGAACTGCCTGCCATGTGCGGGGGGGAAAGACGATATTGAAATTGGTTAAGCGACATCTAGATTTAGAAGAGGGTGAGACTACTCCTGATATGGAATATACCCTGGAAACCGTGGCCTGCATTGGCGTTTGTGCCCTAGCCCCCAACATAGTCGTCGCTGACCATGTCCACGGTCACATGAACCCTAAAAAGGTGGAGCAGCTGTTCAAGAAGCGGGAGGGTGGAGAGTAGTATGCAAAACCATCGCACGATCTTCGTCTGTCAGGGAACAGGATGTCTTTCCAGTGGCTCTGATGCTGTCTATGAGACGCTTAAGGAGGAAATAAGCCGACAGGGGATAAGTCATGCTGAGGTAGATTTCACCGGTTGTCACGGTTTCTGCGAGCAGGGTCCCAATGTAGTCATTGAACCTGAAGGCATTTTCTACACTCATGTCCAAGCTGAGGATGCCCCAGAAATTGCCATCTCTCATCTTCGAGATGGCAAGCCTGTGGAACGCCTTTTCTACCATGACCCGGTAACTGGCAAAGCCATGCCACATTATTCAGAGATAAACTTCTACAAAAAACAGCAGCGTGTCATCCTGCGCAACTGCGGGCACATCAATCCGGAAAAAATCGAGCATTATATTGCTCGCGGCGGTTATCGGGCACTGAGAAAGGCTCTTTTGCTGACTCCTGAGCAGGTTATTGAGGAGGTTAAGAAATCTGGCCTCCGCGGGCGGGGTGGCGCTGGTTTTCCCACTGGCATCAAGTGGGAGTTTTGCCGCAAAGCTCCCGGAGAAAAGAAATATGTCATCTGCAATGCCGATGAAGGCGACCCTGGTGCTTTTATGGACCGCTCCATCTTGGAAGCAGATCCCCACGCTGTTATTGAAGGGTTGACCATTGCTGGATATGCCATAGGTGCCAACGAGGGCTATATCTATGTCCGTGCTGAGTATCCCTTGGCAGTAAAGCGGGTTCACACTGCCTTAGAGCAAGCCCGACAGAGGGGCTTTTTGGGTAAAGATATTCTCGGCTCGGGCTTTGCTTTTGTGGTGCACATCAAAGAAGGTGCCGGGGCTTTTGTTTGTGGTGAGGAAACAGCTCTAATGGCTTCTATTGAGAGCCGCCGGGGCATGCCTCGTCCCCGCCCCCCATTTCCCGCCCAATCAGGTCTGGGAGGAATGCCCACCAATATCAATAATGTAAAGAGTCTGGCTTCCATTCCCATCATCATTGACCGAGGGGCTGATTGGTTTGCCAGCATAGGTACAGAAAAGAGTAAGGGGACGGCTATCTTTGCCCTCACAGGAAAGATTGTCAACAGTGGATTGGTAGAAGTGCCTATGGGTACTCCCCTATCCACCATCATATTTGATATTGGGGGTGGTATACCCCGGGGCAAGCGATTTAAGGCGGTGCAGACAGGCGGTCCTTCGGGTGGATGCATCCCTGCCCGGTTTCTCGATTCCCCTGTGGAATACGAAACACTGGCTCAATTAGGCTCGATTATGGGCTCCGGCGGCATGGTGGTGCTGGACGAGACCACCTGTATGGTGGATGTGGCCAGGTATTTTTTAAGCTTCACTCAGGCAGAGTCTTGTGGGAAGTGTGTCCCTTGCCGCCTGGGGACCAAACAAATGCTAGAAATACTGACCAGAATCACTCAGGGAAAAGGGCGTGAACAGGATATGGATACTCTGCTTACCATAGCCAAGACGGTTAAGGAATGCTCGCTCTGTGGTCTGGGGCAGACTTGTCCCAACCCCGTGCTCACCACCCTCAACTACTTCAGAGATGAATATGAAACTCACATACAAGAGAAGAAGTGCGCAGCCGCCGTCTGTGATGCCCTCATGATATCACCATGTCAGCATACCTGCCCCGTAGGAATCAATATCCCTAAATATGTGGCTCAAATTGCAGCTGGTGAATACCTGGAGGCTGTCAATACCATCAGGGAGCGTAATCCCTTCCCCGCTATTTGCGGCCGCATCTGTCATCACCCCTGCGAGGGAAGATGCCGCCGTGGGGAACTCGATGACCCTGTAGCAATCAGGTCGCTCAAGCGATTTGCTGCTGACTGGTATTTTGACCAAATTAGGGAGCTACCTCAACCGGAACCCTTCCCCCAGACTCGCAGCCAAAAAGTAGCGGTAGTAGGAGCAGGACCTACTGGGTTGTCCTGCGCCTACTTCCTGGCCCAGATGGGCTATCCTGTCACGGTCTTCGAAGCTCTTCCCGTAGGCGGGGGCATGCTCTCGGTAGCTATTCCCGATTTTCGCTTGCCGCGGGAAGTTATTGAAAAAGAGATAGATTATATCGCCAAGCGGGGAGTGGAAATAAAATACAACACACCCATCAACGTAAATTTCACCATAGACGATATCAGAAACAGTGGCTTTAAAGCTGTTTTTATTGCCGCCGGGGCGCAAAGGAGCCAGAACATTGGCATACCTGGAGAATTGGAGGACATCGAAGGTTTCTACTATGGTTTGAGATTTCTCAGAGATGTAAAGGTCGGTAAGCCTGTCAAGATTGGACGCAGTGTCGCTGTTATCGGGGGTGGCAATGTGGCCCTTGACTCCTCTCGCACAGCTCTTCGCCTTGGTGCTGATGAGGTGAGCATCTTCTACCGTCGGTCGCGGGAAGAGATGCCAGTAACTGAGGTTGAGTATGATGAGACTCTGGCTGAGGGTGTCCAGGTTAATTTTCTCGTCAGCCCCACCCGCATAGTAAGCAATGACTGGAAAGTGACCGGTTTACAGTGTGTCCACATGAGGCTAGGCCAGCCCGATGCCGGTGGGCGCCGGCGCCCAATTCTCGTTCCTGGCTCAGAGTTTTTTGCTCCAGCGGATACCGTCATTGCTGCTGTGGGGCAGGCTCCAGACCTGTCGTTTTTACCTCCAGATAGTGCTTTAGAGCGTACTCGGTGGGAGAGGCTGGCGGTTGATGAAAACAGATTGGTCACCAATGTTCCCGGCGTCTTTGCCGGGGGGGATTTTGTCTCCGGGCCAGGCATGATTATAGAGGCTATTGCGGCTGGCCGGAGAGGGGCTATCGCCATAGACAAATATCTCCGGGGCGATACCTCACGGGTCGAAATATATGACCTGAAGCCCAGCATTACTCCCCCTGTCATTGCGAGGAGCGTTAGCAACGAAGCAATCCCGGAAGAAGAAAGCTGGGAACCACAATTCAGGCCAGAAACTCCCCATCTCCCTCTCCAGGAAAGGAAAGGTAGCTTTAAAGAGATAGAACTGGGCTTTCCTGAGGGGAAGGCGAGACAGGAGGCTAAGCGTTGCTTAAGATGCGACTTGGAGAAATAAGCGTTCACCTGGTGTCATTGCGAGGAGCGTTAGCGACGAAGCAATCTCAAAGGTTGATGCGAGATTGCTTCGCTCCCGCCTGCCAAGCCTTGGCGGGCAGGTCGCTCGCAATGACTTAGAATTTCAAGTTTGCATTTTTATTTTTGACATGGGAGGTTAGGCATGAAATCTATTACCAAGCAGAAGCCTTTTAAGGAAATTGAGCAGCAGTTAGAGGGGTTTGGTCGAGTATATATTGCTGGTTGCGGCACATGCTCCACAATGACTAAAACTGGCGGTAGGGAAGAGGTCTTGGCAATGAGGGAGCAGCTACAAAAATTGGGCAAGCTAATCACCGGCTGGATAGTTATACCTACTGCCTGTGATGAAATGACCGAAGTAGCTATTAAAGAAAATAATGGAGCCATTCAGAATGCCACCTGCGTTCTGGTCATGGCCTGTGCTTTAGGCGTTCATAAGCTGAGCACCTATATTGACAAGCCAGTCATGCCAGCCCTGGATACTCTTTTTATAGGCGTCGAGGATGGCCCGGGCTGTTTTCAAGAAGTTTGTGCCCAGTGTGGTCAATGCATCCTGGGAGAGACTGCGGGCATCTGTCCCCTGACGGCATGTCACAAAGGTCTGCTCAATGGCCCGTGTGGCGGCACCAATAATGGCAAGTGCGAGGTGGATAAGGAAAAGGATTGTGCCTGGACTCTCATATACCAGCGCTTAGAAAAACAAGGCCGGCTTGACTTGATGCGTAAGTATCATTCCCCCAGAGATTACAACGTGGCACCCAGACCGCGAATGACCAGGATTACATGAAGGAGGAGCTATGGCACAGAGCTTTAGGGAAGTTCTCAAATCCGGTAAATTTGTGATAACCAGCGAAATCGGCCCACCAAAGGGGACAAACATTGAGAAGATGCTCCACCATATTGACCTTCTCAAGGATAAAGTAGACGCGCTGAATGTCACTGACCACCAGAGTTCCGTAATGCGCTTTCCCTCCATTGGTGGCTGTCTAGCCATCAAGGAGCGGGGTGGCGAGCCTATATTACAGGTGACTTGCCGCGACCGTAATCGCCTTGCCCTTCAAGCCGAGCTTCTCTTCGCATATACCAGAGGAATAAGAAATGTCCTCTGTCTGACTGGAGATGCAGTTGTAGTTGGCGACCATAAGGCGGCCAAGGGCGTTTTCGACCTGGACTCAGCACAATTGCTGAAGACAATTCGGCAGATGGAATCGGGCAAAGACCTGGGAGGGAATGACCTCGACGGAGCTGTGGAGTTCTGTGCCGGAGCCATAGTCACACCTGAAGCAAACCCGATTGAGCCTCAGTTAATCAAGTTTGAAAAGAAGATTGAAGCCGGTGCCGAATTCTTTCAAACTCAAGCCATCTATGACCTGGACAAATTTGCTAAGTTTATGGAATATGCCCGCCAATTCCCGGTCAAGATACTGGCTGGCATCATTCTGCTTGTGTCAGCCAGGATGGCGAAGTATATGACCGAAAATGTCCCGGGCGTCTTTGTGCCCCAAAACTTGATTGATGAGTTAGCGGGTGCCCCCAAAGGCGAAGCAATCAATAAAGGTATAGAAATCGCTGCCCGGATGATTGCCACTATAAAAAAGGAATCTATGTGCCACGGTGTCCATGTCATGGCCATAGGTCGGGAAGAGGTGGTCCCAGATATCCTGAAAGCGGCAGGACTTGCTACCTAGAACCCCATGGAAAACGAGGTTTTTCATTGGTAAATAGATAGAAATAAGTTGATTACCTTTGAGGTTATGCCGTAGCGTCTCACGAATGGAGTCAAGCAACCACAGTAAACCCTTCTGTTCCACTGTGGTTGAGAGGCTTATATGAATGAAACATATCTTCTAATTGGTCTCGCTGTGACAGTGGTAGTTTTGATTATAATCGTTATCAGCCTAGTAGTCACCCTAAAGCAAGACCGAGCGAGAATAAGGCAATCCCAAAAGAACCACGCAGACGATGATAAGGCTAGTAGGCACTACTTCAGAGGTGCAAAGAGGAGGAGGCTGGCGTGATAATCGCATTGATTAACCTCGTGATATTTATCGTTGGCGTTGTAGCAATTTCAACAATCGTCGTAACCATTATTGAGAAACTGTTTTTTAAGGGTTTGGACGAACTAGATGCGCTAATACAACGACGGTCAGTGCCTTCACCTTCTCTTTTTACTACGAGCAATCATAGTGGATATGAGAGAGAAAATAGTAAAACCAAAATCAACCCAACCAATAGTCCCGTCTACTCGCATAAAATCCCTTATGAAATTAGTCAGCCCTCCATTATTACGACCCATAGAAATAGCCCATTCAAGGAAACTCACACCGAGAGGCGATACAAAAATCACTATCGCAATAAGAATAATAGAGAAAACCTTAAGAGCTTTTTTGGATATTTCAAACACTCTGTCCCAATCAGCCATATAGGAAGTATTGTAAATTGGTTAAGGAGGCGAGTCAACCAAAGTGGAAAAGAACCCAGTAAACTCTGTTGTTTTAGGCGATAACCCACCCCGCCTAGAGCTAGCAAATCTTTGCATCTGGATAGAAATCGGGGTGAGAGGATTTGAACCACCGACCACTTGAACCCCATTTATAGGGCAGGTATCCCAATGGGTCACTTTACGTTCAAATTAGGACTTTTGTGTCAAATGCTCAAAACTCGTTTTGTACATAAAATACCAACTGGTAACAACCAGTTTCACTATGTCTATTAGCAAATTGTTAGCAAAATTCTAGCTGTGATTTGAAGCTAACGGGCAAACAAGGCATGTAGAATGTATCCCCAGACATTCAATGCCCTTTATTTTGCCTCTCAGAGCGTGGTTTATCGTAAATTTGCCATTTTTAGGCTATATCCTCGTTTGCGAGGCTTTAGGACATGAAAATGAGAAGTCCCCAAGTTCGGCTTTATGCTAGGTCCACCGCCGTAAGGACAGTCATCCACAGTATGATGTTTGTTAGACTTGTGTTTATCTATATTTACTCCTTTTTTCCTAAAGGAAGCCCCCGGGGACGAAAATTGCCGAGAGATGCAAAACTGTATCGACAAAAGTATTGACAAAAAAAGTATTGACAAAATAAGGATAGGGTTTATAATTAGGATTGTGGGGAAAAGTGGGGAAAATGGGGCAAAAAGTACACTATAGGTGCGTAAAAAGTGTGCTTAAGATAAGTAAACTACTACAGTTCAACTTGAGCAAAGGAGAATGTATATTATATGAGGAGATTAAATCTAGAACTCAGCGAAGAGGCTTATGCGACTCTAGAAATGCTGAGAAAAACGCTGGACAAAACATCCAAAGCAGAGGTGCTGCGCAGTGCTGTAGGCCTTTTAGCATTAGCTTCCTCAGAGAAAGCAAAAGGTAAAAGCCTGGCGCTAATTAATGGCACTGGAAAAGTGGATTCGAGGATAGAAATAATCTGAGCCTAAGATTTAACGGATTAGACCCTTGACAACAAATGTAATCAGTCCTGCTACTTCAGCCATGGTTGCTCCAGCCAGAGCACATAGAGCTGTGTCACTAAGACTTGTAATCCGAAAACCGTTTAGGAAGAATAAAGCTAGACAACTGAGGTTACTAATGACGAATATAACCAACAGAGCTACCAATGATTTACTCAATAAGCCCGCGGTCCTCTCTCGATAAACTTCGTCTGGAGGCAATTCAGGCTTGAGTACTTTCTGCTCTTTTGGCTCCATGTTAAAGCCTCTAAAATGAGTTACTTGCGATGTTGCGGTTGACACTATAGCACGTAGCTATGCTATTGTCAAGTCCCACCAGCCTGTTTTAACTATTCTTAAATTGACCCACCACCCTCGTGTGTTAATGGAACGATTAGGGCATTCGAGTATCAGAGTGACACTTGATACGTATAGCCACGTAGTAGGCGGATTACAGGAATCAGCAGCACAGAAGTTTGATGATTTTATAGAGGCAAAAAATCAATCCGTTAGCAAAGTCCCGAAATTTAATATCGGGGTGAGAGGATTTGAACCTCCGACCACCTGAACCCCATTCAGGTGCGCTACCAGGCTGCGCTACACCCCGTCGCCATGACTTCCCTTGATATGTTATCATAGTGACCGCAACAAAGAAAATATAGATTGGCAGGTGTGATTCATGGCTAAGAAACAGAAGAAAGCTACATCTGAACGAGCCCCCACTAAGCACCAACTCTCCAAATGGCAGCGCCAGATGAAAATACGCCGAATTGTGATAATCGCTGCTGTTGTTTTCCTAGTTGGCATTTCGAGCTGGGTAGGCTATGGGTACTATAAGGACTATCAGGCCAGAGGTGCAGCATGGCGTGAGGTTATGATTGGTGTAAACGGCATCAACTTTACTATGGAATACTTGGTAAAGACGCTCGATGCTGTCACTGAAGGCATAAATTCCACAATCCTATCTTCCTACGGCGATTATTTTACTAATATGGTCGCCGACGACATTATCAATGCTGAATTGCTAAGACAAGGAGCTCAGAGTCTGAACATTACAGTTACTACCGCGGAGGTAGACGCGAAGCTAAAAGAATTAGGGTATGATGAGGCACTTCGAGATATAATCAGGGCTAGTTTGTTACAGGACAAGCTTAAGAAACAGTATTTTGGTCCCCAGCTGAATAACACACTGAATAACACAATGGAGCAAGCTCGCGTGCAAGTAATGCTTGTAGAGAGTCAAGAGGTAGCTACTGGGTTAATGGCCGAAATCAAGGCTGGTGGCAACTTCACCGCTTTAGCTCAGGAGTTTTCCTGTAACTCCACCATTGAAGGTGATTTGGGTTGGCTACCTGAGGAGCTAATGCCAAATGGCTTGATTGCCGATGCGGCTTTTAACCTTACCTCCGGCAACATAAGCCAGCCTATTTATGATAAAACCGCGATTAAGGATGTCGGCTATTGGCTCATAAAGGTTACTGATAAGCAAGCTGGCGCGATAAATGCCAGTGCTATGTTGCTGGGCAGCGAGGCGGAGGCAGAGTGGGTTAGAGCCCAATTGGCAACTGGCGGCAACTTCAGCGCTCTAGCTCAGAACTACTCCCAGCACGAAAGCAAAACCAAAGGTGGTAAGCTTGGTTGGCTAAAAGTAGGGAATATGAGCAGCACGGCTTTCGACGCAGTTGCCTTCAACATTACCCTCAACACAGCGAGTGAGCCGGTCAAAGATACATCGGTCCAAACCACCGGTGGCTATTGGCTGGTCGAGGTTATAGATAGGGGTGATCACAAGCTTTCAGATAGCGCCATGCAGCAATTAATAGACAAGCACTTTAACGACTGGAGAAAGGAATGGTCAGATAAAAGCACAATTAAAACCTACCTGGCTGCAGACAAGATACGGTGGGCTATAAACCATGTTCTGGCGGGGAATGTAACACCATAATGAAGAAGGCTATTGGCATCGGCTTACTGGGCTTGGGGACCGTGGGCTGTGGTGTGGCTGAAGTTCTAGGGACCAAGGCAGACAGCCTGGCTGAGCAAGCAGGACTTCCCTTAATTTTGAAAAAAGTGCTGGTGCACAATGTAAATAAACGACGCTCGGTGAAAGTCAGTTCCAGCCTGTTGACCAGCCATCCTGAGGAAGTCCTCGCTCATCCCAAGGTAGATATAGTAATCGAACTCATTGGCGGCGAACATCCGGCAACAGAATATATAGAACGAGCTATCACCAGCGGGAAGCACGTAGTTACGGCCAACAAGGAGGTAATATCTAAACACGGATACGAGC
>Ga0315279_10006848_pt1 | contig 14270 bp, 10 predicted proteins | sample YL17G06_20_MG_FD_203694 | JGI IMG/M metagenome (GOLD analysis project Ga0315279, IMG submission 203694) | Sediment microbial communities from Yellowstone Lake, YNP, Wyoming, USA - YL17G06_20 | ecosystem: Environmental > Aquatic > Freshwater > Lake > Sediment | place: USA: Wyoming | collected... | reverse complement strand
GTTCCGTACGTGCATTACTACGAGGGCATGCTCAGCCTGGGGCCGTACCGGCTGCCCGATGCCGGCCGTGAAATGCTCAGGTACAAGCCGCCCACGCCGGAGTTTCTCAAGTTCCAGGTCGGCCACTTCTACCGCGCGCCGCTGTGGGAGCTGGTGTACCACGAGTGCGTGGTGGCCGAGTGGTATTGGGGCGACTACAACAACAAGGCGCCCGAGGTGTGGGACCGCCGCGACCTGTTCAACACCCTATACGGCACGCCGCCCATGTACATGTTCGACAAAGCGGGCTGGGAGAAAATCAAGCCGCGCGTCGTCGAGAGCTACAAGAACATCTGCCCGGTGGTGCGTCCGCTGGGCTATGACGAGATGCTCTCGCATGAGTTTGTGAGTGAGGATCACGCGGTGCAGCGCACGCGCTGGGCATCGGGCGCGGAGATCGTCGTCAACTTCGGCGAGGCGGCATACCGGCTGCGCGACGGCCGCTCGGTTCCTCCCATGGGCCGCGTGGTCAAGTGAGCCGCCGATTCCGCAGATCGTGCGGGTTGTACCGCAGGCGTCCGTTGTAGCGCTGGCGTCCCGCCGGCCGGCCCCGTTGTAGCACTGGCGTCACCGCCGGCCGGCCCCGGCTGCCGATTCCCCTTCGCCCGCCTGGTTGTCACAGATCGGCAACGGCGCCCAGGGCGAGCAGCATGAAGTTTTCCGGGCCGGGCAGCGCGAAGAGCGGTTTGCGCAGCAGCGCAACCGCCGGCAGTGCGGTCTGGGCCACGGTAGCGGCACCCGCACGAATGCCAAGCCCGCCGCGGCTCGACAGCTTTATGCGCTTGTCAGGCCCCGGACAGAGTGACATCGACCTCAGCGCTTCAGGTAGTAGATCTGCGTGCTGCCCACCACGTCCCAAATCGGTCCCAGAATGTTCTCGATTACCGCCTTGGCGTTCGCATAGACGTCGTCGTACGTCATGATCTTGAGCTTGGGGTGCTCGTTCTCCATGGTGGCCAGCTTGCGGCGGTTTTCGGGGGTGAGAGCGCTTGACCGTCCGATCACGATGAGACTTCTTGGGTTGCTCGAGATCGCCGCAAGACCGAGCTCGCGCTGGGCGGTTGCGAGGTTGTCCTCTAGATACCTCTTCCAATCGGCGATTTGGCCGCGAGCTTCGTTCAGCTCGCCTGAGGGATGACCGTCCTGGCGAAACAGGCCGTGACTCGACTTCTCCAGTTCGACCAGTAGGTAGTCTTGGACAGCGTCCCGGAAAACGAAATCGGTCTTCTTGGCGCCGAGAGCGAGCTTCGGCCACATTTTAGTATGGGCGGGACAAAGGAGGAGGGGGTGCTCTTGCAGGAAGCTCTGGAGGGCTTCTTCGCGATCGGGCTCAGAGTCCAATAGTCCCTTGAATGCCTTGAGCAGAGCGCCAAACAGTCTTCTAGCCTCCGCCTGTGGATCTAGGGACTGGAAGTGAGCCTCCTGCAGTTGTTGGGCGAGGACAGAAGCTAGGATGTCGTTCTCCGCCCAAATTGGCGCGTACTCGGTTTTCCAGTGCTCAAGGTCGAGGTAGGGATAGATCTCGATGCAATCCCAGCCGACAGGAATCCGGAGAGCACTTCGAAGCACGAACTGCTGCCCCTCGCCCAAACCCTGGTGCCGCCCCACGACCTCGCCGAGGAGACAAAATTCGAAGACGCTGCGAACTGACAATAGGCAGAGGGGCTTCTGGGGTGGTTGGGGGAGGCGCTCCGGTCTTTCAATGACGGAGTCGAACCCGATCCTGGCTGAAAGCAGCTCCCTTGCCTGGTTGGAGGTTGGGTCGGTCGCGGACAACTTGAACTGAAAGCCGCTTGTCGCAACGGTTGATACAAACTGCCGGCCGGTATGGCACCGAATGACATTCTGCGACAGCCATGCTGCAATCTGCGAGAGGTCCTCCTCCACCCACGCGGCGAGGAGCCTGCCGGGACCAACTCCTTTCTCGTAGCGGATGACCGCGCCCCCGGGGCAACACGCGACCAGGGTGGTGCCTGGGGCGGTGAGGTGGGGCGGTACGAGGTGACTGATGTGGGCGTACTTGCTGGCCACCAGCTCCCTTGCAGCCCTCAGATATGCGCGAACGGTCGCGCCCATCCGACTGATGACGTCTCGCTGATCGTTGCTGAGGGCCGAGATGTCCTGCTCCTCCGCGTCGATGAACTCCATCGGGTTGTCACCAGTGAAGGACACCCGGGCTCTCTTGATGATGCTCTCCGACATGGACCGACGCCTCCCGCGCGGCCTAAGGAGCTAGGTGCTGAAAGCGCCCCCCGCTCTCGGCCAGCCCCCGCAGCGGCTGGCTGGGCGGCCTCAAATCTTCATGGTGTATCCTGCAGCTTTGAGTTCCTTGATTATGGAAAATCCAATCGCCTCGATCGATTCAGTGATGGGCTTGTACACCAGTCCCTCGATGTCCGAGGGCCGGGCCACATCGCCCTTTATGAGGCAACAGACCCTCTCCCTGCCGAGCCTGCCAACAAAATACCCGAACTCGAAGATCACGTTGGGGCGCGCTCGAACGTCCTTCTTTCGGCGGGCATCGGGCAATGTTTCCTGGTCGGCTGTGTACCCTACATCGTCAGGCGTCAAGAGAATGAACGCAAACCCGACGTGCGAATGCTGCTCGAACTTTTCAATCAACGTGCGACCCTGATCAGGCTGTCTGTGTAAAACTACCGGCTCCATGCCAAGGCTGGTGAGAAAAACCTCCAACTCCGTCTTCGTTGCATGGTCATGGCCGTGCACAATGAAGATACGATTTGAAAGCGCACCTGAGGAGGCAACGGCCTTCGGTCGCCTTGATTCGCCGAACACATCGTCCTGCACGATCTGGATGGTCTGTTGAATTGCCGACAGCATCAAGGACTTCTGCTGATCGAACTTGTCGTGCCCATCTGCTTCAGTCGTGATTTCCATCGCACGCTTCAAGAGTGCGACGGGCGCCGAAGTTGGCTCTAGGAGTGCTTGGATGGTGTTACAGACGCGGGTCTTCCAAGCGAGCCACGCCGGAGCGTCTTCGCCACCGTAGTCGGATGAGAGTCCAGGAGGCCGAATCGAAAAGTTCGTAAAAGTGAAGTTTGTGTCTTCTGCTAGGAGCCGCTTCAGTTGCCCGATGCTGCTGTCCATAGGTGGCCTCCAGGTTTCCGCCGCGTCCACCGAACTCCTGTTTACGCAGACCCGGATAAAACCGGCCCCGGTCAGTCTAACACGAAACCAGCCGCGGCGAGTCGAGGTGGCAACTGCGTTGTTTCTAACGACTTCTTCCGGGGCCAATAACTTTGTTCCCAGTTTCAGGCCGCCCCGTCAGTCCGGATCATTCCGGGGCGCTCGGTGGAGGCGGCTTCGGCAAACGGGAAACCAATGCAGCCCGCTGAATCAGGCTTTGAGAACGGCGCGGATGTCTTTGAGCAAACGGAACAAGTGGTAGGGATCGCTCGGGGAAGCCGTGAAGCCGAACCGTTCGTAGAATGCCCTGGCCTCCTCGTCCTTGGCATGGACTGCGAAAGCCCGTATGCCGGCAATCTCGGCCGCTTGCAGTGTCCGGAGCATTGCGTCTTTCAGGAGACCGGAACCAAGGCCCTTTCCCTGCCAGTGCGTAGCAATCGCGAGACGAGCCAGCAGCATAATGGGGACGGGATGCCGGGCCAGCCCTTTCTTGAGGCGCTCCGGCGCGCCATCATATTCTACTTGACCGACAACCAGCGTGTAGTAACCGGCCACCTCCGCATCCGCCACCGCTACGTATGTCTGAGAGGCGCCGGCCTGCTGGTTTTGGAGCGCGTAGCGGATCAGAAAGCGGTTGAGCGCTTCACGTCCGCAGTCGAAACCTTCCAGTGCGTGTCCGCGCTGAAGCTTCTCAATGCGGAGGTTCATCTCTTGCGGCCTCGCTCGAAGACGCTCGGCTCGCGCAGAAGCTTGGCCAGTCGCGGAGCCGGCCGCGCAGGAGCATCGAGAGCGGCCTGGAAGGCGGCCCACTGCTCGGCATTCAAGCCAAAGCGCCGGCGATCCGGCAGGGTCTCTTCGGCGCGCGCAAGGGCGCTCTCCAAAACGAACTCGCTGACCGACCGGCGGGCGGCCAGGGCGGCAGTCTGCAGGGTGCGCTTTGCCGACGGAGTCAGGCGCAAGTCGAGTTTCTCGTTACGGGTTTCGGCGGTGGGCATGTCGCAGTCCTCCTGCCACGAGGTCAGGATAGCACATCCGCCAGACAATGTCATGACAGCGGACGTGTTCAGGCAGCGGGCATGTCAGCGCGTGCGTCCTCTGTGTTCCTCTGTGGTTCAGAGTCCCCGCGCGTCGGACAACGGGGCCGGCCGGCGGGACGCCGGCGCTACATCGCCCGCCCTGTTCATGGTAATCTGCGCAATCTGCGGCTAAATGCAGTCTATGAATATCCATCGACGACGCTTTCTGATGAGCAGCGGCGCGGCAGCCGGCTCCATGTTGTTCACGGCTGCGGTCCCAGCCGCTGAAACAAAGACGGCAAACCTGCTGGCCGGCACATGGACGCTCGAAAAACTGGCGCCCGTGTTGCTGCCGCGCGAGAAGTGGAAGCCGTTTCCGCCGGCATTCGAGCGGGCCGCCTGGGAGCGTCTGCCGGCTGACGATCGCCGCGCGCTGATCGAGGCGGGCGAGGCGCGGTTGGGCGCGGCCTGGCCGCCATTGCCGGCCACGCTCTTTCTCGAATACCGGCGCATCGGCAACCGCTCCAATTACGAGCGCGTGCGCTACGCGCGCCGCGACCAGTTGCGCGAACTGGTCGTGGCGGAATGCGTCGAAGGCAAGGGCCGCTTTCTGGATGAGATCGCCAACGGCGTCTGGACCACCTGCGAGGAGTCGTTCTGGGGCGTGCCGGCGCACCTCGGCGCGCAAAAGGCGGGCACCGGCCTGCCCGACGTTGCCGAGCCCATCGTCGATCTGTTCGCCGCCGAAACCTCCAGCCTGCTGGCCTGGATCGACTACCTCGTCGGGCCTCGGCTCGACCCGGCGTCGCCGCTGCTGCGCAAGCGCATCCGACTGGAAGTGGACCGCCGCATCCTGACTCCCTGCCTGGAGCGAGACGATTTCGGCTGGATGGGGCTGGACGGCCGCGACCGCCCGGTCAACAACTGGAACCCCTGGATCAACTCCAACTGGCTGGCTTCGGCGCTGCTGCTGGAGGACGACGGCAAGCGCCGCCTGGCGGCGGTACACAAGATCTTGCGGAGTCTGGACCGCTTCCTGGCCTCCTACCACGACGACGGCGGCTGCGACGAGGGCCCCGGATACTGGTTCCGCGCCGGCGGCTCGCTGTTCGACTGCCTGGAGCTGCTGCACTCGGCCAGCGGCGGCGCCATCGACTTCTACCGCGTTCCACTGGTCCAGGAAATCGGCCGCTACATCTACCGCGCCCATATCTTCGGCGACTGCTTCATCAACTTCGCTGACGCTGCCGCCCGGTTGCGCATCGCGGGCGACCTGCTGTTCCGTTACGGCCGCCGCATCGGCGACAGCCGGTTGCAGTCGCTGGGCGCCTGGGCCGCGGCGCAGCCGAGCGGCGCGCCGGGGCGCAGCGAGAGCATGGGCCGGCAACTGCCCGCGCTGTTCAACCTCGAAACCATTCGCGCGGCGAAAGGCGCGCAGCCGCTGGTGCGCGATACCTGGTTGCCGGGCATCCAGGTGATGGCGGCCCGCAGAAAGGAAGGCTCGGCCGAGGGGCTTTACCTGGCAGCGCAGGGCGGGCACAACGCGGAGAGCCACAACCACAACGACGTCGGCAACTTCATTGTCTATGCCGACGGCCAGCCGGCCATCATCGACGTCGGCGTCGAAACGTACACGGCCAAAACGTTCAGCTCCCGCCGCTACGAGATCTGGACCATGCAGTCGGCCTGGCATAACCTGCCGACCATCGACGGCGTGATGCAGGCAGCGGGACGGGAGTTTCAGGCCACCGATGTTGCCTATCGCGCCAACGACCGAGCCGCCGAGTACAGCCTGGATATCGTGCGCGCCTATCCGCCGGACGCCGGGCTGGACTCGTGGAAGCGAACGTTCCGTTTTGACCGGGAGAAGAACGAGATCGAGGTGGCCGACAGTTGCATCCTGAAGAAGCCTGCCCGGCGGATTACTCAGACGCTGATGACCTCGTGCAAACCCGAGCAGGCAGCGCCCGGCAGGCTGAAGTTGCAGGTGCCCGGTTTCCGTTCCGGCCCGGTCGCGATTCTTTACGACGCCCGGGTTTTCACCCCTTCGGTCGAGGAAGTGAAGATCGAAGACGAGCGTTTGAAGAACTCCTGGGGCGAGCGCCTGTACCGCATCCTGCTCACAGCCGCCGATCCGCCACAGCGCGCCTCCTGGTCCATCACGTTTTCTCAACGCTGAGGCGTTGTAGCGCTGGCGTCCCGCCGGCCGGCCCCACCAGGTTCACCCAGGCGTACCGGGGCGATATGCAGGGCCTGCCGGCGGGACGCCAGCGGTACAAGGGTTGCAAATTTCGTGATTAAATTGGCGGTGGAGGTGGGTGTGACGGTGCGCATTCTAATCGCCCTTTTGTTTTTGGCTGCGCCGGGCTGGGCCGCCCAGAGGTACGACCTGGTGGTGTACGGCGGCACGGCGGGCGGTGTCATCACCGCCGTCAGCGGCGCCCGCGAAGGCCTGAAAGTCGCGCTGCTGGAGCCGCGCGACCACCTGGGCGGCATGGTCTCCGGCGGCCTGTCGCGGACCGACTATGGCCGCAAGGAAGTCATCGGCGGCTATTCGCTCGAATTCTTCTGGCGCGCCGGCCAGCATTACCGCATGGCGCAGTACGGGCAGGAACTGGCCTGGCTGGTGGAGCCCAAGGTCGCCGAGCAGATTTTGCGCCAGATGGTGAAAGAGGCCGGCGTGACTGTGCTCTACCGTCACCGCCTGCGCGAGAAAGACGGCGTGCGCAAGGAAGGGCGGCGCATCCGCGAGATTCTCACGGAGAACGGGTCGTCATTCGAGGCCGCCGTGTTCGCCGACTGCACGTACGAGGGCGACCTGATGGCCCAGGCCGCCGTTTCCTACACTTGGGGCCGCGAAGGCGTCGAGCAGTATGGCGAATCGCTCGCCGGGGTGCGCGAGAAAACGCCGTATCATCAGTTCAAGGTTGATGTTTCGGCGTACGACGAGACAGGGAAGCTGCTTCCCGAGATTTCACCCCAGCCACCCGGCCAGCCCGGTTCGGCCGACAAAAAAGTGCAAGCCTACAACTTCCGCCTGATCATCTCCAGCGACCCGGCCAACCAAGTCCCATTTCCAAAGCCGCGGAACTACGACCCGGCCCGCTACGAGTTGCTGGCACGCCTGCTGAAGGTGACGACAGAAAAGACCGGCCGCACGCTGAAGTTCGGTGAAGTTTCTTCGCCTATCGCCGTGCCCAACAACAAGTTCGACGTGAACAACAACGGCGCGTTCTCCTCCGACTACATCGGCAAGAACTACGAGTATCCGGAGGCGGGCTACAAGCGCCGCGAGGAGATTTGGCGCGACCACGCCGACTATGTGGCCGGCTTCTTCTATTTCCTGGCGCACGACCCGCGAGTTCCTTCCGACCTGCAAAGCGAGACCAACCGCTACGGGCTGGCAAAGGACGAATTCACCGATACCAACCACTGGCCGCACCAGTTGTACGTCCGCGAGGCGCGCCGCATGGTCGGTGAGTACGTCATGACCCAGAAGGACATCCAGACCGAGCTGACCAAGCCCGACGCCATCGGCATGGGCTCCTACAACAGCGACTCACACAACATCCAGCGGGTGGTGACGAAGGAAGGATTCGTCATCAATGAAGGAGATATGCAGGTGCCGGTCAAGCCCTACCAGATTCCCTACCGTATCCTGACGCCGAAAAAGGGCGAGGTGGAAAACCTGCTGGTGCCGGTCTGCTTCTCGGCCAGCCACGTAACCTACAGCACGCTGCGGATGGAGCCGCAGTACATGATCCTGGGCCACGCGGCGGGCGTGGCGGCCAAAATGGCCATTGCCGCCAAGAAGCCCGTGCAGGACATCGATACCGCCGCGCTGACACGAACGCTGGTGAAGCAGGGCGCCGTGATGGAATACGTGCCCGATGCCCACAACGCCGCGTTTGGTTTGTTCCGCCGGGCCAAATAAGTCAATCAAGGCCGACATAAAGGAAAACGCCCCGCGGACGGGGCGTTTTCTCAGGTCGCTGAAACAGCGTTGCCTTACGACGAAAGCTTACTAGGATATAGCCGAGCAATCGCCGCTCAGGTATACTCGTAAAATACTGTATCCCCGGGCGGTCCCCTTGTCAAGGAGTTTGTCATGCAGCTCACGGAGCCTCAGTCTACCGCCGCTTCCTCCTACACCTTAGGCCTCGACCTCGGCACTGCGTCCCTCGGATGGGCCGTCGTGGACGGCCTGAGCCAGCGCGTCCTCGACGCTGGTGTGCGAATCTTCGAGCCGGCAGTCGATGCCACGAAGTTCGAGAGGGGACAGGAGGGGGCCTCGAAGAACGTCGCGCGTCGAACGGCCCGCCTACAGCGCCGGCAGTTCCGGCGGCGTGCAGCCCGCCACCACGATCTTTTTCTGGAACTGCAAGGGGCCGGGCTGCTTCCCCCCACACCCGACCCGAAGCCTGCCGATCGCGGCGAGGCTCGCCAGGCAGTGCTCGGACAGCTCGACGCGCAGTTGAGGGCGACGTGGCGGGAGCGGCTGGCCGAACTCCAGCCTGCCTGCCCGGCGCCCGAGCAAACCCTGCTCTACGCCTTGCGGGCCCGCGCGCTTGATGTTCGCCTGGAACCGCACGAGCTCGGCCGCGCGCTCTACCACTTGGCCCAACGCCGCGGCTTCAAGAGCAACCGCCGCGCCTCGAAACGGGAACCGGGCAAGGACGGGGAAAAGGAAGAGAGCGAGTTGAAGCAGGAGATGGCCGCACTCGAGAGGGAGATCCAGGAATCAGGCTCGCGCACCCTGGGCGAGTTTCTTTCCCGCCAGGACCCGGCGGCGGCCCGCATTCGCGGCCGCCATGCGCAACGCAGGCTGTACGAGGAAGAGTTCGACGGGATCTGGAACAGACAGGCTGAGTGGCACGCGGTCTTGACGCCCGAACTCAGAGAGCGGGTTCATAATCTCATCTTCTTTCAGCGGCCGATCAAGGCGCCGCCGCCCGGCCGCTGCGAGCTGGAAACCGGTTGCTTCCGCGCCCCTATGGCCAGCCTCCCCGCCCAACGCTTCCGCCTGCTGCAGAAGGTGAATGACCTGAGGATTCTCGATGGCCGCGGGGAGCGCGCGCTGACTCCCGAGCAGCGCACCACGCTCCTCGCCGAGCTCGAAAAGGGCGATGTCACATTTGGCGCGGCCCGCAAGCTGCTGGGCCTGCGCGGGACACGCTTCAACCTGGAAAGCGAGCGCCAGGACAAGATTGAGGGCAACCGCACCGGCGCGAAGATGCTGGCCGCATTCGGGGAGCGGTGGATGGCCTTCAGCGAAGCCGAGCGGGACCGAATCGTCGAGCTGTGGCGACAGACCGAAGACGAGGCGGAACTGAAACAAGTCGGCCAGCAATATGGGCTCGAGGCCGAAGCCGCCGAGGCCTGGGCGAGGCCAGAAGCCGGGCCCGAGGACGGTTACTGCCGTCTCTCAGTGGAGGCGCTCCGCAAGCTGCTGCCCAGGATGGAGGCCGGCGCGGCGTTCAAGACGGCCGAGACCGAGGTGTACGGCGCCCGTTTCTCGGGCGGCGCTGTTCGCGCCCAGCTCGACCCAGTGGCCAAGGTCCTCGCGCACGTGCCCAACCCCGCTGTCATGCGCTCACTGACGGAACTGCGCAAGGTGGTAAACGCCGTTGTACGGCAGTTCGGCAAACCGCACGAGATCCGCATCGAGCTGGCGCGCGACCTCAAGCGCAGCGCCCGCGACCGGGACGCGCTTTCGCGCGCCATGTCCCAGCAGCAGAAGGCGCGCGGCGCGGCCAAGGGCGAAATTGTCAAGGAGCTGGGCATTCAGCGCCCTTCCGGCGCCGACATCGAAAAGGCGCTGTTGTTTGAGGAGTGCGGCGGCCTCTGTCCCTACAGCGGCGAGCCGATCGACTTCCGGGCGCTGTTCGAGACCGGGGAGTTCGAGGTCGAGCACATCCTGCCGAAGACCAGGTTTTTCGACGATTCATTCGCCAACAAGACGCTCTGCCACCGCTCGATGAACGCACAGAAGCGCGATCGCACCCCGTTTGAAGCCTTCGGACACGACCCCGAACAGTGGGAGCAAATCCTGGAGCGCGTGCGCAAATTCAAGCGCTTGGGGGCGGTCCACCGGCTGGGGAAGAGGAAGGGCAAGAGGGCCGAACTCGAGCCGCGCCATCCCAAGCTCGGGCGGTTCCTGCTGACGAGCGCGGACGAGCTCGAATCGTTTTCCAACCGCCAGTTGAGCGATACCCGCTATGCCAGCAAGCTGGCCGCGCGCTACCTGGAGCAACTGTACGGCGGACGCGACGTGGAGCAGGCGGATGGCAGGAAGCGCCAGGCAATCTTCGCCTCAGCGGGCCCCGCCACTGCCACCTTGCGGCGGGCCTGGGGCCTGGAAGCGATTCTCAGGCAGCCGGAGGCTTCCGCCAACGGCCAGAGCAAGGGCAAGCCGCGCACCGACCATCGCCATCACGCCGTCGACGCCGTGGTCATCGCCCTGACGTCGCGCGCCGCCGTCCAGCAACTGGCCGCCTCCGCGGAGGCCTCGCAGCGGCAGACCGGGGTAGCGCGCGTCTCCTCACGCACGCTGGAAGCGCCCTGGCCCGATTTCGTCGAGTCAGTTCGGCCGGTTATCGAGCGCATCAACGTGTCGCATCGCCCCGAGCGCAAACTGAGCGGCGAACCCCACGACCAGACCCTTTATGGACGCCCCCGCCAGAGCGGCGAGCGGGAGTGGGCGCATGTCCGCAAATCGGTTCACACGCTTTCCGAGAAGCAGATTCGCGCCGCGGACGTGATCGTTGACCCGCGGGTGCGCGACGCGGTCCGGGCCAAGCTCGAGGAGCTGGGCGACCCAAAGAAGCTGGAACAGGACCCGGCTTGCCTTGTGACGCGGCGGGGCAAGCGAGTGAAAATCCTCAACGTGCGCATACGGGTGCCCTGCGAGGTGCGGAAGATCGGCGCTCCGCCGCGGGAGCGCTACGTTTGGCTGAGGAGCAATCACCACATGGGGGTGTTTGCCGGCCGTGACGCAAAGGGGCGCGAGGTCTGGGACTACATCGTGGTCAGCCGCCTGGATGCCTTCGAGCGCCGGCGCAGCGGCCAACCCGTGGTGCAAAAGGACCTGCCCGGCCAGCCCGATTTCCAGTTCCTGTTCTCGCTGATGTCCGGCGATATGGTCGAGATTGAGGACAACGACGGGCGGCGCGGCCTCTTCGTCGTGCGCAGCATCAGCAAAGGCGACTTCAACTTCGCTCGCCATACCTGCGCCATGCTCAAGGAGGACATGGCGAAGACGCGCCATTGGCTGCGCATTCGCAGCATCGAAAAACTGCGCCAGCGCGGCTGCCGGAAGGTCTCGGTAGACCCGCTGGGACGGGTCCGGGAGGCCAATGACTGACCGCATCATCGACATTTCCGAGGCCTTCGCCGAACTGCGCGTTCGCCACCAGCAACTGGTCATCAAGGTGGGCGAGGGCGATCCGGTAACCACGCCGCTGGCCGAGCTGGCCGCCTTGGTGGTGTCGAACCCCTCGGTGATGGTCAGCCAGGCGGTGTTGTGCGGAATCGCCGAAGCGGGCGGCAGCGTGGTGATCTGCGACCGGAAATTCCTGCCGGTGGCAATGCTGCTGCCGCTGCAGGCCCACGGGACTCAGGCCGAGCGCTTCGCGCGCCAGGCCCAGGCGCCGCTGCCCTTACGCAAGCGCCTTTGGCAGCAGATCGTGCAGGCCAAGATCGGGGCGCAGGGCCGCCTGCTGGTGCGGTTGCACGGCCAGGACGGCGGACTGGGGGCTATGGCGGCCCGTGTCCGCTCGGGCGACCCCGACAACCTCGAGGCCCAGGCCTCCCGGCGCTACTGGCCGCTGCTATTCGGAGACCCGCATTTCCGCCGCGGCTCGCCCGGCCCCGACCAGAACGCCTACCTGAATTACGGCTACGCGGTGCTGCGGGCGCTGGTGGCCCGCGCCCTTTGCGGCGCCGGCCTGCACCCTTCCTTTAGCCTGCAACACCACAACCGGTACGACGCTTTCCGCCTGGCCGACGACCTGATGGAGCCGCTTCGCCCTCTGGTCGATGCCGCCGTCTATGAGTGGATTCAGAATCATGACCGCACGCAACCCCTGGACAAGGAGTGCAAGGCCTGGCTGATCGGGGCGCTGCTGGAGCGCCGGGAGGCGGCAGGAGAGTCGCGTACGCTGTTCGACCTGGTAGCGCGGTACGCCTCAAGCTTGGCGCACTGTCTTCTGGGCGAGGCTGGCTGTCTGGAGATGCCCGAACCATGAGCCTGCTGCCCCGCCCCCTCTCCGGGTTCCGTGCCATGTGGCTTTTGGCTATGTTTGATCTGCCCGTTGAAACCGCTGAGAATCGCCGCGACTACGTGCGCTTTCGGACCTCGTTACTGAAGCGCGGATTCATGATGCTGCAGTACTCCGTCTACGCGCGCTACCTGGCCAGCGAAGACGCGGCGGATGCGCACCGCAGGACCGTTCGAGCGGCATTGCCCCCGCTTGGGCAGGTGCGCCTGATGGCCGTCACAGACCATCAGTTTGCGAAGATGGAGGTTTTCTATGGCAGAAAGGCTAAGAAAACCGAGGAACCGCCAGCTCAAATGCTGCTTTTTTGAGCCGGCCTGGGAGCGTAAACCCCGCGCAGCCAAGCGGCTGCGCGGGGCGGAAGTATACCTGAGCGGCGATTCTCGGCCAACCCCAGCTTGGTGACTTCAAGCTCGGGCGGCCAGTGGAGTATACCTGAGCGGCGATTCTCGGCCAACCCCAGCGTGACTATCAACGGCCGCAAAGTGTACTTAGTATACCTGAGCGGCGATTCTCGGCCAACCCCAGCCCATAGCTCGCGGACCACGGCGAAAATCCGAGTATACCTGAGCGGCGATTCTCGGCCAACCCCAGCCAGGTGATCTCGAAGCCCTGGGACCACCTGAGTATACCTGAGCGGCGATTCTCGGCCAACCCCAGCAAATCTGTTCCTGGTCCGAAAGCGCGCAATAGTATACCTGAGCGGCGATTCTCGGCCAACCCCAGCATTCCTATGCACCAGGCCGAGGCCGGCTCAGTATACCTGAGCGGCGATTCTCGGCCAACCCCAGCGATTTTGCGGATGCGTAGATCATAGGGGAGAGTATACCTGAGCGGCGATTCTCGGCCAACCCCAGCCTGGGTTTGCGCGCGCGGAAGGCCGTCGAAGTATACCTGAGCGGCGATTCTCGGCCAACCCCAGCCTCACGCGCACGCTGGCGATGCTGACGGGAGTATACCTGAGCGGCGATTCTCGGCCAACCCCAGCCGCTAGGTAGTATTCGGCGTAACCGCCCTCAGTATACCTGAGCGGCGATTCTCGGCCAACCCCAGCTTACCGCATTCAGGCCAATCCAACACCATAGTATACCTGAGCGGCGATTCTCGGCCAACCCCAGCCAATACGTCGAGCGCTACTACGAGCCCAAGAGTATACCTGAGCGGCGATTCTCGGCCAACCCCAGCGCGCGGTTCACTAAGGGTGTCGAGGACTATAGTATACCTGAGCGGCGATTCTCGGCCAACCCCAGCGCCAACACTGTTGTGGGCACTGACCTCTTCAGTATACCTGAGCGGCGATTCTCGGCCAACCCCAGCCCTGGTTCCACTGGGCCTTGGGTGGCGGATAGTATACCTGAGCGGCGATTCTCGGCCAACCCCAGCCTCAGGGCGCTCAGGCCGCTTGGGACGCTTAGTATACCTGAGCGGCGATTCTCGGCCAACCCCAGCTGGGAGATTAAGGGGAACAAGATCTCATCAAGTATACCTGAGCGGCGATTCTCGGCCAACCCCAGCAACGGCACTATGAGACAGATCGCGGAGGTAGTATACCTGAGCGGCGATTCTCGGCCAACCCCAGCACCACGTACAGCGGTCAACGCTGAGGCTGTAGTATACCTGAGCGGCGATTCTCGGCCAACCCCAGCGTCCGTGTTCCAGTTGACTGGACGCTGGAAAGTATACCTGAGCGGCGATTCTCGGCCAACCCCAGCCGCCTCGATGGTGAGCATGTCGCCCTCGAAGTATACCTGAGCGGCGATTCTCGGCCAACCCCAGCCGCCTCGATGGTGAG
>Ga0315279_10006847_pt1 | contig 14275 bp, 7 predicted proteins | sample YL17G06_20_MG_FD_203694 | JGI IMG/M metagenome (GOLD analysis project Ga0315279, IMG submission 203694) | Sediment microbial communities from Yellowstone Lake, YNP, Wyoming, USA - YL17G06_20 | ecosystem: Environmental > Aquatic > Freshwater > Lake > Sediment | place: USA: Wyoming | collected... | reverse complement strand
CTGAGCCCGACGAACACGCGCTCGCCGGTCTCCTCGTGAACGTACACGATAACGACCGCGGTCTCCGCCCCGGGCCTGCGCACGACCCGCGACACGTCCACTCCGCGCTCCGAGAGCGTTCTCACCTTCAGCTCGCCGGCAAGGTCGCTGCCCGCGGTGCCAATGTACCCCACGCGCGTACCCAGACGCGCGGCCGCCACACAGGCCGTTCCGACCATCCCACCGCCGTCGAGGCCGAAGCCGGCGATGCTTCCGGCGCGCTCCCAGGCCGGCATGTCGCCGACGCGAATGAGAACGTCCAGGGTGGCCAGGCCGAGGCCCACGATGTCCGGACTGTCCGACGGCCCGGGGGTCACTCCACCACCACCGGCTGAACGCCGAGGAACAGGCAGGCCTGGCGAAGCGCGTGAATCTGATCGCCGTGGGTCATGCTCGCGTGATGGATGAACCCCTCTTCGACGAGCGTTCGGTACAGCCGGTCGTGGTCGGGCACGCGCACCCACGACCAGGTTCCGGAATGCACCTCATCCGATTGCTCTATGTCGCCTCTGGCGATGAGCATCTTCCATTCGCCGTCGTACTCGGCGATGCGGCAGAACGTCACGGTGCCCAACTTAAGCTGGAACTGGAACAGCCCGGCCTGCGCGTCGCCTCGCCCTGGAGGGCCCTGTCCGACCATGTCAGACCGCGACCGGAGCGCGGTCGGCCGCCCCACGGCGGCCAGACACACAGGCGCGTTGCCGCAGTGCCACGCGAGCAGCAGGTTCGTATCGTCGCGATGCCGGATCGTCCAGTCGATGAAGTGTGGCGGCACACGCCCGAGCGCGGCGCGGTAGCTCGCGAGCATCGACAGGGCCCCGAGAACGTCCGCCTCGCACGCGGCGAGGATGCCCCTCTCGGTCAATCGCCCGAAGACAGCGCAGGCGGAGATGCCGAGCGCGCGCTGGATGGCGGGCCAGCATTGCATCGCGAGCGCGGACACCCCTGAGCGCTCGGCGAACCCCACAAGCGCCAGCTCGAGCTTCGCCGCGTTCAGAAGGTAGTCGTCGCCCACCGTCACTTCGCGGACCGAGCCTCGTATGTCCTCGGCCACGGCGGCAACGGCCGGATCGTCGTCTGCGCGGCGTTTCGCGTCCGCGACGATCTCCGACAGGTCGGCGAAGATGACGTTCTGGCCGAACTTGCGTGCCATCGCCACTTCGTCGTACGCCACCGTCTCGAAAGTTGGCGGTCGCACGCCGATCTGGCCGATGCGTGCGTTGCGGAAGCCCTTGATGACGGACACCGCGCGCGCGAAGGCTTCGAACTCGCGAGCCAGCCCGTCGTCGCCCGGCAGGAACAGCCCCGCGAAACGGAAGGGGATGCCGCGCCTGTGAAGTCCGGCGGCGATGGACAGATTGCCGCAATACGAGTCCGAGACACGGGCGAGGCTGGGACCGGGGTCGGCGGCCGGCTCCTTCGTGGCGTACAGGAGGACAGGGGCTCCGAGCCGCTCCGCGACCTTGCACGCCGACCTCTCGTCCCCGAAGTCGGTCGGGCAGAGGACGACGCCGTCCACGCGCTCGCGCGCGAACAGCTCGACCGTTTCCTCGGCCTCATCGAGACTGCGGACGCCGCCCTCGGGCGCGACCACCTCGACGCCCGCGACCGCGCCGAGCGCGGCGATGCTCTCGTCGCGCATGCTCTGCGTCCACGCTGACCATCGGAACCGGTACGAGGGCACGAAGCCCAGCCTTACCCTGAAGCTCATGCACTCCTCCACGTCACGCCTGCCGCGCCAGGTCGGCAAGGTACTCCTGCCCCGACTCCGGGTTCTGGGTGCAGCCGATCGGGATGCCCTTCGAGAGGTTGCCGAAGCACTTCTCGTTGCAGACTATGCAGCGGATGATGCTGTCCTTCTTGCCCTCGGAGAGCTTCATCGGCAACTCGCGATCGGCAATGAGCCCCCGGCCGATAGCGATGAGGTCCGCCCGGCCCTCGGCCAACACGCGCTCCGCCTCGTCCGGGTCGAGGCCGAAGCCGCCGACAGCGATCACCGGGATGCTCACGGCCTGCTTCAGAGCGCCGGCCCAGTCGGCCCGCGGCGCCGTGTCGGAGCTGGTGCTCGGGGACACGTCCAGAACATCGACGCCGGCCTCCTGCAGCGCCTGCGCGAACGCACGGCTCTCGTCAAGGCCGTACCCTTCGCCTACGGGAGTGTGGCGATAGAGCACCGCACAGCCGTCGTCGACAGCGGCTCGGATCGCGCGGACGATCCGCAGGCCGAGCTCCATCCGCCGCTCGGCCGACCCGCCGAACGCGTCGGTCCTGGTGTTGTGCACCGGCGAGAAGAACCGGTTGAGGAAGAAGCCGTGTGCTCCGTGCGGCTCGACGCCGTCGCAGCCCGCGCTGCGGCAGTTCAGCGCCGACGCGGCCCAGAGCTTCACCATCTCCTCAAGCTCGGCCTCGGTGGCCGCGCGCGCTCCATCACGATCCGAGGGCGCGATGGTCTCGCCGTCCGAGGCGCGGCCGGGCTCGTAGAGCTGCGCCGTGAACGCGCAACCTGCCTCGTGCACCGCGTCGATCGTTCGCTTCAGCTTTGCGGCGAAGGCGGGCTCCGCTATGTCGCGGATGGAGGTGGCCTCTCTGATGATGAGGCCGGTTCCCCCCAGCGCGCGAGCGACGTACCACCAGTGCGCCTGGCCTCCACCCGCGTCCATGCACGTCACCATGGGCGGCATGACGATCCTGTTGCGGAGCCGCAGCTTGCCAGTGTCGAGCGGGGAGAGCAACCTCGCGTAGGCCGTCATCCGTGTCACCTCTACTCTCTAGCGTGCGAGTGTGGTCGTGCCAGGTCACACACTGACTCGATGTGGCGCAACCTCACCCCCCCGGCCCTTCACCCATTCGACACGCTCAGGGCTCAGGGCCGTTCCCCCTCGCCGCTAGCGGAGAGGGGGTGCCGCAGCGGACGCGATTCATCGCGCCCGCGGAGGCGGGGGTGAGGTTGGCGGCGCCGTGCGTAGCGATGATCAATCCGCTCTCCCTAGCGTGCAAGAGTGATCCGCAGGACCTGCGCGTGGTCGCAAGGCGGTTCCACGGGCAGCTTGACCCTCAAGGCGTCCGCTTCGTGGGACCACTCGATCGCAGCGGCGGAGCCGACCAGGCTCACAGTCCCGATTCGGCGATCGAGGAGCCCGGCGCCGGTGCCCAGCGATCTGACCGCCGCAGCCTCACCGGGCCAGTCGAGGAAGACGGCGTAGAGCGTGTCGCCCTTTGTCGTGAAGCGGATGTCCTCGCCAGTGAAGTCGGCGCGCTTCGTGTCGGTGAACATCCCCTCCGGCACCTCGGTCGGGCCTTCTCCAAAGACCTTCCACGGCCGCGTGCCGTAGATTGCCTCACCGTTCACCTCGAGCCAGCGCCCGATCTCGAGGAGGATGACCTGCTCCGGCTCGGGGATCGTCCCGTCCGCGCACGGACCCACGTTCAGCAGTAGCGCACCGTTCTTGCTGACCACGTCCACGAGGTCGTCGATGAGGGCGCCAGGGGTCCTGTAGTCATGGCCCTCGATGTACCCCCACGAGTTCTTCGAGACGGACGTGTCGTTCTGCCAGAAGCGGGGGCTGATGCCGGCGAGCTGGCCGCGCTCGAGGTCCAGCACAGCGGTGCCGTCGGGAAAGGCCTTCTTCTTGTAGTTGATCGCCACGCCTAGGCCCCACTCGGCGCCCCGGTTGTAGTAGTAGGCGGCGAACCGCCGCAGGTAGGGCTCGAACGGCGGTTGCTCGATCCACCAGTCGAACCAGACGAGTTGCGGACGGTACTTGTCCACGATCTCGCACGTGCGGGCGAGCCAGTCCTCGAGGTACTCGTCGGACGGCGGGGTGCCCTCGGGCGCCGCGGGCCCGTAGAAGTCGGCCCAGCGCCCGTCGCGTACGTCCGAATCGAACGCCATCCCGCCCTCCATGAACCACCAGTGCTCGGCGCGATGGGTCGAAGCGCCGAACACCATGTCCTGCGCCCTAACGGCGTCGGCAAGCTCGCCGATAAGGTCGCGCCTCGGCCCCATCTTCGCCGCACACCACTCGCTGAAGCCCGAGTCGTACATCGCGAACCCGTCGTGGTGCTCGGCGACCGGCACGACGAACCTGGCACCCGCGTTGCGGAACAGGTCGGCCCAGTCCGGAGCGTAGAACCGCTCGGCGGTGAGCATGGGGATGAAGTCCTTGTACCCGAACTCCTTCTGCGGCCCGTAGGTCCTCACGTGATGCTCGAACTCGGGTGTGCCCTGCTTGTACATCTGCCTGGGGTACCACTCGCTCCCGAAGGCGGGCACGCAGTAGGGCCCCCAGTGGATGAAGATGCCGAACTTGCCGTCCGTGTACCAGTCCGGCACCTGGTAGCTCGCGAGCGACTCCCATGTCGGCTCGAATGGGCCGGGGGGAACCTGCACCTTTCGCTCCATCGTCACGACACCTCCAGAGGTCGCCGTCCCAGGTCTGGGAGCATTCCCGCGAGTCTCCTCCCTCACCTTGCCGGTGTCGGAGGCCGGGGCGAAGAACCCTACCCCGCTCTACACTCAGCGACATAGGCAGGCGTTCAGGATGAGTTGCTGCTCGCGCGGACTTCTCACAACGGCCGTAGGCCTTGCGGCGGTCACGTCCATCGTGTCGGGTGCGTCGGCCGAGGATCAGGAATGGACCCTCGAGCGGGCGCGCGACACCTGGCGCCCGATGGTCCACCCGGTCGAGCACGTCGGCGTGCCGGGCTATCAGTTTCAGGCCGGCGTCATGTGGGATGGATCGCTCGTCTTCGGGCCACTCGGCTTCCGCTACCTAGGGGTCATGCAGCGCGAGGTCGCCCCGCTCGGGAGCAACCTGCTGCACGTCTCGGTCGGATTCGGCGATCCGATGCGCTTCGTCGACCGCAAGGGAACGAACCGGCCCGGCCTCCGCCGGTGGCTGGAGGACGGCCGCGTCCCCATCCCGCACGTGGAGACCCGCGACGGCTGGCTCGTCTGGGATCAGTGCGTGTTCGCGCATCTCCTTGGCCGCGACTTCGCGGAGGGCATGAGCCCGCGCAACGACGACACGCTCGTCGCGCATTCGACTTTCACGGTGAGGAACACCGGCAGCGAGCCGGCCGTCGGGCACCTGTGGCTCCACTTCGGCGACACGAGCCAGGTGTGGCTCGGCTACAAGTGCGGCATGGGCGCCGAACTCGCCCCGCCGATTGATGACGCCTTCGTCGCGCCGCTCGGCGTAGTGGGCGACGAAGTGCGGTACGCGCTTCCCACTCCGCGTGAGGGGACCCTTGTGTGGCACGACGAGGTCCCGCCGCCCGACGGGATGGCCCAGCCGGGGCGCAAGCTCATCGAGTGGCGCGTGCCGCTCGAGCCGGGGGAGACGGCCGAGCTGCGGCTCCTCATCCCCTACGGCCTGGTCGACAGGGCAACCGGCGAGCGCATCGCGCGCCTCGACACGAGGCGCCTGCACGAGGAGGTCCGCGACGCCTGGCGCAAGCTGATCTTCGGCCCCGGACAGATCATCACGCCCGACCCCTGGCTCAACGACTACCTCGCCGCCGTCCCGGCCCACATGGCCGAGCAGACCGGCTACCGCGAGCAGACCAAGGTGTGGATGTACAAGACGAGCCCGAACCACTACGAAGGCTACTGGCCGTGCAACGCGGCGAAGGCATTGCCCGCCCTTGACTTCCGGGGCCTCCGCCGGATCAGTGAGCCCGTGTTGGGGAGCTTCGTCGACGCGGAGACGGACGATTACGGCAAGCTAACGGCCGAGCTTCGCGGTCAGGGCGGCGTGGTGCGGGGCGAGGGCTTCGAGCGGCGCCCGGGGTTCCTCGGCAACTTCGGAGAGTGGACCGCCAACACGCTGCTCATAAGCCACGGGCTCGAGCTATGGGCGCTGGCGTCCCATTGCCGCATTACACGCGACCGCGAGTGGCTGGGCGACGGCCCCGGTTCGCCGCTGCAGGCGATGGTCGACGGGTGCGACTGGATCGCCGCCCAGCGGCGCCGCACGATGAGAGAGGAGAACGGCGTGCGCGTGCCCCACTGGGGCCTGCTGCCCGCCGCGGCCGCGCACGATTGGCTCTCCGGCAACACCATCTTCAATGACGCTTACTGCATCTACGGGATGACCGAGTGCGTGCGCGTGCTGCGCGAGATAGGCGACCCGCGCGCCGAGGACCTGGCCGCCGAGCTCGCCGATTACCGGCAATGCCTGCACGACCGCTACGTGGACGCGACCGCGGCCGCCCGGCCTGTGCCGATGCCGGACGGGTCTCTGCTCCCGTACGTTCCTCGCGACATCTATGAGCCGGACTGGCGGGGGCTCGACTGGACGTACACCGGCTACGGCCCGACGCGCGCCGGCGCATGGGGTGCGCTGGATCCCTTTGATGAGCTGGTGAACCAGTCCGAGCTCTTCCTCGAGGTCGGGATGCCCCAAGGCGAGGGCCGCTACATGAAGGCCCACATAGTGAACCCGGACATCGCGGACGCCAACTTCGCGGACATCGGGGATCCCGAGACACCAAGGCATTGGCTGTGGCGGCACTATGTCGAGTACGAGACGATGTGGCCGATCGGCGGCCCTCTCTTCCTCGCGCGCGACGACCTGCCCCGGTTTTTCGAGTGGCTGTTCAACAACCTCGCGGCGGTGCTTCACCATGACTGGCGCGTGGGCGTGGAGTCGCTCGACGGCGTACCCTCCTGCGCACCGGGCGACGGCGAGCGGTGGCAGGTCATCCGAGCGATGTTCGTCAGTGAGCGCGGCGGCTATGACGGCTCGCAGCAGTCGCTGTGGCTGCTCCAGGCGATCCCGCGCTCGTGGCTGAAGCCTGGCGACCACCTCGCCGTCAAGGACATGGGCACACGCTTCGGGGGCATTGTGAACCTCTCCGTCGACGTCGCCAAGGAAGGCGACTCGGTGAAGGTGACCGCCAACCTGGACCTCGTGGAGATGCCGACCGAGGTCCGGATGCGCCTCCGCTCCGGGGACAGCCGCCCGCTCAAGTCCGCCACCATCAACGGCATCGGGACCGAGGTGCTGGAGGGAGACACGATCACGCTGCCTAGGGAGTTGAAGGGGATGTACGACGTGGTGGGGAGGTTCTGAACCGGGACCGCCGGCGCTCCCGGACGCGGCGCCACCCCTACGGGTACAGCTTCTCCATCATCCGGGGGAAGCAGCAGGCCTCGCGGATGTGCTGCAGGCCGCAGATGTACTTCACGAAACGCTCCAAGCCGATGCCGAAGCCCGCGTGCGGCACCGTGCCATAGCGCCGCAGGTCGAGGTACCACTCGTATGAGTCGAGCGGCAGGTTCTCCTCCGTGATGCGCTCGAGCAGGAGCTCGAGGTCGTCCTCGCGCGCGGAGCCGCCGATGATCTCGCCGTGGTCCTCGGTGGCGATGAGGTCTGCGCAGAGCACCGTCTCGGGGTCGTCGGGGTTGCGCTTCATGTAGAACGCCTTCGCCTGGCGCGGATAGCAGCACACAAAGACCGGCCGGTCGAACTCGTTCCCCAGGATCGTCTCATCGGGCGCGCCAAGGTCCTCGCCCCACTGCGTGTCCGAGCCCTTCGACTGAAGCAGCTTCACCGCGTCGCGGTACACGATCCTGGGGAAGCCGCCCTCCGCGGCGCGCTCGAGCGGCGCGAGGTCGCGCTCCACTTCCCTCAGATCGTCCGCGCAATGCTCCAGCACCCACCGGACGACGTACGCGACCATGTCCTCCTGAAGCTGGAGCGACTCATCGTGGGTGCAGTAGGCCATCTCGCCCTCGAGCATCCAGAACTCAGTGAGGTGCTTCCGCGTCTTGGACTTCTCCGCGCGGAAGGTCGGCCCAAAGCAGAACGTGTTCCGATGGGCCATGACGGCGGCCTCTTGGTAGAGCTGACCCGTCTGGGCGAGGTAGGCCTTGCCAAGGTCGAAGTAGTCGATCTCAAAGAGCGTCCCCGCGCTCTCGCCGATCGCGCCTGTAAGGATGGGCGAGTCGAAGCAGAGGAAGTCGCGGTCGTAGAAGAACTTGCGCAGCGCGAAGATGACCTCGTTGCGGATGCGCAGCAGATGCCACTGGCGCTGGCTTCGCAGCCAGAGGTGCCGGTTGCGCATGAGGAAGTCGACCCCGTGGTCCTTCGGCGTGATGGGGTACTCCATCTCGGGGACCTGGACGACCTCGATCGAGGAGATGGCGAGCTCCACCCCGCCGGGCGCGTGATGCCCCTCCCCCACCGCCTGAACAGTGCCCGTTACGATAAGCGAGGACTCCTGGCTCAGCCGCTCGGCATCGGCCCACGCTTCCTCGGATAGGCTCGGCTTGAAGGCCACCGCCTGCAGCAGTCCCGTGCCGTCGCGGAGGATGAGGAAGAGGACCTTCTTGTGGCCGCGCTTGTTATAGAGCCAGCCCTTGACGGTCACCTCGTCGCCGATGTGGCCCGGCAGATCCTTGATGAGTGCGTCCAATATCTCTGATCCATCTCCCTCTCCCTCCGGGAGAAGGTTGGGGTGAGGGGCCGCGCTGTAGGGCGCGACCGGCAGGTCGCCCGCGGCGGCGCCGTCATGTCTACTTCCCCTGTGGCTCCGGCGTCCCTGCCGGAGAGGGCTGGGTGAGGGCGGTGACCAATCAAGCCGTCGCGTTCAGTCGCGAAGCGACGCCATAGGATAGCCCAGGGTAGGCGTCGAGCCCAAACAGGAGTCGCGAAGCGACGGCATTGGGCATCGGATCCTGGTGGGCCCTTCGCCAATGCCGCCCTTTCAGGGCTCCGGTGCGTGGGGCCCGCCAACCCAGGGCTGCGGCCACTTCGCGGCCTTGCCCTGGGCTATCCAATGTCGCCGCTTCGCGGCTCAGCAGACGGATGGGGCCACTGCGACCGCAGTGCGCTATGCACGTTCCTCGGTCGGCGGCGAGTCGGCCCGTTCCGACGGGCGGTCGCTGCCGGGCATCTCCTGTTGGGCTCCCTTCCGTCTGCGAGCCACCCACTCCGCAACGACCTCCGGGGGCAGGTGGGTGGCCAAGTTGACGTTCTTGGCATGGCTTAGGTCAACTTGCCTGGTGTCAACGTGCTCGAACCTCGCGCCGCGCACGTCAGCCCCAGCGAGCAAGGTCCCGGCTAGGGTCGCATCGGTCAGGTTGGTGTCATTGAGGTTGGCGTCGCGCAAGTCGGCCCCCGACAGGTTCGCTCCCCATAGATCCGCGCGCGTGAGATCCGCCGCGCTCAGGTCGGCCCGGCGCAGATCGGCGGCGTACAGGAGCGCCCGGCTCAGGTTAGCTCCAGCTAGTACGACGCCGCTCAGCGTCGCGGCCGGAACCGTCGTCACCTCCATGCGTCGCCCACTCCATTCCACCGTCCGCTCTACAGCGCCCGTTGCGACGGCTTCCGCGTGGATCGCAGGGGGCAGGTGGCGGCGGCTCAGGTCGGTCCGCCCCAGGAGCGCGCCTCTCAGATCAGCTCCGCTCAGATCGGCCGCGCTTAGGTCGAACCCGCGCAGGTCTGCGCCCTTGAGGTTCGCGCCCCGGAGATCGGCACGCCTCAGCCCTATGGGGACGGCGTACCCGACCGGCCTGCGGGCACGTCTGAGTACGGTGGCGATGGCTAGGTTCACCGCCGAGAGAGGCGCGTCTGCCCGGCCATCCTCAACCACGGGCACCGGGTTTCCTCTGGCAGCCGCCGCAAGCGTCTCCATGACCGGGCCCCACAGCTCTTCCGAGTCGCGGGCGACGCTTTCCAACGCGTACACCGCGCCTACGCGCGATAGCTCGCGAGCTGTGTCGCCAAGTAGCTCGATGCCCTTGTTGAACCGGTCGTTGATCTGGCCTGTGCGCGTAAGGTCATTCTGGCGGGCGAGCTCGCGAATCTGTCGTTCGGCGTTCGCGATCCCAAGGAAGACGATGACGCCTGCGATGACCTGCATCGTAGCAGTACGTTTGGCATCGTCCTTCACGAGCACCAGAACGGCGAAGGCGGCCAGAGCGGCCACTACTACGTACACCCGCGGGCGGACCCACTGCTGTGGCACACCCTTGCCGGGGCCTTCCACCTCACAGACCAGGGGGCGGATCGAGTCCCAAGTGCGCTTAAGCCACGCGCGCGCACGCGCTTGCATGGTCCGCAACCCCTTGCCGTTCTGCATCCCTCACACCCATTCGCCTCACAACTCCATCCCCCGCTGCACGTCTGTCTCGATCGCTCTAGCTTCCTTGTGCGGTGAGGAGCGCCAGCGCGGGAGGTCGGCGCCGGGGCCGTCGAGTAGCTGGTCGACGGTCACGACCTGGATGCGCGGGAAGTCCTTGGTCATCGTCGCGAAGCCCTCGGGCTTGTACCGTCCTGCGTCGGCCGCCTCGGTGAGCATCGGGCCGGTTGGCTGCTCCAGGGTCACGAGCACCCCGATCGCCGCGCCCTCCCGCTGGACCGTGCCGACCAGGTCCCGGACCTGCGACACATTGACGTGTCCCGACTTCACGGAGATGAGGCAGCGCTGGACCTTGTCCTTGCCGTCGAGCCACGTCACCACGCCGTCGATCCCGCGGTCAGCGCCGCGTTTCTTCGCAACGGGCTGAAGCCCGCTGTCTCTCCTGGAGGAGGGCGCTCCGGCCGGGGCGGCGCCGACAAGCTGGATCGCCCACTGCTCGAAGGCGTACCGGTCCTGTTCCGCGAGCATCCGCGCGCCGGCGACGTCGACCGGCAGGCCGTGGACGGGGATGCTCCTCGGGTTGCGGAACTCCTCGGGGAAGTGCTCCATCATGCGCTTGCGGATGAGCGTGATCGCGAGCGGGGTTATGTCGATCCCGACCCACCGGCGGCCGAGCTTCTGCGCCGCCGCGACGGCCGTACCGCAGCCACAGAAGGGGTCGAGCACGAGGTCGCCCGGGTTCGACGACGCCGCAACGATACGTTCGAGGAGTGCGAGCGGCTTCTGCGTCGGGTAGCCGAGGCGCTCGGCGGCACGACTGTTGATCGGTGGAATGTCCGTCCACACGTTGCCGAGCAGCAGCCCACGCTGCTCGTCTAGATAGCGCTTGAGCTGCGGGCGCTTGGACGTGCTATCTGGGTACCAGATTCGCCCCTCATCGTGGAGCCGTTGCATCGTCTCCCGCGAGTAGCGCCAGCCATATGGCGGACTCGCATGGCCGCGCCACTCGTACATCATGTTGGGACGTGGGTTGGGGCTGGTCATGTTGTCGAGTCTGTACCGCCTGCCGTCCGTGTCGACGTAGCGGTACTTCGATCGGATGTAGTCCTCGCCGTGGCTGACGTACTGCGGATTCCATATGAGCTTGGGTGACCGAGAGAACACGAGGATGGAGTCTCGTACGTCGCTCCAGAAGCGCGAGTCGCTGTGCACGTTGGTGCGCTGCCAGATGACCTCGGTTCGGAACGACTCGGGTCCCAACAGCGCGTCCATGACCATTTTAAGGTAGTGGCTCACGGTCTCGTCGCAGTGCAGGTACAGCGACCCCGTCGGCTTCAGCACTCGCCGCAGCTCGCGCAGGCGCAGGGCCATGACCGAGAGATACCCGAGCAGGCTGGTCGGCCCGAACGCCTGGTGCAGGCCTCCGAGGAGAAGCGACACGGGCTCGGCGAGGTCGATCAGCTCGTGGTACGCCTCGGACGCGCCCTCGAAGCTCCACGTGTCCGAGAACGCCTTGATGTGGGCGGTGTCGTCGATGCCGACCTCCGAGCGGAAGACGTAGTTGTAGTCGCGCTTGGAGTTGAACGGCGGGTCGAGGTACACCAGGTCCACCGACTCGTCCGGGAAGTGCTCGCGAAGCACCTGCAGGTTATCGCCCAGGTAGAGGCTGTTCGGAGTCATGGCAACCCACCTCGCGTGCATGTTCGGCGGGAAGGCCCCGGTGGTCCTGCAGGGCGTTCGGGTGCGTCCCTCGTTATGTCGCTCGCACACTACGCTCGCTCCTACTCGGGATGAGCGGAGCGGTGTGGTCCGGGCCGTGAGGGACGATGGCCGCCTGCCACTCGCCCCTACGGGTGCCGCCGTTTCGCGGCTGTGCCGGCGGGGGTGCCGGAGCCACGGGGAGGGCGAGTCCCCAAGGGGTATTCGGGGGCAGACCCGAATGTGTTGTGTCGGTCGGGTCGAGGGGACTGCGGGAGGTCGATGCCTTGATGCGGGCTGTCGCGCTCGCCGCTTTGCTGGGGGCCTTGGTCTTGTCGGCCCCGGCGTCGGCCGCATTCCCCGACGGGTTCAACCACTCCGAGCTCAACTGGCACGAGCTCGTCACCCAGCACTTCCGGATCATCTACCACGACGGCCTCGATGAGACCGCCGATCTCGTCGCCCACATCGCGGAGGCGAGCTACGACCGCGTCTGTGACTCCGTCGGCGCGAGACCCAAGGCCAAGACGCCCGTTGTGCTGGCCGACTACACGACCCAGACGCGCGAGTTCGCCGCCCCGCTCAAGCACAGCATTTGGCTCACCGGCAACACCGTCAACGAAGCTCGTCTCGACCCGGGCTCGTGGCTCAACCTGGTCGTCCACGAGTTCGCCCACATCTGCACCTATGAGAAGCTGCGGGGCTCGGAGTTCTCCTCATTCTGGGAGTGGGTGACTACGCCCATGCTCCCCAAGTGGTTCTACGAGGGCATCGCGGAGAGCGAGGCCAACCGCTACTCCCAGCTCGGCTACGCGATCCTCCGGTCCGCGATACTCGAGGACAACGTGCCGCCGCTCGCCGCGCTCGACACCGGGGTCGACCGCGACCTGAAGGCCCTGTGGCTTAAGTACGCGGCGGGCCAGTCGCTGGTCGCCTACATGGTGGAGATCGGCGGCCCGGACGCGGTGCGGAGGGTGCTCGACCACTACAGAGGGTTCCCCTACTTCGATTGGGCGATCCGCGACGTCTTCGACATGAGCTACGCGGACCTCTTCCGCGAGTGGAAGGCCCACATGCGTGAGCTCTACGACCAACAGGTGAGGGACAACGCGCCCATCGAGGGCTACTCGACCGGCATCGACCTCGGGCTCGAGTACGTGCGCGCGGCTCGCTTCAGCCCCGACGGGAAGAAGATCGCCTACGTCGGCATCAAGGACGACTACGAGCCCGCACTCCAGCTCTTCGTGGCGGACGCCGACGGCAACAACAGGCGGATGCTCTCGCGCGATGTGGACCTGTACAAGTCCGTCGCGCTGGCGTGGTCGCCCGATGGCTCGAAGCTCGCGTATGGGCGCCACTGGTCGACCACCAATGGGACGGTCAGGTTCGGAATCTACGTCCGCAACCTCGAGACGGGTGAGGATCGCCGCATCACCGGTGACAGAAACGCTCTGGACCCCGCCTGGTCGCCCGACGGCCGGACGATTGCGTGCGTCCTGTTCGACAAAGCCGGCGGCGCGGCCCGTCTGAGCCTGATGGACCCGGACGGTGGGAACGTTAGGACCCTCACCGACGGGCCCGGCATGCCCGGCTACGTGGTCCGCCCCTCCTGGTCGCCTGACTCGAGGAACCTGTGCTTCGAGGTGGTTCACGAGGGCACGGTCAACATCGCGACGATGGGCGTCGACCCCGCCGCGGAACCACTGCGGATGCTGACGGACGATGAGCACGGCTACAACCGGGCCCCCGACTGGTCGTCGGACGGCGCCCGGATCGCCTTCACAAGCTATCGCTCGGGTTGGCCGCAGGTGTACGTGTATGACCTTGGCTCCAGCCGGCTCGCCCGGGTGACGCAGGAGGAGGTCCGCGCCGCCTACGACCCCACATGGATCCCCGACGGATCGGCCGTCGCGGTGGCGTGCTGGGGGAGCAAGAGGTCCGAACTCCGCGTCGTGCCGGTGGCGAACCCGTTCGAGACGGTCGACGCCCCCCGCCCGGAGGGTCTCCCGCGCTTCATGGCCTCCCAAGCGATCGCCGAGCGCTTCCCCGGCGTGGACAACTCATCCTGGACGACGCGCAACTACCGAGCGTTCGACTCGCTCAAGGTCTACCTCGCCCGCCCGAACGCGGTTGTGGACCCCTACGGCTCACAGCCGGCTGTCCGAGTGTACGCTCAGGACCCACTGGAGCAGCACACCGTCGCGGCCGAGATAACCTACAGCCGACAGGCCCGGCAGCCGGGGTACACGCTCGAGTATACGAACTCACAGCATCGCCCGTTCCTGTACGCGAGGGCCTACCAGCGCGCGAGCGGTCCCCGGCTCGTGGCACCCAACCAGCCGGTGATAGACGCGGAACGTTCCTTCGTCGTCGGCGCCCGGTACATGCGCAACCCGTATGAGTCGCCCCTTACCCGCGACGTGTGGTCCGCCCTTGTCGCGCACCAGGA
>Ga0315279_10006846_pt1 | contig 14275 bp, 15 predicted proteins | sample YL17G06_20_MG_FD_203694 | JGI IMG/M metagenome (GOLD analysis project Ga0315279, IMG submission 203694) | Sediment microbial communities from Yellowstone Lake, YNP, Wyoming, USA - YL17G06_20 | ecosystem: Environmental > Aquatic > Freshwater > Lake > Sediment | place: USA: Wyoming | collected... | reverse complement strand
AAAAGCCCAGGGGATTGACAAACAAACAAAAACTGGCGATAATGAAAAAGGTGAAAATTAACTAAGCAGGGGGGTCAATTTTAAATGAGAAACCGGGGTCAAAATTAAATGAGAATCAACAGATGCAAGATAGAAACAGATTGATACAGGATGCATGATTCACGATACATGATACAGGATAAGTACAACCAGATATAAGATACAGGCGGTGTTCAATAAACGACGCGCGATGAATCGCGTCGCTACAATTAATTGTGAGAAACATGATTGGAACGACTTGATACACGATTCAGGAAATACAAATAATATAGCAATAGAAAAACTGCCGAAATTACATGACAATTATCATATTCTTACTTTTTGTGCTTGGCAGGAACAAAAAGTAGGATATAATGACCTTATGAAAATCATATATCGGCTTTTTGTATATACATATTGACAAATGACCGACTTTTATGTATAATATAATGGAATTTACTCTAAATATCGTACCAATTTATACATTATTACTAAATGTAAAATGATACTTGACAAATAGTTGAACTTTATGTAAAATAGGATCTATGATTAAACCCAGGATAATATTCAATAAAATCAACCCTTATATCGATTCTCCGGAAGCGATCATTATTACGGGTATGCGCCGGACCGGTAAAACAACGGTTCTTAATTACTATTTTGATAAAATCGGCCAACCCAATAAAATATTTCTGGATTTGGAAAATCCGAACCACAGAAAATACTTCGAAGAGGAAAATTACGACCGCATAAAATCCAATTTAATGAACCTGGGATTGGATTTCACTAAAAAAACCTATATTTTTCTTGATGAAATACAATTCGTCCGGCAACTGCCTTCGGTCGTGAAATACTTCATCGACCATGACCAGGTTAAATTTTTCCTGACCGGTTCCGCCAGTTTTTACATGAAAAATCTTTTTACCGAAACCCTGGCCGGCCGCAAATATATTTTTGAACTCTATCCCCTGACTTTCAGCGAATACCTGATATTCAAGGGATCCGTCCTGAAACTTCCCCGGGTCGGGGGCAAGTTAAATGCCGGGGTCTATGAAACCATGGCCAACCTTTATGAAGAATATATTTTATACGGCGGATTTCCCGGCGCGGTTTTAAAAGAGAGCGCCTCGGAAAAGAAAAAATCCCTGGAGGATATATTTACGTCCTTTTTCCAGCTCGAGGTAATGCAATTGGGCGATTTCCGCCGTAACAACGTCGTCCGTGATTTAATGCTTCTTTTATTGCAGCGCGTCGGGCAAAAAGTCGATTTTCAGAAACTTTCCCGGGAACTGGGAATATCGCGGCCGACGCTTTATGACTATTTGGCGTTTCTGGAAGGCACCTATTTCATCCAACTGGTGAGGCCTTTCAGCCGCGGTAAGGACGTCGAGATCAGAAAAATGCCCAAAATTTTTGCCTGCGATACCGGCATGATAAACGCGCTGGTCAAGGCGGATCCGGGAAGCGTTTTCGAAAATGCGGTATATCTGGCCCTCCGCCAAGAAGGCGAAGTCCATTATTACCAGCGGAAGAACGGCGCGGAGCTGGATTTTATTCTCAATAAAAACGCCGGGTACGAAGTCAAAATGAAACCGGATCGAACCGACCTGGTCCGATTGTCTAATGTCGCAAAAGAACTAAACCTTGAGAAATTCAAGGTTGTATCTTGGAATTACTCCGACCTGGATGGGATAATTTACGGGTTTCAGATTCCTATGATTTAACAACAAACACCCTCACCCGTTCGACTACGCTCAGGGCAAGCTTTTTTCACGGAGTTTATCCCGAGGTAATTCTCGGGGCTCAGGATGACCCCGATTAGAAATTATATTCCTAACGGGGCAGGCAAAATTATTAAATTCCCCCTTATTCCCCCTTTTATAAAGGGGGAGATGTGTGGGGTAACCTAGGAGGTTATCATGCCATATCTTGAAATCAACGTCTGGAAGGGAATGGACGCAAAAATGGTTCCTTCGGGAACGGGATAGGTCCCGATAATACCGGGACGGGTTAGGTTCACTTCGTGAACGGGATAGGCTGCTTTGCAGCGGTTAAAGAAAAAAAACCATAGGAGACTAATATGCCACTAATTGAAATCAACGTCTGGCAGGGGTTTGATGCCAAGAAAAAAGAAACTCTGATCGCTAAAGTCACGGATACCGTGTGCGAGGTCATCGGCTGCCCCAAGCAGGCGGTCCACATCATCCTGCGCGAAGTGCCCAAGGAGAACTGGGCGGATTCGGGGATACAGCATTCGGTGAAGTTCAAGGAAACGAAATAGCGGAGGAGAAGAGGAGCTGAGGGGCAGAGGTGTATAAGGCGCGATCCTTCGCTACGCTCAGGATGACCCCAATTTATGTGTCATTCTGAGGATTTCGTCAGAAAACCGAAGAATCCCCGATCCTTCGCTGCACTCAGGATGACAAATGAGGCTGCGTAAAAAGGGGACAGGCTGGTTTAATATGGATTGTTACACGATGCAGGATACAGGATACCTGATACACGATACGGAAGGGAATTAGATTTGAAGGATAATTTGCAATGCCATTGCAAATTACCCTTGACATGCTAATTATTGGACATATAATCCATAGATGAAGCAAATTCATTTTTTACACAAAAACATGGAAAAACTGAATTCAATTAAAGTCCGGGAAAAACTCCGCGACAAGGGGTTGACCATGTTTACCCCGACGGATTTCCGCCGGCTGTTCAATGTTTCCGGGTATTCGGTTAAGAATTACCTCAACCGGCACTTGAAATCCGGATTGCTGATCAAGCTGAAAAACGGCCTTTACGCCCTGCGGGAAGATATCCCGCCGCAGTACGCGATCGCCAACCGGCTATACATGCCGTCTTATATCTCCTTTGAGACGGCGCTGGCCTATTATCATATCATCCCGGAAACCGTTTACACGGTTTTTTCGGCCACCCCCAAGGCTTCCCGCGAATTTGAAACCGCGGATACGGATTATGTCTATCACCGTCTCAAGCGAAGACTGTTTTTCGGGTATACGATGACCGAAATCCGCGGAATTAAGGTCCAGATGGCGGAACCGGCCAAGGCCGTCGCGGATTACCTGTATTTCGTAGCGTTGAAAAAGAAAATCCTTAATGACCGCATGGATTTAAGGGGAGTCAAACGCGGGGAATTGTCCAATATCGTCCGCGCTTTTCGGATCATCGCGATGAACGGTCTAATGGAGTCGATATATGTTAAGTAGGGCGCTGATCAAGGAACTCGCCGTTAAAAACCAAACCCTGGAAACAAACATCGCCCGTGAATATTGTCAACATATGACCTTAAACTACATTTATCGGCAGAAAAGTTCCGACGGCTTTTTATTTAAGGGCGGGACCTGCCTGCGGGTGTTGCATAACAGCCCGCGTTTTTCCGAAGACCTTGATTTTACGGGTTTAAATTTGCGATTCCGGGATTTGACGGCAATATTTGGTACCGTCGTACGCGACTTGAAGGATACGGGTTTAACCGTAAAGGTATTGGAGGAAAAGCCCACGACCGGCGGTTATCTCGGCATTTATAAATTTACTTTTTTTGAGTTTGATGTAAACGTCAAAATTGAATGTTCTTTCCGGAAAACCGACCGGAAAATAAAGGGTGAACTATCCACCGTGGCCGGCGAATATATCCCCGCCTTTACGGTGTTGTCCTTGCCGGTTTTCATGCTGGTTTCCGAAAAAATATCCGCCCTGCTCGAAAGGAACAAACCGCGCGACTATTACGATATCTATTTTATTCTCCGCAGCAATATCATAAAGGACAAGACCGGTTTGGACCTGGGCAAAGTCCATGAGCGATTGCGGGCATCAAAAATTGATTTTAAAAAGGAATTGAAACCGCTTCTGCCTAAGACCCATCAAAATATTTTAAACGATTTCCAGGGCATTCTGCTCCGGGAACTAAACCGCAGCGGGTTCTGAAAAGATATATGATGCAGGATACAAGATACATGATACAGGCGGTGTTCAATAAACGACGCGCGATGAATCGCGCAATTACATTGTTCCCCTTTAATTACCCGATTCATTGGGCACCGTTTCAGATATTTGCAATATGTCTTGATTTTTAGTTAAAACTTAATTATAATACATAATGAAAATACCGATTTATGATTCCATGCAAGCGCGGGAAATATTCCACCTTGAATTTCTGAGGTGGATGTCCCGGAAAATCAAAGCCGAGAATTACGCGCTTAAAGGCGGCGCTAACCTTCGTTTTTTCTTCGGCAGTCAAAGGTACTCGGAAGACATGGACCTGGACGTTCGATATATGCCGGTCGCCGTAGTCAAGGAATCGGTCATGCGAATCCTCGCGTCGCCGTCATTCCGGGAAGTTTTGGTTCCCTTCGGCATCGTATCGGTGGTACCGCCGGATTTAAGTAAGGCGAAACAAACCGAAACCACGCAAAAATTCAAGGTTCATTTGATAACCAAATCCGGCGAAGATTTGTTTACCAAGATCGAATTTTCCCGGCGGGGACTCAAGGGAAACGTGCTTGTCCAGACTGTGTCGCCGCTCATCCTACGAACCTATGGATTATCGCCGCTCCTGGTCGCTCATTATGACGCTCGGTCCGCCGTTTTCCAAAAAATAAACGCCCTGGTTACGCGAACCATAATCCAGGCGCGGGATATTTTTGACATTTACGTATTGACGACACAATTTAATCCCGGCGATGCGGGAGATCGCTTCGAGAACCGATCGTTATTAAAAAAAGCCGGCAATAATGTCTTGGAAGTAGGATTCGAAGAATTTCGAGATACTGTGCTGTCTTATCTTACGCCCGACGACCGGGCGGCATACGACTCTCCCGGGTCCTGGGACGACATTAAATTAAAAGTGATCGCGTTTATAGAAGCTTTATGAAGGCCAATATGGCGGAACCGAAATCCGTGATTTCCCAGATCAAAAAACTCGGCCGGCCCATTTTCACCACCTTTGAATTGGCCGCCCAATCGGGCAAATCATCGTCGACGATAACCCAGTCGTTAAATTATCTCTGCCGCCAGGGGGTGGTTTTTAAAATTTACCGAGGTATTTGGGGGGAGACCGGCGGCGCCGTCAGCGCCTACGCGGTCATCCCATTTTTATTGCCCCGCGCCCGCGTTTATGTATCATTCGTCAGCGCATTGCACCTGCACGGTATCATCGGACAGATCCCCCGGATCATTACGCTGGCGTCCACCACCCACACTAAAATAATGAAAACCAGCGTCGCGACCTACGCGGTTCACCGCATCGCCCCTTCCTTTTTCTCCGGGTTCGCATGGTACAAAGGAACCGGCAGCTTTTTAATTGCCGAACCGGAAAAGGCCCTGGTCGACAGCCTGTATCTTTCCGCGCGCAAAAATAAGCAATTCGGCCATTTCCCCGAATTGGATTTCTCCGAATCGTTCAGTTTCAACCGCGCATTCGGATGGGCGCGCCGTATTCCATATCCCAATATCAGGACTTACGTTAAGAAAAGGCTGGATGAAATCAAGGAACAAACCCATGGGATCAATTTTAAACATTTAGAAAAGGTTAAAGGATGAAGGATAATGGATGAAGTCCATGATAAAGAAAGGGGACAGGCTGGTGTATCTCATGATGCAGGATACAAGATGAAGGATACATAACATTATTGTCATTCTGAACGTAGTGAAGAATCTAATCATTGAGATCCTTCGCGATCCTGCGGATCACTCAGGATGACAAAAAGAACAGAGGAGAATGTGGGAACTAAACAGACAAAAAAAACTAAAAAAACCACGAGGTTAACATGAAACAGATAGTCCAGTCGATCAATAACGGCGAGATCATGATAATTGACGCGCCGACGCCGGATCTCCAGCCCGGGTTCGTCCTGGTCCGGAACTTTTTCTCCCTGCTTTCTTCCGGTACGGAACGGGCGTCCCAGGAATTCGCGGGCAAGAACATTCTGCAAAAGGCCAAGGCGCGGCCCGACCTCATGAAGCAGTTCATGGATAAGGTCAAGAAAGACGGGATTGGATCCGCGTTCGACGCGGTGAAAAGCCGTCTCGATCAGGCCATGCCGCTCGGTTATTCGACTGCGGGCCGGGTCATCGCGGTCGCCGAAGGCGTGACCGAGTTCAAACCCGGGGACCGGGTCGCCTGCGCGGGCGCCGGATACGCGAACCACGCGGAAATCGTATCCGTACCCCAGAACCTCGTCGTCCGCGTGCCGGACGACGTCGACTACGAAACCGCGGCCTTCAATACCCTGGCTGCGATCAGCCTCCAGGGCATCCGGCTGGCCGACGTCAAACTCGGCGAAGCGGTCGCGGTCATCGGTCTGGGCCTTTTGGGTCAATTGACGGTCCAGATGCTCAAGGCCGCGGGGTGCGTCGTCATCGGCATGGATCTTAAGGAAAACCGCTGCGAATTGGCTAAAGAATGCGGGGCAGACTGGGTTTCGCTCACCAATGATGATTTTATGAACATGTGCGCATATTTTACCAAAGGCAAAGGCGTGGACGCGGTCCTCATCACGGCCGACACATCGGGCAACGAGCCGGTCGAATTGGCCGGTAAGGTTTGCCGGGACAAGGGCGTGGTCGTGGCCGTGGGCAACGTGGGCCTTGAGATTCCCCGCCGGTTGTATTATGAAAAAGAAATAGATTTTCGTGTATCAAGATCCTATGGTCCGGGCCGGTACGATACCGAATACGAAGAAAAAGGCCAAGATTATCCCATCGCTTACGTCCGCTGGACCGAGAATCGCAACATGCAGGCTTTTATCCAGCTGGCCGGCGAGAAAAAGTTAAATATCCAAAAACTCATCACTCACCGGTTCAAGATCGATGACGCGATGAAAGCCTATGATCTGATCACCAATAAGACCGGTGAGCCCTACCTGGCGGTGCTCATAACCTACGACCCGGAAAGATATATCGATTCTGAGGTGGTAATTACCAAAGATAAATCTGTTCATCCTGCATCGGGTATCGTGCATCCGGCATCATCCGTATCGGTTGGCCTTCTGGGCTGCGGCAATTTCCCCAACGCGATTTTATTGCCTGCGATGCGGAAAGCGGAAGGCCTGGAATTTATCGCCGTGTACGATCCGATCGGCGCCAACGCCCATCAGACGGCGAATAAATTTGAATTTAAATACGCCGCCAGCAATGTCCAGCATATCCTGGAAGACCCCGTGATAAATGTCATCGCGATCGCGACCCGGCACAATCAGCACGCGGGACAGGTGATCGCGGGATTAAAGGCCGGCAAGCATGTGTTCTGCGAAAAGCCATTGTGTTTGAATGCAGGGGAGTTGGAAGAGATAATAAAGATGCATGGTGAAAATAGTCGCACCCCGATACAAACGGCATTTTCAATAAATGCGACCGCTACAGTGACACCCCCACCTTCATCCTCCCCCGTCGAGGGGGAGGAAAATAGTGGGAAAAAGGAAGATGATGGGAAAAAAGGTGAAAAACAACAAGAAAAAAATTCCTCTCCCTTGCGGAACGTCTCGAGCGTAGTCGAGAGAATGGGAGAGGTTAGGGGTGAGGGTGAAATAAATCCCATCCTCATGGTCGGCTACAACCGCCGTTTCTCGCCCATGGTTCAGGAATTGAAGGCGTTCTTCTCGAAAGTCCAGGAACCCCTGGCGGTCAATTACCGGATCAACGCGGGACCGATACCGCTGAAGCACTGGACCCAGGACCATAAAGAGGGTGGAGGCCGGATCATCGGCGAAGTATGCCATTTTGTCGATCTGATCACTTTCTTCACCGGATCCCGGCCCATGAAAGTATATGCCCGGTCTTTGCCCAACGAGGGCCGGTATAATGACGATAACGTAATCATAACCATTGAATACCAGAACGGCGCACTCGGTTCGATAACCTACGTGGCAAACGGCGACAAATCGTTCCCCAAAGAGAGGATAGAGGTTTTCGGCGGAGGCCAAACCGGAGTGCTAAATGATTTCCGGGAACTTTCAATGACGGTTAATGGTAAGAAAAAGAGTATGAAGAACCGCCTGCGCCAGGATAAGGGGCATCGGGGGGAATGGGAGGCGTTTGCGCACGCGATCAAGGCCGGCTTGCCGTCGCCGATCCCGTTCTGGGAGATCGTCTCCGCGTCCCGGGTGACGTTTGCGATATTGTCTTCATTGCAGAGCGGTAATGTGATTGGTGTTGCATGAGTTTTCTTAGCTGTCATCCTGAGCGACCAGTTATTACTGCCCGCCCCGTTAGAAATGCCATTTCTAATCGGGGTCATCCTGAGCACAGCGAAGGATCCAAGATTCTTCGTCGGTTTCCTCCTCAGGATGACAAGGAAATAAACTTATGACAGATAAATACAAAATAATCCTCGTCGCCGGCGCCAGGCCAAACTTTATGAAGGTCGCACCGATCTATTTTGAGCTCAAAAAGCACAAAAGGTTCCAACCAATCCTGGTCCATACGGGTCAGCATTATGACCGGGATATGTCGGACGTGTTCTTCCGCGACCTAGGCATGCCCAAACCGGATATCCATCTGGGCGTCGGTTCGGCCAGCCATTCGGAACAAACGGCAAAAGTGATGATCGAGTTTGAAAAAATCCTGATGCGTGAGGATCCGGATCTTGTGATCGTGGTTGGGGATGTAAATTCAACCATCGCTTGTTCATTGGCAACCGTAAAGTACCGATGTACAAGAAAACCAGATAAACGAGATAAACCAGAAAGACTAAACAGACCATTAGTCGCGCACGTTGAAGCCGGCCTGCGCAGTTATGACCGGACCATGCCTGAGGAGATAAACCGGCTCCTGACCGACCAGATATCGGATTATTTATTCACGACCTGCCGGGATGCGGGTAAGAACCTGATGCGGGAGGGAATTCCGAAAAATAAGATTTTCTTTGTCGGAAATGTGATGATAGATACTTTGGAACGAATGTTAAAAAGAACAAAAAAGGTTAAGAAAGTATATAGCGTTAAGCTCGATCAAGGGGACAGTCCCTTTAACGACCTTAGAGGGACTGTCCCCCTGCGTCCATATGCGCTGGTGACGTTACATCGGCCGTCGAATGTGGATGAGCCCAAAACCTTACGTGGAATTATGTCCGCTTTACAGCAAATCGCAAGGAAAGTTCCGGTTATATTCCCGGTGCACCCCCGAACCCGAAATACATTAAAGAATTACGGGTTCGCAGGATATCAGAATAATCAGGATATCAGTAAATCAGACTCATGTTGTCATCCTGAGAGCAGCGAAGGATCTCAAATGTCCGGGATTCTTCGGATTTCTGACGAAACCCTCAGAATGACAAACGGAGCGTGTCGGAATAATATAATCTTCACCCCGCCCCTTGGTTATTTGGAGTTCATGGGCTTAATGGCGAATGCGGCGTTAGTTTTGACCGATTCAGGGGGCATCCAGGAGGAAACCACGATCCTGGGCGTGCCGTGCCTGACCTTGCGAAATAATACCGAACGGCCGATCACGATCACCGAAGGGACGAACAAACTCGTCGGCACAGATCCTGTACGAATAGTAAAGGAAAGCGAAAAAGTATTGGCAAAGGTTAGAAAAGAATGGACGAGCGGTTGGGGTTGGGATGCTAGATCAAACAAACAAAATAGACCAAAAAGACTAAATAGACCAAACAGACTAAAATACTGGGATGGGAAAGCGGCGGGGAGAATTGTAAAGATATTAAAGACGGTTGCTTCGCAACGGGATAGGATCATCCGACGATGATCGGGATTGGTTCCTTCCCCCTTCGGGGACATCCTATTATTGCAATGAATTTTGATTGATGATGCGGAACGGGACTGACGCCTTTGGCGCGGGAATAAGGAAATGATGACCCAGGAGTGGAATGGATGATTAATTTTGTTAAGTTGTTGCTTTTAGGTATCGTTATCGCCCTAGTGCCATTGCAAGCGCAGATCACTTTTGAAAGATGGTACGGCGGTACCAGTGATGATTGTGGTTATGCGGGTGCCCAGACAGCCGATGGCGGCTATATTATCACCGGATATACTATGTCTTATGGTTTGGACGGCAATGTCTATCTTGTCAAAACTGATTCTTTAGGCGATACGCTTTGGACCAGGTCTTACGGCGGCTCCTATACGAATCAAGGTTATTCGGTCATTCAAACTCAGGATAGTGGTTTTATCATCGCTGGGGAAGTTTATTCTATTGATAGTATGTACAACGTCTGGCTTATTAAAACCGATCCCGCAGGCGACACGGTTTGGACTAAGACTTACGGAGGATTAGATAACGAATGGCCCAATTCAATGGTAAAAACGAACGACGATGGGTACATTATCGCGGGGATCACATATGCCTACACCAATGGCGATGCATATGTCATCAAAACCGATTCTCTCGGCGATACGCTGTGGACCAGGCATTTTGGCGGACCCAGCTATGACTATGCTACCGATATTATTCAGGCCCGCGACAGCAGCGGTTACGTGATCATTGGCAGCACCGATTCATATGGCGCGGGGAATACGGATTTATATTGTTTGAAGATCAGTTTGAATGGCGGATTGGTTTGGAGCAAGACGTTCGGAGGTGTCGAATTTGATGTCGGCAGTTCTATAGCTCAGACCTTGGATGGAGGATATATCATAACTGGAAATACGTATTCATATGGAAACGGTGGATCTGATGTATATCTTATTAAAACTAACGCTACCGGCGATACGATCTGGACCAGGACTTACGGAGGCAGCGACTGGGATGGCGGTAGTTCTGTACTCCAAGCCGCAGATAATGGGTATATCATAGTCGGATTAACCACTTCCTATAGCACTTATGGCCAAGTGTATTTCATTAAAACCAACTCTTACGGCGATACGGTCTGGACCAGGCTCTACGGCGGTGATTCGACTGAAGCCGCTGGGGATCTCATACAAACTACAGATGGAGGATACGCCATCGTCGGAAACACTTATTCATATGGCGCCGGTTTGAGCGATGTATATTTTATCAAAACCGATGCCAACGGCATTGTGCATAGGATCGAGGAAACAGGTACCCTCACGCCGATTCAAAACATAATTGTCAAGCCAAATCCGTTCTCGAACTGGACAGATATTCGATTCACGATACATAATACACGAAATACGATGCAGGATGCATGGGGGACGACTTTATTGATTTTTGATGTATCCGGTCGGTTGGTTAAGGATTTGTCTTCTGATCTTGAATCTTACATCATGGATCATGTATCCTGGTCGGGAACCGACCAATCCGGCCACGAAGTGCCGGATGGGGTGTATTTTGTACGCCTTCTGAATGGAAAATTTTCTAAAACAGTGAAAATAGTGAAAACACATTAATATGTTCTGTCATCCTGAGTGCAACGAAGTATCTGAGATTCCCATTCGACTTCGCTCAGGGCAAGCTTATTTCACTTCGTTCAGAATGACAAAAAGAAGGTTCGTCATCCTGAGCGCAGCGAAGGATCTGAGATTCTTCGTCGATTTCCTCCTCAGAATGACAAGAAATGTGGGATGTCATCCTGAGGGTAACGAAGGATCTTGATGTTGAGATTCCCGTTCGGCTTCGCTCAGGGCAAGCTTTTTTCGCGGAGTTTAGAATGACAAGGATGTTTATCACCGTAATCTAATGCTTTTATCACCGATATCATCCCCACTTTTTTATGGGTTAGACTTAAATCTTGATTATATGAGAAATATAGATATTATATAAAGCGAAAGACCATGCCTGAGTGGAGTCGAAATCATCTAGAAAATCTGGACCTGATCCTGGAAAGCCTCCAATGGCTTATCCAGCCGGATACCGTTCTCACCGAAATGCCTTATGACCTCGAATTCTTGAGCCAACCCGATGTCGAGCGTCTGGTTGAATGGTGCCGGAGGTCGGTGAGCAAGGAAGAGCTCGCCGAGGGTAAATTCACGATCAACAAGGCCATGATCAAGTTCTTTATCCAGAAGACCTTCCCGGATCTGCCTTATGACCAGCAGAAAGAAAAGATCAATTTCCTGGATAAGGAGCTCCATAATCTGCTGAAACTGAACGCTTTCGAGACGGTTGCGCTCAATACTGAAAATTTAGATAAACTCGTGGACATCCTGAACAACATCGAAGGGGAGAGCCATTTTGATAAGACCAAGAAGCGCATCAAGATCGCGATCTCGCTAAAATGGCTCCAGGACAAAGAGCTCCTGGCCAAGCTTTCGCCGGGCACCCGGCAATATGTGGAGCGACTCGGCACCTTTTACGGCAAGATCAAGAAGGGCGAGAATGTCGAAACCCGGGACATCGGCACCTATTACACACCGCCCGACGATGCTGTAAAGATTTTAGAAGATTACGAACTCAAAGTGGATTTTGCCCTGCTCGGCGCCCGACAAGATATAAATAAAGCCAAGCAAAGGTTCATGAACGACCCCCAGTTTGGTCAACTCGGACTGATCATAGAGGCCGTCAACCGCCTGAGCACTTATATCGACGGCAAGGCCGACGAGGATTACGACCGCACCGAGCTTTTCAAGGACACGATCTTCATCGCCATCATCCTTAATTACATCCAGGACCCGTATGTTAAGAAATCGCCTGAGGCGAACAAGCTGATCAAGATGGTCCTGCCGATATACAGCAAGTATAAGGAACTGGAAACCTTATAAAGACAGGGTTAGTTGCGAAGCAAAATAATAACTTGCTTCGCAGGTTAGACGCTTTCAGCGTGGTAAGTCAGCTCCGCTGGGTAAGGCGCTTTCAGCGCGGTTACTAATAAACCACTAAAAAACAACTATGAAATATAAAGGCTTCCGTGATTTAACCGTATGGCGATTATCGAGCGAATTAGCTAAAGATATATCGGTGCATCTTGTCCCTTTATTTCCTAAACGAGAACAAAATCGATTAGGTGATCAAATCATAAGGTCTTCGCGCTCGGTTCCATCTCAAATCGCCGAAGGTTTTAGAAAACTATCATTGAAGGAAAAGAATCATTATTACGATATAGCATCGACATCCAATGATGAAACGGAAAATCATCTTATCGAAGCGAAAAACAATCAATTTATAGACGAAAGAACATATTCGGAATATTATAGGCGTATTATTACAATAAGAATACTTCTTACAAGGTTAATGAAATCAATACGCAACCTAAATAGCAGACTAAATCCCAAAAAACCTTTCACAAAGTGAAAACTCTACCGGCACGAAGTGCCCTTACCATCCCGAAGGGATACTTACCATTCGTGAAACGAATACTTACCATTCTGTTTGACATCCGGAGGTTCTATGGACCTTAAACTGAGGATCTTCAAAGCGGTTGCCAACGACAAGCGGCTGAGGATGATCCGGCTCTTGAACGACAAGGGCCTGCTCACCCTGGGCGAAATCGCCCTGGCCATGAGTATCCCGCAGCCGACCGCCTGTCGGAACCTTAAGATCCTGGAAAGCGTGGGCATCGTGAAGAGCAACATCAATCACGCCAATGCTGAATACATGCTGACCGGAGACAAGGATACCGGCATCTACCGCCAGATCCTGGAAATCATACTAAACACAAAATAATAGAGTCTATTTGGTCTATTTAGTCTTTCTAGTCTGTCTGGTTTAAACTAAAAAGACCAGAAAGACCAGATAGACTTTATCCCCGAAGGGGAGAAAGGATTGAACCATGTTCAAGGAATTCAAGGCATTCATAATGAGGGGTAACGTGATCGACATGGCGGTCGGCATCATCATCGGCGCGGCTTTCGGCAAGATCGTCACCTCGCTGGTGAACGATATCATCATGCCGCCCCTGGGTCTGCTCCTGGGCAAGATCGATTTCAGCAATCTTTTCATCAACCTGTCCGGCCTGCCGTACCCGAGCCTGGCCTTGGCCAAGGCCGCGGGCGCGCCGACCATCAATTACGGCATCTTCGTGAACGCGATCATCGATTTCGTGATCATCGCCCTGGTGATATTCATGCTGATCAAGCAAGTCAACCGTTTAAAAGCCCAGCCTGCGCCGGTGCCGCTAAACACCAAGGAATGCCCGTTCTGCCACACGGGGATACCGTTAAAAGCTACGCGTTGTCCGAATTGCACGTCTTCCTTAGAGGAAAAGAAAGCGTAAAGCGTAGGCCGATGAGCGTAAAGCGAAGCGCGTAGGCGACTGAGCGTAAGGCGTAATACGCTCTTTGTCATCCGCAATACGCATTACGCCTTACGCAATACGCTTTTTATCCTTTCGCAATACGCATTACGCCTTACGCAATACGCTTTTTATCCTTTCGCAATACGCATTACG
>Ga0315279_10006845_pt1 | contig 14275 bp, 15 predicted proteins | sample YL17G06_20_MG_FD_203694 | JGI IMG/M metagenome (GOLD analysis project Ga0315279, IMG submission 203694) | Sediment microbial communities from Yellowstone Lake, YNP, Wyoming, USA - YL17G06_20 | ecosystem: Environmental > Aquatic > Freshwater > Lake > Sediment | place: USA: Wyoming | collected... | reverse complement strand
TCCGGCGGCGACCCAGCCGGCCGCTGGACAGGATGTGATCATGCGAGTGCCTGAGCCGGTGGTGGAGAAGTCCAAGTCGCCGGCGACCCAACCGGTGAGTGGCGAAAAGGCCAAGTAGGTGTTTTTTTTGGCCCCGTGTGTCAATTTGGAGACTCTGCGGAAACTTGGCAACTTTGATCGGCCCCGAGCTTGAAGGAGCAAGCCATGACAAAGTGGATAATGATAGCGATGGCGGCCGTGCTAGGGGGCCTTACGGGCTGCCAGCCCGGTAGCACCAGCAAGGAGGCCCGCGCAGCGGCCTTCCAGAGATGGTCCCGCACCAGGGCGACGGTGCTTTGCGAACTTGGGGACAACCATCTTAAGGCCGCACAGTTGGATAACGCCGGCAAGAGGGCCAAGGAAGCGCTGGCCCTGGACAGCCAGTACACCGACGCCCGCCTGCTGCTGGGTAAGGTCTACATCGAGCAGGGACAGTACGCCGCGGCTGCCGATGAGCTGGCCGCTGCCTGTCGGCAGAAGCCTGATTCCGTGGAGGCGGTGTACCTGCTGGGCGTGGCGCAGGAGAAGGCGGGCCGGCTGCCAGAAGCGTTGGCCAGCTATCGGCACGCGCACCAGTTGGACGGGACCTGCGTCGATGCCGTAACGGCGGCCGGTGAGGTGCTTGTCCAGATGGACCGGCTGGAGGAGGCCCAGGCATATATAGAGTTCAACCTCCAAGTGGCCGGGGATTGCCCTGGCATCTACGAACTTGCCGCCCGGTTGGCCATGATGCGCAAGGAGTACTCCCAGGCGGCTAAGCATTACCAGCGCGCCAGCGACCTGGACTACAGGAACCCTCGCTACCAGGAGGCGTTGGCCCAGGCATGCTTCCTGGCTGGGGAGTATGACCGTGCGGCAGAGACGCTGACGGTCTTGGCCGCCAAACCAGAGTATGGAAAGGCCGCCTGGGTGCATGCGATGCAGGGGGATTGCCTGTTGGCGCTGAACCGGCCCGGGGAGGCCTGCGACGCCTATTACCGCGCCAAGGACATCCAGCCTGACTCTGCGGCCGCCTGGGTGAACGTTGCCAAGGCCTTGCTCGCATGCAGGGAGGCGCACAAGGCCGCCTTGGCGGCCAGGGAGGCGACCAGACTCCAGCCCGGCAACTCCGATGCGGCCATGCTGTTGGGGTATGCGATGCTCTGCGATGGGCAGATACACGAGGCTCTGGCGGTCTTGAACCAGGCCGTGCGGACCGGAGGCGCTGACGGGACGCTGCAATGCCTGTTAGGCAGGGCGCACGAGGCGGCCGGCGACGAAGTCCAGGCCAGCAGGTGCTACGCCGCGGCGCTGGAGCTGGAACCGCAGAATCAATTGGCTCGGGAGCTTGCGGGCCTGGAGGGGCCTAGCAGCGGCTCCCGGAATTGACACCGGCCGGAGGGCGGGCGGCTCACCCCGCCCGCCCCCGGACGGGCGAGGGCGCCAAGCCGCGATACACGGGGGCTTGGGGCCTCGGCAATGGAGGGTTTGTCTTCTTGACTACGGCCAAGCGACTCGGACTGGCAAGCGTGGCGCTGATCGGTCTTGGGGCAAGCGCCGCCTACTACGCCACTGTGATGGCCATGAAAGGCTATGCAGTCCCCCGGAGGGGGCTGGACTGCCTGGTGTTTGGCCTGGTGGCGGCGTTGACGGTCCTGGTGCTGCTTGTGTTCTGGAGGAGCGTCCACCGCGACATCGGCCTGATCTCCGTGCAACTGGCTCAGATGGCCAGGACCGGGCAGGTTGGAATGCTCATGGCCAACGGAACGCATGAGCTGAAGCAGATCATCCGCCCTCTCAATGACTTCCTCTCGACAAACAGCAAGCAGCTTGACTCGTTGCGTGCGGAAAACCGCGAGTTGCAGATACAGGCGCGGATCGCCGCGGCGGAGAAGAGCCACACCGAGGCAATCATCTTCTCCATCTCGGACGCCGTCATCGTGACCAACCGCTTCGACGAGTTGGTCCTGGCCAACGAGGCGGCCGAAAGGCTTTTCGGCTTCAAGTTGGCCTCCAGCCAGCGCAAGACGATCGACCGCGTCGTTCCCGACGGGACGCTGGTGCGACTGATCCGGGAGACGCGCAGCCACGGGAGGAACTTCCCCCGCAAGGTGGTGGAGCACACCATCGAAAGCAAGGGGCTGCCCAGGACCTATACGGTGACTCTCAGTTGCGTGGTTGCCCCGCCCAACGAAGTGGCCGGGGTGGTCGCGGTGCTGCATGACGTGACCAGGGAGAAAGAGATCGCCCGGATGAAGACCGACTTCGTCTCCAACGTCTCGCACGAGCTGAAGACGCCCCTGGCGTCCATAAAGGCGTACGTGGAGATGCTGGTGGACGGGGAAGCCCGCGACGAGAAGACCCGCAGGGAGTTCTACGAAACCATTTCCACCGAGACCGACCGGCTGCACCGGCTGATCGAGAACATCCTGAACATCTCCAGGATTGAGTCCGGGGTGGTGAAGATGGTCCGCGAGCCGATCAGCCTCACAGCCGTTGCCAAGCAGGCCCTGGACGTCGCCATCCCGCAGGCTCGCACCAAGAACGTGCGGATCGCGGAGCGCCTTGCCCCGATGTTCTACCAGGTGGAGGCCGACCGCGACATGATCTGCCAGGCCGTTCTGAACCTGCTGTCCAACGCCGTCAAGTACACTCTCTCGGGCGGGACGGTCACCATCGCCGTCACGGCCGACGAGCGACGCGGCGCGGTCGTCTGCGAGGTGTCGGACACGGGAGTGGGCATTCCCGCCCAGGACTTGCCGCACATATTCGACAAGTTCTACCGGGTGAAGGCCAACGCCAGGATGGCCAAGGGGACCGGGCTGGGTCTGACGCTGGTCAAGCACATTATCGAGACTGCCCATGACGGGAAACTCTCCGTGGTCAGCGAGGTAGGCAAGGGAAGCACCTTCAGCTTCGAACTGCCCATGCTGAGGTGACCGCTTCAAGCGTGCAGGCGAGAAAGGAACAACACTCAGATATGGCAAGCAGGATTCTAATAGCCGACGACGAGGCCCACATCCTGCACGTGGTCTCGCTGAAGCTGCGCAACGCGGGATACCAGGTTATCACGGCAGTGGACGGCGAGGAGGCCCTGGACTTGTGCATGATCGAGAGGCCCGATCTGGTCATCACGGACTACCAGATGCCGCTGATGAGCGGGCTTCAGCTCTGCAAGTGCATGCGGGCCAACCCCGCCACGCGGGACGTGCCCGCGATACTGCTTACGGCCAGGGAGTTCGACATCGAGCCTGAGGAAATCCGCGAAGCGAAGATTTCGGCGGTGATGGCCAAGCCTTTCGCTCCCAGGGAACTGCTGGAGAAGGTCAAGGAGCTTCTGGCAAAGGCCCACGAGGCTCCAAGCCGCCCTGTATCGCGGCTTGGAGACCCCTAACTTCGCACACAGGCGAGTATGAGAATGGCGACGGGCTTATCCAAATCGCGGTCTCTAGCCGGCATGAGCAAGATGTTCGCTCAGCTTCGCACGCATTTGCGCGAGCTGGGCTTGAGCATGTCGGTGTGGGACAGTCAGGCCCGGCCGGCGGGTCGCTTCCAGCCGAGCTGCCAACTGTGCCAGTACATACACGGCACCGGGCGACTCTGTGCCGCTGCCGCCAGCGGGCTGGCCGCCAGGATCATCGGCGAGGGCCAGCCGGGCAAGTCGCTTGCCCCGTGCGGCTGCTGTCTGGTAGGCACGCCGGTGCACCAGCGCAGGCGCCTGGTGGGGGCGGTGGTGGGCTGCTACCCGCCGCGGGAGATGCTCCAGGACGAGTCGTTTGCGCGCCTCTGCGACCGGCTCCAGTTGGACCGACAGGCGATGATGTCCTCCGGTGGCGACGCCTGCCGCCACACCGTCGCCGAGGCGGACGATTTCACGCACGTACTGGGCTGGATGCTGTCGAGGGAGCAGGCCCTCCAGACCGCACAGGAGGAGTTGGGCAACCTGTCGGCCAACCTCTCCAGCACGTACGAAGAGCTTAGTCTGCTGTACGCCATCAGCGGCGAGATGAACGTGATGCGCCAGCCGAAGGAGTTTCTCCAGCAAGTCTGCTCGCAGTTGGTGGAGGTGATGAGCATCTCGGCGGCCGCGGGGGTGATCGAGGCTCCAAGCCACCGTGAATCGCGGCTTGGAGACCTCCTCAGCGCCGAGCAGGCTGGGGGGGCGGAGGTGGTCTGGGCCGGCGAGATAGCGCTGGAGGCGCACCAAATAGGCGCGCTGGTGGCCCGGCACATCATCCCGCGAGTGAAGGACAACCGGCCGGTCCTTGACAACGGCTTTGAACCCCAGGAGCAGGACCTCAAGGCAATCCGAAACTTTGTCGCCGCGCCGTTGGCGACGGAGGGGCGCTCCGTCGGCATGCTTGTCGCTTTCAACAAGCGAAGCGGCGACTTCGACAGCGTGGACCTGAAACTCATCGGGTCCATTGGCAACCAGGCGGGGGTGTTCCTGGAGTACATCCGCCTGTATGCCGACATGAAGGACCTGCTGATGGGGGTCTTGCACGCCCTGACGGCGTCCATCGACGCAAAGGACCCCTACACCCGCGGGCATTCGCAGCGGGTGGCGATGATCTCCAGACGCCTGGCGGAGGAATGCGGGCTGCCCCCGGAAAAGGTGCAGCGGATCTACCTGGCGGGGATTCTCCACGATGTCGGCAAGATCGGCGTATCCGAGGCCGTGCTACGCAAGCCTGGCAGATTGACCGTCGATGAATACGACAGCGTCAAGCACCACCCGGCCATCGGCGCCAAGATTCTGGGAGGCATACGCCAGTTGGAGGACGTGGTTGTAGCCATTCTGACCCATCATGAGCGGCCTGACGGAAAGGGCTACCCGCGAGGGTTGAAGGGCGAGGAGGTGCCGTTGGAGGGTCGGATCATCGGCCTGGCCGATTGCCTGGACGCCATGACCAGCCACCGAACCTACCGTGCGGCCCTGTCGCTGAGCGAGGTCGCGGAGGAAATCCGCCGCAACGCCGGCACGCAACTGGACGCGGCGCTGGTGGAGAAGCTGCTGTCGATCGGGCTGGCTGAGTTCATGGAGGGACTGGACAGGAATGGCAACGGCGCAGGTTGCCTGACCCCTGGGGCGGAGGATGCAAAATGAACCTTACCGCAGAAAGTTACGGGCACGCGGTCATCCTGAACCTCAAGGGCGAACTGACCGAGGATTCATTGGTGGCGCTGAGACAGGCGGTGGATCACCACCTGTCCGAAGGAGAGGTCGTAGACCTGGTGCTGAACCTGGAGCAGGTCCCGTTCATCGACAGCGCCTGCCTGGAGTACCTGCTGGACCTCCAGGACAAGCTGGCCGAGAAGTTCGGGCAGGTGAAGCTGACCAACTGCGACTCCAACGTCATGAAAATACTCGAGATAACGCATCTGACGACGAACTTCGAGACCCTGCGGGACGTCGCTGATGCCGTCAAGGCCATTCAGGTCTGACGGTCCGGAGGAGGCCCGATGGCGATGACGACGGCTGCCACCGAAAAGAAGCGGGGTCTTCAGATCGGCCAACTGCTGATCCGCCAGGGCTGGCTGACGGAGGAGCAGCTCCAGAAGGCCCTGGATTACCAGCGGCAATCGGGCAACGCCCTGCTGCTTGGCGAGGTCCTCCAGGAGATGCACATCTGCACCGAAGAGCAGGTCATGGAGGCCCTTGCCATCGGCTACGGGGTGCCCTTTGCGCGCATATCGCCTCGCATAGCCGATGCGAAGGTCATCGACATCCTGCCAAGGGAATTCCTGGACAGGCACAAGGTCCTGCCTCTGTTCAAGGTGCGCAACTGCCTGACGCTGGCGGTGAACGAGCCGGCCAACGTTTTCCTGCTTGAGGAAGTCGGGCGAATGACCGGCTGCGAGATCCTGGTCGTCTGTGCCACCTCCAAGGACATCAAGGCCACGCTGGAGACCCACCTGCCTTCGGCGCACATCTTCGTCATTGACGAGATCTACGACGAGGACAACCCCACGGGCGAACTGTCCCTGATCGAGGAAAAAGGCGACGACATCGCCGACCTGGAGGCCGCCGCGCATGGCTCGCCGGTGATCAAGCTGGTGAACTACCTCATCTATCACGCCGTTCGCGAGGGCGCCAGCGACATCCACATCGAGCCGGACGACAACTTCCTTCGCGTGCGCTACCGGGTGGACGGTGCGCTGTATGAGAAGCTGCGCCCCCCGTACAAGATGCTCCCGGCGATCTCCAGCCGCATCAAGATCATGGCGCGGCTGGACATCTCGGAGCGCCGCCTGCCCCAGGACGGCGGCATCCACGTGCTGATGGAGGGAAGGCCCGTCGACCTCCGCGTCAGCACGATGCCGGGACAGCACGGCGAGAAGATCGTCATCCGCATCATCGACAACCGCAACATCCTGGTCAACCTGGAGAAGCTGGGCTTTTCCTACGAGACGCTCAAGCAGTGGCGCAAGGTGATCTCTTCGCCCAACGGCATCGTCCTGGTGACCGGGCCAACCGGCAGCGGCAAGAGCACCACGCTCTACAGCGTGCTGAAGGAGCTGAACACCGACGACGTCAACATCTGCACGGTGGAGGACCCCGTGGAGTTCAACCTGCCGCGGGTCAATCAGTTCCAGGTCAGCGACCAGGTCGGTTTCACCTTCGCCTCGGCGCTTCGGGCGCTGCTGCGACAGGACCCGGACATCGTGATGGTCGGTGAAATCCGCGACAGCGAGACCTCCAAGATCGCCGTCCAGGCGGCGTTGACGGGGCACCTGGTCCTGAGCACCCTGCACACCAACGACGCCCCCGGCGCGATCACGCGCCTGCTGAACATCGGTGTGGAGCCTTATCTGGTTTCGGCGTCGGTGGTGGCGGTGCTGGCCCAGCGCCTGGTCCGCAAGATCTGCACCAACTGCAAGACCCCCTGCGAGGTCTCGGAGGGCACTCGTACGGCGGCCGAGCGCGTCACGGGGGAGATCGAGACGTTTTACCACGGGCTCGGCTGCGCCAAGTGCCGTAACAGCGGCTACAGCGGCCGAATAGGCATCTACGAGTTACTGGTCCCCGATGACGCCATGCGTGACAGGATCACCGCCGCACCGAGCATCAACGAGCTTCGCGCGATGGCGGCGGAGGCGGGGATGGTCACGCTGCGGCAGGACGGGATGGGTAAGGTCAAGGCCGGCATCACGACGGTGGAGGAGGTCTTCCGCGCCACGGCGTCCTGAGCGGAGCAAGAGGCTCTCCAAGCCGCCGTGTACCGCGGCCTGGAGGCCTCAAACGGAGGTGTCCTGTGCCATGGACCGTTGAGAACATGCTTCAGTTGATGGTGGCCAAAGGGGCCTCGGACATCATTCTGGTCGCCGGGGCGGCGCCGGTCATCTGGGTGGCCGGGGCGATGCAGTCGCTCGGCTCGGAACCGCTGAAAGACTCCGACATCGGCTCCTGCTTCCTGCCGCTGCTGAGCGACGATCAGAGGGAGCGGCTGGAGCGGGTGGGGGACGTGGATTTCTCCATCGGCAAGGCCGGCGTGGGGAGGATGAGGATCAACCTGCACCGCCAGCGCGGCACGCTCAGCGCGGCCACGCGGTTCATCCCCCACGAAGTTCCGGCCTTTGAATCGCTGAAGCTCCCGCCGCGGATTCGCGATTTCGCCGATCTCCCGCACGGCATCGTGCTGGTCACCGGCGGGGCTGCGACCGGAAAGAGCACCACGCTTGCCTCGCTCATCGAATACATAAACTGCACCTACGCCTATCACATCGTCACGCTGGAAGACCCAGTGGAGTTCACCTTCAGTCATAAGAAGTCGATCATCGAGCAGCGCCAGATCGGCCAGGACAGCGAGTCGTTCGCCTCCGCGCTGCGTCACATCGTCCGCCAGCGCCCGGACGTGGTGCTGGTGGGCGAGATGCGGGACCTGGAGACCATCTCCGCGGCCCTGACGGCGGCGGAGATCGGGCACCTTGTTCTTGCCTCGCTGCACACCTCTGACGTCGTGGAGACGGTCAACCGCATCATCGACATCTTCCCCGGCGCCCAGCAGACGCAGATCCGGGTGCAACTGGCCGGGACGTTGCAGGGGGTGGTCTGCCAGGCGCTGTTCCGCGACGAGATCGACGGCGGCCTGGTACCGGCCGTGGAGATCATGATCCCCAACCCGGCAATCCGCCGCGCCATCCGCGACAACGAAACGCACCTGATTGCCGGGATGATCGAAACCAGCAAGAAGGAGGGGATGCAGACCATGGACGCGGCCATCGCACAGTTGATCGCCGGCGGGCGCGTCAGCCTGGCCGACGGACTTGCCAGGGCGCAGAACCCCGAAAAGCTGGCCAGGATGGTGAGTTAGCAGCCGGAGGAACGGGCCATGCAAAGGTTCATCTATCAGACGCGAGACGGCGGGGGCGCCAGCCAGAGCGGGGTGCTTACGGCCAATGACTTGGCCGAGGCCTCGCGGATGCTCCGCCGCGAGGGCAAGACCATCGTCTCCTTGGTCCGCGGCGACGAGGGGGAGTCCGCTCAGCAGGGCTTCGGCCTGGGCGGCAGGAAGAAGGTCAAGCGCGACGACGTGATCTTCTTTGCCTCCCAGCTTGCGGTGATGGTGGACGCAGGCGTACCGGTGGCCGACGCGCTGGACTGCATCGCCGCAGGGACGAAAGATCAGGGCCTGAAGGAGACGGTCGAGGACCTGTCCAACCAGGTCAAGGGCGGGGTGGAGTTCTCGGCTGCTCTGGACAGCCACCCCAGGGCCTTCAGCAAGTTGTTCGTCGCCTTGATGAGGGCCTCGGAGGCCTCCGGCACGATGGGCTCGATGCTCCAACGGTTGAGCGAGTACCTCGAGCAGGATCGGGACACGCGCAAGAAGATCAAGGGCGCCATGACCTACCCCGTCTGCATGTTGTGCTTCTGCGTGCTGGTGGTGACCGGGCTGCTGATCTTCGTGCTGCCTCGGTTCCAGAAGATATACGCCGGCAAGGGCGCTTTGCTTCCGCTGCCCACGCGGATTCTGCTGGGGCTTTCCGGGGGGATCATCGCTTATTGGCCCTTCATCCTGGGGGGTCTGGTGATCATGGGCGCAGGCATCTACCTCTTCGCCCGCTCAAGGCAGGGAAGGATTTTCCTGGACCGCCTGCGGATCAACCTGCCGATTGTCGGCCCGATGGCCCGAAAGGCGTGCCTGACCCGCTCGTTGCGCACGATGGCCACGATGGTCTCCACCGGCGTGAGCATCCTGGAAGGCCTTCAACTGACTGCGGAGGTCTCCGGCAACTACTTCTACGCCAATATGTGGACCGAACTGGCCAAGGGCGCGGAAGAGGGCCTGTCGCTGTCGCAGCAGTTGACCGGTTACGAACTGGTTCCCGCACCGATCACGCAGGTAATCGCCGCGGGCGAGCGGACCGGGCAACTGGCTCCGGTGATGAACCGTGCAGCCGGGTTCTGCGAGAACGATCTGCGGACGGCCGTCAAGGCCGCCACGGACATGGTCGAACCGATCATGATCGTGGTGATGGGCGCCATCGTCGGGGGGATAGCGATGTCGCTGCTGCTGCCGATCTTCACCATATCCCGGGTGATGGCCCGCTAAAAGGCTAGGCCCCAGGGGGAGAGGCTCCAAGCCGCCGTGTATCGGGGCTTGGAGGCCTCCAATGGAGGAGCCCTTACTAGGGGGCGGGGGCGGGTTCGGCTCGTACGGCGGCCCGCTCCCGCCTGCTGTACCCACACTGATGCAATCGTCCCACACGGGCTTCCCAGGGTCCTTCAGTTCTCTGTGTCGCGGGCATCTTGCCCGCGCGTACCGCAGGCGTCTCGCCTGCGACAGCTTTCTTTTGCGGGTCGGAGACGGCCCCGCCATGCGCGGCCGAGACGGCCGCGACACGGAAAAACCGGAGAACTGAAAGACCCTGGCGGGCTTCCTGGCGCTCTTGAAGGGCAAATAAGCCAAAATCCCAAGAGCCAAGCTCCGAACAAGCTCCAAAAGCGCAATACACAAATCCCCGAGGGCGACGCTCTATTGCGGGAAACTGGGATTTGGAGATCGAGTAATGTCTGGCCATTAGAGTCCCTATCAGGATGCCGCGTGAGCCGCGTTGCGACCAGAATGGGTTGAATGCAAGGAAGGGCGACCAAGCCGCACCGGAACGGAGGTGCGGCGAGGAGCCATGACGCAGCAGACGCCCATTATGGTCGCAACCCACGGGGACGCCGCATCTTGCGTTGCATGCCGGCGTTGCTCGGGCTCGACGGCCCGCTGTTCTGGGCCGTCTTCGCCCTCGCGCCTTGGCCCGCGCCGCAATCTGCGGCGTCGCGGCCACGGGTCATTCTGATAGGGACTCTTGGGCATTGGCGCTTGGGTCTTTGGCATCCTGATCGGGCTGCATCCCCACTGGCGCCCCGCCGGGAACATCTGCATGTTTGCAGTCCATCGTGGTGCGGTGGCGTGGGGGTCTGGGCTTCCGTAGAATAGTGTCATGGCCAAGCGGGATTTCTACGAGGTGCTCGGCGTCAAGCGCGACGCCACCGATGCGCAGATCAGGTCGGCCTATCGCAACCTGGCGCGGAAGTACCACCCCGACGTGAACAAGGCCCCCGGTGCAGCCGAGAGGTTCAAGGAGGCCACGGAGGCCTACGAGGTAGTGTCCGACGCCCAGAAGCGCGACATGTACGACCGCTTCGGCCACGCCGGCCTGGAAGGCGGTCCCTTCCCCGGTGGCGCCAGGACCTATACCTGGCGCGGCGGGGGCGCGCAGGAAGCGCCCGTGGGCTTCGAGGAAATCTTCGGCGGTTTTGGCTCCAGGATGGCCGGAATGGGCCTGGATGAGATCCTCCAGGCCCTTGGCGGCGGGAGGCGCAGCCCCAAAGCGCAGCCGCGCCAGCCGGGACGGGACTTGGAGTATCACCTCACGCTGGACTTCCTGGAGGCGATCCGCGGGACCGCCGCGACGCTGCGGCTCCAGCGGCAGGACGCCTCCGGCAGACCTGCCGGCGAGTCCATCACCGTCAGGATTCCCGCGGGGGTTCGCGAAGGCAGCCGCGTCAGGGTCCGAGGCAAGGGCGGCGAAGGACCGGGCGGCAGGGGAGACCTGTACATCATCACCCACCTCCGCGAGCATCCCTACTTCCGCCGGGAGGGCGACGACGTCTACGTCGATGCGCCCATCAGCCTCGCCGAGGCGGCGCTGGGCGCCAAGATCGACGTGCCCACTGTTGACGGCATGACCACCGTTACGGTCCCCCCTGGCACGCGCAGCGGGCGGCGCCTGCGCCTGCGCGGAAAAGGCGTGGCTTCCCCCGGCCGGAAGGAGCGCGGCGACCAATACGTGGTGATCCGGATCGTCCCGCCGCCCAAGGTTTCGGCGCGAGGGGCGGAGCTGCTGAGGGAATTCGATGCCGTCGAGAGATTCAACCCCCGGGCCGACGTGCCGTGGAAATAGAACAGCGCAAAATCCTCCGCTCGATCGACTTTGCAATAGTGGCCGTGCTGCTGGTGGCGCTGGGGGCGGGCCTGGGGGCGCTGCTGTACATCACCTCCTCGCAGGCCTCCGTCGAGACTGAGCCGCGAACGCGGGGGTACCTGCTCCGGCTGGCCTGGCTGTCGCTGGCCATGCTGCTGCTTACCGTGCTGATCTTCACGTGGGTGGTGGTCCGCTATGCAGCCCATCGGTTCAAGCGTTCCAAGCCGCATGAACCTACTGCCTACGTCGACGCCTGGGCGCTTGCCGGCCGAAGGTACCGCGTTGAGGATCACCCTGAAGACCTCGGCGACGACGACCTGGATTGGGGCCAGGACCGCCCGGAGAAGCCGGAAGGTGACAAGAAGTAGCTCCGAACGCCGGGTGGCGATTCGCGACTCACGCGGCCTTCCCGCTATACTTGTCAGTGATGACGGATGGGTCTGTTTCACCTTGGTATGCCTCCGGGCTGGCGTTTGAATGCCAGCGGTGCGGGCGGTGCTGCGCCGGGCCTGAGGAAGGCTACGTCTGGGTGACCGAGGCGGACGTGGGCGCAATCGCAGCCCACCTCGGCGTAAGCGCGCAGCACGTCATGGACTCCTACGTCCGCACCGTGTGGGGTCGATACAGCCTGAGGGAGCGGCCCGGTGGCAGGGACTGCCTGTTCCTGATCGCCGATGGCGCCAACGGCGCTCGCTGTGCCATCTATCCCGTCCGCCCTGTGCAGTGCCGAACCTGGCCCTTCTGGGCGTGCAACCTGTCGGACCCGGAGTCTTGGCTCCAGGCCGCCCTGCGATGCAGGGGCATCAACGGCGGAAGGCTCTTTACCCGCCAAGAGGTCGAGGCCTGCCGCGATAGGACCAGGGTATAGTGACGCCCCGGCGGCGGATGTGACCGTCTCCGAGGCTGTGGCGGCCTGCCGGGCGGGCAGCCCCGCAAAGACGCGCGCAAAGACGTTGACATGAGGCTTTTGAGCCAATAGCATCAGCCCCGGTCGGGCTGCTCTGCTGCCGCCCGGCTGGTTCGTGCGAAAGGCGACATTGGCGAGGTGCTTACCATGCCTAGGCTGCTGATTGCCGCGATCATCTTGGTGGCGACCTTCTTTGCCGGGTGCACTATGGTGGAGACCGCCGATCAGCGCAACCGGCGAGTCTCGCACATTATGGACATGGATTCGCGGATGCTGGTGCAGGACCTGGACACGATCCTGCTGCTGGATCGCAACACGCGGCTGACGCGGTGGCACGCCTACGTCGGCTATTGAACCTCTTGGCGGGTCCATGGACGATCACAGGAGGCAACTTGTCGTCTTCCCCGGCACCTTCGACCCCGTCACCAACGGGCATCTGGACCTGATTCGCCGCGGGGCGGCGTTGTTTGACGAACTGGTGGTGGCGGTTGGGGAGAACCCCGAGAAGGCTTCGCTTTTCAGCCAGCCGGAGCGTGCGGAGATCATCCGTTCCCTGGTGGCGGGCATCCCCAACGTCCGCGTGGAAACGTTTGCCGGCCTGACGGTGGACTTCGCTCGCAAGATCGGCGCAGCCGCGATCCTGCGGGGCATTCGGAATGCCTCCGACCTGCATTTTGAGTTCCAGGTGGCGCTGACCAACCGCGTGGTGGCGGGCGTCGAGACCGTCTTCATCATGACCAACCCTCAGTATGCCTTTACCTCCTCCAGCCTGATCAAACAGATCGCGCAGATGGGCGGGGACGTCTCGGCGCTGGTGCCCAAGGAAGTCCTTCCGCGCATCAAGGCAAAGTTCGCCAGGCCCGGCGGGGACGTCGCCTTGCGCGAGCGTTCCTGATGCCGTTGCGGCAGGCAGGCGGTGCTGGCGGGAGGTTCCTCCTACCGCCCTCGGCTTCGACTGCCCCCCTTGCGATAGAGCTTGCGATCCTCGATGTAGCGAGCCACCGCTTCAGGCACGAGGTAGCGTATCGACTGCCCGGCAGCCACGCGGTGGCGGATCTCGGTCGATGAGATCTCGATCAGCGGCGTGGGAGCAAGCGAGTCCCGCAGGGATTGGATCTGTTGGGGGCTGATGTGGCCGGACAGGGACGCAAAGACTTCATCGAGACGCTGATCCCACGGCGGGCGGGCGATGACGACTAGACCGGCCTCGTCCAGCACGTCCCGGGCGCTGCGCCACTTGGGCAGGTCCTCCAGCATGTCCGCCCCGATGACCCAGCGGACTCGCGTCGCCGGCCCATGTTGGCGGCGGAGTTCCCTCAAGGTGTCGATGGTGTAGCTTGGCCCCGTTCGGTAAAGCTCCAGGTCGCAGGTGTCGAACAGGGCCTCCCCCGCGATCGCCAGGCGGAGCATCTCCAGCCGGTCGGCCGGTGAGGCAGTCGCGGCGGCCTTGTGAGGCGGGCGCGCTGCCGGGACGAAGGTGATCCTTGCGAACCCCCGCTGCTCGGCCAAGGCCCGCGCCACGATCAGGTGCCCGTGATGCACCGGGTCGAACGTGCCGCCGAACAGGACCAGGTCGTCTGCCATGGTACGGGGTCGTCATCAAAAAAGGTGTGAAGGGCGATTGCTGCTCAATGGGAGCGGGTGGATTCGAACCACCGTAGGCTGAGCCGGCAGATTTACAGTCTGCTCCCTTTGTCCACTCGGGCACACTCCCACGCTGCCTGCATGACAGCGTAAGACACTGCCTGCATTCCGTCAAGCGGCTGAAGGACGGGCTTTCGTCTGGACTCCATGCGCATTGGGCCTTAGCTTTGTGCCTCCCGGCGTTTGGCTAGAATTCACTGGAGGAGTTGCGTCATGGAAGTAATCGGCAGAGGAGAAGCCGGCCGGCGGATTAGCGCAGAGGAGGCCGGAGAGATAATCACCCAA
>Ga0315279_10006842_pt1 | contig 14281 bp, 10 predicted proteins | sample YL17G06_20_MG_FD_203694 | JGI IMG/M metagenome (GOLD analysis project Ga0315279, IMG submission 203694) | Sediment microbial communities from Yellowstone Lake, YNP, Wyoming, USA - YL17G06_20 | ecosystem: Environmental > Aquatic > Freshwater > Lake > Sediment | place: USA: Wyoming | collected... | reverse complement strand
ATTCACGCCAATACCTACAGGGTGCGCCGTTCCCAGGACAAACTACGTTCCTTCATCTTGGCCTCGGAACTACCGTCACCTTTCAATTGGTAACTGTCGTTACATTACTTTTGCGAAACGCAATAACAGCCTCCTCTGCCAAAGGTTTTGTGACAGATTCTCTTTCGGCAAAGGAGGCTCTTTTTGTTAAGCCCTTATCCGTTAATATCTTCCCACTTTGTCAGTGCCATTCGGGTCAGGAACCTTTAATTGCAGCCTCGCGGCGCTGAGGCCGCGTTGGACGGCCCGGCCGCCGACACCGACCCCAACGTGGCTTACACCTGGGGCTACGGCCTGACCGGCGACGCGGCCGCGCACGCCCGGCAGGGAAAAGTGTAAGTATTCAGCCACGTGAAACGGGGGCCAGAAAGAATATGTGAATATTCCTAGAATTCCGACTTGCGCCCGAGCGCGCTGCGCGGTATCCACGTTCTTATGGACCCAAAAACGGACATGGAAGTCCGAGAGATTCTCGCCGCGGCGCTGCAGGGAACGCTCACCAAGCAGCACGTCGAAAGGCTCGCCGCCATCGACGTGGAACTTGTGAAGCTGGCCCTGCTGACGGCCGCCAAACGCGTGGCCGAGCAACACGCCGCGCTGAATCAGAAGGACGCGAGAATCGCGGAAAAGGACGCGAGAATCGCCGAACTGGAAGCCAAGCTCCGCGGCCCGGCGCCGGTCCACCCTTCCACGCCGTCCAGTCAGCGGCCCGTCTACACCAAGCCGCCCGCCACCAAGCGTAAACGCAAGCCCGGCGCACGCAAAGGCCACCCGGGCACCCGCCGGCCCGAGCCCGAGCAAATCGACCTGCGCCAGGAGCACCGCCTCGACATCTGTCCCGACTGCGGCGGCCCGCTCCAGCCATGCAGCCAGGTTCGCACCCGCACCATCGAGGACATCCTGGCCGACCTGCGGACGCTGGTCACCGAGCACACGATCCATCGCGACTACTGCCCGGCCTGCAAGAAGAACGTCGAGCCCATCGTGCCCGACGCGCTGCCCAAGGCCGCTCTGGGCCACCGCATCGTGGCCTTCACCGCCTGGCTGCATTACGGGCTGGGCGTCACCATCGCCCAGGTCATCGCCATCATGGGTCATCATCTCCGGACGCGCCTCTCGGCCGGCGGGCTGGTGGCCATGTGGCTGCGGATCGCCACCATCCTGGAGCCGTGGTACGAACAGATCGCCCAGGAGGCCCGCGGCAGCGCCGTCCTGCACGCCGACGAGACCGGCTGCCGGGTCAACGGGCAGACGTGGTGGCTGTGGTGCTTCGCCAACGCGCAGGTATGCTACTACATGATCGACCGCAGCCGCGGCAGCCCGGCGCTGGAGAAGTTCTTTGCCGACGCTTTCGACGGCGTGCTGGTGACGGACTTCTGGGCTGCCTACAACAGTCTGCTCACCGGCGACAAGCAGCGGTGCCTGGTGCATCTGTTGCGGGAACTGTCGGCCGTGGACGATCACAACGGCTCGCCGGCGTGGCAGGCGTTTGCCAAGAAGCTGCGGCGGCTGCTGCGCGACGGGATTCGCCTGTGCAAGCGGCCGGACTTTGAGCCGGAGAAATATACGTCGCGGATTCATCGGATCGATGCACGGCTGATGGAACTGGCCGAGGCCGAGCACGGCGACGCCGACGCCGACCGCCTGGCCAAACGGCTGCTGCGCCACTGCGACGAGTTGTTTACGTTCCCGGACTATCCGGATGTTCCTTTCGACAACAACCTTGCCGAACGGATGATCCGCCCGGCCGTGCTGCTGCGGCGCAACTGCCAGTGCAACCGCAGCGAGCGAGGCGCAGCCGTGCAGTCGGTGCTGATGAGCGTGTACCGGACGCTGAAGCTACGCGGCCACGATCCGCTGGGGACTGTCGTCGAGGCCCTGCGGACCTACACAGCCACCGGCTCCCTGCCGCCTCTGCCGCAACCAATTCCTACACGTGGGTGAATACTTATCGCAGCGGCAACCGGCCCTCCAGCGAGGGTGCGGGCGAGTGGTTAGACCGGGCGGTGGAAGGAGAAGCACAAGGCGCAGAAGCAGTCGCTTCTGAAGATGAAGTTCAAGACGTTCCTGAACGGCGTAATGCGTCTGCCGTGCCGGATCGTGCAAGGCGGGCGGCGGATTGTGTACAGGCTGCTGTCGTGGAATCCGTGGCAGGAGGTGCTGCTGCGTGCGGTGGACGTGTTGTGTAGTGGAGCGTCTCTACCACAATCTGTAGCCGCCGCGGATGGACGTATTCCGATGCGGTGTTAGGCGGCGGGCCTGATGCCGGGGTACGGACGCCCCGGTTCGCCGCGTACCCCCTACATGTTGTGGAAGGAAAACGGAGCATGAAACAGAGACAACCTGGGAAAGCATCTGACGGCCTGACAGGTCCGACGTGCTGGCCAGGTACGGCAGCTTCGGGTTTGAACCAGGTCAGGCGAGAAGCTTCCCCTTCACCTATTACGGCGCCGGCTCGAACCTGGGCGAGCCTTTGCCGGAAGACCTGAAGCAGCTTGCTCTTGGTCGGAGGATCATCAGTTTCAAGGGAATGGACGATCATGCCAGGTGCGAACTGTTCGCCCGGATACTTGAAGAGGCTTTCGAGGCGAATGCCACTGCCGAATCCGACCGGCCGAGACTGCTGGTCGTCGTCGAGGAAATCACCTGCTTCCTCAAGAAGGGCGTCACGGACGAGGCCCAGGAGGCCGCGCACCATGCAGAGATGAGCGTAGATCGTATCGCCCGCGAGGGCCGAAAATACGGCGTGAATCTGCTGCTCCTGGGCCAGTCGAGCAAGGACCTCTCCTACGCCATGGCCTCGACGCGGCAGAACATCACCACCCGGATCTTCATGGGCAACAGCGACCGGGAAATCGAGTACGCCGACGAGTTCCTCGAAGATGGCCGGATGATCGTCTCGCTACCGCCAAGAGAGGCGATAGTCTGCAACCCTCAGTGGGGCCAAGTCAGGATCGCTGTGCGTCCGCCTTTATCCAAGGTCTGGGAACCGGCAGACGAAGAACTTCGCATGTTGGTGGGCACGCGGCAGGGTCGGCCTCAGGCGGTGCTTTCAGCCGACGCCCATGCCGTGTTGGAACTCGTCGGAAACATCCATCGCCAGACCGCACAACCCGTCAGGCTTTCGCAGGTAGTCAGTCAGCTTGGAATCACCAGCCGGCGGCGGATTGACCGGATCGTTGCCGAGCTCCAACAGGCCGCTGCCGCACGATTCCAGCACCTTTCCGAGCGTGGACAGCCGCTGGTTGTGACTCCGACTCTTTCCGCTCCAGGCGAGCAGAAGCCGAGCGGAAATGCGGACAAAACCGGACGGAGAGAAGGTGTGTCGTGAATGCCGGACAATATAACGTCTTTGCTTGGATGAGGTTGAGAGCGATGGATTTCTGCTCGCCGGGCGGGTTCTGTCCGTTCCGGAGATTTGCGTACAGGGGGTTCAATTCACAATCGAGGAGAAACGCCGGAACCGAGAGGAATCTGCCCCTTGGACAAGCACGGCTCGCGCCTGCCGCAGGGATTCCTGCCTGTAAGCGACGCGACGACGCCAGCACGCCGGCTGTCCCCAGTGCCATTCCGGGAAGGGCTCTTGGATCTTGGTAGCCAACTGGGTTAGCAGCAGGATGCGCAACGTCTCCGAAGAACTTGTGATCACGTCAGGGAAGAATCCCAGGATTTCCTTTGCGCCCGGCCAGGACGATGCGCTAACATTTACGCAGTACACCCAGCGCGTCAGGTCCAAGGTGGCCGGAAGGCCGATCTCGGCGGAGGAAGCTGAGCAGATCATCGAGGACTTTGGCCGGTTCCTTCGGGCCATCGCCAGTGGGGATGGAGATCAAACATGAACCAGGGAACCGAACAACGACTGCGGCTCTTGAGCGTTTGCAGGGTTTCCTCGAACGAGCAGAGCGAAGGCTACAGCCTCGAAATGCAGGCGCAGGCCAACCAGGAGTGGGCCCAACGCAAGGGCTATCTGATCGTCGACACCACCCAGTATGTCGAGACCGCCTCGAAGCAGAACGAACGCCGCCGCTTCCAGGACATCATCGAACGCGTCCGCCGCACCGGCAGCATCGACGGCCTGGTGTTCCACAAGGTGGACCGCGCCTGCCGCAACCTGACAGACCTGGCGATGCTGGAACGCCTGGAGCAGGAGGAGGGCAAACGCGTGTTCTTCTCCAGCCAGGAGTTTCCGCAGAACGCCGCCGGCAGGCTTGGCATTGGCGTAATGGGTGTCGCCGCCCGCTGGTACACGGACAATCTTCGGGAAGAAGTCAACAAGGGACTCCGCGGCAAGGTCAAGGCCGGCGAGTATCCGCACGCTCCTCCGTATGGCTACTGTCGGGGGAAAAATGCGGAGGGCCGGAAGTTGCCCGTCCCCGACCCGGGGAGGGCCGATGCGATCCGCACCATTTTCTCGCTGATGGCCTCGGGCGAGTACACGCTCGACACGCTCCGCGAGAAACTGCTCCGGGACGGGATATGGTTCTCCGCCACCCATCCGAAGTGGACGCGCTCGTATTTGGCCTCCACGCTCCGGCATCCGTTCTACATCGGCAAGATCCGCTGGCATGGGCAGATCTACCAGGGCAAGCACGAGCCGCTGGTGGACGAGTGGACCTGGCAGCAGGTGCAAGACGTATTCGCGGGGCGCAATCGTGCCCGGCACCTGCAGCGGCGGGAGTTCACCTACGGCAGCGGGCTTATCCGCTGCGCTCACTGCGGCTACCGCGTCACAGCGGAGATTCACAAGCAGCGATACACGTACTATCGGTGCTCCCAAGTGCGGCATCGCGAACACCCGGAAGAGCCCGCCTGGGTGCCTGAACGGCTTCTGGAATCTCAGATCCTCGTCTTGCTGAGCAAACTCGTCCTGCCGGAGGAAGTCTACGAGTGGGTCGCAGCCTATCTGAAACGCACCGAGGCGAGGAATGCCGCCGACGCGGAAACGGAACTTCGCTCGTTGCGGCAGAAGGCGTCGCAAGCCCAGAACGCCCTGGATGCACTGCTCATGAAGGCCGCCCAGACGGACGATAGCCTCGCCGGCAGCTTCATGAGATTGGCCCGGCAGAAGCAGGAAGAGTTGTCGCTGCTGCAAAGTCGGATGGCGGATTTGCAGGCGGGCAAGAGGCCGGACGACCGGAAGGCGCTGGAAATTATCGAACTCGCGCAGGGCCTGTCAGATCGGTTCGTTACGTTCTCTACCCCGAAAAAACGGCAAGTTGTGGACGCGGTGTTTTCGAACTTGAGGCTGGACCGCGCAACTCTGCTTGGCGACTACAGGTTGCCGTTCTCCATCCTCGCCGAAAACGGCAGTAGTCCACTCAACTACGCCCGACAGGATTCGAACCTGTGGCCTTCTGCTCCGGAGGCAGACGCTCTATCCAACTGAGCTACGGGCGCATCGTGCAATGGCGGCGTGGCCGCCAGATCTGGAATTGTCGCCCTTTGGGCGGCGAAAGTCAATGGCGGGTTTTGCGATGGCGGGGTTTTGCGGCGGGGGGGGTTTTTCGGCGGGGGGGCGGGAGTATACGCCGCGGGTCTGCAACATGTTGCGGGCGGGCCCCGGTGCGATATAATCGTCGTTTGGGCCCGGCGGACCGGGAAGATCGGAGCGTGAGGATGCCGAGCATTCATCCTACGGCCATTGTGGACAGCGGCGCGAAGATTGCCGACGACGTGAAGATCGGGGCGTTCTGCATTGTCGAGGCGGACACCGAGATCGGGCCTGGCTGCGAGCTCAGGGAGCACGCGGTCATTCGGCGTTACACGACGATGGGCGAGGGCAACCTGGTGGACTCGTTTTGCGTGCTGGGCGGCCTGCCGCAGGACCTGAAGTTCGACCCTGCCACTCCGACATACGTGCGTATTGGCAAGGGCAACCGGTTCCGCGAGGGGGTGACGATCTCTCGCGCGACCAAGGCGGGCGGCGCGACGGTGGTGGGCGACTCGGGCTACTGGATGGCGGCCAGCCATGCCGGTCACGACTCGACGGTCGGCGACAACGTGATCCTGGCCAACGGTGCGGCGGTGGGGGGCCACGCGACGATCGGCGACCGTGTGATTCTTTCCGGCGGGGCGATGGTTCACCAGTTCTGCTGGGTCGGCGAGATGGTGATGACTCAGGGCCAGGCCGGCGCGAGCTGCCACGTGCCGCCCTTCACGCTGCTGGCGAACATAAACGGGATGATCGGGCTCAACTCGGTCGGGCTGCGTCGCAACGGGCAGATCAGCGACGAGGACCGCCGGCAAGTCAAGCGGGCGTTCCACCTGACGTACGACACGGGGCAGACGGCCGCCAAGGCCCTCGCCGAGATGGACACCTGGGCGGACATCAGCCCGGCGGCGCTGCGATACCGGGAGTTTATCCGCAAGGTCCTGACCGCCCAGCCGCCGTTCAAGCGTGGGCTTTGCCCGTTGCGGCGCGGGCGGGGGCGAGCGGGCGGCGTCATGTAGCTGCCGCGGACGGGGCCGGCGGGCATCTCGCATCCATTCATCATCCATTTTCCGGTTGGCGATTTATGTTGACTTCGCGGCACGAGGTGGATAATCCATCGATCAATGCGTTCCGGCACCGAGAGCGCTCTCTGCCGAAAGTCTCACCAGCGTTGTCTTCCGGGCTGAGCGTACGCGAAGGCGCAGGCCGGCAAAAGAGCGGAACGTTTGAGGTTTCAATCGGACCAATGGGCGCCGACGGGGATTCGCATCGCGATTGTCGCGATGGCTCGGCGGCTCCCGAGTGTCCGCAGTATTGAGGAGATTCGAGATGAAGGCTGCAAAGTTGCTGGCGGTGTTTGCTGTACTGGGCATGGTCAGTTTCTGTGTGGCTCAGGATGCCCCCAAGAGCCTGGAGGGCACGGTGGTCAAGGTTGACGGGGCCAACGTGACCGTCAAGGCCGCCGAGAAGGAAGTCGTCGTCGCCACGGATGACAAGACGGTCGTGACCGTGGACGGCAAGGAGGCCAAGGTGGCCGATCTGAAGGCCGGCATGGCCGTGACCGTAACGCCGGATACCGGCACGGCTGCGAAGATCGTGGCCACCACGCCCAAGCCGGCCGAGTAGTGAGCAAGGCCCTTGCTCGGGTGCCCGAGCAAGCTTGTCTGACGTGGCCGGACCGTTCGACGTGACGGTTCGGCCGAATGATGCCCGCAGCTTCGTCGTTTGGCTGCCGGAAAAGGCGTTTAGGCCGGCCCCGGCGAGCGGCGCGAAGCCGCGGGCCTTTTTTCGGCGGTTCGACCCCCGCCGTTCGGCGGGCAAAAAAATGCAATACCCGCCTGCCGGGGGCGTTAATCTATGGATCGGTATAATATACGCGCAAGCGGAATACAGGGACTGGGCGAGAATATCAGACCGCGATCGTCGCGCTGGCTCGCCGGTTCCCAAGTTTCCGACGGAATTATGCAAGGAGACTGCTATGAAGGTTGCAAAGCTGCTGGCGTTGGTTGTTGTCCTGGGCATGGTCGGCGTGGCCGTTGCGGCAGAGGGCGATGCCCCCAAGAAGACCCGTCCCCCGGGTCTGCGGGGCAAGATCGTGTCCGTGGCTGCGGACAGCATAGTCATCATGAAGTATGCCCGTGCAGAGGCGGATCGCAAGGAAGTCACCGTCAAAACGACCGCCGATACGAAGGTGACCATCGACGGCGTGGCGGACAAGAAGGTGACCGATCTGGCCAAAGACATGTACGTCACCATCATGCCCGAGAACAGTTCGACCGATACGCCGGCCGTGAAGATCGTCGCCTCGACGAAGATGCCCGAGCGCCCCAAGAAACCGGCGGACGCCCCCAAGCCCGAGTAAGGTTCCACCTGTAAGAGGCTTACATTAGCCTTTAACCGCGCCTGCCCCGCGGATTCAGCGGGGCGGCGGCGTGGTGCCCGCGGCCTTGTCGGCCGGCTGTCCGGACGAGGTTCAGCCTTGTCCTCGGCAGCGGCCCCAAAGCCGCGGGCGTTTTATTTTCAGCCGGCGGGGCCGGCACGAGCGGACACGGAAGGCAGTATCGCGGAAACTCGCAATAACTTTCCGCAATCGGCGTTGAACACCAAGTGCGCAAATGCGAAAGAGCATCTAAAGCGGAACAAAGGGCACTGGACGAGAGTATCAGCTTGCGATAGTCGCACTGGCTCGTCGGTCTCAAGTATCCGACGGAATGATGCAAGGAGATAGTTATGAAGGTTTCGTATCTGTTGGCTGCGGTAGCAATTCTGGGCCTGGCCGGCTTCGCCATGGCGGCAAAGGGCGCCAAGGGCAACAAGGCCCCGAAGACGGCGGCTCTGACCGGCAAGATCACGGCGACGGCGCCTGACGCGACTCCCAAGACCATTACCGTCAAGGCCAAGACCGGGGAAGTCGTGTATAATGTGGTTACAGCAACGACCATCACCGTTGACGGCGCCCCGTCGACCGTGGACAAGCTGGCCGTTGGCATGATGGTCACGGTCACGCCCCCGACTGGTGGCGACGCGACGGCTATCGACGCCAAGACGGCCGCGGCCCACAAGGGCGGCAAGAAGGGCAAGTAAGCCCTCGCACCCGCAAGTGTTTTATGAACCTCTCCGCCGCATGCAACCAGGCGGGGCGGTTCGGCGATGCCCGCGGCTTTCTCGGTCGCAATGCCGGTTGAGATCTCATCTCGCCGGCTCGGACCGCGAAGCCGCGGGCTTTTTTTCGAGGCTTCAGACTTCAGACTTCCCCGTCAGGGGCCCCAAGGGCAGGCTTCAGGCTACAGGCTACAGGCTTCAGGCTTCAGGTAAAGAAACGGATCAGGCCCGGCAACAGACTGATGCCTCCCCCCTGAAACCTGTAGTCTGAAGCCTTGTTTCTTCTTCCCCTGAAGCCTGTAGCCTGAAGTCTGAAGCCGTCCTTTGAGCCTTTTCTGAAACATTCGCCGCGTGCGGGCGTTAGACTTCAGGTTGGCGGATGGTATAATTGTCTTGCATACGTATCCAAACTGCGAGGCCGGTTGCCATGGGAAAGACGGCGTTTTTTGCGGCTGTGATACTCCTTTCAGCCGCGAGTGTTCGGGGCCAGGTCGCCCCCGCGAATCCGTTCGATGGATCCGCCGCCGCCTCGGCGCCGGATGGTACTGGCCCGATAGACAAGCTGGTGTTCGCCCGGCTGGGGCGGCTTGGGATGAAGCCCGCCAACGTTTGTTCTGACGCGGTGTTCCTGCGGCGTGTTTACCTGGACGTCATTGGCACGCTGCCGACGGCCAGGGAAGCCCGCGATTTTCTCCAGGACGCTTCGCCCGGCAAGCGCGGGGCCCTGATCGACCGCCTGCTGGGCCGCCCGGAGTTCGCGGACTACTGGGCGATGAAGTGGAGCGACCTGCTGCGGGTGAAGGCGGAGTTCCCGATCAACCTCTGGCCCAACGCCGCCGAGATATACCACCGCTGGATTCGCGCGAGCATCAAGGAAAACAAGCCCTACGACCGGTTCGTCCGCGAGCTGCTCACCGCCAGCGGCAGCAACTTCTCCGTGCCGCAGGTCAACTTCTACCGGGCCGTGCAGAGCAAGGACCCCAACGCGCTGGCCAAGGTAGTGGCGCTTACGTTCATGGGCTGCAGGATAGAGAAGTGGCCCAGAGACCGCCAGGAGGGCATGGCGAACCTGTTCTCGCAGGTGGGCTACAAGTCCACGGACGAGTGGAAGGAGGAGATCGTCTTCTTCGACCCGAACATGGCGGGCAAGTCCGCCCCGGCCGGCGGGGGCGCCCGCTCGGCCACGCTGCCCGACGGCACGAAAGTCCAGCTTGCCCCGGACCAGGATGGCCGGGAGGTCTTCGCCGACTGGCTCGTATCCCCTAAGAATCAGTGGTTCGCCCGAAACATCGTCAACCGGGCGTGGTCCTGGCTGGTGGGCCGGGGAATCATTCACGAACCGGATGACATCCGCCCGGACAACCCGCCCAATAACCCCGAGCTGCTGGAACTGCTCGAGCGCGAGCTCGTCGGGGCCCGCTGGAACGTCAAGGCCGTGTTCCGGCTTGTCCTGAACTCCAGGTGCTACCAGCTTTCCTCGATCCCCGCGTCGGACAATCCGCAAGCCGAGGCCGAGTTCGCCTGCTACTGCCTGCGTCGCCTGGAGGCCGAGGTGCTCATCGACGCGATCTGCCAGATAACCGGCACGACCGAGAAGTACAGCAGCGCCATTCCGGAGCCGTTCACGTTCATCCCGGAGAAGCAGCGGTCGATCGCCCTGGCCGACGGGAGCATAACGAGCAGTTTTCTGGAGATGTACGGCCGGCCCGCGCGGGACACCGGGCTGGAGTCCGAGCGCAACAACCGCCCGACGCCCTCGCAGCGGCTTCACCTGCTCAACTCCAGCCACATACAGCGGAAGATCGAGCAGGGCTGGAAGATCCAGGCCCTGCTGAAGTCCAAGACCACCCCGCGCGAGATGGTCACGATGATTTACCTGACGATCCTCTCGCGACTGCCGACGGCTGAGGAGTTGAAGATCGTCGGCGACTATTCCACCACGGGTTCCGCCAAGGGCCGGGACGCCGCCGTGGACCTGGTCTGGGCGCTGGTCAACAGCACGGAGTTCCTTTACCGGCACTGAGAAAAAACTATAGGTCCTATAGGACCCATAGGACCTATGAGAAGCTAAAGAGGGACTACAACTATGAGCAACGGCGAGCAAAGGCAACTGATTCTTTCCAGGCGTGAGGCGCTTCGCCTGGGCCTGCTAGGCGCGGCGGGGGCCGCGGCGATGGTTGGCGGCAAGGGGTTACCCGCCCTGGGCGCCCCGGCGGCTCCGCCGGCCGGAACAAAGGCCAAGGCCAAGTCGGTCATCCAGATATGGCTGTGGGGCGGCCCGCCGCACCTGGACACGTTCGACCCCAAGCCCGAGGCTGGCAACGACTACTGCGGCCCCTTCAACAAGCCCATCGAGACCAACGTCAAGGGCATCCGCATATGCGAGTTGCTGCCTCTGCTTGCCAAGCAGGCCGACAAGTACTCGATCCTCCGCGGCACGACGCACGGCCAGAACGGCCATGAGACGGCGTCGTACCTGGTGCAGACCGGGCGCATGCCCGGCAGCGGACAGGTATTCCCCGCCGTCGGGGCGGTGGTTGCGCTGTTCAAGGGCTACGACGCGGGCTACAAAGGGCTGATCCCGCCGTACATCGTGCTTACGGACTTGCAGGGGCGGTTCTCGGAATCGGGCTTCCTGCCGTCCAAGTGCAAGCCGTTCGCCACGGGCGGGGACCCCGGCCAGTCGCGGTTCGTTGTCGAAGGCGTTGTTGCCCAGGGCATATCCGATAAGCGTCAGAAGGACCGCCGCGAACTCATGGGCCAACTCGACACGCTTGGCCGGGCCCTGAAGAGCGACGAGCGGGTCGAGGCCTCGCGCAAGTGCGAGAACCAGGCCTACGACCTCATCATGGGCGACGCGGGCAAGGTCTTCGACCTTTCGCAGGAGAAGGACGAGCTCCGCGACGCCTACGGGCGGACCACGTTCGGGCAGTCCTGCCTGATGGCCCGGCGGCTCGTCGAACGCGGCGTGCCTTACGTCACCATCAACTCCAAGGGATGGGACACGCACAAGCAGCACTTCCAGGCGATGCGCCGCAAGCTGCCGGACCTGGACAAGGGCCTGGCCACGCTGCTTGGGGACATGTCGGGGCGCGGATTGCTGGACAGCACGATCATCTGGTGCGGCGGCGAGTTCGGGCGGACGCCAAAGGTTGACTGGCAGCCGCCATGGGACGGCGGACGCGGACACTGGGGCAGGGTGTTCTCGACCCTGATGGCCGGCGGCGGGTTCAAGGGCGGCCAGGTGGTCGGCTCGTCGGACGCCCGCGGCGAGGATGTGAAGGACCGCCCGGTATATCCCTGCGACCTCATCGCAAGCATGTACGAACTGCTGGGCATCGACCTCCAGGCGACGCTGCCGCACCCCCAGGGCCAGAAGATCGGCGTGCTGCCGGGCCCCGGCGACGGCGTGAAGATGGGCGGAAAACTGAAAGAAATAATGTAGCCAATGGAGCTTCTCATGAACTCATTGCGGATTGCGGATTGCGGATTGCGGATTCCTTTCCCGGAAGATATTCGCCCAGACAATCCGCAATCCGTCCCGGCGCGCCGGGGCAATCCGCAATGGCGGCAGCGGTCTGTCATCACGACATCGATGCCAAGACAACGTGTGGCTTCTGTCACACAGTCAGGTCGCTTACTCCTGGGTGCCGCGGCGGTGCTGTCGCTTGCCTTGGCCGCGCAGGGCCAGCAGCGAAACGCCCGTATCGGCTTCGTTTACCCCGCAGGCGGCAGGCAGGGCTCCGCGTTCCGCGTCGCCATCGGCGGGCAGTTCCTCGACGGCGCCTCGGCCTTGGTCGTCTGCGGCGAAGGCGTCCAGGCGACGGTCATCGAACATGCCAAGCCGCTGTCCGGCAAGGATTTCCAACTCCTTAGGGACAAGCTCAAGGAACTGATGGAAAAGAAGGTCGCCGCCACCGGCTCGGTGGTGGGGGAAAGGATCCTCGAACGGCTCAAGTCCGGCAAGTCCGGCGCAAAGCCCGCCGAGGCGGGCAAGGCTGGCGTGACTGACAAGGCCGGCAGCGTCCCGGCCCGGCCTGCCGACCCCAGCGTGGCAGGCAAGGGCGACGCCCCGGCAGGCGCCGCGGCGCCGACGACCAGGCCGGTATGGACGGATGCGGATGAGAAAGCGCTGGCCGAGGTCCGCAAGAAGCTCATGAACGCCCCGAACCGCCAGGGCAACCCAGCCATCTCGGAGACCGTCTTCGTCGATGTCAAGATAGCACCCGACGCCGCGCCAGGCCGGCGCGAGCTGCGCCTGGCGACCACGCTGGGGCTGACCAACCCGATGGCCTTCTGCGTCGGCGACCTGCCGGAGTTCAGCGAGTCCAGCCCGCCAAGCACCAGCCAGGTCAACTTTTTTGCGTCAAGGGCGACAGGCCAGGCCGACGACGGCGACGCCGAAATCACGCTGCCGGCAGTCGCCAACGGACAGATCATGCCCGGCGACGCCGACCGCTTCCGCTTCAAGGCACGCAAAGGCCAGCGCATTGTGCTCGCCGCCCAGGCCAGAGAACTCATCCCCTACCTTGCCGACGCCGTCCCCGGATGGTTCGAGGCCACGCTCGCCCTCTACGACTCCAAGGGCAACGAGTTGGCCTGCGCCGACCGCTATAAGTTCCATCCCGACCCGGTGCTGTGCTGCGAGATTCCGGCCGACGACGTGTACGTCGTCGAGATCCGCGATTCGATCTACCGCGGGCGGCAGGATTTCGTCTACCGCGTCACCATCGGCGAATTGCCGTTTATCACGAGCGTCTTCCCGCTGGGCCACAAGGCGGGCGAGCGGACCGCCGTCGAGTTGACCGGCTGGAACCTGCCGGTTTCCAGGCTGACCGCCGACGACACGGGCCGCCCGCCGGGCGTCTACCCGCTGAACGTGGGCAGGGACCTCTGCGCCTCCAACTGCGTGCCCTTCGCCGTCGACTCCCTGCCGGAATGCCTCGAACAGGCCGGCAACGACACGCCCAAGACCGCCCAGAAGCTCACGCTGCCGATCATCGTCAACGGGCGGATCGACAAGCCCGGCGACTGCGACGTCTTCAGCTTCTCCGCAAAGGCGGGCAGCGAGATCGTCGCGGAGGTCATGGCGCGCCGCCTGGACTCGCCGCTGGATTCCCTGCTCAAGCTTACCGACTCATCCGGCAAGCAGCTTGCCTGCAACGACGACTGGCAGGACAAGGGCGCCGGGCTTGAGACGCATCACGCCGACTCGTTCATCCGCGCCAAACTGCCCGCCGACGGCACCTACTACGTCCACCTCGGCGACATCCAGAAGAAGGGCGGCCCGGAGTACGCGTACCGGCTCCGCGTAAGCGGGCCCCGGCCGGACTTCGAGCTGCGCGCCGTGCCGCCCAGCATCACCATGCGGGCCGGCGCGTCCATGCCGATAACCGTCCACGCCCTTCGCAAGGACGGTTTCGACGGCGAGATCACGTTGGCGATCAAGGGCCCGCAGGGCGGCTTCACGCTCGGCGGCGGGCGCATCCCGCCCGGGCAGGACCATGTCCGCGCGACTCTGATGGCCACACGGACGGCGACGGATGGGCCGATCAGCCTGGCCCTCGAGGGCAAGGCGACGATCGCCGGGCAGGCCGTCGTCCACCAGGCCGCCCCGGCCGAGGACATGATGCAGGCCTTCATCTACCGCCACCTGGTGGTCGCCCAGGACCTCAAGGTCAGCGTGACGGGCGGTTATGCGGCCAGGGC
>Ga0315279_10006841_pt1 | contig 14281 bp, 7 predicted proteins | sample YL17G06_20_MG_FD_203694 | JGI IMG/M metagenome (GOLD analysis project Ga0315279, IMG submission 203694) | Sediment microbial communities from Yellowstone Lake, YNP, Wyoming, USA - YL17G06_20 | ecosystem: Environmental > Aquatic > Freshwater > Lake > Sediment | place: USA: Wyoming | collected... | reverse complement strand
AGAAGCCCAAAGAGACATCTTTGCATACATCGAAATATTTTACAATAGAGAAAGATTACATTCTTCTATAGGGTATAATAGCCCTGAGGAATACGAAAAAATGACCATGGTCGCTTAACTGACTGTCCGTTTTATCGGGGGAAGACCAGGTATCCTAAAAGAACTGGAAGAAGAAAAGCAAAAATCCCTTAATACCACCGACCCCGAGTGTACCCGCATTAACAGCCTCCAGGGTTCTCATGCCGGCTATAACCTCCAGAGTACCGTAGATGAAAAGGAAGGTCTCATCTTATCTATCGATGTAGTCAGTGAGAATAATGACCTTAATCAGTTTGCTTCCCAGATCAACCAAGCTAATCAGATCTTAGGCAAGAAGTGTAAAACCGCAGTAGCTGATTCCGGTTATGCCACAACCGAGGAGTTAGAAAAAATAGATCAACAAGGGATCAAGGTCATTGTCCCTTCCCAAAGGCAGGCCAGAAAAGGAGAACCTCATGAATTTGCCAAAGAACGTTTTACTTATGATCCTAAGAATGATGGTTATATCTGTCCCCAAGGACATAAACTAACCTTATCTAGTACTAATAAAAAGAATAAAACATACATAATTTCCGATAAGAAAATCTGTCTTGCCTGTCTTCATTACGGTATCTGTACTAGATCCAAAACCGGAAGAACCATAGCCCGACTTCTAAAGGAAGAAGTAAGGCAGAAGTTAGAAGCCCAATACGATGAACCTTCTTCCCAAGAAATTTATAAACTTAGAAAACAGAAATCCGAGCTTCCCTTCGGACATATCAAACGCAATCTAAAAGTTGACTCATTCCTCCTAAGAGGTCTAAAAGGAGTAAGGGCTGAAGCCTCTATCCTTGCTACCTGCTTTGATCTTGTTCGTATGATCACCCTCCTGGGAGTACCAGCTTTAATCAAAGAATTAAACGCCTGTTAAGGGGATAATACCCCCTTATTTTAAGTAAAATAGGACAATATGAGTAAAAATTAGAGTAAATATATTTTATATTTTTATATTAACCTTAAAAATCTTAATTTTTTTTAATTTACGAAAAATTATTGCTAAATAGAATTAATTATAACACAGTCTGATTGCGAACCCTGATTTATCAGGGTGCGGCAATCTCAACTGGTCAACTGGCAAACTGGGTAACTGGTTAACCAAATTGATTGGCTAATTGGAAGATTGGTAGATTATTTTAATGGCGGATTATTTTTAAATTGGTAAATGGCTTAATTAATTTATTGGTGAATTGGCAAATTGGTCAATAGGTGAATTGCGAACCCTTGTATTTTATAATTTAATTTAAAAAAAAGAAGGATTTTCCCAACCTTTTGTCGAATTAATATTAAGTTATAGAAAAATATAAAAGATTATTTTTTGACGCTGGTAGCAGCAATTTAATAATGTAAATATATATTCTTGAAGTGTGACAAAGAACCATTATCCTCGGGGGGGCATCCTGTCACAAAATAAAAACAGGAGAATAAATGAATAATTATGGAGAATTTTGAAAAAAGCATATTAAATTACTTTGCCGCTTTTACCGAGACACGATTTAATTTTCAGAAAAAAACAGATTATCAGTGGACAGACAATACTTTAACCGTAGATTTTTCTGTATTTCCAGAATTTCAAAACAAAATATTAACTTCCATCAAAGATGGTAATCAATTGAGTTTTGAGATTAAAAAGGGCGAGTATGCCATCGCTTTAGGGGAAAATATTTTTAAGCAGGTAATTACCAATCATCTCGAAACAAGCTATAACCTAGAATATCTGAAGAATTGTCTTCAGCAATCCCAAGATGATTTTCAAAAAAAATATGCCGATAGAATCATCTTATCAGGTAAAGATGGTAATCAAATAGGTAGCGACATATTAGAACAAGAAAACATCCAAAGAGAAATATTTTTAGACGGGACCAGAAAATTTAATTTATCATTTAGAAAATGTATCAAAGATACGCTTGTAAAATTACAAAAAGATAAACTAGAACAACTTAAAGCTGAATTAAGATTTAAACATCAACCCATGTCTTCTCTGAACCCCCTGAGTATTGAGCAAAAAATCTTTGATTTATTACAAGAACTTGCCCAAAAAGAAAGCAAAAACAATTTAGAAAAATATTTTTCACAAATCAAAGAAAAAATTCTCCAAACTTCTTTTGAGCTTACCATCTTCGATTTATATTCCGTTATCAGAAAATTTATGCCCTTTACTTCCTCTGGAAATATTTATATTTTTTTTCATGAAATGTTTTTAAGCCCCAAGGATGAGGCAGCCGAAGGCGATAAAAAAAATCAAAAAGCGATGGATAAATATCCTCTTTTTCTTATAGAAATTGAAATTGATGAATTAGCCGATAAATTAATACTGAAAACCAATCGCGATATCGTCATTATCAATACCCCGGCCATTAACTCATTCGAATTTGAAAATATCTTAACTACACCCCGTGCAGCCAGATTTACAGATGCCCGTTATTATTTGGGAAGCGTAGAAAAGCACCTGCAAAATACTTACAGTATATTTGATGAGTTTTTATTAGAGCCAGGGTTTAGTCCATTGACTTTGGAAAATAAACCCACGATCCATTATCGCATTGGCTTACAATTGGTACAAAAAGAAAACAGAAAATTATTAGATTACTCCGAACTTATTACCCATATTGAAGCAGGAAAAGGAGATAAATTTATTAAATTAATAAAAGATTATATTTCGGGAAATGTGAAAAATACTACCGATGAAGTTGATGTCGAATATAATACTCGTTATCCCAAAAAATCCGTAAATAATCTAATATCCACTATTCCTATTTCATTAAATAAATCCCAAAAAAGAATTCTAACTGCTTTAGAAAATGAGAAAAACAAGATAATCGTGGTAGATGGTCCTCCCGGAACTGGGAAATCTTATACTATTATGGCAATTAGTTATTGGGCTACTCAAAAGAATAAATCAATTATAGTTACTTCTCACAAAAAAGCAGCACTTGATGTAGTTGAAAATATGATGACCGACAGATTTAAAGATCTACATCCTGATTGCAAACCTTCAATTATGAGAATATCCAAAGATGATATTAGTATTAATAATTATCAATATACGCTTTCTGATCCAGTTATTTCTGCCTCCAGCAATAGGGTTAATGGTTATAATGAAGAAGCAATAAATAAAGATCAGAATTACTGGTATAGAGAAATTGAAAAGCAAAATAACAATTTTTGGAATAATGCCGAAAATTATCCAGAATATATTTCGAAATTACTGGAATTAGAAAAAATAGAAAAAGAATTGAAAGAAAATTCCATAATACCAGATGACTGGCATCCTTTTAAATTTAAAGAAAACGAAGATATTAATTTAGAGCTTATTCAAAAAATTGCAGAAAAGATAAAGCTTCTTAAACTAAGCGATTTAAGCTTAGAGCAATTAGATTTTCTCTATCAGAATTCTGATTTAATTCCCGAATGGATTACTGTCTGTCAAAACATAAATAACCTATCCGTAAAAGAAGAGGATATAGATAAATTAAAAAATAACGATTTTGAAAACATAGACCAATTTTCCAATTTGTTTTCCAAAGTTGCTATTCATTTACAGCCCGATTCTTTAATTTTTACAACTACAGATAAATTAAAATATAAATCAATTTTTGCAAAACATAAAATGAAGAATAGTCAGCAATTCAAAAAAGATATCAAATCATTAGAAAATTTAGAATACGATAATCTATTAGTTAATATTTCTAATTTATCTTCAAAAGATAAATCTGCCCTAACTGTTGCTGAAATTAAATCAGGGATATCTAAATTAAAAGAGATTAATATCTATAATAAGAATTGTGATTTATTACGGACAGCTTTCATCAATCTAAATCTTAACGAAAGTAATGTCAAACAACTTTTCCATTTATTAAACAAAATTAAAGACCCGCTCGATTATATAGACCCCATCACCCTTTCATCCCTATATCATTTAAAAAATTATTTTAACCCGATCCTTGAGCAAATAGGGGTAGATTTTAATAATTTATTAAGCTTAGCCGAATTATTCTCCTCTCAAGAGGAATCTTCACAAATATTAAAATACATTCAATTATTTATAGAACTAAATCAAAAAATCATCTTTAATTTACCTGTCCGGGATGATATTAATGAATATTTCCAAGCAACTCAAAAGAAATTGGAAAACATTAATGACAAGAGGGTAAAAGATCTTAATAATTATACCAACGAAAAACAGAGAATTATAGTTAGTATGAAAGCAGGCAAAAGATTAACTGTTAAAGAAGCAAAGATTTTATTAGAGAATATACCTTGCATCATCGCCGAACCCGACCTTATTTCCAGATATTTTCCCATGGAAGAGGATTCTATTGATCTATTAGTAATTGACGAAGCCTCCCAGGTCTCTATCGCTGAATCCATCTCCCTCCTATTAAGGGCAAAGCAAGTAGTGGTCTTTGGTGATGAATACCAATACGGAGCAGTGAGTGCAATCAATGTTAACAAAAAATATTCAGACCAATATTTTAAAGAAATACTGGATGCTTATGCCCGGGATTACCAGGTAGCTTTTGACGAGAAAGAGAAAGAAAAGATAGCCAGTGATATATCTGAGGATATAGATCCAGAAGAACAAGAAGTAGGAAAAATATATAAACCAGAAGAAGGAACCAAAGAGTGGTTAAAGACCTTTAGTGTACGGACCTCCACTCTTAATTTTGCTAAAGCCTTAAAAAATTATAACACTTCTTTAAATGTTCATTTTCGAAGTTTTCCAGAAATTATTGAGTATTCTAATGAGATTTTCTACGCCCCCAGCCAAATTCAACTAATCATTAATCGAATCAGGACCAAACCGATTAATGAAGTGTTACGTTTTATGAAAATAGATACCAAAGGTAATTCCGGGAACAATGTCAATTTAGATGAAATAGAAGCCATTAAAGATGATATACAAAAATTAATTGCTAATGGGTTTAAGGGAAGTATCGGAATTATTACTTCTTTCAGAGAACAAAGAGATCGAATGGAAGAAATTTTACGTAAAGAATTATCCAATTATTATCGTTTATCCAAGAAGCACCATTTAGCTATCTGGTTTGTAGGTGATGTCCAAGGAGAAGAAAGAGACATCATTTATTATTCTTTGGTAGAAGATAAAAAAAATGGCAATGCAGACCTTCGCACCATCTTCCCGGTCATTGGCGGACAGGCGGATGATATTCATAAATTAAAAATGCAGAGATTGAATGTTGGATTTAGCCGGGCAAAAGACACTATAGTTATCGTACATAGTATGCCATTAGAAGACTACTACAATACTCGCTTGGGCGATGCTTTAAAAATTTATCATGAAATAAAAGAAAGGGCAATTGATAATTATATTGCCGATGAATCAATATTCGGGTCAGAAGCAGAAAAAGATTTATATCGCCTTATAACTCAAACTGATTTTTATAAATTAAATCGAGATAAAATAAGAATAATTGCTCAATTCCCCATCGGAGAATATATCCAAAGGGATTTTAATAGATATATTCCAAAATATCGAGTAGATTTTCTAATGATTTTATCTAATAAAGGGAAAGAAAAAACTCTAATTTTAGAATATGATGGAGTGGAATACCATACCAAGAATCCTTCTTTAGTAAATAAGCAAAATTTTTCCCAAGAATACTTAGACTATGATATCCAGCGCCAGTTAGAATTAGAAGACTATGGATATAGTTTCCTACGCATTAACAAATTCACACTTCTACTTCTGGAAAAGGGACAGACCAAAATAGATGTATTAAACAGTTTATTAATAAAAAAATTAAATATTAAAGAAGAATAAGATATAAAAGAGGTACCCTTATGGCAAAAATTAATCTTAATCAAGATGACATGGAAAAAATTACCGGATGTATAAATGACCAGACAGAAATTCCCCAGGATTTATTAATAAAACTTTCTCCTAGTTTTTTTGATAAACTTTACCAAGAAGGCAAATTCGATTTTCAAAAATTAGATAAATACAAAATACCGACTATCGAATATGCCGGGAAAAGGCCGGAATCAGCCATTCTGGCGCAAGCCGTACTAGTCGGAGAGGCCGCCCCCTTACAGGTGGTGAGGGCTTTTGGAAATGGGCATAGTGACCCCTGGCGGAATATGATTGTGCAGGGAGATAACCTGCAATTTCTAAAAACCTGTTATTTAAATCAAGACCCTTTAATAAAAGACAAGGTCAAGGGAAAAGTTAAGTTAATCTATATTGATCCTCCATTTGGGACAGGTGATGAGTATGGCGGAAAGAATGGAGAGATGAGTTATAGTGCTAAGCTAATGGGGGCTGAATATATTGAAACTTTAAGAGAGAGATTAATTTATTTAAGAGAGTTACTCTCAGAAGAGGGATGCATCTTCGTTCGATTGGATTATCACTTTGGTCACTATATAAAAGTTATTTTGGATGAGGTATTTGACCAAAATTTTGAAAACGAAATGATAGTTAATAGGATATATAAAAATGTATTTGGAGAAAGTAAATTTATACCCATTTCAACTGATTCATTATTTGTGTATTCAAAAAATAAGAATTTCAATTATAAATATGTAAAAAAAGATATGATTCAAAAAAGAGAGGCATTCTGGAGACACATGGATGATTCAGCAGGAATTCGGAGACCGATGGAAAGAAAAGTGTTTAATAAAATAATATTCCCACCAGCGAATAAACATTTTAAATACAATCAAAAAGCAATAGATAGAATGATAATTCAAAAAAGTATACGATTTAAATGCAAAGATTGTGGTTTTATTCATGATGATCCAGCTAAAGAATGGATTGGTTGTCCAAAATGCGGTAAGGATAATCCTAAGTTACAATATCTTGCTCAAGAAAAAATACTCGAAAATTTACAATCGAATTGGACAGATATACCTGGGTATAGTTCAAGTACTGGATATCCTACAGAAAATTCTGAAGTTTTGCTCGAAAGAATTATATCAGTTGCAACAAATGAAAATGATCTAGTGTTAGATTGTTTTGCCGGTTCTGGCACTACTGCCGCAGTGGCTGAAAAATTGGGGCGGCGATGGATCATGTGTGATTTTGGAAAACATGCTATTTATACTATGCAAAAAAGAATTTGGAATATCGCTGCTTCCAAAAAATTAGGGCAAGAGGTAAAGGAAAATGAAAAATATGGCCAGCCCCCTCAACATTTTTCCATAATTTCTGCCGGAGTATATGATTTCTCTCGGATTATGAATTTAAGAAAAAATAAAGAAGCCTATATTAATTTTGTATTAGGATTATTTAGCATTATTCGAGAAGAAAAAGATTATATTTCTAAATACAAACTTTCTAATATCTATGCTGAAAAAGATAATAACCCAGTCGAAATATATCCTGTTTGGGATGATGAATATCTTAAAGAAGTTAGAATAGATGAAGACTATTTAAAAGAGATAATTAGAGCTACAGGAGGAAGATTAAAAGGAGATTATTATATAGTAATCCCAGAATCCTGTACAGTCATAACTAACACCACTTTGAAAAATGGCAATAATGAAGATATTAATTTTAAATTATTAAAATTTCCCTATAAGATATTAGAAGATGTTTCTCGCCATTTTCAGATTAAAGACCAACCTGCATCTACCGGAGATATTAATAAACTTATCTCTTCAGCCGGTTTTTATTTTAATGAAGAAATAGAAATAGAAATAGAAAAAATGCCAGAAGGATTTAAAATAAAACATTTTTCTACTGGGATATTAAATCAAAACAAAGAAAGATATGAAGGATTAGAAGGGCTGTCAATGATATTAATCGATAAAAATTATAATGGGCAAGTATTTAATCTTGACCAAGCAATCTATAAAAACGAAATTAATGATGAAGGAATAGTAAAAATAGAAGGGTTAACCGAAAATAGTCATTTAATTGCTATTGACAAGCATGGTAATGAAAGTAAAATTATAAAAATTTAAGAAAAGGAAGGTCGCTTAAAATGCCCAAGGTTGAAAAACTGTATTTATCAAATCACACCTTGGATATCAATATCCGTAAATGTAATTATGATAAGTTCGATTTTTCTGAAGTGGAAGATTTTGTTAGAGAATTAGTAGGTAGCCGGGACTATCAGTATAATGCAATCAAAGAATTGATGATCTATCTTTGGGGAGGGGGCTATCGGGATGTTTCTCAATTAGCCCGAGAAAATTTTGAGAAAAAGGAAGCTATTCAACAACGATTTCAGAGCGAAGAGAATTTTTTAAGGCATTTACCTTTACCAGATAGATTATCTGGTGTAGTACATTTAGCTACTGGTACAGGAAAGTCCTATGTAATATTTGCTATAGCTTATCTTTCCATTATCTTAGGTAAAACAAAAAGAGTGTTAGTACTTGGTCCCGCTTCTACGGTAATTGAAAGTGGTCTAAGAGGAAAATTTCGAGAATATTTATATGGACAAACTGCTCATAGATTACAACAAAAACTTCCTGTAAAATACCGCAATATACCCATTAATCTTTTAGATGAAAATCAACCAATTGTAGATAATTCAATCGTCATTGAAAATATTAATTCTGTATATAACAAAGATAGAAATTCAATTGGAGATACCCTATTTTCTCAGACTGATGAAGTCTTAGTTTTAAGTGACGAAGTACATCATGCTTATTCGCATTTATCTTTTAGTGGAAATACTTATATTATTAAAGAAGGTGGGAGAAGGGAAGACCTTGAGGAACGTTTATGGATGAAATTTATTCGAGAAGAACCAAAGATTAAAAGACATATCGGCTTTACCGGAACTCCTTATAACCAGGATGAGTATTTTGCTGATGTAATTTGTAATTATTCTATAAAAGATGCAACAGAAGAAAAAATTATTAAAAAAATTAATCCCATTATCCATACTAAAGTTGAAGGAGAAAAGGAAACTGTTTCTCTCTCTCAAAAATATGAACAGATATTAATTACCCATTATGAAAACAAAGAAAAATATTCTTACCGAGATAATAAGGGTAGTTCCTATTTAAAACCGATTACTATTTTTATCAACCCTACCCAAGCACGCGCTCAAAAAAATACTGAGGAATTTATTAAAGATCTAAGTGAATATTTAAAAAATACCCATCCTGAATACCAAAATCTTTCTATTTCTGAGCTGGATTCTTTAGCCAGAGAGAAGGTAATTTGCGTAATCAGTAAACCCACCGATAATGATTATCAAGAAAAATTAGAACAGATAGAAGAGCTTAATCCTGAAAAGCCGGGAGGCAAAGTAGAATTTATCTTTGCGGTAAATAAACTATCAGAAGGCTGGGATGTAGATAATGTTTATCAAATTGTACCTATGGAAGAAAGAGTATTTAAATCTAAACTTCTTATTTCTCAAGTATTAGGAAGGGGTCTAAGATTACCTCGCAAAGTTCCCAATAGTATAATCCAAGGGAATTATCCCGTAGTTACTATAACCAATCATGAAAGATTTGCAGCACATATAGAGGAATTAATGTGGGCAGTTACAGATTGCGAAGCTCGCTTTACCTCTCGAATATTAGAAAAGGGATTGCGAACTAAACACAACTTTCACCTTTTCAATTTAGAATATCAGCCAGGAATGGAGACCGAAGAAACGACTAACCAAAAACACATCCCTCAGAATAGAACCTTAATCTTAACTTGTCCTTCCGAAAAATTACATTTAAAAGTAGATTATCTGTTAGGTCAAAAAAGATTTGATCTAACTAAAGAATTTTATACAGTTGATGAAGTAGCTACAGAGATTGTTGATAGATTTAAATGTCATCAATTTGAAAATGAACATTTTGATTTTGGAATTAAAGTTGAGGTTGGTAAATTAGCTGATTTTGATTATATTAAAGGAATGATTAAAACCTCGATGCAAAATGCAGGTTTTAGAGATAATAAATTATCTAAAAATAATCGCCAACAAATAAATATCTTTTTTAATCAATTTCTTTCTCAAGGAACAAAAAAACCAAAAAGGATAAATATAGATGGAAAACTGCTCGAGATTAAAACAGAAAAAATGGATGCTTCCAGTATCCGTTCTGGAGAGCTGAATAAATATACCAGTGTTTTTATCTCCGAAGATTATCAACAAGAATTAGAAGAAGAAAATAAATTTGTTATTGATTATTTAGCAAAAAGATTTAAAAAAGGTCCCAGTGATCAAATGACCTTAGATTATTTTATGCCTCAGGAAAAATCAGATTATTTCCGGCAATTAATAAAAGATAAACCTCTTTTCGCGGTTAATACTTCCTTATTTAAAACTCCTCAAAATTTAGTTATTCTTTCTCATGAACCGGAAAAAGAATACGTTTTTAATTTAATCAAATACGCAAAATATTTGGATTCATGGATTAAATCTCGAGATATGAGATTTTATAGCTTTGATTATGAATTTTTTAAAAAAGGAAAAGACCGTACCCGCCGCAGTTTTAACCCTGATTTCTTTATCAAAATAAATTTGGAAAATTATATAAAAAGATTAACCTCTGACAACCCGGGAATAAATATAACTGACTTACAGAAATTACAAAATGAGGGTATAGAAAATATTATTCGGGCAGTGGAAATTAAATCTGATGAAGATCAGGAAGAAGTTACTCGTGCCAAAGAAAAGTGGGGCAAAGACCATTTTAAAAGATTAAATAAAAAATTAAAATCTGCAAATTCTATCGATTTCTCCGATGAATTTCATAGTGATATCCGTAGCATTTATTACTTTGAATTATTAAAACCCATGGATTACGACCTCTGGTTCAGCAACTTGCAAAAAGGCGTCATTTGGGTTAAGTAATTAGAAATAAATTTTAATACAAAAGAAGGGTTTATGAAAGCGATCAAAGATAATATTTTTGTATTTTTAGCTTTATTAATTATATTAACTTATGGGGCAATGGAATATTTTTATCATGGAAGATTTACTACCTTTGGTAATATCGTTGGATGGTTAATAGCATTACTAATAGCAATAAACTATTTACAGAAAAATAGAAGAGATAATCAAATTGCCAAGAAAAAAGAGTTTAAAAAATCTTTAGAAATAGACGCATTCCGAGAAATAAATAGATCAGTTACAACATTTTCTCATAAAATATCAGATATATCAGCTTTTTTTAGAACTTTATATTCTATTAATTTATTTTTATATAAAAGTAACCCTACAATTGATAAATTTAATAAGATGGAAATAATTTTAGAATTAAGGAAAAAACATGAAAATTTAATACAAGGAGTAATGATATTTATATTAGCTATTGAATCGAATGAAATTGCAGTAATTCAATTTGATCATTTAAGGAAGTATATTCAATTTCAAATAAACGACGTTAACGATAAAATTGATAATTTTGAAAAATATTTTAACAAAACAGAAAAAGGAAAATTGGTTAGTGAAGAAGGATATTCTGAATTTAAGGAAAATTGTGATGAAATAATTGAAAAATTTGATAACATTCAATCTTATTTATTTGATTATCGGATAGAATTAATGAATTCATTATTAAGTGATACATTTGATACTAAAGTACCTATGCGTAAATCAAACGACCCAAAATATAAACTTTTAACCGAAGTTGCTACCAAAGAAGAAGTTGAAAAGGAATTAAAGAAAAGAGAAGATAGACATATAATTAAAAAATTATAAAAAAATATTTACTGAAGGTGTATATAAATTTATATAGCTTATTATAATGAATCAGGAAATGACGGATATTCAAAATATTCTTCACCATTATTTGTTCTTTCTGCCATATTGCATACCGAGTGAAAATGAATATTATCCAGTGGTTTTGTTGAGTTGTGGATATATTGCGAAGTGTGTAGCAAAAGAAGGGGAGGTGCAAAGGTTGGTTAAAGAACACATATTATGCAAACAATCGTTCATTGCATCATTATTACAATTATAACCGAAGATCTTTTATAAAAAACAAAGTGATATAAATTAATTTTTATATTTTTATTGAGGAGATTACTTAATGTATTTTTTTGGTGATAATTATGAAGCTTCTAAAGAGAAGCCAGAACATGAGATATTTTGTTATGGTGGTTATTTATTAAAGAAGAATGAATTAAAGGATATAGAAAAATATTATTATAAAATTAAAAAAGAATATAATATCCCAAGAGATTTACCGATTAAATGGAATCTAAAGGATGTTAATTTAAAAAAAATATATATGGAGAGAGGACAAGAAAAATTATTAGGAGAAATTATTAAAAACAGCAATGATATTAGAGAAAAAATATTAAGTTTTTTAAGTGATTTTTCGGTTGAATTAATATTTTGTAGCTTTAGAGAATTAAGGGAGAAAACAAAAAAAATAGATTTCATAGAATGGTCTTTTACAAATATTTTACAAAGAATATTTTATAAAAACAAAAGAATTAATATAGTGCTGGACAGAGATGAATATATTAATAATTTATCTAAAACTTATTTTTCACCATATTATTTAAAAAAAGGCATAAATGGAGAAGATTTTTATGAAAATTGTATAAAAAATATTTGTAATAGTTTACCATTCATATCTTTTTCCGTTACTGTTTATAATCCCTTTTTGCAAATTGCAGATATTATTATTGGGGCTTGTGGTAATTTTCTAAAAAATACTATTAAAAATATAGAAAATAAGCAGGTAAAGAAATGTTTTTTGTCGATAATTCCAAAAATAAGAGGATATCCTAATAAAATTTTTGAATATGGATTCTTAATACACCCGAGTGAAGATAAAGGAATAATTCAGATGAAATTTAATGAGTTATTAAATTTAAAAATTAATAATGATATCTAATATATTAGGAGAAAGTCCTTTGATACATTCATATATAAGAAAAGAGGTAATGTAAATATGGCAAATTTATTTTGGAAAACTAAACAGGAAACTAAAATTCTTTTATCAACCCCATTTAAAACTGAAGAAGAGTTTGAAAAAATAGTTTTTAATACGCCTGAAATATTAGAAGATATATTTTTAATTAAAAGGCAAATAAGAGGAGGGAATAAATCTGGAATTCCGGATATAGTGGGAATAGATAATGACGGAAATATTTGCATTATTGAGATGAAAAATATAACCGTTGATGCTTCCATCATTCCTCAAGTTCTTCAGTATGCTTTTTGGGCAGAAACAAATCCTGATTCAATAAAATCTCTCTGGCTGGAGAGTGAAAATAAACCTGATGAATTGTCAATTAGTTGGGATGATGTTCAAGTGCGGATTATTATCATTGCCCCGAGTATCTTAAAATCAACTTTAGACATCGTAGAAAAAATAAATTATCCTGTTGACTTGATTGAAATAAAGAGATGGGTAGATGGAGATAATCAACTGTTATTAGTGAATAAATTAGAAGAAGATAAAAAAATTAAACCAAAAATTGTAAGTGGATTACAAGTATATGATGAAGAATTTTATAAAAAAGAATATAACAAAACTAGCGCAAAAGAATTTATTAAATATATAAAAGAAACCGAATCCATTATTAAAGAAAAAGGATGGTCTTTAGAAACTAAATATAATAAACATTATTGTAGTTTCAAAGCGGGTTTTTTCATTGCTTTCGGAATAGTATGGATTGGTTCAAAAACTTTTGCCTTCTTCTTTAAATTAGATGAAAAACAAGTAAATAGTGTACCAATTAAAATGACGAAGTATGAAACTCAATGGAAGCAAGCGGCTTATTACATTAAACCGGGGGAAACTAAAACCAAAGATTTTTTGCCTTTATTTGAAATGGCTTACAAAAAATTAACTGGAGATTAACTAAATAAAATAAGTCGAGAACTTAAGCAGAATTATATTTTTTATATTGGTTTTAAAGTTTATTCGTAAAGAGAAAAAAATGATAACAAAAAATGAAGTGTATAGACTATTAAAAAATATAGATAAAGAAAGAAACTTTATATGTTGAATTTAAAAAATCAATGATTTTAAAAAATCCAAAAAGCAAAGAAATGTTAGCGAGTGAAATTGTAGCTTTTGCTAATAGATATGGAGGTAAATTATTTATAGGGATTAATAATGATGGAAGTTTTGAGGGAAAAGGAATTTTTAATGATAGAAGTATAGACCAATATAAAAATGATATTGAAAATGTTTGTCACAATAATATTAGTCCAATAGTTGAATGCACTATAGAATTTATTCAATTTTCTGAAGGAGATGTGCTAGTAGTAAATATTCCAAAACGAAAGGATATTCCCCATGCTTATATTTTTTCTAG
>Ga0315279_10006840_pt1 | contig 14286 bp, 11 predicted proteins | sample YL17G06_20_MG_FD_203694 | JGI IMG/M metagenome (GOLD analysis project Ga0315279, IMG submission 203694) | Sediment microbial communities from Yellowstone Lake, YNP, Wyoming, USA - YL17G06_20 | ecosystem: Environmental > Aquatic > Freshwater > Lake > Sediment | place: USA: Wyoming | collected... | reverse complement strand
GTGCCTGCGCCGCCGATCCGCGATCGAATCCCGCCGAGTGCCCGGCGCCTCCGCGATCCGGCTGCACGCCAATCCCGCGACCAGGCGGTGGCAGCGGCCAGCGGCATGCCCAATCTTCGCGCGGTTCGCCAGCAGCATGCCCAGTGCCGTCGATCCCAGCCCGCGCGATCCGCCGGCAGCCGCACCCGAATGACGCGGGCCGCGCGGTGCAGTGGTGCATTTGCACTCGCGCTGCACACGCCCGCGCCTGCGCCATGCCGCGGCATGCATCCCACACGCGCAGGGCCGCGCCCACGCGCCCTGGGGTATCCGAACATCCCCCCGGCCTGTTCTTCAATCCTGCGCCGTCTCTTCGCGTTTCCCGCCGCTTTAATGCGTTCCTTGTCCCGGTCCGATGTGCGCTTGCGGCCCGGGTTAATGGTTTAGAAAATGCGTCCTTGACAGAATGTTTAAAAGTGTCCGGTCAAGTGTCCGGTTTGACCGGACAGTGTACGGTCAAACGGGGTAAACGCGGGTATTTTTGCCTTGCGGCCGTTTCGAGATTCAGAAAGAGGTCTAAATTGCTTGTGTCAAGTCATTTCATAGGGGGAAAATGAAAGGCCCCCCCGGATTGAGGGAGCCTTTATATGGTCGGGGTGACTGGATTTGAACCAGCGACCACCTGAACCCCATTCAGGTGCGCTAGCCAGACTGCGCTACACCCCGACGAAGAGCGTGCATAAAATAATTCCCCGGCGGTCTGCTAGGGAATGGTTGTTTGTGCGGCGGGCGGTTGGTTGGGCAAAGCGGCGGATTTCCTCCGGTCCCGCTCAACAAGGCTCAGCCGGCATCCGCAGTAATCCTGCCGGTAAATCCCCAGTTCATTGCTGAGCAGGACGCTTTTGCGGAATCCGTCGTCTTTCTTCAGATTGAACGAGGCGAATCGTATCCCATGCTTCGCCGCCGCCTCCCGGCCCGCTGCATCGATCATGTCTGTGCGTTTGTGCGGGCTGACGCTCATGACTGTGGAGAGCGATTCAACGCCGCAATCGCGGCTGTAAAGGGCGCTCCGCTCCAGCCGCAGCGCAAAGCAGCGCCGGCAGCGTTCGCCCTGCTCGGAGGTCTGTTCGGCGCCGGCGATCGCCTGCTCCCAGAGCGCGGGGTCATCATCATCGGCCTCAAGCGGCGCATCGAAGATCTTCGCGACTTTATATGATTCATCGAGCCTTTTCGCATATTCGCCGAGGGGACAGATATTCGGGTTGCAAAAAAAGCAGCGGATATCGTAACGGTCCCTCAGCACCGTCAGTCCCCAGGCCATGTCCGGGGCGCAACAGACATGGAGGATGAGCGGGGTTTTCATAGCGGCAGGTCGGTCTTTTGCATGCGGCCGCGCAGAAGTCTCTTGATGAAAAGCCGGAGCAGCCAGGCGGCGCCGATACCGGCGGCCAGGGACAATGCGGCGATAAAGCCTTTATAGCCGAAAAAGCAATAGATCGCAGGTATCACGATCGCAGCGGCCGCGCCGGCAAAGATCCGAAGGAAACGATTGAAATAATAGCTGAAAATATAGCGCCGGAACTCGGATGGGTTCGCGCCGAAAAACCGCAGCATGCGCAGGCCTTCCTGCGCCCATTTCCCCTGCAGCCGCTGGTGACGCGCGAACTGGTCCATCACCTCATTCCAGCCGCTGCGCTGCACATAATGGATGAGGAACGGCGTGGTATAGGAGAGATGGCCTTCTTCGAGCATGATGTCGACCATGGGCGGGATCAATTCCGCTTCGCCCGGCACGAGCTCGTAGGCCTTGCGCAGATAGTGGAACGCGCGCAGGTTCTGGCCCAGTTCACGGTAATGGTCCGCCAGAAACCAGAAATCTTCCATGCAATATGGGTGTTCGAGCCGGATAACCTGGTCAACGATTTTTTCCATGCGCTCATAGTCATCGACATTGCGGAGATGATGGTATAGATCGCGCATGATCTCGGCGTTTTCGGGATCCAGCGACAGGGCTTGGCTAAAGGCCTTTTCGGCCTCCTCTTTTTCGCCTTTTTCCGAAAAGACAATGCCTTTGACGCGCCAGGCCTCCGCATCAAGGGGCGCGACGTCGAGCGCCTTGCCGATCACCTGCAGCGCATTGTCGAATTCATCTTTGTTAAGATGGACATAGGCAAGGTCCACATAGCCCACGGGAGAGTTGGGATAGAGCGAGATGGTCTTCTGCGCCTGCCTGGCGGCTTCGGCATAATCGTCATTCTGCGTAAGGCAGTAGACCAGCCGCGAAAGGACCTTGATGTTGCGCGGCGAATCCTTGAGATACTCCGCATACAGTTCAACGGCCTTTTCCGGCCGGCCATCCATGATGTAAAGGTCGGCCAGCATGTCGCGCGCCTCATCATATTGAGGACTGAGCGTGATTGCGGTGCGCAGGCAGACCTCGGCCTCGTCGTAGCGCCCCAGCCGCTCATAGGCTATGCCCGCGTTGCGGAATGTCTCCGGATTATTGGTATGCAGCTGGCGCGCTTTATTGAAATAGGCGATGGCTTTTTCGTAGCGGTTCTGCTCGTTGTGATACCAGATGAGCGAACTGATGACCAGCTCGTTTTCGGGCTGGAGCTTTTCGGCTTCCGTCAGGTAAGCCGAGGCTTTGGTATGCTCGCGTATCTGGGAATAGGCGTAAAAAAAACCCAGGAGGCAGTCGACGTTGCTCCGGTCGATTTTATAGCATTGTTGAAGATATTCGAGCGCCTGCCGGGGCCGGTTCTGTTCCGAATAGAGGCGCGAATAGAGCAGCAGAATCTCGGGTTCGTTGGGGTACGCCGATTTGAATTCGTCAAGGTGCTTCTGCGCTTCCTCAAACAGGCCGAGATCGATGAGCTCATGGACTTTATCGGCAAACTCGGGCAGGTCCAGCCATTCTTCCATAGGTACGAAATTACATCGTGCCGGCCGATTTTTCAGAATGGCCGGGCGGGAAGATGCAGGACGCACCGGCCGTTTTCAAGGTACCGGCGGTCGATGACGGCGCTCAGTCCGCAGAGGATTTCGTAGCCGATGGTGTGCGCCTGGGCCGCCATGTCATCGACGCCGATGCAGTCGTTCGCCTGCGGGCCCAGCGCCGCCGCCTCGTCGCCCACGCTAAAAAGCGGGGACGGCCCCGCGTCGACCATGATGTAATCCATGGTCACGGTCCCGGCGATCCGATACCGGCGGCCGTTGATCAGCACATCGCCGGCATTGGTAAGCCGGCGCGGCAGGCCGTGCGCGTATCCGATGGGTATGGTGGCGATGCAGGTTTCATGGGGCGTGGTATACCGGCCGTGGTAGCTCACCGGCGTTTGGGCGGGAACGCGCTTTACTTTGGCCACCCGCGCCTTGAGCGCGACCACGGGATGGAGCGCAATGCCGAAGTCCTGCGCGGGATCGGGCTTGCATCCGTAAAGCGTGATGCCCGGCCGCGCCAGCGTACACCCGGGATCGGGAAAACGCATGATGCCGGCGCTGTTGGAAAAGTGGATGTGGTCCGGCCTGACGCCGGCCACGGCGAACCGCGCGAGAAGTTCACGGAAGATGCGCTTCTGATGATCGACCGTATCGGTGTTCGGGACGTCGGCCGATGCGTAATGGGTAAACACCCCTTCGATGCTGATTGCCGGGAGGTGGGGGAGTCGCCGCAGCAGTTCCGAAACCTCGTCGGGCAGAATGCCCATGCGGTGCATGCCCGTATCGATAAGGCAATGGCACCGGACCGGGCATCCGAGGGACGCCCAGCGATCGAGATCGGCCAGATCGTTAAGGACGAAACGGACGTCCCGGGCCGCGCCCCAGCGAAGATCGTTGCTGTCGCATTCGCCAAGGACCAGAACGGGCGCGGCGATACCGCCGTCGCGCAAGGCGCGCGCTTCGCCGCCGCGGGCAACGGCGAAAAACCCCACGCCCGCTTTTTCCAGGGCCCGCGCGATGGGCACGGCGCCCAGGCCGTAGGCGTTGTCCTTGACAACCGCAAGCAACGGCGTGCCGCCCGCGGCGCGCCGCACCGCTTCGGCGTTGCGCGCCACGTTATCGAGGTAGACCTCAATCCACGGGGAATAGGCGGAGTGATCGTCCATCGGAAATCCTTATCGCGAATGCACGCGGCAGGCCGCACCGGCGGTGCGGCCGTCAGCCGGCCAATTTTTCAGCGGAGATCTTCCAGACGTCGCCGTCGCGCGCGCGGAAAAAGCATGAACGGTAATTTTCATGGCACGCCGCGCCCTGCTGGGTGATCTTGAACAGCACGGCGTCGCCGTCGCAATCAAGGTGCGCGCTCTTGACGTATTGAAAATGTCCGGAGGTTTCGCCCTTGAGCCAGCGCTTTTTGCGGCTGCGGCTGTAATAGACCATGCGGCCGGTTTCAAGCGTTTCCCTGAGCGTGTCCCGGTCCATCCAGGCCAGCATCAAAACCTCGTTGGTGCCGGCGTCCTGGGCAATGGCGGCGACAAGGCCGTTGTCGTCGAATTGTATGGAATCGAGAAGTTGCATAAACCCTCATTCTAAGGAAGAAGATCAATGTCCAATGTCCATCAAGGAATGTCCAATGATCAAGTCCCGGCACTGCATTTCATTAATGCATAAGGCATCCAGCTATAATCGATGGCCGGAATGCCCTTGCGGAAATGTTGTGATTAACCTTAGACATTCTGAGTTCCTTGTTGGATATTGGACATTCTCTTTTTTATCGCTCTTTTCCTTTATTTTTAAAGATCAAACCCCTCGTTCTCAGATATAAAAGTCTCCAATCCATATCAATGTCCAATGTCCATCAAGCAATGTCCAATGACCAAGTTTCGGCACGGTATCTCATCAATTCATCAGGCATTCCAGCGATAATCGACGGCCGGAATGCCCTTGCGGAAATGTTGTGATTAACCTTGGACATTCTGAGTTCCTTGTTGGACATTGGACATTCTCTTTATTATCCCCTTATCTGTCCTCTTCCTTCCACCACCCACTTATACGTCGTCAGATCATCCACGCCCATGGGCCCGCGCGCGTGGAGCTTGTCGGTAGAAATGCCGATTTCGCAGCCCATGCCGTATTCGCCGCCGTCGGAAAAGCGCGTGCTGGCGTTGATCATCACCGACGAACTGTCCACACGGTCGCGAAACAATGCGGCCTCGGCCTTTGACCGGGTCACGATGGCGTCGGTATGGCGCGAGCCATAGGTATTGATATGGTCGATCGCCCCCCGCACGCCGTTTACCTCACGCACGGCACAGCGCAGATCAAGATATTCGGCATACCAGTCGTCGACGGTCGCCTTTTTCACGGCCGGCGACAGTCTCCGCGCCGCCGGATCGCCGAAAAGGGTAACCCCATTGTCAAGAAGTCCGTTGACAAGCGAATTTTTATGCCGCAACGGCAGACCGGCGTCGATCAGGAGCGTTTCCATGGCATTGCATACGCCCGGCCGCTGAACCTTGGCGTTGATGACGATCGGCATGGCGATCATCATGTCGGCATGCCGCGACACGAACACGTGGCACACGCCTTTGTAGTGCTTGATCACCGGAATGCGGGATTGGCTGACCACCGCCCGTATCAGGCTTTCGCCGCCGCGCGGTATAACGACATCGATTTCATTCTCTTTCGAAAGCAGCATGGACACGGCCGCCCGGTCGGCGGTGGCCGGCGCCTGGACCGCGCATCCCGGCAGTCCGGCCCGGTCAAGCGCCCGGGAAAAAAGCGCTGCCAGCGCGCGGTTGGAACAAAACGCTTCGGAGCCGCCGCGCAGGATCACGGCGTTCTGCGACTTGAGGCAGATGGCGGCGGCGTCCACGGTCACGTTGGGGCGGGACTCATAGATGATGCAGACGACGCCGATCGGCACACGTATTTTGTAAATGCGCAGTCCGTTGGGCCGCACCCGGGCGTCAAATCGCGTGCCGACCGGCGACGACAACCCCGCGACCACGGCAAGCCCGTCGATCATGCTTTTAAACGCTGCATCGGACAGGGTCAGGCGATCGATCATGGCGGCGGAGAGCCCTTTTTTCCGGGCCGCGGCGACGTCCCTGGCGTTTTCGGCCTGGATCCGCGTTTTTTCCCGGACCATCAGCATGGCCATGGTTTTGAGCGCCGCATTGATTTGCTTCTGCGGGGCACCGGCCAGCGTTTCCGCCGCCGCGCGCGCATTAACGGCGATGCGGTTGATTTCTTTCTGGAGTGATGCTGCGGACATGGCTGTTTTCCTTTGCGGAATATGGGGATAAAATAAATTCCCCCGCCGGCTATCCGCCGCAATGCCCGGAAAGCCGGCGGCAAAGGCAAGACCCCGGGTTTACAGAACCACCATGTTGTCCCGGTGTATCACTTCGTCAAAGGTCTTGGTCCCCAGCAACGATGCGATTTCGGAGGTGCGGCATCCGCGGATGCGGTCGATCTCATCCGATGAATAATTGGCCAGCCCGCGGGCAATGGGGCGCAGGTCCTCGGTTTGCACCTCAACGGCGTCGCCGGCGGCAAAGGTCCCTGCCGTGCGTTTCACGCCCGCCGGCAGAAGGCTTTTACCCTTGTCGGCAATCGCAACGCAGGCGCCCTTGTCGATGATGATGGCGCCCCGCGGCTTGCCGGCAAAGGCGATCCATCGGTCGCGCGAATTCATGCGCTTGTCGGAAGGAGAGAAGTAGGTCGCCGCTTCCGGCCGGCGCAGGATGTCGGCAAGGCGGCCGTCGCAGCCGTTGCCGATGAGCGCGGGGATTCCCGCCCGGGTGACGATTTCCGCGGCCGCGAGTTTGGTTTTCATGCCGCCCACGCTGATTTCGCTGCCCTGTCCGGCGGCGGCCGCATGCAGCAGCCCGGTGATGCGCTCCACCACGGGAATGTGCCGGGCATTGTCGTGCTCCGCGGGGTTTTTATCATACAGTCCATTGACGTCCGTCAGCATCACATACGCATCGGCGTTGACCAGCATGGCGATCTGGGCGCCCAGCGTATCATTATCGCCGAAGCGGATCTCTTCTACGCCCAGCGAATCATTTTCGTTGATAATAGGGACCGCGCCGCTCTCCAGGAGCTGAAAAAGGGTATTGCGCAGATTGAGGTACCGCTTTTTATCGCGCAGATCGTCCCAGGTGAGAAGGACCTGGCCGGCGGGAACGCCATGGCGGCTGAATTGCTCGTTGTAAACGTGCATGAGCCGGGTCTGGCCGATGGCGGCGCAGGCCTGCTTGAGGGGAATGGTGGCGGGACGCCTGGCCAGCTTCAGCGCGCGCATGCCGTGGGCGATGGCGCCGGAGGATACCAGCACCACCCGGCAGCCTGCCTTGACAATGTCGACGATATCGTCGACCAGCGCCTGGACCCGGCCGGCCGACGCCGCGTCCGCGGGCGTGACGATTTTGCTGCCGGCCTTGACAACCAGCATATGCGGAGAGGCAAGCTCGGGACGGTATGCGGCTCTTTTCTGCATGCGGCGGGTACTCTTCCTGATTCCAAAGCCGGGTTCCGGATTATCGGCTATTTGGTCCCTATCTTCTGCACTTTCAATATCAATTCTTCCATATCGGCCACTTTGCGCTGGAGAAAGTTGACTTCCTGGATGAGCGAGTCCTTGACCGTTTCGCATTTCAGCAGGGCTTCCATGAGACTCTGGACCTTTCTCGCTTCATCGGAGCTGCGCGTCTTAAGATCTTTCGTCTGCGAAAAGCTGGTGTTGAAGCCCGAATGGTATGATTCAATGGAATGGAGCAGCGTCACCCAGGAGTTCACCTCTTCGCTTTTCCTGCCGTTGGGATACTGGGTCTGATAGCGCTGGAATTCTCGCAATCCTTCTTCCCAGTCGCCGAAGGGATTATTATAGTACACATTGATATAGCCCAGTTTGTATTGCACCTCCTGCAACACCGTCGAGTCGGTTTCGGCATCGCGGATTTTCTGATAGTTCCTCTTTGCACGCACGTAATCGCCGCTGTTGAACAGCGAATCGGCTTCGTGCAGCTCACGGTTGCTGACGGTGACCAGGTGTCCGCCGGCGCAGCGCAGGACTGCGGCCGCCAGCACGCCCGCCAGTACCAGGGCGGCCGGGACTGTTCGATTGCGGGCCACGCTACGTCTCTTGGGTGGAACGGTCGAGATTGATCATCTGCTCGCCGCTGGAGGTGTAATCTTCAACGACCGGATTCTTGATCTCCCGCAGCTTGCGGGTGACCTGCGAAATCCGCTCGGTCTCTTCGAGGATGGTGCGGACGCGCTCTTTGATCTCCGCGGGATACTCCTGCATCGACATCTCGAGGAACTGCGCGTTGCCGGAAATAATCATGAGGGGATTGTTGATTTCATGGTTGACAGACGCGACTACTTCGCCGATTGCGGCGAGCCGTTTGGATTTGATCAGCTCTTCCTGGGTGCGCTTGAGGTCCACGGCCATGTCAAAAAACGCCGCCGCGAGATCGCCGATTTCATCGCGGGGATAGCCGCTGGGATCGAAATAAAAATTGCCTTTGCCGATATAGCTGGCCGATTCCCGCAGCTTGCGCAACGAGCGCGTGATGGCGCTGGAATAGATGAGGGTGTACAGCGCCGCGAAGACCGAGATGCAGATGAGGATGATGATCGTGATCCGTTTGGCGTTATTGATGCGGCTTTCGATGTCCTTGATGCGCGACTTGGTCTGTTCGTCGATCATCTGCTTGGCTTTGTTCAGGTTTCCTATGAAGAACGAATCGCAATCGTCAAGAGTCCGCGCGAGCGTTTCTTTCGTCCGCGCGCTCAACACCGACGCCGCGGCCGAGTCGATCGCGACGATCTGAGTGAAGCCGGCGGCGTACTGGCGGTTGATGGTGATGATGTTGTCGGTGACCTTGGAAATCTCGGTGGTGAGGCTCTGGTCCCCGCCCTGCGAAACCGCCGAATCGAGCAGCTCCACCGAGTCCAGCTGCACGGCCATGGTATCGAGAATCGATGCTATGTTCCTGCTCGTGTTTTGAAAGGCTTCGGAATAGACGGGTTTTTTCAGGTTTTCATAAAAAATCCTGCTGATTTTGCGGCCGTCGTTCAGTCGGCCGATCTGCAGAAATGCCTGCTGGACCATGTCCTGTTTTTTAAGAATATGGGCGATATTGTTCAGATCGGACAATTTATAGACAACGACAACATAAAAAATATTGAGGAACACGATCACGAGCGATCCGAAAAAGACTTTTAATCCAATGTTAATTCTCATGGTGTTTCCGCTGCTTTAGAAATCGTGGCCTGCCGAAAAATAAAAAATATTGTTGTCGTTGCCATTTTCAAGGATCGTTGATCCGCGCACAAGCCTGCCCCATGAAAATCGGACGGGGCCGGCAATCGTCTCCCATGCCACCCCGATGCCTGCTCCGATCGGCGCGTCGCGCACCGCTTCGTCGGCGATCGCCCGTGAAAAGGAGAATTTGCTTTTTTGCCATGCATATCCGGCGTTAAGCGTTGTAGTAAGATACAAATCGCGCGCCATCCGCCAGCGATAGTTCAGCGCGGCAATGGCTACGATATCGCACGGCAACGCGCGCGGCGGAAGCCCCATGAATGAAATATAATCGTAGACATCGATGTCGCGATATTTTTCTTCGGCAAAAGCCCCGCCTACATAAAAGCATTCAGCTTCCGACAGCGAAGCACTCGACCATCCGAAATGGACCTGAGGATAGAGCGTATGCCGTTTGCCGAAGGTGAAATGCCGCACCGCGCTGCCTTCGATTTTCGCAAAGCGTTCCGTGCCGCCTAAAACCTTGTCGGCAATGCTCATACAAATATAGTCTTTCCGGCCCTTTCTGGGAAAGGGAAATCTGTCGATGTCGTCTATGGTCAAACGCGCCATGAGCGAACGCAGGCCGTTCGGGAATGAACGATTAAGGTTTTCCAATACCGAGTTTTCCGTTGCATATACCTGATAATTCTCTATTTTGAAGCCGGCCTCCAGAAGGCCTGTTTTGCTGATTTCCGTGCCGATCACTCCAAGAATGCCGGGCTTTTGCAGCGATCGCTCCCGGAGCGAATATTCGTGCATGATCGAGGTATCCTGCCGCACGGTATCATCGATCCGCGTTACGATTTTTTCGCGCGCCAGGTAGGTCTGAAGCCGTGCCGCGGCCGCCATGGTGTGCGTATACGGAAAGTTGCCTGAAAGTTCGAGGGCGTATTTTTCCCGCCGCAAGCCATATTGCAGGTGCGCCTGGGCGCAGATGCCTGCGCCCAGAAGGTTTTCGTAGGCCGGCTCGATGTAGCCTTCCAGAAGATGGAATTCATCGAAGCGCGCCGATGCGCGGGCGCGAAGATATTTTTTTTCCTTGACTGTCACGATAACGCGCCGCAGCGAATCAACGGCAACATTGACATTTTCGAACAGATCAAGGGAGTTCACCGCGGCGATGGCCGTTGCCGGCGAGTTCCGGAGCAGGATCTCTCCCCGCTTGAGCGGCAATGCCGAAACGACAAGCCGCGACGAGGTTTTAACGGTCCCCCGGATGATGATGTCGCTGACCGTTCCGGGATTGATTTGCACATGCGCATGGGCGCCGACATAATAGATGCGTTCGATGGATGCAAAGGGCAAATCGCGCTGCCGGCAAAAACTGTCGATGGCGGCGCGCAGCCGCGAAAACGGCGCCGATCCGTTGGTCGAAAGGCCGCGGGCTAAACTGTCCAGGTCCCGCGCGCGGAGCTGACGCGGGATTTCCCAGATAATCGGCAGTGATACCGTATCATCGCGGGCCGGGGCGGGCGCCGGAGCTTGCACCCCGTAGGCGGCAAGGTCCGCCTGTATCCGCGGCATGGCCGCGCGGGCCGCCTGGTATCCGCGGCTGATGAGCGAATCAATCTGAGAAAAATCGGTACTGAGAAAGCCGGCAAGCTCCGGCGCAATCAGCACATTCGCCAGCTTTTTCTGCTGTTCCTTCTGCCGCGTGATTCCGATATTGACAATTTGATCGGCGACGTGCAGGGGATTGTTGAGGTCGCCGCGGCGCCATATGGGCGACGTAACGTCGATCGCCACGATATAATCGGCCGAATCGTCGATTGCCGCCTGGATCGGGATATTGGCCGTCAGGCCGCCGTCGACCAGCAGCATGGTATCCAGAGGCACCGCGGAGAAAGCGAGCGGGACCCCGCATGACGCCCGCACGGCCGTGGGCAGATCACCATGGGAAAGCACCACCCGGTTGCCGGTCAAAAGATCGGTGGTCACTATGCGCAACGGAATCGGCAAGCTGTCGAAGTTCATGTGCGAGCGGTATTGTATCGCCGCGAATTTCGGCGACAGGGCATTGTAAAAGGCCTGCCCGTACGAAATCGCATTCGGTAAGATTGGAGACAGGTCGTAATCAAAACGGATTTCCAGAAGATAATCGACCGGCTCGGTTTTGCGGCTGACGAACAATTCCCGGCGTCCCGCTTCGTTCTGAAAGAACTCATCCCAGGAAACCGAGGTGCAGAACCGGGCGATGGAATCGGGCGAATATCCTGCGGCGTAAAGCGATCCGACAACCGCACCCATGCTGCTGGCCACGATGCAGTCGGGCCTGATGCCGGCTTCGGTGAATGCCTTGAGTACGCCGATCTGCGCAAGGCCGCGGGACCCGCCGCCGGAAAAAACCAGCGCAAAACGGTGGTACGCCTGCGCGGGCATGATCAGGAATATCACCAGCAGCGATAGATGGAGAAAACCGGTTAATAAGCGCATAGCGAAATGTATTTTCCCGGATTGTTTGCCTGTCAATCCGGCCGTATCATCGATTGATCGATGCGAATCAGCCGGTATTCTAAAATAGCTTTTTCGCGGGACCATGCGTACTTCTTCCGCATATTCAGGTGGATGCCGTTATCTGGCGGCCGCCGCGCGCCTGCTGCTGCTGGCCGCGTCGCTGCTTTTCCGTGCGGAAGCCGGCTCAATCGATGATGCCTTCGGGCCGCTGCCCCATAACGAGCGTGAAGCGGCGCGCATGTTGCGGGACGGGACGCTCGATTCCGCCGCATGGCTTCAATTCAAACCCTATTATAACCAGCCGATTGAAGTACCGCTGGGAGAGGCGCGCCTGCTTTCCGAACTGGCGCCATGGATCCAGCGGCCCTTGCCGGTCACCAAAGCCCAGCTTGCAGCGTATGAACCGTGGGACCGGCAATCCATACGGCGCTTTTTTTCCGATTTTCCGGAGATCGAGGTCTTCCGGCCCATACTTTCATTCGCATGGACGCCGATTGCCCATGCCGGCGCCATCGGCGTTGACTGCCGCGATGCCTATGGCGATCCCCGCCCCGCAGTCACATTGTCATTCGGGAACCGGCGGACGGTGACCATGAACGGCCGGGCCCTGTTTGAGCGGGATTTCGCGCGCTGGCAGCGCCGTCAGCTGACAGTGCATTCAGGACGCGCAGGTGACGTCAGCATCGGCAATTTTCCGGCGCCGGTCCGCAACGCTCTTCTCCTGGGCTGGTTCCCGCACTACGCCGATTCCCTGCAATCGGTTTCGGACAACTGGATGTTTGGTTCCGCGGACGGCTGGAATGGCGCCTGCTGGTCGATCGATCACCACGATCGCTTTGCCGCGGGAATTTTCGGGCATGCGCGCGCGCTTGAATCCGCCGCCGGCGTCTTCGGCAGCCTGCGCGTCGCCCCGCCACTCTGGGTGGACGCCGGGGCATGGGCGCTTTCGGCGTCCGATTACGGCGTGCGAGATACGGCCTATACCGGAGAAATCGCCATTCGCGCAGCGCGGGGCTCCGCGCATCTGGATGTGCGCGCGGGATTGACAAGCCAGTGTCCGTCATCAATACCCGTGCGTGCGTCACTGGGCTTTGGCGGCCCTGCGCATGCCGTGCGCCTGGAGATCATGCGATTGCCGCGCGGCCTTGTGGCCCCGCGCAGCCGCGCGTGGTACGATTGCGCGCGCCGATTGGATGTTCCCATGGACACGGTGCGGGAAAGCCTGCTTTCCATGGCGCTCGCCGCCGAGCACCGGCTCGGCCGCGCCTTCTGTCTGGCGCCCGAGGTATCGCTGATACATACCCCGTCCCGCGCATCCTGCGACCTTTCGCTCGAATGCCGGAACACGGGGACCGTGGGCTGGCGCGCGCGCCTGATGTATCATCCGTCAATAACCGACAGCGTGGCTCATGCGCGGCTTTCGGGTGAACTGGCGATACCCTGGCGCTCCGGGCTCGAATGCCGGTTTACCGCGAGCGCGTACGGCGACAATACGGGACGCCGGACCGGAAACCTTGGCGCGCAGGCGCAGTGGGAAATCGGTCCGCGTTTGTCAATAACGCCGCGCGTTGCCGGCTATTGGGGCGCCGGCGACACTCCCTGGTTTACCGCCGGCATCGAACAATCGCTGATGCTGTTCGAACGGACGCGCTGCGGCTTTGCGGTCAGCGCGCCCGTGGCCCCCAGGACCGGAGATGAGCCGCCGGAGGTGAATGCGTATGCGTTGTTTTATTTTTGAAGAGCCGGCCACCGCGTAACCCGGCCAGAGGTGAAAATGAATAAGGTTTTAAACGTGGGAGGCGGCACGAAAGCAATCTCGCTGCCTCCTCAGTACGCGGACTTCGAGCAAGTGCTGCTCGATATCGACCCGAAAGGCTCGCCGGACATTGTGTGTGACGCGCGCAGCCTCATGAACCTTGACGCCGGACAATTTGACGCCGTATATTGCTCGCATAACCTTGAACACTATTGCCGGCATGATGTGCCGCGGGTCCTGTCCGGGTTCCTGCATGTTCTCAAGCATGGCGGGTTTGCAAACATTCTGGCGCCGGACATACAGGAAGTGATGAGGGTCACCATTGAGCGAAAACTGGATATCGATGATGTGCTCTACGAATCAGCGGCCGGGCCGGTCATGGTTCTGGACGTTCTGTACGGTTATGGCGCTGAAATTGAACGAAGCAGCCAGGATTTTTTTGCCCATAAAACCGGCTTTACGCAAAAATCGTTGTTGAATGCACTGCGAAAAGCAGGCTTCTCAACCGTCTATAGCGCAGCGGGCAATTTTGAAATCAATGCGCTGGCTTTCAAGGGGGCTGCCGATCAAGCCACGCTCAAACTTTTCGATATTCCGCATGGAATACCGATGAACGAGATAGCAGCCCCGGAATAACCGCTTCATCCAACCAATGGAATTCGCAATTTCGCTTGCTTTTATGAAAGATTAAAGCCATATTTCATTGATTATACACAGCGACATAAGTAATTGCCGAAATATAATAGCATAAAGTATACTATATGCATGACTATACGAATCGACGACCAAACGACGGCGCTCGTACTGCAAGACGAAATCAGAAGAAATGAAG
>Ga0315279_10006839_pt1 | contig 14287 bp, 8 predicted proteins | sample YL17G06_20_MG_FD_203694 | JGI IMG/M metagenome (GOLD analysis project Ga0315279, IMG submission 203694) | Sediment microbial communities from Yellowstone Lake, YNP, Wyoming, USA - YL17G06_20 | ecosystem: Environmental > Aquatic > Freshwater > Lake > Sediment | place: USA: Wyoming | collected... | reverse complement strand
TTGCGGTCGTCACGGTCTATACAGATCCAAAAGAGACTGAGGGAGTTGCGGAGAAGCTGGCAAAGTCCTGCAAAGTTCTTGAAGTCTACACGTCGCTTTCGGATGAGCTCGTGATAATGGCGAAAGTGTGGGCCGGAAGCCAAGAAGAGCTCCACGAATTTATTGCCAGCTGGGTTGCTCCTTTGCAGGGCGTGTTGAGAATTCGCACGTCGATTATTACCAAGAAACTGAAGGAGACTTACTTTTCAATCGAGAATTACTCGAAAAGATTACACTTATAAATGGAACTCGCGATATACATGAAAGAAAGACAATGACAGTTGAAAACAGTTCAAGAATTCTTAGGACCGTTCCCCGCGAGAAAGCTTTCTATTTCTTCACCTCGATCGGAAACTACACGGGTTCGAGCGCAGTTTCTCTCAAAGAATTCATGGAAAGGATAAATGCTGTAAACGTCAAGTCTTTGGAGTTCCACCTTGGTCGTGGAGACTTTGAAAAGTGGACGGTTGAAGTCTTGGAGGACAAGTGGCTTGCTAATGAGGTCAACAGAATCATGCGGTCTGGTTTGACTGGAGAGTCTTTGCGCAACCAACTTTACCTAACTGTTTCGAGGCACTTCAGGCGTCTGACTAATCCAGGTTCCACGCATTTCTAAAGCTGGGCTTCGTTCTCGACCTTTCTTGAGCACGGGCAAAGTTGCGATGCTCACTGTTTGAGCGACGCCCTGCCTGTAATCGGGGATATGATAATTCGAGGTTTCAGGTTCCTCGGGATAATACTTAAGGTGTGCCCACCCATAATCAGGGGAAAGCGGCGGAATTTGGCTGACTGCTTCGCCAATTGTGTAGTTCTCGTTGATAAGGTATCGGAGCAGAGCGTCGGCGGTACCGTCGTTGTCGAACGAGCTGATCCAGTTGTCCCAGCTTATGACAGCTTTTGCACCTTTGTCCTGAAAAGCTTGGGCAGTTTTGAGGTATTCCTGGTTTAAGCCATTGCAGCTCATAAGGAAAATCACGGTGTCGGCGAATTTTCCACTCATTACTTGTTCGATGAACTTCGGCGTTATGCCGAAGTATAGGGTAGGGTCGCCTGTAATATTGCACAATGCGAGCTGGTCATTTTCCAAGTAGGTGTCATAGTTTTTGAGACCGTATTTGTCGGTGGAAGCCAGGGCAACGTATCCCGAAGGGTCTATGGCCGAGTGGCCTCTCCATACTATCAGTCTGTAGCCTAAAGATGCCAGATTAATGTATGCTTCCACCGTCGCGTTGTCCGAATAGTAGTCGACTGCAGAGAAACGTTCCTGTAGAAGATTTTCGGCTGATTCGATGAAAGTCAGGTTTTGGTGGCTGGTGGCTGCTCCAAGTTTGGAACTGCCCAGTTGATCCACTATTGCGGCTCGGGGAGGCTGTGGTTTTGTGGTGGCTATCGAATAGAAGTAGAGTGTTGGAACCAATACAATTATTATCGCCAACAAGGCATAGATGAATTTTCTTTTATCTTTGGAGATGTCATCTGCATCTTTGGTTCTTTTGGTCATTGCCTTGGACACCTAGCAAATCTTGAACTGTTGTAGAAATTAGGAATAGAGTGCTTGTTATTTCTTTTTCCTTTTTATGGCTATGAGAACCGCGGTGGACGCTACGATCAGAAGTGTGTAGGTGGCGAGGTCCAGCGTTTGTCCCTGTTTGGAGTAGGATATTGCATAGCCTCCGATCGGAACTGGGCTGGTGACTTTGATCTGGGCATTGTTGGATAATGCTGTGTTGTTAAGTGCGTCAGTCAACTTCAGTTGGACGTAATGGATAGCGTTTGTCGTTGCAGTGAATGTCCAGGTATTGCTTGTTGCGCCAAGAATGGGTGCTCCGTCGAGATACCATTGGTATTGGTACGGGGCAGTTCCCCCATTCACCGTGCAAGTGAATTGCACTGAGTGACCTGGGCTGAGTGTAGATGATGGCGGGTTGATGACTACCGTCGGCGGTGGTGGAACGGTTTTGAACACTGCTTTCAAACCGTGGTTTGCGTTCATCGTTATTATGATCGGGTTGTTTGAGGAACTCACGTTTGTTGCGTCGAGTTCCCAGTGGTCGAGCACGTATCCGGAGTTGGCAATCGCCGCGACTTGGAGTGTTTGGGCTAATGAGTAGTTGTAAGCGCCTGGCGCAGGGTTTGTGGTGCCTCCTGAGGTTGTCGTGATTGTGAGCACGCACGGGGCGATTGGGCTGTAATAAGCTTGGGTGATGTAGGCGTTATTCATCGTAATGGTTATGGAATTTACGCCTGCTCCTTGAGGAACTCCGTTTACGTACCAGCGGTCGAACATGTAGTTCGGAACTGTGGGCGCTGCGAGCATGACGCTGGCAGACTCGTTGTACCATCCCTCGCCAGGAATTGCTGCGATTCCAGGAGGATTGGTTCCGACTGCTAGATGATATTGGAGGCCGTAGTTGCCTGCTATGTTGCCGAACGCGGTTACCGTTATTGTTTCGCTCTTTTGGGTTGACAACCCTGTTGTCCCGGTCCAAATGTAACGTTTGGAATTGACTGTGATTACTAGTGGAGACTTGAATTCGTAAGTGTGCATCGTATCTCCGTCCCACATGAATTGGCTTGGGAGACTCGAGTAGTTGTAGTCTATTGTATCTATGGTTACGATCGTGTTGGTGAAGTCAGAACCCACGCCGGATTGGCTGAATGTCACCGCGTATTGCGCTGTGTACGTGGCGGTAACCGTTTTGCCTTCGTCAACGATCACTGTTGTCGGTGATCGTGAAGGGTCGCTTATTTCGCTCATGTTTCCGGTTATCCATCCGTTGAACCTATAACGAGATGAGCCTGAGATGATGTCGACAAATGCTGGCGTGTCTATTATTGCATTTGTTCCCGAGGCGTACCAGCCTGAGCCCGTTGGGGAGGCGACGCTTGAGGGGTCTGTTTCTATCGTCAAATAGAATTGTGTGTTGTAATTTCCGATAATGCTGCCGTACGTGCTTACTACGATAGACCCTGTCTGCAGATTTGAGAGCCCGGACGTGGAAGCCCAAACATATTGTTTGACGTTTGAGGCTAATACGAGCGGAGAATGATAGGTGAAATTGTGCACTGACCCAATCTGCCATACAAATGAAACGGGCAGCGCCGTCACGCCGTAAGGTGTTCCATCTATTTCGACGACAGTTCCGGTGTAGTCAGAGGCCGCGCCGGCTTGGTCGAAAGTGATGCGGTTGGTCAAGTAATGTATTGTGTAAATACCGCATACGGTTGATGAATCAGTAACTGTTATCGGAGAAGAAGGTCCAGTCGTGCCGTTTAGCTCGTACTGTTTTCCAGAAACGCTGCTGCCGACCGTTGGACTGTAACTGTACAGGATTGAACTGTCTGTGTCGGCCCACTGCGTGAACGGCAGATCGTCGAGCAGTTTACCAGTGCCGTTGATCGTTACGATTGTTCCCGTGGTGTCTGCGTCGAGACCGTCCTGCGTGAAGAAAACGGCGCATTGCTTGATATAGTGTGCAGTGGCTGTGTGGTTAACGAGCATCGTGACCGTGACGGGGTTGATTCCGACTCCCTGGGGGATGCCGTCCAAGTCCCAGTAGCTGAATCTGTAACGGGAAGTGCCGGTTTCGTTTTCATAGGTAGGCGCGGCAAGCGGTACGCTTGTTCCGCTGCCGTACCATCCTTCTCCTGGGATATTCGTTAGGTCAGCCGGGACTGTGTTTACGGTAAGATAGTGCTGCAGAGAAGGAGGTGGACAAAGGAGGCCTACGATTATCGGGTGCGATTCCGTAGGTGCCACGCCGTTCTTCGGAATGTCATTGACGTGTATGACGTATTTTGATGCTGAGGAATCCCATGTAGCATCATGGCCTGAGGCATAATTGTGCTGTTCGATTGCGCCGTTCTTGTAGGAGAACACTCGCGTGGTTTCGTTTGGCCAGTAGGTCACGAAGGGGCCCCACTCGATCTTGAAGTAGACGCTCCAGCTTCCTGGGTAAATGTCAAAACCTATGTTGCTGGCGTCTGCGCGCAGGATTGATGCTGTGAACCCAGGGTTCCTATATTTCTCTTCTGATGTGCTGGCAAGATGGGGTTGTGTCATGTTGTCGTACTTTATGATCATGTTGCTGGGTCCTGGAGTGATGGCTTTCCACGTTCCGCCGTCTTTGTAATAGGCCGAAACTTTAGTATTGGCCAACGGTATTGTTGTGCCTGAGATTACTACTCTGAAGAAGACCACCGTGCTTACTTGCAAGACTGCGGTTGCAGAGTCGCTTGCGCCATTGGTGTCTATGACTGTGAGTTCGACGGTGTACGCACCGTCTACTAGGAAAACATGGGAGACTGTCGGGGTTGCCATGGTTTTTGTGATTCCGTCGCCGAAGTCCCACGTATAAGTGGCTATTTGCCCTATCGAAGCTTGGCTTGAAGAAGCGTCAAAAACGACGGTCTCGCCAGGCATCGGCGCGGCTGGAAGATAGATGAATGATGCAACTGGACCTTGATTGCTGAGAGTCTGGCTTTTTCCGACTGCCGCCGAAACAGTCATGATAGTGAACATAGTCAAAAATACGATGCCAAGCGCGCGCGCTCTAGCCTTCACAGTCTCTCTCCTTCTCCTCTGCATCAAACTCTTAGTCAAGGATGCAATTTAAGCATTTTGGAACTATGTTCTATATGCGGCTACTAAATGTTTCAAATGACAGTATTGCTGGTTACTATCTTCACAACGTATACGTTTCACGTCTGGCCGGTCAAGCTTCGATTTGAGTGACCGTGCTTGGGATAGAGCAACAAACTCCCCAGTGTTGCTTGAAATCGAATAGAAAAAAAGATAGTTCGTGGTTCAGGTTAATCCTGATCTTGGGGGTCGATTGTAGGTTGAAAATCTGCTCTTCTCTTTAGTATTTTGGGCTGCCTTGGGTTTACGTAAACGTAGATGAGCAGAGAGGCCAGACCGAGGGTTCCTAGTTCGCCGTATATCAGCTTAGTCTGGAAATCTGTTGTAGCCCATATAGTAGGCGGCCCGTTGTTGGTGACTGTTCCGTTGGCTTCGTCGTGCGCAACGTTCATGTTATTCATGTCTCCGACGGCGCTCTCGGTGAGGTTTACCGTGGGAGGGTTGAGTTCTACGGCCGAAGTGCCTACACGGAGGATAGTGAAGTTGAGGGTGAATATTACTCCGGAACCCGAGACGTAGACTCCCTGAGTCGTGAATAAGTCAATGACAACGATCTCTCCTTTGACGAGGTTTATCTCGTTGAAATACAGGAACGTGGTAGAATTCCTCGCTGTGATGAATTCTCCTTCTCGCACCTCGAAAGGTGGACCGTTCTCAAACGGAGGTGTGCCTCTTGTTAATTGAAGGTAGTATGGATCCCAGGTGAGGTTTATGCCCCATGTTGAGCAGCTTGGTATGTTGGAGAGTGTTACGTTGACCTGGATCGTTGAGCCCACTTCACTCGTGTTGTAAACGTTGCTGACGCTGAGTAAGGGTTTGACGGGTTGAACGTAAATGTATATGGCGATAGTTGCTATTGTTATGAGTACCAGGAACAGTAGTTTACGCTTCAATCATGTCCACCTTGGCATGCTATAGTGAATGCTTTTATATTTTAACTTGTTGTTCGAGAGGACTGAAGAATATTGTTGATTTAGGATTGATGAAATAAAAGAAAAAGAGATAGTGCTTTCAACTTCCCTTATCGGGCGTTCTAAAGTTTTCTTCGTCGGCGAAGTGCGAGAGCAACCAGCGTTGAAGCCATCAGCAGCGGAATGAACAGCATTGCATATTCAGGGACTGTTCCCAAGACATCCACCGTGTTGCTTAGAGTAAATGGCGCAATGACGTAGATGTACGTGTTGTTTTCGTCCGCAGTGACCACCGGTGCCAATGGGCCGCCGTTCACGGTAACATTCCATGTATCTCCTGTGCCGATGTCCATGAGCGCTCTTGGAATGGTAACATTGACGTAATCTGTATCGCCTTCTGTACCGACTAAGCTGAATTCAAGTTTGTATGAATTGGCACTCAGGTTCTCAAACGTCATAGACCCAGTTACGAAAGTTGCATTTGTAACAGTGGTCACGTTGTAATTGACGGCGTTCCAAGTTATGGTTGTTTCAGTTGTTTCTGGCGGTCCATAGATGCGATAGTGCGCATTTTGACCTGTAACGTTAAGATTTGTAGCATTCACGTCGCCGACATTGACCACGTCAAAGTTGAAGTCACATTCATAGAACGAGTTGACTGGCGGAGCCAGCGTTACGGTGAAATTTAGGATTGCAGTTGTCAATCCTTCCGGATAGGCGTCTGTTGTGATGTTTATTGGAGCGTATCCACTATCTAGTGCCGCCAGCATATCTTGAAATGTGCGTCCGTATTGTGCATTTCCCTCTGTATTGTTGTATTTGAGAACAATTGTCCATATGTTATCCTGAAATTCAACCGGAGTCACGGTCTTGTAAAGGTTTTCGGTTATGCCTGTACAGTTCATCAAGCTTGAATTCCATGACAGTGTCCACTGTAAGCCCACGAAATTCGTTACATTCGCGATTGACACGTTCAACCTAAATGTCGTGCCGACTTCTGCGTTGTAAAGAATGGTGTCTTGTGGAACAACGAACACTCCTGTCGGTACTTGGGCCAGAGCCGGGCGAATAGTCGTCGCGGAAAAGAGAATCGCTGAGATCATTAGCATGCTTATGATGATCAAAGCAAAGTTTCGTATTTTCAGTTTCTTGATCATTTTGACTTACACCATTTTATGATTTCTCCGTTGGAGGTATTTAACATTTATGTTCAAGAAACCATGGTGGTCCGGAAAAGTCACCGCCACGTTTAGGAGGTTAAAAGTGAAACGACCCAGGACGAGCTCAACGTTGAAAGGAAGAAGGTTTTCATCTGACTTTCTTGTATTTTCTTCTTCGGGATCCTCTAGCGAAGTAGTACGCGAGTGCCGGAATCCAGGCCGCTGGAATTACTATCATCAGTACGAGTTCAAACGGAACGGCTAGTGGCAGCGATGCCGGGTCGATCGTTATTGTCTGAGTTTGAGATGCCGAAAGTCCCACATTGTCTGTGATCGTGAGGTTCACGATGTAAGAGCCTGAGGTTATGTAAATATGACTTGTTTCTTCGCCTGTTCCGTTGCTGCCGTCGCCGAAGGTCCAGTTGTATGTGGCAATGCCGGATGCAGCGTCGCTGCTTTCATTTGCGGAGAAGATGATTTCCCATTTGAAGTTTCCGCGGTTATAGCTTGGTTCCGGTGGCTTTGGCGAATACGTGAAATTGGCAATGGGCGGTGACGTGTCTGTGGTGAAGTTGATTGGATCCGAGTGGCCCATTTGACCTCCTGTGTCATTTGCATAGACGATCATGGTGTGTATCGCGTCTGGCGCTTGGAAATTGGTGTTGCCAGAGATAGTCACGTTCGGATGTCCGTCTAGGCTGTAGCCAATCCAAGATGTTGCTTTGTTCACGGTGAAGGCTAGGTCAACGGAATTTGACTTGTATATGGTGTTTTCGATTGGTGAAGAAACAGTGATTTGCGGAACAGGATTACCGACTGCTACCGTGCCGTTAATGGCCTGGTATGACATGGGTAGCGCGTTCCCGTCGCCTATATTGACTAACGAGAAGGTGATGGGTGAATTGGCGATGCGTGTTCCATTGAACGTGACAACGGCGAGGGTATGGTTTCCTATTATGGGTGCGTAGCCGGCATCTTTTGCGGCGATTATGTCCTGAAAAGTATAAGCGTATTGCGCAGTGCCAGCAGTATTGTTTATGGGGCGACTGGGCACCAGATTCCATAAGTTGTCAGGGGCTATAGTGTGAAAGAGGACGTCGGTTATGCTTATGCCCGTCAATATCGTGGGATCCCATGCGAGAACGATTTGAAAACCCACCGCTCCGTCTGGATAGGCAAGATTGGGCAGATTGTCTATTTGAATTGTGATGTTGAATTGTTGTCCTACGCCGACAACCGATTGCTGCGGATCAATCCATACTACGGCCTCGTCTGCTGCGTGTGAAGTTGAAACAATGGCGTAGAGACTGAGTGACAGGATGAGAATTAACCATAGGCAGCTCTTGAGGGCTCTTGGCTGTCTCAGATTTAACACCTTGAAAACAGAAGTGAGGAGTGCAACATTTAAGTTTATCGACATGTATTTGCGAATGTCGAATCGTCGATTTTTCAAGAAAAAAGAAAAAAGTTGGGTTTTTTATATTTTCTGTCCGAAGTGGCTCGAGAGAATAATCATGTCGAAGATGTCCACTAATCCGTCGCCGTTGAGATCAGCATCGGGGTTCCAGTTGGGGGATCCAGGTTTCGAAGCGAAGGCCAAGCTTGCCAGCGTTGCATCGAAGATGTCTACGACATCGTCATTGTTTATGTCTCCTGGAATCTTTAGCTTCACGATGCCGTCGATAAGCGTGTTGTCAGAGATGTGCGTTTCGAATGGAAGTGGAAGTATCTGTGCGCTTAGTACGTACTTCCCCCATGAAACACCCAACGTGTTCCATACGAAAGTGACGGTGTAGTTCGTGTTAGGCGCGAGGCCGGTAACGTTCAACGTCGTCAACAGCGTGCTGTTGCGGTAGACGTCGATCGAGAACGTTTCGGTAGCGTTCCCCGTGTTCGTGGCGGTCACTGACACATTTACGTTGCCGCCTGGGTACAACGCGGTTGGAGCGGCAGAGATATCTACGATTCCCACGTCCACTATAAGACTCTGGAAGAATCCGTCGTGCACTTCATGTGTTATAGGCTGACCATCTGGATCTACGAGACCCGTGTCCGTGAGCGTTAAGTTTGTGGCTCCTAGGCTTTTGACTCTGAACTTGATTGTTACGAGCGTTGTGGGACCATCGATGTCGAGTGGAATAGCTGGCGAATAATAAGTCACGTTAATGAAGACGAATCCTCGAGTGTTGTCGATCATTTGGTTTGGAATGTAGTAGGTTTCGTTCAAGACGTCTAGCACTTCGGTTTGCAGGCATACCAAGACGTTCTTATCGAAAGTAAGGTTGAATTGATAGCCGTAGAGATCTCTGACGTCTTCAATCGTCACGTTAATTTTGAACGTTGCGGGCGGAACTAGAGTTGGATCTATTATTTCCGGAGGTTCAACGGCAAGTTTCGCCAACAGAACGTTGTCGAAGCTTCCGTCAGCGGAAGTGAAATTCAAAGGTTGCCCAAGAGAATCGACAAGTTGAATGCCGTACAAATGAAGCAGGGTGTTTCCCAAGTCTAATACGTGGAAGTCGATCTGCGCCAGGATGCCATCTCCGTTCATTGGGCTCGACGTAGAGACGTTGAACTTTACGAGGCCTGTTGCGTTGTCAATCTCTGAATTAATCGTTGCGGCAAGCGGAATGAAGCTCCCGCTGATTACCGAATTTGCATTCAGCAAAGTTGCATTGAAACCAAGGCTGAATTCCAATCCGGCAACATCTGAAGCGTTTATGACATCAACATCTACGCTGAAGTCACTTCCAGGCGTCAAGCCGACATTGGAAATCATTGGCGGGTCAACGTATAGCAAAGCAGGAGGTTTCGGCGGTGGAGGCGGAAGGTTGCGGAAGAATCCATCGTAAGTGTCGTGCGCTATAGAACCTCCTATCGAGTCGCCCAGATTCGACACGTAGAAGTGCAAGGCGCTCTCGCCCATGCCTACAACCCTTAGCGTGATGTTGGCAACAATATGGCTGCCGCTGATCGGTGCATAGCCACCGCTAATCGCGGCAGATATGTCTTGAAAAGTGAATGCATAATTCACAGAGTTGTTCGCGACGACTTTCTTGATTTGCCATATGTTATCCCATAGGGCTGGAGGAGTCACTTCATGGAACATTATTTCTTGCACGGCAACTCCGTTCAGAAGGCTAGGGTTCCATGTAATATTGAATTCGAGTCCTACGAGCCCTGGATCTGCGGGAATATTGTCGACCTTCACCGTGATGTTAAAGGTTGAAGTCGGAACCAAGGTCTGATCGATGATAGCTGGGGGGTCAATGTATAGCTTGCAGGGATCAACCGCCTTGACGTTTGGACTAGTCATCGTGAAAGCAATTGGAAGCAAGAGTATAGCAATAGAAAGTAAACTAAGTTTTTTGAGCATTTTTCCCTCTCCTCAGTGTGATTATATCTTTGTCGTAGTTGTTATAAAGATTCTGGAATCTTGTTCTAGACAAGCGACGATTTCTGAGCTACGAATTCACGAGTGCACAGCGTCTTGAACGCTATACCTATCATTCGATTTCGACGAAAAGGCAGGAACTGAAGGATCATTTGACAAGCATTGGATATGAAAAACTGATCTGTATAGGCAAAACGAGTTTGATTGACGTGGACAACAAAAAAAAGGGAAAGATATTTGATGATACGCTTTTCTATGCCTAAGATGGTAGGATTTCGATCGCAACAGGCGCATATCCCAGCCACTGGGTGCCATCGAAGAAGCCGCTTTGCACGGTTCCTCCTAGGTATGGCCAGTCGTTGAGGATTGCTAGGTCAACTTCGCCTGTCCCTGCGCGGGCAAACTTTGGAATGTATACGGGTAGTGTGTCGGTGTAGTTCTTGTATTGACAGTACTCCGTTCCGCCGATCGTTACCATCTTATAGGCGAAGCCGAATGGAACTCCGGTTTCGTCTAAAGCGGTGAGGGCGATCACTACGTCGTAGCTTTGCTGCGCATGTGAGCCGTATTCGATCGTGAAGTATGCTGTTTCGGTGTGGTTGTATGAGGCGGGGGTTCTGTCTGCCGTGACTTTCCAGATTCGTACTAGGTAGTCGTAGTGGAACCATACTGTGTCGTTTACTATTTGACATGCAATGTCAACTGTAGCGACAAGTTTCCATACGCCTATGAACTGTTCTGGGTTGTCACATGGCCATGGAAGTCTGAAGCAGACGTATGCATAGCCTGTTGAGTTGGTTCGTGCATAGACTATTCCCCATCTTGTGCCCATTGGGTCGAAGATTTCGATAGCTACGTCTTTCTGCTGTTCAGGCCATTGGTTGTACGACACGTATACCCATGCGCACACTTCCTTTTGTGGCCAGAACATGTCAGCAGGGACGTTTGGTCCTTGTCCACCGTATGGGTCTGGATAAGGCGTGCAATCTTGTCCGACGAAGATGTCAACAGCACGACCCATGACTAAGGGTTTTATGCTGTAGAAACCGTCGACGGATACACCCTGTGAGACTGATTCACCAAAGATATCGCCTACCTTTGTGTCATAGAGGTGCAACGGGCATGATAGCACTGTTGGGAATGTTCCGCGCGCTGTGGCATTGAAAGTGAAGATTGCCATAGGTACAAGGTTTCCTACTGGTGCGGTCGGGTACGGTTCGCTCCAAGTGCCGTTTAGCATTGGCATCACCACGTCTCCAACCACTGCATACCCAATGCCTCCAAGTGCCGTCAGCCACAATGTGCCCTGGTTCGGCGGTGCGCCGTACGTTGGCAGCCATGGTCCTTCAGCGACGCTGATCAAGCTCAGTATAGTTGGATCATAGCTCAGTTTGAACTCGTATCCGATTGCAGCGTTGGCGGGGGTGACGTTGTTGACGCACACTCCGATAGTGAATACTTCGTATATGGCCGAAGCCATGTAGCTTACGGGTATCACTGTGAAGTATGGTGTGCCTGGTGGCAGTGGCGGTACTTCAAAGTAGTCGAGCTCGTAGTATCCGTCCTGTTGTAGCAGCAGAATTTCAACAGCACCAGGATCACTGGCCTTCACGTTTGACAGGTGAAGTGCGCAGTGGACGTTGCCCGGTGCGAATGGCTCTTTGAGTATTTTGAAGCCGAACGGGATTACAACGATCGGAGTAGTTATGTTTGCCGGGCAGTAACCAGCAACTATGGCGGAGGCCATATCTTGCCATGTATAGGCGTATGATGCTTTACCTAAAACATTGTCATAGCTCAATGCGACCTTCCAGATGTTGTCGACGTATAAGGGTGGTGTGATCGTGTGGAACAGGACTTCCTCAGGAACTCGTGGGATCGCTGTGTTTGTGGTGTTCAGTAGAGTGGGGTCCCAAGTGAGATCGAACTGCAATCCTGCAAAATTTGTTATGTTCTGAACTTTGACGTTCACCGTAAAGGTGGAACCTACATGCATAGTACTTGTATCAAATATGTTGTCTTGTGGGTCAACGTAGATTTGGGGTACATCAGCCTTTGCTGGCAACGGTAGTATCGCGAATAATCCTAGCATCATCGAAGCGATCATCAATATCGATAGAATTTTGGCATTTGCTTTCATTATGTTTTCTCCCTTCTCCTTTTTGTTCACGTAATAATGTTCAGGCTTCCCAATTTAAAGATTCTGGAATTATCTTCTAGCCCGAGAGTAAACCTAAAACAGGAACATTGCCCAATTTAGAACATTTTGCATTTGAGAAATTTTGAAACAAAAAAGGGGGGATGAAGGTTTTTTTTATGCTGCTTATGGTACGTGTTTGTTGAAGTTGTTTGCGAGAAGAATGGCGTCGAATATGTTGATTACTTTATCGCCATTCAGGTCAGCGTCAGGGTTCCATCCTACCGATGATGGGGTAGTACTGAAAGCGGTTGCCAGTTTGATAGCGTCGAAGATGTCTACAATTCCGTTTCCAGTGATATCACCAGTTATCATGGTGTATGCCTTGAGTGAGCCAGCCTGTTGTACGTTGTTGACTGGCACATTGTCTTGTGCGGTGTTCGGAGCCAATACCTGCGCTACACCAGAGACGTTGTATAGGACGCCTGTAGCTGTCCCATACATTATTTGGGTTGTGCCGTCTTCCCACCATTTCAAGGTGGCAGTTGCGTCACCACCGCTCAACAGCGCCACGAAGGTAGCGTTCGCGAACTGGTCGTCAACGCCGCCTGGTGCTGCCGCTGGTGTGCCGTTTCTCCGCAGACCTACCGCTACGTACAGTGTTGTGATGCCGGTTGCGTCAGCATTCCTCTTTACGTGCAGGTTGTATGTCATTATTGCGTTCTGTGCGACGCCACCGCCCACCATCATTCGACCGTGCCAGAGGTACACTATGGCGTATGTTGGTGTTATTGGATCCACTGTGCCGGTCATGTCAACGTCCACGTTCACATACTCCGCTGTCGACTTATACAGGTCATAGGCGTACAATCCTGGATACAGTGCATTGAAGTACCAGCCTTGAACCCAGTCTCTTGCGAACCTGCGGCCTGATGGCTGAACAAGCGGGAAGCTTGGGACGTCGTTCCAATATCTTTCCTGCAGTTCCCAGTACATGTCCTTGCGTGTAAGATAGTCTATCTCAATCATTGCAGCTTCGATCAGATCGTCGGTATCGGCTTGGTTCTCTGGCTGTGCATTGTTGTCAATGTCAAACTGACCACTGCAGAAAGCTCCCCACGATGCCTGATATGGCTCGCAGAAGTTGTCTGGGTCAGCGAAGTCTGCCAGCCAGCCTACGTCGTACATTGGTAGGTAGCCGAGGTTCTCTGCTTCCAAGAAGACTGGCCAGTCTAAGCCGATTACGTTGCACTTGTACTTTGAGCCAAGGCTCAGGAATGCTTGAGCGATGAGGTTGCATGCGATCAGTCTTTGGTCGTTGCCGATGTTATAGGCCAACGTCATTTCGAACCCTAAGGCTCCGACGTTGAGGCCGTCAATGACTGCAAGGTTCAATTCGTTCTGCATCTGAGTCAAATCAAGGTTTCGGTGAGTCAGTGCTGTGTTCTTGTACTCTGTTGGCGACAGTCCTTCAACCCACCATGTATCCTCGTAGATGGCTTCGCCGAACCATGCGTCCTTAATGTAGGACGTATAGTTTATCGCCCATGAGAAGGCTCGTCTCATGTGTGTGTTATTGAAGAAGAACTGCCGTGGGCCTCCATTGTGTATTGGGTAGCCGACGTATGATTGGTAGGGGCTTGCAGCTGGAACGCTGAAGCCGAACAGCATGACGTCGTTCTGCAATGCGGCAATGTTGTAGGCTAGGTTTATGCCTGCGATCGGGGTATATGCATCGCCAAGTGCCAAGAGGTCGTACATGTTGGCTCTTGGAACAGCGCACACGTCGAATTCGCCTTCAAGGAACAACATCTTCCTCGTCGGCCACGAGTCAACTCCCTTCTCAATCACTGTGTGGAAGTAGTTGTCCGCTTTGTCTCCGGCGTTTGCCCATCCAAGCCAGTATGCTGGGTAGTAGTCGATTCTCCAGACCTTAGTCGTTGTGTCCCAGCTTGTGAACTTGTACGGACCTGTTCCCTGAGCGCCACGTGCACCGACCTGGGT
>Ga0315279_10006837_pt1 | contig 14290 bp, 14 predicted proteins | sample YL17G06_20_MG_FD_203694 | JGI IMG/M metagenome (GOLD analysis project Ga0315279, IMG submission 203694) | Sediment microbial communities from Yellowstone Lake, YNP, Wyoming, USA - YL17G06_20 | ecosystem: Environmental > Aquatic > Freshwater > Lake > Sediment | place: USA: Wyoming | collected... | reverse complement strand
GTGTCCCTCAAACATTTTTCCTCTGATCACGTGGTTCTCAAAGTGGTATTTTACTCTCTGCAAACTCGTGCCAAGCTTTCTGGCTATGTCTTTCAGCTTAACAGCGCTGTTCTTCTCTAGCTCCTTCAGTATCACGATGTCTATCCAGTCTGCTGTTTGCGCGTACTTGTCGGGGTCTTTAAGAGTGTAAGGAAGCTCTCTTCTTTTCGTCTGTATTTCCTGGAGCCACGATTCCCAGGGAAAAACCCATTCTTCAGACGTCTTGTCAAACCAAACACTTGTCGGGTTAACATTTTGGAAGCATGTAGACCAGGTAAACTTTACGTTATCGACTGTTTCCAGTTGTTGGATCTTGCTTATGAATTCTTCAAATTCCTTTTCTTTTCCTGCAGGGATGCCAAATATCGCCAAGCATTTCGGTGTCCCAACGCATTGGCTTAAGTACAGCCAGTAATCGTTAGCTTTCAGACATTGGTATAGCAGATCCTCGTATCCCGGCTTCGCTTCGGCAAATGTCACGACTTTCCTTAGTCCGATGTTGGTATGGTATATGCTTCCTAGTAGTCTCATGGAAAAATGGGAACGTAGATAGTTGATTCTGTGGCGCAATGTTCCGAGTGGCATTCCAAGTTGCACCGCAAGCTTCGACTTGTTTCTTGGACCGTACAGCGCCAATCCTTCAAGTATCTCAACGTCAATGCTCTGCAGCTTGCCTTGTTCGTCCGGTTTCGTTCGTTTAGTCAAGGGAACATCGCTGTATCTAATATGACAGTCGTGTTTTTAGAACTTTTCCCTTAACCCGTTTGGTTTCCCGTTTGATTGCCATTCGGATGACCACCGTCCACTGGGTCACCGACGTAGCTGAAGGTCGGGTGTCCGCCGTCTACGGGGTCGCCGCTGCAATTCGTCTTTGGTGTTTCGTTCGCATGTAGAACCGCTGAAGTGGACACAGATGCAAAGACTGCTGAAAGGATCAAGGCTGAAACCAGCACGAATTTGGCTAATTTAAAATCCATGGTGCTATCACCTCCTTTGTTTTTTGGTCATGTAATGATTATATCGTGGAAAAAAATAAAACTGCGCATTGGAAGTAGTGAGCCAGAGATTGGATTGACAATAGGGGATTGTTCCGAAAATGATATTTACCTGTGAAACAAGCCAGCTCTTAGAGAGGGAGAACTGGTTGGGCAGAGTGATTATTGGACTAGCTTTATTGTTTCTTCTGCTGAGTGTTTTAGAGGTTTCCTGTTCTGCTGTTCCAAAGGCAGTTGAGACAATAGTGTTTGATGATTTCGAAAGCTACTACACTGGCGCTTTTCCCTACAGCGGCGGATGGGAATTGTGGTTCAGCGGAGCAGGGTACAGGTTTCAAAGAATAGTTGATAACGTTTCTGCGTCTCCAACAAATTCCCTGCAACTGCTGGGAGTGAGCGGATGGGCTGCATTTGCCGCCAAGCGATTCAGCACGGGTTCTTCCAAAATCGGTTTTGAAGTATCTGTAAGAGTTGAAGAAGTCACAGGCGGGGGTGGTGATAATGCGCGGGTCAGCTTCACCAAATCGCAATCACCGTCAATATCACGAGAATATGCGCCCATTCTCTTCTTGGACGACGGTGAAATAATCTGTGGCTCCAAGTACCTGCAATCATATGCTGCTGATACCTGGTACAGGGTAAAACTGATTCTAGATAGGTCTGCCAATACTTGCTCCATCTGGATAGATGATCTGTTGAGAGCAGAAAATCTTGCCCTATTCACAACATCACCTCCAGAGACCTCAAAGCCAGGCTACGAAATCGAAGCGTTCTCTGTCAGCCAATGTTACAACACTATTAGAGCATATTTTGATGATGTCAAACTCTTTGGAGTCGAAGAAGATACGAGTAGGATTCCGGGCGTTCATGCGGGAGACTGGGCAAAGTATGATGTCGTCTTCAACTCCACAACAAATGACAGCAATCCTCCGATATCTCTTCCTCCGCCTGGATACAATGACGTTGACTACTACATGATAGAAGTCATTCAGGTCGTTGGCACGAACATTACGTTCGAAACCTCAGTGTGCTTCAGAAATGGGACGAGAATATCTAACACTTTGTGGATGGACCTTTCTTCAAGCTATGCCATGATCTTTCCTCCGCCGTTCATTCCATCGAATCTCAGCGCCGGAGACAGGCTATACAATGATCCCTACTCGATCACAATCAATGCGACTTTGGCGCGGATCTACGCTGGTGTTGAAAGAGAAGTGAACCTTCTTCACATGGAAAAGGACTTGGATTATCCAAGTGGATACAAAGTCACTAATGAGATCATGATGTATTGGGACCGAGCAAGCGGCATCGTGGATGAACTGGTTCAAAGTATTCGGTTCACGAAAATCCCGGAGGGCTACGAGACACGAGTGTTTGCCCACATGGTGATGAGGGAAACTAACATCTGGAGATCGGCAGGCATCGAGGCAAGGTTGTTCATTTTTCCGAGAATCTTGAATCTTGAGAGCGAGGGCAAGTGGGTGACGGCGTGGGTTCTGCTTCCATCAGGTTATGATGCACGTGACATTGATGCTTCCACAATCATGTTGAACGATACTGTTCCACAGGCAAGGTACATGAATCTTGGAGCTCGACTCTTAATCGTCAAATTTGACAGAAACCAAACGGCATCCTACATACTGGGGAACGTGAGGATGAAGTTAAGATACGTTACCGTAGTGCTTACGGTAAGCGGTAGATTCAAGGATGGGACGTCATTTCAAGGGCACGGCAGGATTGGAGTGATCATGCCTAGCAAGGACAAAATGACTGATTCTCATGAACCGTCTCCTTTGTCCTTTGACTCTCAGCTCTTTTGCTCAATTGCCGCCGCGTACGGCTCGTCTCTTGGCCACCCGAAATGGAACCCGCTTTGCGATTTGAATGAAGACGGCAAAGTCGACTTGAAGGATTATTACGTGGCTTGCAAAAACTGAAGAGCCAAGATGATCTGTGCGAGTTCAGGTTTGCAGTATCTATGCTCCTTGTCTTGACTGTGAAGATCGGCGTCGCAGGCTTTTTTCGGGCGAGTTTCTGCAGCCACCCATTCATCCTGCCGACGCTAATGGCGAGAAAAGTCTGCGAAGGGGAACACTGAACTTGCAGCATCGAGTCTTTCCCTCGCCTTCGCGTGGATACGAATGTGATGCATGAACGGCAAGCAATGCCTTTTCCTAGCGTACTCTGGCGTGACATATTTTGCAGTTTGAAATATCCTACTTATACTGAAGCCTGCTTTTGTTTGTTGTGAAGAAGAACTGACTACGTTAGGATCGTATGACCATGGGAGTAGCATTGGCTAGACCGTTGAAATTCATATTCCAGTTTCCCCCGATTCATGGGATTTTCGACGCAGGCTACGGAGTCGTCTATATTTTTGGTGGGCTTCACGAGAGTGAGATTGAGAATATAATAGTGCATGAGACTCTGCATTACGTTTTGTTAAGGGTGGCTGGAAAAAAAGCAAGCTTGAAACTGGATAGGATCTACACAGAACTAGACAATTAAATCTAAAGCGTGTGTCGTTTTACTGCAGAAACATTAAGTTTAGAATGCGGTCTGTGTTCGTGTTTCTTGTATTCTGGCTTTGAGCGAAGATACTGAAGTATTTCCTTGTTAGTTGTCTAACTTTCTGTTCGTTGCTTGAGTATCTTACGTGCAGAAGCTCATGTATTAACGTGGCCATGGCTCTGGCTTTGATGTAAAAGTAGACCGCTTCTTTTTCAAAATCCTGAACCAGTTTGCGGCAGAACTCCAGTCTTTTCGGATAGATGAGGATTTCGCCTTTCTTGTTGAATTTTCCTGCGAGTCCCTTTCCGTTCTCTCTTCGGAACGGAAACATTCTAACTTGAACGTTCGTGACCTGATGTTCTTCTATGTTTTCTCTTCGCATCATCCAGTCAAGGAACCGCTGAAAAAGAGGGCTTCCCAGGGTCTTGAAGGTGACGGTAGCGTATTTTGTGTAGAACTTAACGTGTCTGTCGGAGAATTCTTCAGGTTTTTGAAAACATGTGATTATTTTCATCTTGCCTGACAGTTTTTGTTTTCGCGTTCCATTCAACATGAGTTTTCAACTTTTCCGAAGAAAACTAGAAGGGCTTGGATAATGCGCATCTATGTCTTCGGCATTTGGTTATTGCTATGTTTCGCAATGCATATTAACCTTGTCGCACGGGTGTTGATAATAAAGGCCACAGATTTCTGCCGTATTAACAAAGAGTATATTCACGACACTGAAAGTCTCCTCGCAAATCCTCGATGCAAACTCAAATGACGATGAAGAGACATGCCGTGTTGTACTTGAATAAGGAAATGGTTGAGAAGACACAACAATATCAGTTCCAGTCTTTCAAGGATAATTGGCGACTATCACTGGAGCCGAAGCATGAACAGATTAGAAGTGGTCTAAGACACTCATGTAGAATCTGTCGCCATATGCTTCATTGAATGAAGCATCATCTGTCAATTCCTTGACCATGAGCACACCGTGTCCAGTTCCGAGAGCTGAGAAGCCGCGGGACTCATAGACTTGGCGCAAAGTGGGGTCCAGAACTGCCCTGCCGTAAACAACACTCTGCGCTTTTTCCTCGACAATCCCGATAAGCCTGTTCATCTCTTTCCGGTTTTGAGCAATGAGCTCTCTGATTCTGGCTTGCTTCTTATCTTTCTTGAATATGACGTAGCCTTTCTGGGTTGTAATGCATTCTTTGGCCGCGATTTCATGAGTTTTAACCAGCATTTTCATGTACGCCTTGTCTCGAACCACAAAGCCCGTCCTACTCTTTACATACTCGTCGTAGATTTCCAGCATTCTGTCAAAATCCAGTTTGGAGACCTTTTCGCGTTCCGAAGTCTTCCGTCTTTCGGTTTTCTCTTTCAGCTTGTATACTCCTGGAAACGATGTCACATCGAAGTAGCCCAGTTTCTCATACAGAACATAAGCTGCGAGTGTGGGGCTCGTTGTGAGAAAGGAGAAGCGATAGTCTCTTTCAATGAAGTACTTGTGTGCCTGGTTCAGCAATGCGGTGCAGATGCCCCGTCTTGTATGTCCAGGCAAGGTTGCCACTCCATAAATGCCGCCTACCTTTTCCGGTTTTCCATCAACGGTTCTTGTAGCCAAATCCATGACACCAACGTATCCAAGCACTTCACCTTTGTTCACAGCGCAGAATCCTACACAGCCATTTCTCAGTCTTGGGTCCAGTTTGATCGTTTTCTCGAATTCCAAAGGGTCAAATGGCCAACCGAAAGCCTGCTCCATCAAAGGAAGTAAGTCGCCTTTTGTCTCCCATTCTCGATAAGTCCGAATTTCCATTTTTACTGGAACCTCATCTTGGCAGAATCGTAGGATCAACGTGATAAATAAGGATTTGACGTCGTCGAGTCGGCTTTCTCTTTTCGTGATTTCTGAATCAACTCGAATTTCAGAAATGGATTCTTCGCCTAGACTCTGAGAAGCTGGACAGAAACTTGCTTTCGCTGATCTTTCAATACCGTCCGAACGGCAGCTTTCAAAAAAGACCTAGAGAAAGAGAAGCTTACGGTTTACTGTCTCGAAGGGTTCTTCAAGGGAGTCGGAGAACTAGGACTGGAGAGATTTGCCCGAACGTGGTTGAAGAACGTCTATCTAGTGCTTATTCTAGCTTTAGGTCGAACGTTTTTATGGAGTTCTTGAAGAATATCCTGGCTTTGAGTTCATTTCCAATCTCCAATGATTCTATCAGGCTAATGTGTTCCTTGATGTCGCACATGGCATAGTCTGTTCCGAACACAACATTGTTAGGGCGTTCTTTAGCGGTGGAAGTTAGAACCTTCTCTATCTTGTCAAGTCCAGTCTCCTCTACAACTTCCTTGTCCGCCAGTCCAGAAGTGTCAAAATAGATGTTCCCATACGGTTTCGTCAGCTCATAGCAGTATTCAACTTTAGGCCAGAAATAGTGGGCAATGACGATCTTCAGCGTTGGAAATGCTTCTGCTATTTTCGCAATGTGTTTAGGATCGTTGTATTTAGCAACTTGTGGGTTCTTCGGATTTGCGCCTGTATGAATGACTATTGGCAGGTCGTGTTTGACGCATAACTCGTAGACTGGAAGAAGCCGTTTGTCAGTTGGATAGATCGGGTCGTGACCCGGAAAGATTTTCACTCCGACAATCCTTCTTGCCTGAAACAAGGAATCTAGCTTCTGCAGTTGTCGTTCCTGATCTTTCTGAATGTCGATTGTTCCCATCACGAACAATCGCTTGTCATTCTCGGCCAGTCTCAGAACCTCATCCAAGCTTCCTATTTCCGAGACGGGCATATTGTCTGGTATCAGGATAGCATAGTCCACGCTGCTTCTTTCAAGCTCTTGAAGCAGAATATCTCTTGAGTCTTCAAGAGTTCTTCCTTCTTTCATTGTGGGCAAGTGTTGATGGCAGTCGATTATCATCATACTATCAGACTCTCCGAAGACATAATCAGTCTTTTGCTCTGCTGCTCACTTTCAGACGAATTCTTCCGCAACGCGCTACAGGAAAGCCTTTAACGCGACTAAAGTGATCGTATTCTTGGAGAAAGGATTGTGAAGAAGACCATTCTCAGGATCATGCTGGCTCTGTTTCTTGTTAGTGCATTTGCTTCTGTGTCGAAATTGAGACCTGCGAAAGGATTGGCTGGCACTGTTTACATCAGAGCTGATGGAAGTGTTGAGGGCACAGCATACATTGAAAGCAATGATAACGTCACGTACGTTTTTACCTCGGACATTCGCGATTCTGTCGTGGTGGAGAGAAGCAACATAGTGATCGACGGGAACGGACGCACGCTCAACGTCTCTGGTTTGACGGGTGCAAACGGTTTTTTCTTGGCAAACGTGAACAACGTGACAATCAAGAAAACGAATATTGTCGGCTCTGGCAGCGGCATTGCAGTTTCTCAGTCTAGTGGTAATGTTATAGTCGGAAACAGTATAACGAACAGCTCCATAGGTATCTCGATAGATTCCCAGTCTTCAGAAAACATCGTATCTGGAAACAGAATGGCAGACGTCGGTACTGGCGTCTTTTCCGGAATGGGCGCTTCAAACAACGTGATTTCCGAAAACACGATAGAAGGTGAGCGTTACTACGGCATTCGTCCCTCCGGCTTCAACAATGTAGTGTCCGGAAACAACATTTCTGCACGCTATGATCATGAGGACATGGCTGGCATATACCTTGAGGATTCGATCTACACCCGCGTTTCCGGGAACAAGATCGAGAACAGCAAGATCGGCATCTGGGTTGGGGACTGGGCAGAAAGCGGCAACATCAGCGGGAACACTATGCTGTCGAGTTACTGCGGTATGCACCTTACGGGTCTTTCTCTTTACAACCGCATTCATGGAAACAGCATTGAAGGAGCAGAAATGTGCAGTATCGTCTCCTATGCTTCATACAATTACATCTACCACAACAACATCATTACTGACAATGCTACAGGGGTTCAGATCATTGAGGGCCACAGTTTTTGGGATGATGGCTATCCCTCGGGCGGGAACTACTGGAGTTTTCTCGATCCTACTGGCGCTGACTTGTTTAGCGGGCTTTACCAGAATGAAACTGGAAGCGATGGAATACTAGATCAGCCATTTGCGATTCAGGGGAACAGCATTGACCATTATCCACTGGCTGGCTCAATCAGCACATTCTCCGCAGGCACTCTGAACGAAACAAAATACGATTTTGACGTAATCAGCAACTCCTCCGTCACAAACTTCACCTTCAACCTAACAGCCAATCCTCCAACACTCAGCTTTGATGTGGAAGGCACAAATGGGACAGATGGCTTTTGTCGAGCAACCATACCAAAAGACGCCATGTGGTGTGACAGCCCGGAACAGTGGATCATAATGGCAGGAGATGAAACAATACTGCAACGCAAAGTAGTCGAGGAAAGCGGCTACACCTACATCTACTTCACCTACACTGATAGCACTAGAACAATCCAAATCGAAAGCACTCATGCAATCCCGGAATTTCCATCCCGAGTAATCATGCTAGTGCTTATGGCTGTTACAGCACTGACGATTGTCGTGTGTAGGAGGAAGCGCAGCCATCTCATTCTTTGAACCTAGTTCAAAACAGTGCTTGCATCCTTCGATCCTGCACGCTTGCCTGATTGTTCTCGAGTATTGATTCTACATTCATAAAGCTGATTAGGATTTGACGGAAATTCTGGGATCAAGCGCATGCGCGGTGGCGTGTGCCCCCAGAATTCATGTCTGGGAAATCACGCACACCCCTGATAGGGGTACATCGTGCAATTGGCAACCCTTCTGTTCTCTGTGATGGTAGTTGGCGTGGCGAGTGTTCACCAGATTCTGTCGACCTTCAAATGGGCAAGATAGCCCGTGGCACCGTACAATGGAAGAGAAAGAGTTTCAGCTATTCCTCCTATGGTTGGCGGAAAGCCTGCGAAAGCGAAGAATCCGCAGATGAGCAGGAATGCAGCATATATGGCTAGTGATTTGAAGTTGTGGAAATCCTCGGCAGTCTTCCAGTTCAGATGCATTCCCGAGAACAAAGCCCATATGAGCAGAGGAGCAAACAACAAGAGAGCATACTTCTTGTGCCACGGCAAGCTCTCAGTCGCACCTTTCTTCTTTCTAAAGATGGAGGGAAGGTCTGGAACGAAACTGCTGTAAAGGAAAACGAGCTGTGCGCAGAAGACGAAAGCCAAGGCGTTCTTTCCCAGAAAGAGAAAATTAGTGGCGATGTGGAGGAGGCTTGCAGGCAATATTATCCACTTGAAGGCTTTGACTGCCAGGTGGACGTGCTCTGAGGTTTCGATCTCCATCTTCCAAAGAGGAAGATTTGCTTTGACTTTTTGGTTTATGCTCCTGAAGAACAGAAGCACTAGGCTATAGAGTAGACGTGGCAAGTAAGTAAGCATCTTATAGATGGTTTGAAGAACGTGAACCAAAGTTGATTTCATGGTCAATCGCTACCACCGCGATTGCTTTCATTTTCTTACTGTTTCTTAATACTCTGAATATAGCTTTTTCCCAAAGCTCAGTCTTCTAGATCAGTCTGTTTTCTTCTGTGGTTCTTTGTGTTTGGTGCGGTCGCCGGGGCTCGAACCCGGGATCGCAAGCTTGGAAGGCTTGTGTCCTAACCAGCTAGACGACGACCGCTCTGACCTGCTTTCAGATGAGAAGCCATTATTATTAAGATTTAGGTCAATACTCTTCTTGGTAAGAAAAGTAAGTGAAGATGTCTTGTACGTGGTCTCTTTCTACCTTTTGCCACTCTATCTTCTGGTATCCTCACTAATTACACTTCGTTCACTTATCTCTTCTAAGCAGTCTGTCCAAGTAGACTATCCTGATGAGTATTCTTCTCCAAAGCTTTTGCACACAGTATAGTAATCCTTCAGATCGACTGTTTCATCTTCATTAATGTCACAATAAGGATTCCACTTAGGATGGCTAGGATAGGAACCATAGGCTAGAGCTGTCTTATACACATCTTTAAGGTCTACTCTAAGATCATGGTTAATGTCAGCAGGATCCCAATAACGATTCATCAAAGAATAATGGTCCAAATTGCTGCTGTCAATGACATATGGTATATCACCGACACCGTCTCTATCCAAGTCAGTGCCATTATAATCACTCCAATAGTTGCCTTCACAACTATTGTCCCAAATGGTAAAATTGGAATTGCCCACAAAGGATTGATTTGCATTGTCTACTAGGTTGTTATGAAAAGCAAGATTTCTCGAAGATTGATGAATGAATAGTCCATAGTCATTCAAGGCAATTTCATTCTCGAAGATGGAGTTATTGTCTGCACCATTCTCAAAGGTCATTTCTTCTGCAATCCTGAAAACCTGTTTTGCAGCATCATCTATGAATTTCCCATATTCATCATAGAAGCCCCACCAAGAAATCACAACAAAGTCAATGCCCAGTCCCTTCATTGAGAGAAGATGCTGTCTTATTATTACAGGATCAGAACTGTTGTAGAAACCCAGAACCGGTTGATCTATAATCTTTGACGTATCCCATGAGAATTCCCAGGCAGGATTGTACCACACATAGTAGAAAATCCCAATCTTGAGAATGGGTTTCGATCCATTGTACTTTATGGCTACATATATGATAGCAGCACTAGCCACAACTATGCACAACAAAACTGCCATAAGCCACTTCTTCATCTTCACCAACCAAACAAGACCTATTTCAGACTGGCAAGCAAATAAGCGTTAGACACTCTGAAAATCCCTTCCCAGTTTCTACTAAGAAACTCTGAGATTTCTGTGGCTTCAAAGATAGAAGCAGCTCATAAGTAGATTGCAGGATCTGCAACTGGGCGCATGAGAGAAGTTGGAGGCAATTCTTAAAAGAGCATACCTTACAATTGGATACATTGTGAATGAACATGGTTAAGAAAGCTGTAGAAGCTAAGAAAGTAGCCTCAAAGAAGAAAGGAAAGAAGAAGACATAAGAGCAAGAGTTGTTAGACTGCAACTCTGAGTGTAGATGAGGACACATTATCTTTTTTATGGCTTTGCTTTTTTTGTGCTTTGTGCTAGCTGCAATCACTTATTTCTGGTATGACATACTAGCTCTACCCAACCTTCCACTTAAGTACATCATGTACTCAAGCAAGGAATCCTATCTATTTATCCTAGTGTTGATTGGTTCGGTTTCTGCTGTACTAGGTTATCTGAACAGAAGATAGTAGTCCAAGATCTGTATGCAATGAGCATTTGCTCTTGGAGTATTCCTTTATGCCTGTGTTTGTGTGGGCGTATAAGTGATCTCTTTAACATATTCTCTGCTGATCTGCTTCAGGACAAAAGCAGATAGAAAGAGAAGCATTGATGGGCAGGTGAGCCAATAGCCTAGCTGGTAAGGAGTAAGAGAAGTTTCTCTCTAGGAGAGCTTGGATGACATAAATCATCAATCCGATGACTGTAGCGTTGGTGATTACAGGAATTGAGGCAAGAGCCCTGTTATTGACGAATATTGACACTATTCCAGTACCCAATGTTAGAACCTGGGCTGCAAACATCAGAATGAATATCCATGAAAGCGTAGGTCCGGCATGTCCTCATAGAACTCATGGTCATAAAACCAATAGTCTATCATGTGACTACCTGACCAAGGTTTCGTGTAGTAGCAAGTAGCTTTGAAAGACCAATAGAAGATTCGGTACTCTCCTCTACGTTCTGGAATCTCTGAATGGACAACCGAATAGTCAAAGTAACAGAAAGGGGATACTATTGAACTCAAGAAAAGCAAGCACCAACCTCCAGAGTAGCCTTAGTCATCACTGCTTTGATGTTTTTCCTTTCATAGTGAGTCAACATGAAGACTTCCTTGGCAAAAGAATAGTGGAGTAAGTCTGCTAAGATTCTATGTTTGAAACAGCATTGTACTAGAAGCAGAACAATGGGATTCCCAACATTACAGTTGCTCATAGAACCTTAGAATGCTTGTGAGTCCGAAGAATAGAAGATGCAAAGTTCGTTGGAGGCATTCATTCAGTTTTTCTATTGGAGCTAGTTCTTGGTCATTGCTTTTATTGTCATCGTAAGGATTTTGTGGCAATTGCAGCATCTGATGATCATGACTTCGAAGCCGTAGAGCATGTCAAAGCTTCTCTCCGCATATTTCCTGTACTCCTTGTGTCTGCAGATCATCTGGTTCAAAGAGACCAGAATCTCTTCTTCCATTTCCTTCCTCCCCAATAAATACTGGCACATGCTCCCAAATATCGGTTATGAAACATTCTTTCAGCCGATAGATTCTCTTATAGAAGCTTCTTTCACAAGTCTAGTAACATATTCTGGACGCTTGGTCATTGTTCGGATGGTGAAAAAGGAGGTGATGACATGAATGCTAGAAGAGATCTGATCATTGTTATCTTAGCTTCTTTCTATCTTACTGCTCTTTTGTCAACAGCAATGCCGGTCGGTTGCTCACGATCCTATTGTGGCTTTTCTTTTTCCCCAAATAATCTCTTCTCATACCTTGATTTCGGTCGGAAGCTTCCTCGATACGTTGGCAATGCGGTTCTCTGCCTTTCCAGATTCTTTATCCTTGCGTAAAGCTTCGAAACCTTTGTCTTTGACGGCTCCTTCTTCTTAGGAATACGCACAGGCGCAGGCGTAAATGGCTTCGTAATCTGGCTGCTGATACGGGCTTTTCTTCCTGATGTTTTCGGCTGAACTTCTCTAACCTTGTGAAAAACCACATAGCCCTCCTTCAGGTTCACTTCCTGCACTTCCCAACCCGCCTCAAGCCAACCCTTAGCATGCACGCTTCCCGGCGCGTTGCTCCACCAGCCCTCAGTCTTGTACGCCGCCAGCGGAAGATTATCACCAATAACTCCGTCAATCCGCGCAAAACTAAGCTTCACCATGCTCGTGAAAGCTCCACGAAACTCCAAGTACCGTGCAAGTCTGCTATACTTGTCAACCGTTCTAGGCGCAACCGTTCTCCTTGCACAGTTCAGGCACAACAACCTTGTCGGATCGCCAGTTGAAACGTCTGGAACCATGCAATCCCTGCAGTACAAGCGCCCACATCTATAGCACTTTCTAAGGCGTCTGTACGAGAAAACCCGTTTGCATAGTCCACATTCTTCTTTGAACGGCATCTCAAACGACTAACTCAAGCAAAGCTAAAAAAGCTAACTGGGCAAGAAGGTTCTGGCAAATGAGTCATTCGCTGAATCTATAGAACGGTTGAAACTGGTTCTTAGAGCAAGCGTTCGCTCGTTTCAGCAATGGATGCGCACAATGTTCACGGCACTTGCCAGCACATTGAACCTGCTATCCTCTCTTCCAAACCTTAGCAAGACTGTTCGAAAACCTCGATAATGCTTATACAAAACCAGCCCTCGTGCTCATGCAGTGAACCTTATGCTTCTCAGCGAACACCTTCACGAAAAAGCAGAAGAATCACGGCACAACGAAGCCGTCGGCTACTTCCTCGCCACCATAGGATCAATATTCTTCATAGGCGGACTACTCGAAACCGTAACCACAATCCAGAACCCAGACTGGTTCCTCATAATCCCATACAAAATAACCCCGGAACTGCATGATCCTTACAGCTTGCTCGGCTTGACTCTGACTTCCATAGGGATCACACTGCTCTTCACGGGCATAGCGCTAAGCATTCATTACGCAAGAGAAAGAACATGGTACATGAAACAACTGCGCAAGGCAAGCTCAACCGAAGAACTGGAAATCAAAAGAAAACAGGTCGAAGAAAAGCTCAAGAGACAAAGGAAGATCTAAGCATGCTTCTCAGCCTTTTACCACCGCAATCGGCGTGAACCTGGCAACCTTCGTCGCGATTCCAATCCTGTCACTCACCTCAGCCACGACATCCACGTTCTTGTAAGCCGGATCAGCCTCCTCAGCCAAAACCACCGAACTCGCCGCACGAACCACAATCCCACGCTGCCCCAAAGCACGCTTAATGTCATCACCCCGGTAATTCCTCTTGGCTGCCGTACGACTCATCATGCGCCCGGCACCATGAGCCGTCGAACCGAAGCTCAACTGCATAGCCCGCTCAGTCCCCACCAAGAGCCACGAACTCGTTCCCATACTGCCCGGAATGAACACAGGCTGACCGGCATCACGATAATCAGGAGGAACCTCCATGTTTCCAGGAGGAAAAGCACGCGTAGCGCCTTTCCTGTGAACCCAAACCTTCTTCCTCTGGCCACCATCAACCTCATGCTCTTCAATCTTCGCAATGTTATGCGCAACATCATAGACAAGCTTCAGGCCGAACTTTTCTGGGTCTTGTCTGAAAACCTGCTGAAAACTCTGACGCACCCAGTGCGTAATCGCTTGACGATTCACAAACGCATAGTTAACCGCACAAGCCATCGCCTGATAATAGTCTTCAGCCTCTTGGCTTTTTCCCGGTGCGCATGCAAGTTCCCGATCGGGCAAGGCAATCTTGTACTTTTGAACCGCGCGTTCCATCACTCGCAGGTAATCCGAACATATTTGATGCCCAAAGCCTCTCGAACCGCAATGAATCATGGCCGTTACTTGCCCTTCGTGCTCGATTCCGAAAACCTTCGCTGTCGCCGAATCGAGTATCCTGTCAACTCTTTGAACCTCTAAGAAGTGGTTACCTGAACCTAATGTGCCAACCTGTTCCGAACCCCTGCTTCGCGCAGTCGAAGAAACCTTGCTTGGGTTCGCGTTCTTCATACATCCGCGCTCTTCACAATGCTCAGCATCCTCAGCCCAACCAAGA
>Ga0315279_10006836_pt1 | contig 14290 bp, 14 predicted proteins | sample YL17G06_20_MG_FD_203694 | JGI IMG/M metagenome (GOLD analysis project Ga0315279, IMG submission 203694) | Sediment microbial communities from Yellowstone Lake, YNP, Wyoming, USA - YL17G06_20 | ecosystem: Environmental > Aquatic > Freshwater > Lake > Sediment | place: USA: Wyoming | collected... | reverse complement strand
TCAACAACTTCCTCAAAAACTTCGACTTCAGATTTTAGCCCTTGGGGCAACCCGTCTCCAGATGGTCTGGATCTTGATCAAAGAGGCGAGGCTCCCACTTTTAGCTGCAGTGATGGCAGGGTTTGGTGGGGTCATCTCAGAGGTTGGTGCTTCTATCATGGTGGGTGGCAATATCAAGGGCTATTCCCGTGTGCTCACCACAGCAACCGTCATGGAAACAAGTCGTGGGAATTTCGATATCGCCATTGCCCTTGGAATCATCCTGCTTCTGCTTGCCTATTTTATCAACTTAGTCCTCACCCAGATCCAACAAAAAGAAAGGCCAAGATAGCACATTGCAGATCGCACATTGAAAATTAAAACATAATTTCTTATGAATGAACATTTACCTATCTTAGAAATGAAAAATATTTCGGTCAGCAGGGGAGGAACACTTCTCTTGGATATTTCTTCCTTCCTCATTCATGAAGGGGAAATCTTCTCCCTGATCGGGCCGAATGGGGCGGGGAAGACCACTTTACTCCAAACCTTATCTTATTTATTGAAGCCCTTTCAGGGCGAAATCTTTTTCAGAGGAAAGAAGGTTGAAACAAATCATTCCGTTTTGGAGTACCGAAGGAAACTGGCCATGGTCTTCCAGGAGCCTCTCCTCTTTGATACAACGGTCTTTAACAATGTTGCATCCGGTTTAAAAATCCGCGGGATGAAGAGAGGTGGAATTCATGTCAAGGTGATAGAGCAGTTGGAACGGTTTGGAATTAGTCATCTCAGCGACCGTTCTGCGAGAACCCTTTCAGGAGGAGAGGCACAGAGGACAAGTCTCGCAAGGGCCTTTGCCCTTCAACCTGAAATCCTTCTCCTTGACGAACCTTTTTCATCTCTCGACCCTCCCACCCGTGATTCCCTGATCGAAGACCTGGAACACATCCTTCAACAGACACGGACGACTGCAGTCTTCGCCACGCACGATCGCCTCGAAGCCCTGAGACTTTCAAATCGGATGGCAGTGATGAATGAAGGGAAAATACTTCAGATTGGTTTTCCTGGAGAGGTGATGAACCATCCTGTGAATGAAATTGTGGCTTCCTTTGTAGGAGTGGAGACAATTCTGACTGGGAAGGTGATTAAACAAAGTGGGGGAACTTTTGTCACCTCTATTGAAGGCCAAGAGATCGAGGCTGTAGGAGATGCCCATTTAGGAGAGACTGTGGTTCTATGCATTCGGCCAGAAAATGTTACCCTCTCAACCCGTCCCTCCCAAGAAGGAACAAGTGCCAGAAATGTTTTTCCAGGGAGGATTGTGAAGATCATCTCCTTGGGGCTCTATCAAAAGGTCCATCTTCATTGTGGGTTTCCACTCGTGGCCTATGTGACGAACCATTCTTTGGAAGAGTTATCTTTGGCAGAAGGAAAAGAAGTGAGGACTTCCTTTAAGGCTACGGCAGTCACAGTGATAAGAAAGGGGGAAAGTTAAGAAGGAGAGGACGTCTACTTCAAGCGATCTTTAAGATCGTATAGTTCTTGGCTCCCCCTGGAGTTTGCACCTTCACTTCATCCTCCACTTCCTTTCCAATTAAAGCCTTGCCCAGGGGAGAGGCGATTGAAATCTTGCCGGATGAGATATCTGATTCGTCAGGTCCGACGATCTGGTAGGTGACTTTACCTCCATTATTGAGGTTCTCTAAAGTGACTACAGAACCAAAGCCTACCTTACCATTGGGAAGATTGATGCTGTCTATAATCTCAGAGTTGGCCAACTTCTGTTCAATCTCTCGAATCTTCGTTTCAACGAATGATTGGTGCTCTTTAGCTGCTACAAACTCTGCATTCTCACTGATATCTCCATGAGCCCGTGCCTCCTCAATGGCCTTGATCACTTGAGGACGGATGACCTTCTTCAGATTCTCCAATTCTTTATGGAGATTGTTATATCCGTTGCGTGTGATGGGACTTCGTGCCATGAAAACTCCTATATGGGAAAAATATATAACTGACCAAAACGAGTCTGTCAACCAGTCCTTGTATATTTACCAGAGAGATTTCTCTCTTCCGGAAATCTATTTTTGATGATCGGAGAAGATTAATGGTGGTGATGATGTTGGTAATAGACCCCAAATCCGAATCCCCCCCAATAAGGGTAACCCCACCCATAAGGATATCCCCACCACGGATCATAATAGGTGTAGGGATAAGGTTGGTAATAGTATTCAGGCCAAAGGTAGATTTGTTTGCTCGAAACAATGGGATATCGATAATCCATTTCACCGAGAGGCTTGATCTTCTCTCCTAGAATTTCACCCGCTATAGTGATCTTTTTTCCTCTTCGGAAGGTGTAAGGATCTAAATATTGATCGGTAAGAATTAAAAATCTTCCTTCTGAGGTGGCCATATCTTTAGGTTCTCCTCTCCATCCCAGAGGCTCCTGGAAGACCTCGATTTGGGTCGTCCCATCTTTTTGGTTGACCGTCTCTACAATCACTCCGCCCCATACAACCCGTTTCCCCTTAAATGCTTCTGGATGCTGACGGACCTGGGTAAGAGTAAGAGAAGAATCTGATTTGGTCCTCAAATCCTTTGAAATGACATGGGCACAACCGGAAAGGAGAACTAAAAAAGAGAGAAGTAAAATCCATGAAAACCGACTTTTCATCTCGTTCCTCCTTTATTTGATTTTAATTTATTTTGACGTGAAATTCAATGAAATATTCATCTCAAACTCCCCATATTTTTTAATGAGGTGTGTTATGGGAGATAGAAGTAGGAATTTATTAAGATGCAAGTCTTTAGGTGATGATGTAAAAATCAAAAGGCCCCGCCCTATGGCGGGGCCTTTTATTCATGTCTTGATCTTCCGGTAGGGTCTTTTCTATCCCTTAATCAGTCTCGGAATCATCATGTGGTGGTGAGGGCAGATTGAGATGGGATTTTGATAGGCGGAGCCCGCAAAACCCACCATATATTTTCTCATATCTGCAAAAGAGACAATCTCATCGACCAACCCCTTTTTGGCACAATAAGCTGGCCTTGACTTCTCATAGTATTCCCGTGCCAGGGCATTCATCTTGTCAATGGTAGGCTTGAGTGGACGGCCTGAATCCTTTTCTTTTACCAGTCTTCTTGCAAATGAGGCGACCGCTGCGGTTTCACCGTGCATGACATAAATCTCTGTTGTGGGTGTGCCCAATGTAAACACATTATTATTGTTTGCCTGGGGTCCTCCCATGATGTAGTGGGCAGCGGCCGTTCCCTTTCTTAAGACGATGCACATCATGGGGATTTCGGTTTGTTCGATGGAGTAAATCAAGGATTGCCCCAAACCAAGGAGCTCGGCTTTCTCTGCGATGTCTCCCACATCAATGCCGCTCGTATCCTGAAACCAGACGATAGGCACCCTGTCTCTTCCACATTGAGTCACAAACTCATTCATCTTGATGAGTCCCTGTCGGTAGAGCTTTCCACCGATCCCTGGATAAGGGGCATATTCCGGGTATCCCTTGGGTAAGAATCCCTGCCGATTACCGATGATGCCGGTCAAGAAACCATCGATTTTCACCAAACCCGTATAGACCTCTGGACCATAACCAGGTCTATATTCCATATGCTCACTGTTATCCGTCAACCTGGCAAGGACTTCATCAAAATTGTAGGCCAACTTTTGATTGAAAGCGACCAGATAGTCGATCTCCTTGGGTGAAAACTTAGGTTCTTTTGGCGCGGCCACCCTGAAGAATTTAGGATCATAGGCCGGAATATACTTCATGTATTCTTTCAGTCCATCCAATACCCCTTCTTCCTTTTCAAAGACAGCCTTGAAGAAACCAGTGGAGTCGTAATGGATCTCCACACGTCCAGGAGGAGTTGCCTTGAACTTTCTTGTTGCCTCAATAATGAGCTCTGCCCCTTCCTCATCAAACAAACCTTTTGGACTCATCCCACTGACAATACCACCACCACCGACAGCAATGTTGCAATTCTTATGCGCCAAAAGGATGGTAGGACTAACCCCCTGGTATCCTCCACCTGCAGGATTGGTTCCATAGATCCCTGCCAGAACGGGAATGCCCAATTTTTCCAGTTCAGCATGTCTGAAGAAAGTGGTTCCGCTTCCTCTCCGGTTGGCATACACCTTTTCCTGTTCAGGGAGTTTCACACCACTACAATTAACTAACCAGACCAGGGGGAGATGGAGGCGCTTTGCCATGTCGGTCACTCTCAAGATATTTTCTGACTGACCAGCAATCCAGGCTCCAGCCATGACTTTATTGTCAAAGCCAATGACAACAGCCCATTTCCCACTGATTTTACCCAGTCCATCAACCACGCCAGTTGTCCCTGATTCTTCCTCCATCGGGTCGAAGAGGGTGTGTAAAGGACACCATGTGCCAGGATCCAACAAATATTCAAGCCTCTGGTATACGGTCATCTCTCCTCTTTTATTAATTTCCTCTGTTGCCAGACCCGCTTTTTTCACCTTTTCCACAGCTTCTGCAATTGTTTTTTCAACTTCTTTAATTTGTTTAACATTTTCTTCTGCTTTTTTAAGCTGTTGCTCAGTCAAGGCTTTACCAAAATCAGTCATCTTTTCAAAATATGGTTTCATGAAGAATCCCTCCCATCTTGGAATTAATGAATTTTTTCACAATATATTTACCAGAAAAAAATCAATAAAGCAAGAAAAAATTTTTTTATTTACTTTTCCCTTTATTTCTGCTAATTTATAGACATGAAACTACTTACAAAAACCCAATTAGCCCTAATCTTTTTAGCCATTGCCTGCTTGATAGGTGTTGTAACAAGTATTGTTGTTAATTCCCTGATAACCAATCAGATTATTTTTGAGGCACAGGAGAGAGTCAAAGAGGATCTCAATACGGCCAGATATGTCTATATGTCCAAAATGAGGGATATTGATCGAACGGTCCGCTGGACAGCCATTAGACATGTGCTGAAAAAAGGATTAAAAGAAAAAAATATCTCTCCGATCCGGGATGAACTCGCAGGGCTAATGAGTGAAGAGGGACTTGATTTTTTGACATTGGTTGATCGAAAAGGAACGGTCATATACCGATTTCATAATCCCCAAGCATCGGGGGATAATTTACTGAACGATCCATTTATTAAGAGTGCCCTTGAGAAAAAGGGGATTTCAGGGACTCAGGTGCTCTCAGGAGATGAGTTGTCAAAAGAGGGGGCAACCTTAGCCCAGAAGGCCATTATTCAATCGATTCCTGTTCCCAAAGAAAAAGCGGCCAGAAAAATAGAAGAGACTTCTGGAATGGTATTGAAGTCAGCCCATCCCATTACTGATTTTAATGGAGAGGTTTTAGGGGTTTTGACAGGAGGAGTGCTCCTCAATCGGAATTACGAAATCGTCGATCGGATTAAAAATATCGTTTTTAAAGATGCTAAATACAAAGGGAAAGAAATTGGAACAGCCACCATCTTTTTGGGCGATTTGAGAATATCGACCAATGTCATGGATAAGGAAGGAAATCGGGCGATTGGAACGCGAGCGATGAAAGAGGTCCAAGAGCAGATCCTCGGAAAAGGAATGCCCTGGATCCATCGGGCCTTTGTGGTTGATGATTGGTATATCACTGCCTATGAACCCATACGGGATGTTCAAGATAAAATTGTCGGGATGCTTTATGTAGGGTTGTTGGAGAGTAAATATGCCTCGATGAAGGAAAAGCTGATCCTTCTTTTCTTCTTCTTCTCCATGTCAGGGATGTTAATCGCTTTGACAGTTTCTTTTATTCTGTCTTATATGATACTTAAAACAAAAACTTAGAGTAGCCTCCAAATGTCCTCCACCGGTCATCAGTAATTTATCATTGGATGCTTATTCAGAGGGATCTTCGTTCTTATTTTTTTCATCTTTCTGAGGCTCTTTATTCCATCCTCGTCTCTTAAGCCCTTTTCTGAAACCTGAAATCAGAAGCCATATGACAATGATGACAATGCCGATGGCTAAGAAATTTGGAGCCCCAATTTTTCTTAAAAAGTGTGAGAAATATTCAACCGTCTCCATCATTCTGATTTTTCAGCAACGGCAAGGAGAGAGGTGCCGAAGGGAAGGGGAAAGAATTTTTCTAATTTGAACAGGGGGACGAAGAGATTATAAATTCTTAATTGAAAGGGAGGAAGCCTTTTTCTTCTGAGTATTCTGCTGTCTAAAAACCATCCCAGGATTCCAATTCTATTGAAATGCTTCAGAAAAATTACCCTAAACCCCGCGGTCCCTAATTTATTTCTTAATTCCTTCTTACCATACCGCCTCTGATGGCCGAGATGTTCATCTAGACTTCCATAGAGCCATGGATGAGAGGGAACGAGGAGGAGGAGTCGCCCTCCGGGTTCTAGAAGTTCGAAGATTTTCTTTAGGGGTTTTTCATCCTGTTCAATATGTTCCAATACATTGAAGCAGATGACCGAATCAATATGATAGGATTGATATCGTTTCACCTCTGGCCCGGAGATATCGAGTTGTTCGATCATAAATTTCTTATATTTTCCAAAGGTGTTTTTTAAAAGGGTGAGGTATTTCGGCTCCACATCGGTGGCGATGATAAGGTCTCGATCCAAAAGGAACTTCGTGATGTTACCAATTCCGGAGCCGGTCTCCAAAACTCTCCTGCCTAAATAGGGCTGGAATTTTGAAAAAATCCACTGGTTATAACGATGGAGTTTCTTCATTCTCTGGAGGGTTTGGTAAACGATATCCTCTGTCTCCGAATCAAAAAAATTATAGCGCAGGATGGAAAAGATTGCCTTCATTCCATCCATCCACCTGATTTTCTTTCCTTCCCAATAATCTCGACCGCTATAGGAAATGGGGACTTCATAGATCCGGTAATTCATCTTTGCAATCTTGGCTGTCACCTCAGGCTCAAAACCAAACCGATTTGACTTCAAGTGGAGATGCTCCAATATCTCCTTTTTGAAGACCTTATAACCTGTTTCCATATCGGTGAGATTGAGATCGGTGCAGAGATTGGAGAGGAAAGTCAGGAACTTATTGCCCAGAGTGTGTCGAAACATCAACACCCGTCTCGGCGTGCCGAGGAATCGAGAACCATAGACGACATCCGCTCTTCCATCGAGGATGGGTTCGATGAGTTTTGGATATTCCTGCGGATGGTATTCTAAATCCGCATCTTGAATGATGACGATATCTCCTGTGGCTTCCTTGAACCCGAGACGGAGGGCAGCCCCCTTACCCATATTTTGGGGTTGATAGAAGATACGAATCTCGCCTCCCGATTTTTTGTTTCTCTCCGCTTCCCATTCTTTTAGAAACTCCCTAGCCCCATCTGTGGAACAGTCATCCACTACGATCACTTCTTTAGGGAGATCGACTTCGAGAACTCTGGAGAGAATCTCGCCGATGGTATGGATTTCATTATAGACAGGGATAATGACTGAAAGTTTCATAGAAGATTTTAACAATTATATCAGAATAAAGAATATGGGGAAAGTCCTATTTTTGCCCAATCGTTTCAAGACGGGGAGAATGAGATGAATTCATAAAAGATTATATTGACCGGTCAGCAGATTTACGGTAACAGTATTTTAATTAAATTATTTTTAATGAGAGGAGTGTGATCGAAATGGGAGCCATGAAGAAATGCTTATTATTATTAACGATTGTTCTGATTTTATTGCTTAATCAAAAAAATATTTTAGGAGGGGAGGCCATGGAAATTTCATCTTCTGCGTTTAAAGATGGGGAGAAGATTCCGATTCAGTATGTGATGCCAGGGGCAGGAGGTAAAAATATTTCAATCCCTCTGGCGTGGAAGAATGTTCCAGTCGGAACGAAATCTTTTTGCCTTTCAATCGTTGATCCACACCTGGTCGCCCAACATTGGGTCCACTGGTTGGTCATTGATATTCCGTCACAGGTGACATCGATTGAAGAAGGGGCATCTAAAAAGAGAATGCCCAAGGGATCTGTTGAACTCAAGAATTCTTGGGGGGATATTGGTTATGGTGGACCACAACCCCCAAAGGGGACAGGAGACCATCCGTATGTGGTCGCCCTTTATGCGCTCAATGTGGAAAAGCTTGATCTTGGAGTGAATACTTCTCTTTCGGCCTTTAAAAAGGCCCTTGAGGGTAAGGTGATAGGCTCGGCCTCCATCACCGGTAAGTATGGTCGGTAATCGGGTCACTATTTTTAAAGAGCCGGTTCATACAGAGCCCTTGACTTAAACTTTATTATGTGTTCTGGCAGGATGCAGCAGAGGAAAGAACGCTGGCCCCGTTTTAAAGGCAAACTTATTCGTCCTGCTAATTGGTAGGTGCTCTAAATTACTTTATTTTTTGCCATAGACGATATATACCTATTTACTAATATGAGAGAGGAAAGGAGGCAGTCTTGTGGGGGGATACACAGGGAAGATCTTAGAGGTTAATCTAAGCAATGGTAAGATAGAAAGCAAATCGATTAAAGAAGAGGATCAGAGGAAATTCTTGGGCGGAAGTGGGCTTGCGGCCAAAATCTTCTTCGATTCATTTAATCCGAACGTTGATCCTCTTTCTCCAAAAAATCCCCTCATCATCATGAATGGTCCTGTGGTAGGAACCCAGTTTCCAGGGACATCCAGATTTGCTGTTTGTGGAAAGTCTCCGTTGACAGGGATCTGGGGTGAAGGCACGTGTGGCGGTAATTTTGGACCGGAGCTGAAGTTTGCTGGAATTGATGGGATCGTCTTCAAAGGTGCATCTTCTACACCCATTTATCTGTCTATTGAAGATGATAGGGTCGAACTCAGGGATGCCAGTGATCTCTGGGGTATGGATAACTATTCCGTCACGGATTTTCTAAAAGAACGGCATGGAAAGGAGAAGAGACCGAAAGTTCTATCGATCGGTCCGGCTGGAGAAAATCTGGTCAAATTCGCGGCAATCTGTAATGACAAGGGCGATTTTATCGGCAGGGTAGGGATGGGAGCCCTGATGGGCTCAAAGAAATTAAAGGCCCTGGTTGTAAAAGGAACAAAAAAAGTAGAGGTTTCTCATCCAGAGGAATATGCCGCTCTACGAAAATCTTTAATCACCAAGTCCCGTGACGCAATGCCTGCCCAGTCTCTCCGATCTATGGGAACAGATGCAGGCATGGATCTCGGTATGATGACAGGCGATATTCCCATCAAAAATTGGATGGTCGGGGAAGACTTTGAACTCTCGGCAAATCTTGGTGGCCCTACATTGACCGAAAAGTACCTCACAAGAAATCATGCTTGCTCTTTTTGCCCGATCGCTTGCAAAAGGGTTGTCAAGGTTGATGACGGACCTTTTAAGACGGAAGAGGGACCTGGGCCTGAATACGAAACCTGCTGTAGCTTCGGGACCCTGATCATGAACTACGATCTTACGGGTGTGATCAAGGCCAATGAGTGGTGCAATCGATATGGGATGGACACCATCACCTGTGGTGCCATGATCGCCTTTGCCATGGAGGCTTTTGAGAAAGGGCTGATCACTAAAAGAGAAACTGATGGGATTGATCTGACGTGGGGGAATATAACCGGGGCCATCTCGTTGCTCCATAAGATAGCTAAGAGAGAAGGAATCGGGGCAGTTCTGTCAGAGGGGAGCAGGGAAGCAGCGAAGAGGTTGGGTAAAGGTGCCGAGGAGTTTAGTGTTGAGGTGAAAGGGTTAGAGGTTCCGATGCATGATCCAAGGGGTTTCCATGGAATGGGCCTTGCCTATATGACCTCCATCAGGGGGGGCTGTCATATGATGCACCTTGCCCTCGGAGTAGAACAGGGAATTAGTACGTATACGGAAGCCGGGTTTCAAGAAAATTATATAGGTCAAACAAGCGAAGGGAAAGCAGAGATGGTAAAACTTTGTGAAGACCTTGGTCTTCCTTGCAACTCCCTCTTGATCTGTGAATACGTGGCATGGACCCTCTCGGCAAATGATTTGGTAGAGATGGTAAGGGTGACCACGGGATTTGATTTTACGTTGAAAGATCTCCTCGCTTGCGGAGAGAGGACATGGCTTTTAAAAAGAGGACTTGGGAACATGATGGGAGTGAGTATGAAGGATGATAGGCTGTCAAAAAGAATCCTTACTCCATTGAAAGAAGGTGCTGCGGCCGGTTCTGTTCCAGATGTCGAAAAATTACTTCGAGAATATTACGAGATCAGAGGATTGAATGAGGACGGTAGGCCCAAGAAAGAGGTGTTAATTAAGGCTGGACTCGAGGATTTGGCAAAGAAGTTACATGGATGAAAGATGAATAATACAGAATAAGAATTCCATTCCATTTTCTCAAAGAAGGAGGTATGTCATGGCCCTAACATTTCCAAGCGTCGAGTGGATGGAGGAATACAAGAAACAGATCAACTCCAGCGAGGGTTACAAAAAAGCGGGTGCCACCTGGACCGCCGGAGTGGTGGCTTTGGTCATTTCAGCGAAGCCGGAGATTGGCATAAACGAAGATTTTGGTATGTGGCTCGACCTCCACCAAGGGGTTTGTAGGGAGGCGAAAAAAGTTGGTCTTGAAGAAGCTCAGAAGGCGCCTTTCTGTATCATTGGCGATTACACCAGATGGAAACAAGTCATCAAGAAAGAGCTGGAACCGGTGAAAGGGATGATGCAAGGAAAACTCAAGCTGAAAGGGGACCTGCCAACCATCGTTCGTTATGTGAAGGCCTCCCAGGAACTCGTCGAATGCACCACTAGAATTGAGACGAAATTCCTGGACGAGTGAGTAAAGTCTATAGAGGGTTTATTTTTACCATTTAAGAGGAGGACGGAGCAATGCCATATGATGCCAGCCTCAATTTTGTTTTCTGGAGTCCTACGAAGATAGTCTTTGGTGAAAAGACTGCCCTCGATGTGGCGATGGAAATGGAGACCCTCAAATGTAAGAAGGGTCTTATCGTTACAGATAAAGATCTTGCTAAAAATACAGATATTCCAGAAAAGATTAGAAAGGCTCTTGGTAATTTATGTGTAGGGATATTCTCAGACGTGGAGGCCGATTCTGGCATTCACATTGTCAATCAGGGGGGTAAGCTCGGCAAAGAACTGGGAGCTGATTGTATCGTTAGTGTGGGTGGGGGAAGTGCTATCGATACAGCAAAGGGAATCGCAATCCTTTTGAAAGAAGGGGGTAAACTTCAAGATTATGCGGGGTTTCAGGTTCTCACTAGACCCCAGACACCTCATATCGTCATTCCGACGACCGCAGGGACAGGAAGCGAGGTCACTTATGTAGCGGTGATCAAAGATCATCTGGAGGGAAGGAAGCTGATCTTCGGGGATTACAATATCCTTCCCAATGTGGCTATCCTCGATCCAAAAATGACAGAAGGATTACCTCCAGGACTAACGGCGGCCACCGGAATGGATGCTATATGCCATGCCATCGAAGCAATGCATTCCTTGCAGAGGGAGCCCATTGCTGATGGGATGGCCTTTCACGCCATAAAACTTATCAAAGAATTTCTTCCCAGAGCTGTGGGAAATGGGAAAGATATGACAGCAAGGGGACAAATGCTCATTGCAGCGAACATGGCAGGGGCTGCATTCTCTAATGCTCAGTTAGGAATAGTCCATGCCCTTGCCCATTCTGTAGGGGCAAGATTTAAGGTGCACCATGGGCTGGCGAATAGCATCCTTCTTCCTGCATGCCTCAGGTTTAATGCTGATGCATGTGGTGATGTCTATCTGGATGTCCTATCAGCCTTGGGAGTGAATACTGAGAGTATTGGATCTGATGAGGCAGGGGATGTCGCTGCGAATAACCTCATTGAATTTACTAAGAAGTTGGGTCTTCCTCAGAGGCTAAGAGATGTTGGAGTCCCTGAGGAAGGTCTTAAGGAATGTTCCGAGCTCGCCCTCTCCGATGGGGCGATTGTTTACAACCCGAAGTTTATCAGCGATTCAGAAGAGGTTCTCAAGGTATATCGGCAGGCCTGGTGAGAGTGAAAATGAAAAGACCTGTGATCGTCCTCGATGATGAGGCAAGGGATGTGGGTCTTACGGAGATGATGTTTAACCTCATCCGTCAGAACCTGGAGCAGAAACCCAAAAAGCTATCAAGCTTCCGGGCTCTCCATTCGAATGTTGTGATTGTAGCGAGAGACATTGATATCACAGTAACCCTTGCTTTCAAAGGAGGGGAACTGACGATATATAATGGCGTCGTTGGAAAAGCTGATCTAAAAATCATTGCTGATCATGATGTGATCTTAGCTCTAAGTCTTATTAACATCTTTATGGGTCTTCCAAATTATTTTGACAGGACCGGGAGGGAACTCTTGAAAAAACTCCTCCTCGGGAACCTCAAGATCGAAGGAATGCTAAAACATCCCCTCCAATTGATCCACCTGACAAAAATATTTTCAGTGAATTAAGAAGCCAAACCGTCCTCAAATTCGGAGGTGTGTCATGAAAATACTTGGTTTGAATGGAAGCGAAAGAAAACTAGGGAATACAGAGATCCTCGTCAAAGAAGCTTTAATGGGAGCTGAGGAGGAAGGGGCACAAGTTGAAATGCTAAGACTGACGGATTACAAAGTATTGCCTTGCGATGGGTTGGCTCCATGTGTTTTCGGAAATACGCGGTGTAACCTGAAGGACGATTTTAACTTGATCATGGATAAAATATTTGAGAATGACGGGCTTGTTCTGGGAACTCCCTGTTACATCTTAGAGAGCACAGCGATTATTAAACAATTCATTGATAGGGCATTCTCTGTTAATTTCCGGTCTAAAGCGAGAGGTAAACCTGCTGTGATTATTGTCCCTTATGCCACAAGAGGTTGGACGCCTTATGCTTTTCTACAACCCAATCTATTACTCCTTTTTCTAGGGATGGAGGTTATTGATCGCGCTTTGATACACACTCAGGCAATCAATGAAGTGGTGCTTTATGATAAGGTTTTGGCCAAGGCACGGGAAATGGGTAAGGAGGTAGCGAAAGCCGTGAAAACAGGAGACACCTCTTACCGTGGAGAGCCTGGACTCTGCCCTATCTGCCAGGACAGGGTACTTCGAATTTTACGAGACAATGAGACCGTAGAGTGTGGGGTTTGTGGAATAAGAGGTAAAATACTTGTTGAGGGAGATAAGGTTAGAGTTCGTTTTGACGAAAATGGGATATCAAATCATCGCTTCACTGTGGAAAACATATACCGGCACTTCACTTATCATATTAAACCTTCCCGAGACTACTTTAACAGAACGAGGGACATCACAAAGGAGAGAAGGGAAAGGTACCGTGAATATCTCAAGAGGGCTAAGTCCTGAAAGACTGCTATGAGGGTCTTGGGTGAGGGAGGACATTTCCTAAAGTAATTTTTGAGACACAACACCAGGGGGTGATAGCCATGCAGACTCTTACGGGAAAGTTAAGATGGTATCCTGGCGATGCATTAGTTGAAATAAGGCGGGAAGACCTGGAAAAAATCGCTCATCAATGTGGTGTGAATATCACTTTAAATGAGGTTGAGGGAAAAGATTTGTTTACCGAGGGGAAAATGGTTTTAGAGGAAACTGGAAATAAACCTTTAGAGGAGGTGACCCAAACAGTCGTCATTATATCGGCACCAACTGAACACGCCTTTAGGGAATGCCTTTTAAGAATTATAGATAAATATAGAGCACCACGGACTGTCTATTCTACATGGGGTAGCGATGAACGAGCTAAGGAAATTTTTGCAGAGTTGGCTGATGCATGGGATGGTTGGTTGTGAAATACACAAGAGATGTTGAATACCTGTGGAATTAGATTCTCTCCCTCTAGACAGATGCCTTCTACACCATTTCGCCTAAAGAATAGGCACCTATAAGCTCCGAAATTAATTAGTAAATCAAAAGAAATTTAGAGAAATAAAAAAACCGCTAACCCTTCGGCATCAGTGGCAGTACTTTCTGTCCCATCAACTTTTCTCTATTAATCCACCACCATTAAAATAAAGTGGGGTCAGACAATCGTAATAACGTATTGATTTGTATGAGATAACATCTTGATAGGTCATTTTGAACGAGCTCGGGAGAATTGATAGCTGATTCAGGCAACCAGATTCCTGTCCAGGATTCGGTATTGGATGGTTTCGGACGAAATCAGTACCTGAACAATGCGGCTGCCCAGGTAAAGCCTGCACCAAAGGAATTCACCAAAACCAGATCGCCACGTTTGATCTTACCACTTCGAACTGCTTCATCCAGGGCTGTTGGGATGGAAGCTGCGGAAGTATTACCGTACTTATGGACAGTTACAATCACCTTATCCATAGGGATTTCGAGACGATTGGCAACCTCCTCC